>ERZ773076.103-NODE-103-length-47304-cov-5.848970_pt1 | contig 47304 bp, 44 predicted proteins | sample MGYA00580613_ERZ773076 | MGnify/ENA primary metagenome ERZ773076 (study PRJEB29015, sample SAMEA2738005) | human oral metagenome | biome: human oral; feature: human-associated habitat; material: dental | place: China | collected 2057 ...
GTAGATTTTAAAAATTTAAAAATGTGCAGTGCGAATTTATGTTAATAATTCATACTATTTTTTTCTCTGCTATATTTTATTTGATGTGAAATATAGTGAAAAAATACTTTTAAATATATATATTTAACAATTTTAAAAAAAATTTTGAATAAATTTCAAAAAAACATAAAAAAACTAATGAAAGGTATTGAAATTTTTTTAAAACTACACTATAATTTAAGTATACTATAATATTATAGTGGAGTCCAATATATCAGTACATAGTTGGATGTGTTTGTTATAGTAAAAATTTTAGGAGGTATATTAGAATGAGAGTAGAAAAAGGATTACTTTATACTAAAGATCATGATTGGGTAAAAGTTGAAGGAAATGTAGTAACAGTTGGACTAGCTGATTATGCACAAGATCACTTAGGAGATATTGTTTATGTTGAACTTCCAGAAGTTGATGATGAAGTTGAAGCAGGTGATTCTTTAGCATCTGTAGAATCTGTAAAAGCTGCAAGTGATATTAATGCTCCTGTTTCAGGAAAAGTTATTGAAGTTAATGAACTATTAGATGATGAACCTGGTGAAATTAATAAAGATTGTTATGCTGCATGGGTTTGCAAAATTGAAATGTCTAATCCGGCTGAATTAGAAGAATTAACTAATGACGCTGATTATGAAGCATCATTATAATAATTTCTTAAAATTATTTTTTAATAAATGCCACTTGCGTGGCATTTATTTTTTTGATAAGGAGGTTGTATGGTAGATAATTCCAGAAATAAAAATTTCAAATTAGGTATTATTTTTATGATTATTTCCACACTTGGTTTTAGTTTTATGCAAATTTTTGTAAAATTGACATCAGGTAAATTTACACTTATGCAACAGGTTTTTATGAGAAATTTTGTAATGCTAATTATTTGTGCTGTGTATATCTTGATAAGAGGAAGTAGTTTTTTAGGAGAAAAAAGAAATAGAAAATTGCTTCTTATGAGATCTGTTTTCGGATATATGGGAGTGATTTTTAATTTTTATGCTATAAATCATATGATTGTTGCAGATGCAGGAATATTGCAAAGAACTAGTCCTATTTTTGTAGTTCTAATCGCTTGTTTTTTATTTAAAGAAAAATTTACACTGGAAAGATTTTTAACTTTAACATTTTCTTTTATAGGTGCAATTTTTGTAGTAAGGCCACAATTTAATTCCAGATTATTTCCTGCAGTGGTTGCGATGAGTTCTGCACTTAGTGCATCTATAGCCTATATGTGTGTATCAAAAATAGGAAAAGCAGAAAAAACTGAAACTATAATTTTTATATTCTCTTTGTTTTCAACTATTTGTAGCTTCCCATTTATATTTAAGAATTTAAATATTCCTGATTTGAAAATTTTTATATACTTAATTTTAATAGGTGTTGCGTCCGCTGTTGGACAATTTGGGTTGACGATTAGTTATCAATATGCAAATGCCTCTGAGGTAAGTATATTTAATTATTTAGGAATAGTATTTGTTGTTATTTTAGGAAAAGTAATACTTGATGAGTCAGTAAGTATATACAGTTTAATAGGAATTGTACTTATTTTTTCTATGTCATTGATGTCATATATAATAAATTCTCGAAAGAATAAAGAGAAAAAACTGTAAAAAATAATAAATATTACATTTTTTTAATATTTTTAAGTTTTTTTTTCGAAAAATACCATATTTTTTGTAACTATTCTGTAACCTTTGAAAAATAGAGAATTATAAAATAATAAAAATTACAAAAAAGTTATAAACACTAACTTTAAGTTAAGAATATTGTTAAATTTACCAATAATTTTAAGAAATTTTTTGAAAAATATTGAAATTTATTGACGATTTTATATAAAATCATTATAATTCTATTATCTGGTTAAAGTTTCTTAACCTGATTAATTTAATTAAGGAGTGATTATTTGAAAAGAGCAATATTTAGAAGTGTTTTAGCATGTTTGTGTGTTTATGCTACATTTTCTGGATTTTCATCTAAGTCACTTGCAAACGAAAAGGTAAAAGGATTTGTAATCTCATCAGAGTCCGAAACCAAAACTATTGAAAAGGTAAATAGCAGAATTTTAGATAACACTAATGGTAGTGCATCTAAGATTTCTTATGTAGTTAATATAGAGGATAAAATTAGCTTCAGTTTGGCAGGTTTACTTTCATTAGATAAAGGTGGAGTTGTTATTCCGGTTAAGGGTAGCAATATTGATGAAGTTTCGAAATCTATTTTAAAAAATAGTGAGCAAGTGTATGTTGTTGGAGATAAAAGTTCAATTTCAGATGATATTTTGAATGATTTAGGTGTTAAATTTCAAAGAATAGGTTCCGATAAATCTGAAGACACAAATTATCATGTAAATAAGTTTTTGGATAATCGTGATTTATTGGTTGTTGATTTAAAAAATGATTCTGATATTTTAGGTGCTGTTCATTATGCACGAATTTATAATATGAATTTGTATATTTTTGATTCAACTAAGGAAATTAATGAAAAAATAATTTCAGAAGTAAAAAATGAAAAAAATATATACTTCTATGATGGTGTAAATTCTTTATCAGATAAAACAAAGGCTAAAATATATGATTTATCTGGAAAGGATAAAAAAGATATAAAGAGTTATTCTTTAGATGGAAAAGACTTATTTAAGATATTCAAGGATAGATTTTCATTAAGAAAAAGTGATAATGTTGTTTTATCAGAAAATAAAAATTTAACAGATATGTTGAGTTCTTATATTTTTGCTGATAAGAGTGAATATAATTATTTGTTAATGGATTCAAAGTCTATGAATTTAGACGTCGAAAAACTTGTTAATGAGTCCGGTGCAAAAAATTTACATTATGTATCAACTGATGAGTTGGGGAAATATATAAATTTTAGATCTTTATTATCATCAATAAATAAAGAAGAAGCTACAGGATTTGAAGTTAATGAAGACAAGGGTGAGATAACTCTATCAAATTCAAATACTGATAAAAAAGATGAAAATACAGTTTCAGAACAAGTTACAGTAAAATCTAATGAAAAATTAGTTGACGGTAAGGTTGTTCCGAAAGAAGAAAAAAAAGCATCTGAAAAAACTGATACTGAAAAATCAAGTAATGATTCATCTAACGACAAGAGTAGTGATAGAAGCTTTGATTATAGTAAAGTTTTGGTTATGAATGCTACATCATATACTAATGATCCATCAGAAAATGGCGGCTATGGTACAACTAGATTGGGAACTCCTCTTAGATATGGAGTAGTTGCAGTTGATCCTAAAGTAATTCCTTTGGGAACGAAGTTATATATTGAAGGGTATGGTTATGCTGTTGCAGAAGACACAGGTGGTGCTATAAAGGGAAATAGAATTGATCTTTGTTTTACAAGCAGAGCTCAAGCCGATAATTTTGGAAGAAGAAATGTAAAAGTTTATATTTTAAAATAATGAACTTGAATTAGAGAAGAAATTAATTAATTTCTTCTCTTTTTTGTATCTTTATTTATATATTAATGATATAATAAATGTATGTTAGTTTCAAAGTTTAATTTAACTAATATTATAGAGTAAGTTGAAAAGGACTTTTAGTTTAGGATAGATAGGGGGATTTTGAAGTGGAATATAAAATTCAATTTGAAGATATAACCAATGTCCAAAAAGAAATCTCCAATTCCATGGCAATTTGGAATAATTCAATAAATAAACTTTTAAAAGCAATTAAAAATTTTTCTGATGATTCCTCTCTTAAGGGAGAGACAATGGATAGCATTAAAGTATATCTATATGAAGTTCATGGAACTCTGTTAGTTTCAATGCAAAATTTACTTCAGGATTATGCTTATTCTTTCTTGTTATATAAAGATGGATATTATAGTATTGATAGTGATTCCAAAGCAAAGTTCTCTGAACAAACTTTTGTAAACTTAAGGAAGGAATTGTCTGATTCTAGAAATAATTTTGCAAATCAGATAGATTTACTCATTTCTACAAAAAATAAAGTTTCTGACTTAATAAGCTATAGTGGGAATAGTCATGATACTATGATTTCTAACTATAATTTTCTAATTAGTGGGTTAGATACCCTTAATAATAGAATAATTGCTTATGAGAAATTACATCAATCACAAGATTTAAAGCTTTTTAAGGAGCTATTGGTATCTACAAGAAATTTCATGGAAAATTATAGCAATAGAGCTCGTGATATAAATAGCTACCAATCAGGAGACTTAGCTAAAATAGACTTTGCAAAAGAATTAGCGTTTGCTTTTGAAAATTCCAATAGATTTCTTTCCAATAGGAAAAATATAATAGAAGAAGCACAAAAAAGAGACAAAGTAAGATGGGAAGAAATTTTAGCAAAAGAGAGAAGAAATAGAGGAATAAAAAACTTAATTGTCGGAGGACTTACGCTTTTAGTTGGAACAGGAGCAATAATAGCAACAGGAGGATCAGGAACTCCATTGGTAATAGCTTTTGCAGGAAAGGTATTTGGGACAGGAACAGTAGCATATTCAGTATCTAACCTGACAGAAGCTGGACAGGATACAATTTATGGTTCTTTAGGAGACAATGAAACTAGAGCCATTAATCCAATAAGAGATACAATATTTTTAGGAAATAATAAATTATACCATGGAACCGGACATTTTTTTACAATAGGTTCATCAATACTTATACCAATAGGGAAAACTAATAGTCTTGTTAAGGGAGTCCTTCAATATGCTGGAGGAAGTGCAGGAGCATGGGTAGGAGGAAAAGTTGGATATTATGGACTGAAAGGACTTGGATTTTCAGAAGAAAACGCAAAGATTGGACAGGTTTTATTTTCTATATATGCAGGATACAAAGCTTCACAAATTGCTGGTAGGTTTACTTTGAATAGGACTTTTAAATTAGACGACTCATTTTCAAAAATTGATGTAAAAATAAAGAAAATTATAGTTAGTGACGAAACTTGGAATGAATTGCCTACGTCAAGAGGAATAATTATTGATCGCATGGAGGGTAATAACAATTTAGGACATAATTTTCCTGTTATTGATAGACTAGAAAATAGGGTAATAACAAGTATAAAAAGTAGAGATTTATCGGCAGAATCTTATTTAACTGGAAAAAGATTGGAATATACCATTAAAAGTGATATTAAGAAATTAATTAATTTTAAAGAAGGATATACCAGTCAATCTAAAGTTGAACCCAAAGATTATTCATATAAATGTTTAGAGGTAGTAGTTCCAAATGTAACTCTTAACGAAAGTCAAATAAATTGTATTAATAACGCAATTGAATATGCGAATAAGAACAATATAATATTAAAAATAATAGTTGGAGGAAATTAGGATGATAGCAAAAGCAGCGACATCAGTTTTTTTGGGTGAAAAAATTCTGATAATACCACAAATAAGAAGTAAATTTGGTTTTTGGGTATCTCAATATCAAGATAAAATTTATTCATATGAAATGTCTAATACAGAGTTTGGAAATGAGATATTATCAAAATTAGAATATTCAGAAAATCCAAAAGGTAAAAATTCTAAAAAAGATTTTTGGGCAGTAACAGGAATAAAATCTTTTTCTACATTTAGTAAAAAGTATAAATTAGTAGATATTTCAAAATATGATGATAAGATTGAGGCTAAAGTTTGGTACAGTAATGGTAAATTTTATGAGTCAAGTAAAAATCCCGAAGAAACCGTAGAGTTATTGTTACCAATCAATCCGGAAGTTTTGGGAGAAACCGTACGCAACTTAGCATTAAACTCTAAGGATATAGATTTTGAAAATAATTTTAAGAATTGTGGTTTTGAAACAGCAGATGATTCAAAAGTTAGTTATAAACTTCTGCCTGATGAATATATAGATATAGAAGATGGACATACAGATGCTTATCAAATATATATTCATGAAGAATATGAAAATAACTATATAGGATTTATGATAGATACTGCATACGAAAGTTTTTCAAGTGAAGATATAAAGAAAACATGGACAAGATGGCATGGGGATTTAAAATCTTTTAAGTATAAAGAGATTGACAACAAAGAATACTATGTAGAAATTATCGGAAAAAATAAAAAGATAGAAAAACATTCATATTTATTTAAAGATGGAGAAGAAGTATTAGAGTTAACATTTGAAATTGATTTGTTAAATACTCCACAAGATTTACAAGAGAAAATAAAGAAAGATTTTACAAAATTTGTTAAGTCTGTAAAAGTAGTTAAAAAATAACATTAGTAATAAATATTTTGCATTTGTAAAATTAGTTTGTGGTAAAGTTATGGTGAGGAGGAATTTATTAAATCCTTCTTTTCCAATATATAGAACATTATTTGTATAATAACATAAAATTTTAGTTGAACTTATTGAAAAAATATATTTGCTTATAGTATAATATAGTTGAATAAGTAAGAGATTGTTCAAAAAAATTTAAAAAATGTGAAAAAGGAGATATGTTATGGCAGGACAAATTAGAGTATCACCTGAAACTTTGCAAATGCGTGCTCGTGAATATGGAAAGGCTTCAAATGATATTATGACTATTTTAAACAATTTACAACGTTTACAAGATATGCTTCGTAGTGAATGGGAAGGACAAGCATTTCAAGGATTCGATAATCAATTTAATGAACTTAAACCTAAAGTTCAAAATTTTGCAGAATTAATGCAACAAATTAATAATCAACTTGATAAGACTGCTCAAGCGATGCAACAAAATGATCAAGCGTTATCACGAAATTTTGGACTTAAGTAATTTAAAAAATAAGTGGAGAAGGTTGAGGAGTATTCCTCAACCTCTTTTAACTATAAGGGATGAATAGGAGGAATAGTGGTGGATAAAAAAATATTGATAAGACTAGGTGGACTTCTGCTTATATTCGTATTGATTATTTCATTTTTTGGTATTATTAAACCTAGTTTTATAGATAATAAAGATTCCAGCCAAAATAAAAATACAAATTTATTAAAAATAGCGATAGTTAATGAAGACAACGGGACTACATACAATGGAGAGACAGTTAATATCGCAAATACATTAATTAAGTCATTTATAAAAAATTCTGACTACAATGTTGAAGAAGTTACAAGAAATATTGCAGAAAAAGGACTTGAAAATAACACATACCAATTAATGATTATTTTACCTAGCAAATTTTCAGAAGAAAGTTTAGCGTTAGAATCAGTTAATCCAACAAAAGTTAACTTTCAATATAAAATAAAAACAGATAAACCTGTTATTTCTAGACAAGCTGAACAAGCTGTTACAACACTTAAAAGCAAGTTTAATAAGGATTTAATCCGTGTATATTTTTCAAGTATTATTGGAACTTTACAATCATCACAGGATTATGTATCAGACATTGTTGAAAATAATGGAGTTGTTTTAAATACATATAAAACAAAACTTTTAGATCCTTTAAATTCTTATTCTAAATCTTTTGAAGGTTTAGGGACTAATTCAAATAATCTATTAAGTAATTATCTTTTATTTGACAAGGCGTTGAATCAATCTAATGAGTCATTTTCTTCGATAATAAATACAAATAAAACTTATGATGAAGAAATACAACGAATTAAACTTTTACAAGAAGGTTGGACAAAATCTATTACTAATCGTGAACATAATTTAAAAGCTTATGATGAGGAATTTTCTAAGTTAAGTGTTGATGAACAGTTAATTAAATTAAAAAAGGTTAATGAACATATTTCTAATAATTTTCCAAATTCTAGTATATGGAAAAAAACAGTAGAAAATGCTAATAATTTTAATCAACAATTGGAAAGTCTAATTCAAGAACTTAAGAGTCTGAATGGAGATATTGATAACACTTTAGATAGATATAATAAGACAATTACTGATGCAATTGAAGAATCTATAAAAAATGTAGAAGGTAAATTGCTTGACTCTGGAAAAGTAGATATGACTTTGGGACTATATCTTAAAAATTTAAGAAATAAAATGATATCAAAAATAGATGATACTCTTTATAAGAATACTTACTATACAGATGAAGCAATAAATAAACTTGGACTTTCAGAAGAGGATACACAATATTTAAAAAATATTAATTCTTTTATAAAATGGTATACTAAATCAAATGGGAAAAAAGATGCTACATTTAAAAACAGCACAAATATTGGAAAGTATCTGATGGATTTAAGAGATGATGCAATCAATACTTTATCAGGAAATAGAGTATTATCTTTTAGAGATATAAAAGGAAAGATTTCTAAATTATATATTACTGTGCCAAAAAATTATATTTTAAATGTAAAAAATTATTCAGCTAAAAAAGTAGATGATACAACATATGAGGTTTCTGTTCCAAACAATGTAGGGACTTCAATTGATATCTCTTATAACTTAAGTGTAGCTGATAAATCTAAAATTGGATTATTGGAATCAACATCTTTAAAAGCAGAATTATTAACTCAAGAGAATGTTGAAGTAGTAACCGGCAAAGAAGAATTAACTACTAAAAAAGAAAAGAAAATCATTCAGATTAATCCACAACAGAATATTGAAGTTGAAGTTGAAGCTAAGACTATTAAACCTCAAACTAACTCTAAAATTATACAAAGAAAATATAATGTGTCAGATACTATATCACCATTTAAATCTTATGATAATAAGACTTTAATTAATGCTTTCTTTAAGGATGTAAGGGGATATTTGGGATTATCCTCTCTTGCAAACGCATTTTATGATATTGATCTTCATAAGGGATTTGTAAAGAATGATGAAAACTCATTACTTAAACAAGCGGATATAAAATCACTTAAGACAATTATCATTTCTTTGATTAAGGAAAGTACAATTAATGCTCTAAAATCGGATTTAAAGATTTCTGATAAAGAAATATCTGAGTTTGAGAAAAAAACTATTAATGGAAAAGAATTAGCAGATAGTATAGAATCCTTAAAAAAAGATACAGAAGATTTAATTACAAATTTAAAGACAGTATTAATTGAGACTGAAAAAGTTCATAATTCTCTTTTAAATAAACCGGCTTTTACTGAAAGTGAAAATAATGATAATACTGATTTAGTTAATGTATCAATGGAGATGAATAAGGATTTATCAACGTTAATTACAGCAAGTAGAACCCTAATGGATAATACAAAAGCTAATCAGACTATTTCTAAGGATATAGAAAATACTGTTGAAAAATTAAATAAAGATGTAGAAAATTTAGAAAAAGAAGGTAAATCACTATCTACTAAAGTGTCTGAGTTGGGTAAAGTCATGAACAAAGAATATGGCTCTAATGAAGAATTTTTAAAATCTTTTACATCAGTTTTGAGTAATACAAAAATAGGTAATAAGAAAAATGAGGCAGTTTATGATTATTTATCTAATCCAATAAATGCTTCAAAAATTAAGGATTTAGTGGATGTGAACTTGGATAAAGAAAATATAAGAAAACAAGATAATAGTTTAGGGCTTATTATCATCTTAATTAGTTATTTAGTAGGTCTTTCAATTACTTATCTTCTACAACATTCAAATATTGCAATGTTACAAAGGCAGTTACAAGTTTATAAAAGAATTCAGTTTAGAAATTCGATTGCTCCAATGATGTTTTTGACAATTTTTGCCGGTGTAGCAGGAATTATTATTGGAATAATATCGTCTTATAAATTAGGTATGAATTTTAATGGTTCTTTTATAATTATTCTAAGTATTATAGCAATTCTACTTATATTTACTTATGGGACAAATATAATATTATCAAAACTTAAAAGTTTTGGATTTATGTTGTGTGTTGTAATATTATTATTGTATATCCTTTCATCAAATCAACTACTTGAAGATAATATGAATTTTGCTAGAATGATAACAATATTTTCACCTTTGAGCTACATTGAGAAGGCTATAAGTGGATTTATTAGTGGATCAGGTAGAAATACATTAGTTTTATTTGCTTTATGGATAATCGGAATTACCTTAGGTTTCTTAAATATTTTAATATATCGTACTTTAAAGGAGGACAAGGAAATTGTATAAAAAGACTGTAAGTCTTATACTAGGGATTTTTTTGTCCTTAGTACTTTCATTCTCAATTGTAAAAGCAAGTGAAGACGGAAAATTAAAAATAGACATAGAAATTCATAAAGAAAAAACATCTAAAGGTGTTAACTACTTTGAACAAGATACTGAGTTATCAAAATTATTTTTAATAGATACAAATGACAATGTTAATAAAGAGAAAGAAAAATTTAAAACTAGTGAGAACTTAGAGAAAAATGAATTATTTACTAATAAAGTTACTCAGGATTCTTTTATTCAATCAACTAGATTGCTATTATTTAATTCTAAATTAAATATAAAATCAGCAGTAAATTATCAAATGTCAATTCATAAAAATAAAAACTATATCTCTTGGCAAGCAGTAGTTGTATTGAGTATAGGAGTTATAATTATGGTTTTCTCTGTTTATAAAGTTTTTTCAAAAAAGAAAGGAAATTCTAATGGAAAGATATATTAATATAAGCCTAGATTTGAAACCAATAATAAGTAAACAGCTTGATTTTAGGATACCTTCATCCATGAAATTGAAAGAAATATTACAAATAATTTCAGATTCATATCAGTTGGAAATCAGTTTGGATAATCCAAGTATGAGAATAGTTCAAACAGGGAAAATATTGTTAAGTACAAGCACCTTTGAAAGCTTAAAAGATGGAATGTTAATAAAATTAGAAACAATATAGGAAGAGTGTTAAGATGGCAATAGAAAATAAAAAAATGATATTATTAGAAGATATAAAAGGAAATAGAGAAATAGCTTATGCTTTACTAGAAGCGTCTCATCCTCTTTTTTCAAACTGTAAAATTAAAATTGTTGATGAAAGCTTGTTATTAGAAAATGAAATAGAAAATGGAGACTATAATTGGGACAAATTTAAAGATTTGTCCACAGAAGAAAAATTACGTAATTTAATTAGTATCGGATTATTATATGATGAATTAAAAAATTCTAAATATACTTATGAATTGACGCCAGATAATTTAATATTTACAATTAATGGTGCCGTAAAAATACTAAATAGAGGGATAAAAGGTCAAATTATTCCTTATGAAAATATTAGCAATGAAGATTTTTTAAATTCTTATAAATGTATGATTATCTCACTTTTGGATTTAAAAACTTACTATGAATCTTTGAAAAATGGTAAACTACAATTTTATAAAGGAAATCTTTTTTGTGAGAATATAAGAAAAGCTGAATCTATAGATGAAGTGTTAAAATTGTTAAAAGAGAGATATTTGAATGAAAAAAAAGAAAATCAAGAAGAATATTACAGAGTAAATAAAAAATCTTTTAAAAAATGGAAAATATCTTCTATATTTTTTATGTTAACTACTTTTAGTTTAATTATAGCTTTATTATATTTATCATTTTTTTCTTTGCGAATTCAAAATAACATTTCATCAATGAGATTATCATTTATTCAAAAAGATTATTCAAATGTAATAAGTTTGTCAAAAAACCAAAATAGTAAATCTTTATCTCAAGAAGATAAATATATTGTTGCTTATTCTGTAATTATGACAGAACCTTTAACTGATAAACAAAAAAATGAACTAAGTAATATTTCCATGAAGTCAAATGAAGAATATTTGCGTTATTGGGTGCTTATTGGACAAGTTAATATAGACGAAGCAATAAATGTTGCGAGTTTCTTAGATGATCCACAGTTAATTATGTATGGAATAACTAAAAAAATTGATGAAATTAAAAGCAATCCTAAATTAAGTGCAGAAGAACGAACAGAAAAAATAAATGGATATAAAACAAAACTTGAAGAATTAAAAAAGAAATATTTGGTTCCTTCATCTGATGAAAATAAAAATAATAAGAAATCTGATGGAAATAAAAATAATGAGGAACCTAAAGATGCTAAAAATTAAGGAGGATAATAATGGTAATATATTTAATATATAAAGATAATTCTTATCCTCTTTACAGTGAATCTCAATATAGGTTAGGTCAAAATGAATTTTGTGATATTATTCTTCCCATAGCTGAAGAGATTATATTGCGAGTAGATGAGAATAAGGTGTATTTGTTGGATGAAGAATATACTAATGGGCTATATAATATAGATTTATCAAATAACATTCTTGTTAGACTACTCATTTTTAAGGAAAATAGATTGTTATTTAAGCCAAAAGATATTCTTTATATATCTGGAAGTAAAGATGCCACAATTCAACTTGAAGGAATTGAAGAGGATATATTATTCAATTTTAAAGATGAAAATTTCATAGAAATTATAAGTGAAAATTCGTTTTTTTTAAATGGACATAGAGCGAATGATATAAAAAAATTTCTTGAAAATGATATTATTTTATTTGAGAAAGGATTTGTAATTTCGATAGGTAGAGATTTCATTGATATAGCTTCTAATTTTGAAATCCAAACAAATTTATTACCTTATTTTGAAAATGCAGAAGAAGATAGAGGAAGGGACTTTCACAGGTCTCCACGTATAATTTTAAGGGAACCTGAATCTAGAGTTACAATTGCATCAGCTCCAATTGATGATGAATCTCCAAAACAATCTCTTATAAAATTAATCATAACTCCTTTTGCAATGGTTATATTTACAGTAATTATATACTTAATATCAAAGAGTAATGTTATGATTTTTATGATGATGGGGATGTCTTTAATTACAATTGGAACTTCAGTACATTCTTACTTTTCTGATAAAAAAACTTTTTCTGTAAAGAAAGAGGAAAAGTTAAAGGCTTATTTAGAGTATTTGGACACTAAGTATAAAGAATTATCATCATGTAAAGATGAGCAAGTACAAGCTCTTACTTACCATTATCCAAATACTGATAAAATTATTGATATGGCTAAAAAAATTGATAGAAGAATTTATGAAAAAATACCAAACGATTTTGATTTTTTAACTTATAGGCTCGGAACAGGAGAGGTAAAAGCCAGTTTTCAGATTAACTATACAGAAGCTGAACTTACTAAATATAATAAAGAAGCAGGAGATAAAGTAAAAGAACTACTTAATTATTACCAAATAATAGACGATGTACCTATTCATAATGTGATTGAAGCTCCTATTGGATATATAGGAAGTAGAAAAGTGGTTATTGAACAATTACAACAGCTGATGATACAAATATCAGCTTTTCATAGCTATCATGATGTAGAATTTATACCTATCTTTAGGGAAGAGGAATTTGAAGATTGGAATTGGAGTAGGTGGTTACCTCATACAAAACTAAAAGCTTTTAATTGTAGAAGTTTTATCTATAATCAAAGAACTAGAGATCAGATTTTAACTTCACTTTATCAGATTATTAAAGATAGGAAACATGATTATGAAAAGGACAATGGAAAAGAAAAAAGCTATTTTCCTAAATATATATTCTTAATTACAGATTTGAGTTTTTTATTAGATCACAATATAATGGAATATATAAATGAAGATTTATCGCATTTAGGTATTTATTATATTTTTGCTGAAGAAGTTATTGAAAGTCTTTCTGAACATGTAAAAACAGTTGTAGATTATAGAGGAGATAAAAAAGCTAAATTAATTTTACAAAATGGGGAATTTATGAATCAAGATTTTTGTCCACTTGCTAAGATTAGTTTATTAGAAAAAGAAAATTTTGCTAGATATATGGCAGGGATAAATCATATACAAACTCTTAGAAATTCTATACCCGATAGTATTACTTTTCTAGAAATGTATGGTGTCAGTCATGTTGAAGAATTGAACTTACTTGAGCGTTGGAGTAAAAATGAAACATATCAGACTATGTCAGTTCCTTTGGGTGTTCGTGGGAGAGATGATATTTTGTACTTAAATATTCACGAAAAAGCTCATGGGCCACATGGTCTTATTGCGGGAACTACAGGTTCAGGAAAATCAGAGTTGGTTCAATCATATATATTATCTCTTGCAGTAAATTATCATCCTTATGAAGTTGCATTCTTACTTATTGACTATAAAGGTGGAGGTATGGCTAATTTATTTGCCGATTTACCACATGTAGTCGGAACTATTACAAATTTAGATGGCAATCAAGCAAATAGAGCTTTAATTTCAATAAAAGCAGAGCTAAAAAAACGTCAACGTATTTTTTTGGAAAATAATGTTAATCATATAAATCAATATATGAAGCTTTTTAAAGAGGGTAAAGTTACAGAACCTTTACCACATCTTTTAATTATAAGTGATGAATTTGCAGAATTAAAAGCAAATCAACCTGATTTTATGGATGAGTTGGTTTCCACTGCTCGTATTGGCCGTTCTCTTGGAGTTAAACTTATTTTGGCGACACAAAAGCCAAGTGGAGTAGTAAATGATCAAATATGGTCTAACTCTAAATTTAAAATTGCACTAAAAGTACAAGATGTTGCTGATTCAAGAGAGGTAATAAAAACTCCGGATGCTGCAGAAATTACACAAACAGGACGTGCTTATCTTCAAGTTGGTAATAATGAGATTTATGAATTATTTCAAAGTGCATGGTCAGGAGCAGAATATAATCCTGATGGTGAAAAAAATGCCTATAAAGAAAAGACTATTTATGAAATTAATAACAATGGACAATATTTTCCAATTAATAAAGATTTGAGTGGTTTGTTAATAGAAAAAGAAGTAAAATCTATACCTACAGAATTAGATGCAATTGTAGAAAATGCTCATAAAACTTTTGAATCTTTGAATATTTCAAAAGTTGCAAGTCCTTGGTTACCACCTTTATCAGAGAAAGTTTATGCAAAAGATTTACAATCTATAGACTTTAAAGACTATTGGGAAAAACAAGACGGCGATATTGATATACTTGTAGGTTATCAAGATTTACCTGAAAAACAAGAACAATCCCCACTTTACTTTAAGATAGATCAAACAGGACATATTCTATTGGTAGGAAGTCCAGGATTTGGTAAATCAACATTTTTAAGAACATTTGCAATTGATATAATGCGTAAAAAAGCACCAGAGGAAGCACATTTTTATCTTTATGATTTTGGAGCGAATGGTTTAGTATCTTTATCTGATTTTCCGCATGTAGCAGATTATTTTACATTGGATGAAAATGAAAAAATATTAAAATCTCTTAGAAGATTAAATAAAATGGTAAAAGAAAGAAAAAAAGCATTATCAAAAATAAAAGCTACAAACTTAAAACAATATAATGAACTTTCCAAGGATAAATTTCCATCAGTATTTTTATTGATTGATGGTTTTGACGGGGTTACGGATTCGCCTTTTGGAGATAAACTTTACGATGTTTTAAATGTTATTGCACGTGATGGAGCATCTATTGGAATTTATCTTGTTGTAACCTTATCAAGATTAAATACAATGAGGTTACAATTACAGACTAATTTTAAAACTAAAATTTCACTCTTCTTATTTGATAATAGTGATTTGTCAGGAGTAGTTGGAAGAAGTAATATTTCTTTAGATGAAATTAAAGGTCGAGCAATTACAAAACTTGATAATATTGTTTCTTTTCAAGTAGTATTGCCTTATGAAAGTGAAGAGTATAGTAATTATATTAAGTCCATTAATAAGGAAGTTAAAGAAATGAGATCTGAATATACAGGGACTTTACCAGAAAAGATACCTATGCTACCAGATGTAGTGAAGTCTGAACATCTATTATCAGACTTTTCAAATGATAATTTCGTATTTGGATTGGAAAAAGAATTTGTTAAACCAGCATTTTTCAGCTTTAATAAAGCAATTTTAATGGCAGCTGATGGAAGTAGCTCTATAAATAATTACTATAAATTATTGGACTATAATTTAAAACGTTTAGAAAATCAATATAATATTGTAATTTTAGACCTTAATAAAAAAGTTTCTGAAAATCTTTTTAAAGGAGCTAATAGATTTACTAGTTCTTCTGAAATAGCTGATGTATTTAAAACAATTATTAAAGATTTGAAGGAGCGTATAAATAGTAAAGAAGTTGATTACAAAAAATGGTTGATTTTAATTCCAGAAATTTCTCCGCTAGTAATGTCATCAGATATAAATGAAGATGACTTTAAACTATTGGTAACAGAAGGATATAAATATGGGGTAATACCGATTTTTGTTGGAGAATATCTGGATCTTGTAAATAATACATTCGATACTTATGTAAGTATAGTAAGAAAGTTTGTTAATCAAGTTTTTCTTGGTATTCGTATAAGTGATCAAGTTCATACCAGATATCCATTTATAAATAATGAACCTGCATTAAAACCAAATCAAGGATATATTTTATATCCAGATAAGTATGAGTTAATTCAATTAATGGAGATTTATGACGATTAATTTTCATCAATTTAATATAAACTAATTGTTAAATGTTAAATTTGTTTCATATAAATAAAAAATATTAGGAGGGAATGAAATGTCAAAAGTAGAATTATTACCAATTGGAAGTATTGTAATTTTAAAGGGTAGTACAAAAAAAATGATGCTCATTGCGCGTATGATTGCTGTTCCTGTTGATGGAGTGGTTTATCGTTTTGATTACGGAGCTTGTCTTTATCCGGAAGGATTGGTAGGAGATAATTTGATTTATTTTAATGACGAAGATATTTTAAAATTAATACATGAGGGATATAGTGATGAAGATAATGAAATTATGTTAGAAAATATTTCTAATGTAATAGAAAATACTGATTTACCAAAAGGAAAAGTATCAGAATTAATTAAAAATCAAAAATAGAGGAAAATTTATGAAAAGTGTAGAGGCACAAATTTATGATTTACAATCTAGGATAAATACTTATAACAATACTTTAAATTCAGCTTATTCAACAGTTCAGACATTAGAAGATAAAATTGAGCGACTAAAAGAAGCGAAAAAAGCAGTAATAGAAATTCAAAAAGCTATTAGTGATATCAAATTTTCATTGTTAGGGAAACATAATCAGCCTAATTGGGAAGGAAATGAAAAGAAAAAATTTGATAAAGATTATTATGGTTTTCTTGATGATTATTATAAGTTCCAAAATGAATTAAACCATTATCATGACTCAATTTGTGATGAGATAACTCGATTAGAGAATAGTATGGATGAACAAAATGGAATTATTGGTTGGTGTAAAAGAGGCATTAACAGTATTGGAAATGAATTAAATAAATTATTTCATAATAGGGAGGGAGGTTTCTAATGTTTGGTGTTATACAATTGCATAATACATTATTTCTTAATCATATTTCTGCTTTAAAAAGTATTAATTCAGAATTTTCTAGTGCTAATACTAAGTTTTATGATTATAAATCTAATTCTGTTGTATTGGATTTGTATAAAGAACATTTTTCAGAACTTTCTGCACTTATCAGTTCTTATTCTTCTTTCTTAGAAAAAGATATTGAATTGATAAGAAAATCCGGAGAAGAAATCTTTAATTTAGATTCAGATATTGGAAATAGGTTTAATCAAAGTACAGATGAGTAGGGAGATATTGAAGTGGGATATAAAATTCAATTTGAAGATATAACCAATGTCCAAAGAGAAATCTCTAATTCCGTATCAATTTGGAATAAATCAATAAATAAACTTTTAAAAGCAATTAAAAATTTTTCTGATGATTCCTCTCTTAAGGGAGAGACAATGGATAGCATTAAAGTATATCTATATGAAGTTCATGGAACTCTGTTAGTTTCAATGCAAAATTTACTTCAGGATTATGCTTATTCTTTCTTGTTATATAAAGATGGATATTATAGTATTGATAGTGATTCCAAAGCAAAGTTCTCTGAACAAACTTTTGTAAACTTAAGGAAGGAATTGTCTGATTCTAGAAATAATTTTGCAAATCAGATAGATTTACTCATTTCTACAAAAAATAAAGTTTCTGACTTAATAAGCTATAGTGGGAATAGTCATGATACTATGATTTCTAACTATAATTTTCTAATTAGTGGGTTAGATACCCTTAATAATAGAATAATTGCTTATGAGAAATTACATCAATCGCAAGATTTAAAGTTTTTTAAGGAGTTATTGGTATCTACAAGAAATTTCATGGAAAACTATAGCAATAAAGCTCGTGATATAAGCACCTACCAATCAGGAGACTTAGCAAAAATAGACTTTGCAAAAGAATTAGCTATTGCTTTAGATAATTCTAATAGATATCTTTCCAATAGGAAAAATATAATAGAAGAGGCAGACAAAAGAGACAAAGTTAGATGGGAACAAATTTTCGCAAAAGAGAGAAGAAATAAAGGTATAAAAAACTTAATTGTTGGAGGACTTACACTTTTAGTTGGAACAGCAGCAATAGTAGCAACAGGAGGATCAGCAACACCATTAGTAGTTCTTGCTGGGAAAATATGTGGAACAGGAACAGTAGCATATTCAGTATCTAATATGACAGAAGCTGGTCAAGATGTAATCTTAGGCTCTTTAGGAGATAACAAAACTGGAGCTATTAATCCTATAAGAGATACGGTATTTTTAGGAAATGATAAATTGTACCATGGATTAGGACAGATTTTTACAACCGGTTCATCAATACTTATACCAATAGGAAAAACAAATAGTATTGTTAAAGGAGGTTTTCAATTTTTAGCAGGAAGTGCAGGAGCATGGGTAGGAGGAAAAGTTGGCTATTATGGACTGAAACAACTTGGATTTTCAGAAGAAAATGCAAGAATTGGACAGTTTCTAGTTTCCATGTTAGGAGCATATTACGGTTCCAAATATGCTGGTAAATTTACCTTGAATAGTAAAGCTATTGAAAAACCAATAGAGGTAAAAGATTATAATAACTGGGAAAAATTAAAATTAGATAATCCTAAGAATGTTACAGATTTTGTAAAGGAAAATAAACCATTAGGCTCTCCCGATATAAAAAAATGGTTTAAAAAGGGAGGAAGTATAAAAATCGAAACTTATAAAAATGGTGACCAAGTATGGATATATACTAATGCTAAGGGTACAAGCGTTCCATATGTTCCTAAAATAATAAAGGGAAAATTACGAAAAGTAATAGAATTTCCTGAAGAATTTATGTATAAGGGAAATAAGAGATTAGCTACAGTAAATATTGGTAAATTTACAGGTGATAGAGCTTTAGATAAACAATTGGCTATAAAAGAATTTGCAAAACGTGGAATTGATATTCCAAAGGGTTATGAAATTCATCATACTTGTGAAAATGGAGTATTACAACTTATAAAAAAAGAAATTCATAATGATTTTGCACACTATGGGGGGCATTATTATTTTAAAAAATAGGAGGATATATATGTTAATATCAAAAAACAAAGTAATTAAAAATGCATCAAAAACATTAGAAGAAGATTTAAAAATTAAATTGCCTGAAGATTATTCTAAATTTTTAGATAAATATAATGGTGGAGTAACACATAAATCAGAGGTAAAAATTGGGAGAAATTGGGATGATGTATGTGGATTTAATGGAGTAGGAGAAGTAGATGAAGATTATAGTTTTGAATCAATGAAATCAATGGGAGTTTTAGAAAATTACTTAGAAAGGGGATTTTTACCAATAGCTGATAATATGCTTGGAGACTACTACTGTTTATCATTAAAAACAGATGATTATGGTTCCATCTATTTATTGTATCATGATTTACTAGGAAAGAAGAAAAAGCTATTTTCTAGTTTTACAGAATTTATAAACAATATAAAAAGTGAAAAAATTGGACATATAAAAACAATGGAAGAAAGAGAAAAAATAGCTATAGAAAATGGTTATGCAGATGAAGTTGAAATATTGCGTCCAGTTTGGAAAGAACAAATAGAATACTTAAGGAATCTTGTTCAAGAAGAGGTAATTTTATAAATATTATTACTAAAATATAAATTTAATTAGAGAAGAAATTTAATGATTTCTTCTCTTTTTTATAGGATTATTACTAGAATAATGATATAATAATTTACATAATGGAAAATATTTTGATTAGGAGGAAATATATGTTAATATCAAAAAACAAAGTAATTAAAAATGCATCAAAAATATTAGAGCAAGATTTAAAAATTAAATTGCCTGAGGATTATTCTAAGTTTTTAGATAAATATAATGGTGGAGCAACATATAAATCAAAAGTAAAAGTTGGAAGAAAATGGGATGATGTATGTGGATTTAATGGAGTAGGTGAGGTGAATGAAAACTATAGTTTTGAATCAATGAAATCAATGGGAGTTTTAGAGAATTATTTAGAAAGAGGATTTTTACCGCTTTCTCATAATATTTTAGGAAATTATTATTGTTTGTCATTAAAAACAGATGATTATGGATCTATCTATTTATTGTATCACGATTTATTAGGAAAGAAGAAAAAGCTATTTTCTAGTTTTACCGAATTTATAAATAATATAAAGAGTGAGAAAATTGGATATATAAAAACAATGGAAGAAAGGGAAAAAATGGCTATAGAAAATGGATATGGGTATAAAGTTGAACTATTACGTCCAGTTTCGAAAAAAGAAATAGAAAAATTTAGTAAGATTGTTCAAGAAGAGGTAATTTTATAAAATAATTAATTTAATTTTTAGTAGGAGCCATTACTTTGAAAGGTTTAAAAATATTATAGTAGAAAGAATAATTGGAGGAAATTGAAGATGGCAAATGAAGCAAGTGTATCAGTTTTTTTTGGTGAAAATATTCTAATAATACCAGAGTTAAGAAGTGAATTTGGTTTTTGGGTAGCTCAATATCAAGATGAAATTTATTCACTTACAATGTCTAATACAGAACTTGGAAAAGAGATATTATCAAAATTAGAATATAAAGATAGTTCAAAAGGTAAAAACTCTAAAAAAGATTTTTGGACAGTAACAGGGATAAAATCTTATAACACATTTAGTAAAAAATATAAATTAGTAGGTATTTCAAAATATAATGACAAGATTAAGGTTGAACTTTGGGTTTATTCTGGAAAGGGCTATAGTGGAAGTGAAAACCCAAATGATACTGTAGAACTAACATTACCAATTAATCCGGAAATGTTTGGAGAAATTGTACGTAATTTAGCATTAAATTCAAAAGATATAGATTTTGAAAATGAATTTAAATATGGTGGATTTGAAACTGCAGATGATTCAAAAATCAGTTATAATCTTTTACCGGATGAATATATTGATATAGAAGACGGACATACAGATGCTTATCAAATATATATTCACGAAGAATATGAAAATAACTATATAGGATTTATGATTGATAGTGGATACGAAAAAGTAATTAATTCGGTCATAGAAAAATTATGTGAAAAGTTATTTTATAATACCTTGAATAAGAAAATAAAAAAAACATGGACAAGATGGTATGGACCTTTAAAATCTTATGAATATAAAGATATTAATAACAAAATGTATTATGCAAAAATTTTTGGTAAGACAGACAAGGTGGAAAAACAGTCATTTTTATTTAAAGATGGAGAAGAAGTATTAGAGCTTACATTTGAAATTGATCTAGCAAATACTCCATTAGATTTACAAGAAAAAATTAGAAAAGATTTTATTGAACTTGTTGAATCAGTGAAAGTAAATAAAATATAAATTATTAGAAGGAAGAAATCGAAAAAATTTCTTCTTTTTGTTTGAATATAATTAAAAGCTTATTGGATTTAAACAATAGACAATCGTTTTTAAATATGATATAATTACTTTGACAAAAAATTAATGATAGGTTGTTGTCTCATTATAATTTTGATAACAAGGTAAGTCGTGTACTATATTTTATGTTTTAGTTAGATTTTTTTAATAAAGTGTAGTCAAACTTAATTTTTTGTTATTTTATTATTTGGAGGGAATATATGTTCGGTTATTCAAAAAAAGAATTGAGTTGGATTTTGTATGATTGTGCGAATTCTGCTTATTCTATGGCAATTACTACGGCGTTGTTTCCAATTTATTTTGGAATGGTTGGCGGAAATGAAATGAATTTAGGCTATTACAATTCATTTGCCAGTATTATTATCGCTGTAATTAGTCCAATACTTGGAACTATAGCTGATTTTAAAGGCATGAAGAAAAAATTATTTACATTATTTTCACTTATTGCAATTTTTTCAACATTATTTTTATCATTTGCAGGAGAATTTGGCTTACCTTTATTAATGGCTTTTTTTGTTTTGGGCAGCGTAACTTTTGCAGGATCCAATATTTTTTATGATGCATTTTTAGTTGATGTAACTAATGATGAGAGGATGGATAAAATTAGTACAGCAGGATTTGCGTACGGATACATAGCCAGTGTTATACCATTTATGTTTTGTTTGGGAGCTGTTTTGATTTTCGGGATGAAAAATCCGTTAGGTTATCAAATAGGTTTTGTTATAACATCCGTTTGGTGGTTGACACTTACAATTCCAATGTATAAAAATATTGATCAAATATATGGAGTAGAACCTGTTCCTAATCCTGTTAGAGAAAGTTTTAGTACTGTTTTTCATACTTTAAAAAATATTGAGAAAAATAAGGTTGTAGTTATATTTTTATGTTCTTATTTTCTATACATTGACGGAGTGGATACTATCATAAAGATGGTTATACCTTATGCTACATCTGTTTTAGATGCAGATAAGTTTAATACACTTGTACTTTTAGGAATTTTGATTTATGTTCAAATAGTGGCATTTCCTTTTGCTATTATTTATGGAAGATTGGCCAGTAAGTTTGGAACTAGAACTATGATTAAAGTAGGGATTATAACGTATATGGTTTCAGTAATATTTGCATATTTTATGAGCAACTTAGTTCATGTTTTCGTATTATCAACATTTATAGCATCTGCTCAAGGTGGAATTCAAGCGTTGAGTAGAAGTTATTATGCAAAAATTATTCCAAAAGAAAATGCAAATGAATTCTTCGGTTTCTATAATATTTTTGGTAAGTTTGCTGCTATAATCGGACCTTTTATTATGAGTTTGATAACTACAATAACACATAATCCAAGATATTCAATTCTTGGTATAATTCCACTATTTGTTGTAGGTTATTTAATAATGTTGCAATTACCGAAGGAAGAAAGATAATGGTTTTTAAATATGATTCAAAAAACACTTGGAAAATGAAAAGTGAATTTAAAAAAAGTAAGTTTGATATAGATTTTGAGGCTTTAAAGAAAAAGGAACTGGAAATTTTAAAAAATTTTATTTCTTGTTGTGAAAAAATGAACTTAACTTATTATATTGCTTTTGGAACTTTACTTGGAGCGATTAGACATAGAGGATTTATTCCATGGGATGACGATGTAGATGTTTGTATGCCAAGAGAAGATTATGATAGATTTATAAGAGAGGGTAGTAAATATTTGCCCGAAAATTATTTTATTCAGACAATGGAGTCGGATCCGAAATACGCTTTGAATTTTGCAAAACTTCGTGATAGTAATACAACTCTTTTTGAAAAACATGTAATTGATGTGGATATTAATCATGGGGTATTTATTGATATTTTTCCCTTAGATGGATACATTAAAGGTCAAAATAGAGTTTTGGATTTAAGAGTTAAGGAAAAACCTGTTTTTGAAGAGTCGGATACTAATGCTTTTTCAAATGCATTAAGTGGATTTGGCAAGAAATTTGTTTATAAATTAGGAGAAACTATTCCTAATAAATTAAAGACTGATATTTCAAAATTGTCTGTTCCAAAAGATAATCCAAAGTTTGAAGACTGTGAGTATGTTGTTTGTTTAGTTGATAATTTTTATATAATGCCTTTCAAAAGAGAATTATTAGGAAAAGGAGTAAAGGTTGATTTTGAAAATATAAAAGTTAATGCTCCGGAAAATTATGATGAATATTTAAGAGTTTTATATGGAGATTATATGAAATTACCACCTGAAGATCAAAGAGAAAACCATCATAATTTTCATCTTGCAGATGTTAATAAAAGTTTCAGAGAATATCAGGAAAAAATTTAAGCTATGAGTAAAAACATAGCTTTTTTTGTTTGTTTTGTAGAATTTTTTAAAATTTTTTGATATAATAATTACAGTTTTGCACTATTTACTAATTATTTTAAATAAAAAATAGTATTATAAGTTTGTATTTTAAAATAAAGATTATTTTAAGGAGGTGTATTATGAAAGAAGTTGTTGATAAACTGGTTGAATGGCTTAGGAGTTCTGTTAAGGAAGCTAATTGTAAAGGGATAGTCTACGGTCTTAGTGGTGGAGTTGATTCAGCTGTTATTGCTGCACTTTCAAAACTAGCCTTTGATGATGAATCTTTAGCTATTATGATGCCTATAAACAGTTGTGAAGAAGATGAAAAAGACGCTAAGTTGGTTATAGATAAATTTAAACTTAAAGCAATTAAAGTTGACTTATCTAAGACTTATTCTGTTTTTACAGATTCTGTTGAAAAAGGGGATAATTCAATGGCTTATGCTAATATTAAGCCAAGACTTAGAATGACTACTTTATATTATTATGCGCAATTAAAAAGATATTTAGTAGTTGGGACAAGTAACAAATCAGAATTTACTGTTGGATATTTTACAAAATATGGAGATAGTGGCTCTGATCTTATGCCTCTTGTAGATTTTACAAAGAGAGAAATTTTTGAACTTGCAAAATTTTTGAAAGTTCCGGATAAAATAATTCAAAAGCCCCCGAGTGCAGGACTTTTTGAAAATCAAACAGATGAAGACGAGATGGGATTTTCCTACGATGATTTAGAAAAGTTTATAAATGGTGAAAAATTAGATAAAAATATAGAGGAAAAAATAAAAAAAATGGTGAAAATTTCAGAACACAAGAGAAATTTTGCAAAAGGATTTAGGAGGTAATTATGTCAGGACATAATAAATGGAGTACGATTAAACATAAAAAAGGAAAAGAAGATGCAAGAAGGGGAAAAATATTTACAAAACTTGCACGTTATATAATTGTTGCAGTTAAAGAAGGAGGAGCGGATCCTGAATACAATCCTTCTTTAAAAACTGCAATAGAAAAAGCTAAGGCAGAAAATATGCCAAATGATAATATCGAAAGAGCATTGAAAAAAGGTGCCGGAGATGGAGATTCCAGTAATTATGAAACTATAATATATGAAGGTTATGGACCTGAAGGTATTGCAGTTGTGGTTGAATGTCTAACAGATAATAGAAATAGAACAGCTGCAGATGTAAGACATGCATTTGATAAACATGGTGGAAATTTAGGGCAAAACGGATCCGTTTTGTTTATGTTTGAAAAAAAAGGTGTAATAGTAATTTCAAGAGATCAAGCAGAGGAAGATGATTTGATGGACTTTGCTTTAGAAAATGGAGCCAGTGATTTTGAATCAGATGAAGAAGTTTATACAATTTATTCTGAAGTTTCTGACTTCATTACTTTAAGAGATGCACTACAAGAAAAAGGATATACTTTTAGTGCCTGTGAGTTGGAATATGTTCCAAATAATAATTCACAGATTTCTAATCCTGAAAATATAAAGAAAATGGTTAAGATGATAGATCAACTTGAAGATAATGACGACGTTCAAAATGTTTATCATAATTGGGAAATACCTGAAGATTTAGATATAGAATAATATGAAAAAAATATTTGCTTTTTTGATTTCTATTAGTATAATTTTATTTGTTTTATTATATTCAATAGATTTTATGGCTAAGGATATTTCTTATTATAATAATTTTCATAGAGATTATAAGATTGAAAAAGAGTCAGGACTTTCTAAAGAATGGATAGAAGGTGCAAGTAATTCACTGGTTGAATTTATTAAAAGTGGAGATAAAGAAGTTTTAAAAAATCATTTTAATAAAAAAGAAATTTCTCATATGGAAGACGTATATAAACTATTTAAACTTGATAGAATAGTTTATACATCTTTGTTTATAATTACCTTATTGGTAGTTATATATAAATTATTTAAAAATGATTTTTTGTTCTTCATATATATAAGAAAGTATATTTTAATAGCATATATATCTGTAATTTCTTTTTTAGGCATCTGTTCTTTATTTTTTTCTGAAAGTTTTGTGTATTTTCATAAACTATTTTTTGATAATGATTTATGGCTTTTAGATTATGAGACAGACTTAATGATAAGAATTTTACCGGAAGAATTTTTCTTTGTTTTATTTTTAAATGTAATTGTATTATCTACAGTGTTCGTTTTTTCAATTTATATTTTTCTTAGACTTAAAGATTATAAATACAATTAGGAGGAAATATGGAAGTTAAAATTGACAGAGTTGCCTTCTCCATATTTGGAATAGATATAATGTGGTATGCTATTATAATTTGTTTTGGAATTATGGCTGGACTTTTTGTAGCGACGAAGAACTCCAAACTTAGAAATATAGAAGAGGATGAAATTTCAAACCTTTTGCTCTTTGCTTTGCCTATTAGTGTAATTGGGGCAAGAATATACTATGTAATATTTGAATGGGAAAATTATAAAGGTAATTTTTTATCTATGATAAATATTAGAGAGGGTGGACTTGCAATATATGGAGCTGTAATCGCAGCAGTTGTTGTAGTTTATTTTTTCAGTAAATATAAAAAAATTGATTTTAGAGATTTAGCTGATGTTTGTGCACCCGGACTTATACTTGGTCAAGCAATAGGAAGATGGGGAAATTTTATAAATCAAGAAGCTCACGGAACTGAAACTACATTGCCTTGGGCAGTTATTATAGATGGGAAAAAATACCATCCGACATTTTTATATGAATCAATTGGAAATTTTCTAATTTTTATATTTTTAATGATATATATGAGAAAATACCAAAAGAAAAAAGGTGAAATTATTCTCCTTTATGCAATTTTATATGGAATTGTAAGATTTTTTGTTGAAGGTTTGAGAACTGACAGTCTGATGTTTTTAGGATTTAGAGTTTCACAAGTTTTATCACTTGTTGGAGTTATTGTTGGAACTATACTTTTCTTTTTAAATAGAAAATATGGAAAAGACATTAATAATTAATAATTTAATACTTTTAAAAAATTTTTTAACTACATGGATTTATTCTATGTAGTTTTTTTATAAAATTTTTGTAAAAAAACAGTAAAAAGTTTTTAATTTTTTAAGATTTTTTAGTGAAATTCCTCCACTTTTTTAATATTTTTTTATAATTGTTGAAATTTTAATGTTTTTTTCTAAAAAAATTTATAAAAATTTTTACAAAAAGGGTTGCAAAATATGAAAAAATAGTATAAAATATAAGTGTAATAAAAAATGTGGTTCAATATGGAGTGAAATGGAGTTAGTTTTTTAGGAGGTGATGGCATTGTTTATTGGAGATTTTCCACATACTTTAGATGATAAAGGCAGACTGATTATGCCATCAAAATTCAGAAATGAATTAGGAACTAATTTTGTAGTAACTCGTGGACTTGAAGGCTGTTTATTTGTATTTACAGAAAGAAAATGGACTGAATTTACTGAGCAACTTAATTCAAAAGGTTTCAGTAAAAAAGATGTTCGTTCAATTACCAGATTCTTTTGTAGCTGTGCAATGAATGCAGACCTGGATAAGCAAGGAAGATTTTTAGTAAATAAAAATTTACGTGAATTTGCAGAAATTGAAAGAGATGTAATGATTATCGGAGTTTCAGATAGAATTGAAATTTGGTCTAAAGAAAAATGGGATGAATATAGCAAAGCAGAATATAGTGATGATAATATTATGTCTGAAAGATTTGATGGTCTTGATTTTTAAAGGATTTATTTATGGAATTTAATCATATACCAATAATGTTAAATGAAGTAATAGATAATTTGGATATTAAACCTAATGGAATTTATGTTGATTTAACCGTTGGTGGTGCAGGTCATTCAACAGAAATATTAAGAAGAATAAAAAACGGAAAACTTATTTGCGTTGATCAAGATGAAGAAGCATTGTCAGTTGCTAGAGATAGACTTTTAAAAATTTCAGATAATGTTTTGTTTTATAAAAGCAATTTTGAAAATTTTAAAGAAATATTAGATTACTTTGGAATTGATAAAGTTGATGGTGTTTTATTAGACATCGGTGTTTCTTCATATCAAATAGACAATGGCCAAAGAGGTTTTTCTTATATGATAGATGCTCCATTGGATATGAGAATGGATAGAGATCTAAAAAAGAGTGCATTTGATGTTGTAAATTATTACAATTCTGAAGATTTGGAATATATTTTTTATAACTATGGTGAAGAAAAATGGACAAAAAGAATTGTAGAATTTATTGTTAATTATAGAAAAGAAAAGTTAATAGAAACTACCTTTGAATTAGTCGATATTATTGAAAGAGCAATTCCAAAAGCAGTTAGAGCTAAAGGAGGACATCCTGCAAAGAGAGTGTTCCAAGCTATAAGGATTGAGGTTAACAGAGAACTTGAAGTTATTAAAAAAGTTATTCCTGATATCGTAGAAAGACTAAATAAAAACGGTAGATTATGTATTATAACTTTTCATTCTTTGGAAGATAGGATTGTTAAGGATTCGTTTAAAGAATTAGCAAGAGGTTGTATTTGCCCTAAAGAATTATATGTATGTGTTTGTAATAATAAACCAAAAATAAAAATCTTAACAAAAAAGCCTTTAGTACCTTCCGAAGAAGAAATGAACAGAAATCCCAGATCAAAAAGTTCAAAATTGAGGATTTGTTCAAAAATTTAGGAGGATGATTTATATGAGCACGGCTCAAGTAAAATATATCAATGTTTCAGGCGAGAGAATTTCAGAGAAAAACAAAAAAGCCTACGGAATTACCAGAGAATCCAGTTTATATAAAAATATTACACTTTTTATATTCACTTTTATTACATTAGTTTTTAGTGTAGTAATTTTATATGGATATCTAAATATTGCTCAACAAAATAGAATAATAAATACACTAAACTCTGAAATTCGCTCGTTGGAAACTGAAAGAGATGATAATAATATGAAACTTGAGCCTTATAAATCTGTAGATAGGATTGCAAAACTTGCAAGGCTTAACTATAATATGGATTTTCCTAAGAAGGAACAAGTTAAATATTTGGATAAGATTGATTAATTTATTAAACTTAGACAAGAGGAGTTTAAATGAAAAACAAGAAATATATTATTAAAAATAAAACAGTCTCTTCTCGTTCGGCTGTTTTATTTTTTATTTTTATAATAATTTTTAGCACTATAATTGCTAAATTAGCATATTTACAGTTGTATTCAAAAAATAAATACAGTGTTGAACAATTTAAAGATTCAGTTAGCTATACACCGCTTGAAGCAAAAAGAGGTTCCATTTTTGATAGAAATGGGAATACATTGGCTAAGAGTATAAGTGTATATAATGGTTATTTTTCGACTCTTGATTATAACCGCTATAAAAAATCCAACGGAAAGATTAAAGATACAGAAACAAAAAAATTGGATAAAATTTTTGATATATTGCAGTTGAATAAAGAAGAAATTTTTGAAAAAGCTGATCAATATAATAATTTGTTAATAAAAAAAGGTGTTACAGAAGAACAAAACGCTACTATAAAATCAAAAAATTCGCTTATAGTGAGTGTTAATAGTAATAAGGAAGTTTATTTTTCTGTATTGGAATATGACAAATTTAAACTTTATTCTCAAAAAGCTAAAGAGACAGAAGAAAAAAAATTAGATGAAATTTTTTCTGCCCTTGAGCTTGATAAGAAAAAAGTATTCGACAGAGCAGATAGAGGAACTAATTTTAAAATAAAAAAGAGTATAAGTCCTGAATTAGCAAAAGAAATTAAGGATATAAACTCTTCTATAATCAGTGTTGAGATTGAACAAAGCAGAAACTATTTAGATGGAACTTTGGCACCTTTTGTAGTTGGTCATGCTAACGAAAACGGAGGACAAAGCGGAATTGAAAATTTTTTGAATGATACTCTTTCAGGAACAAACGGATCTAAAAGAGTTATAAGAGAAAATCTTAACAAATCTGTTGAGGATGTTATTGAAGCAAAAGATGGAAAAGATTTATATTTAACTATAGATAGTACAATACAAAAGTATGTCGCGGAATATGGACAAAAATATTTTGAAGAAGAAAAACCTATCAAGATGAGTGTTATAGTTTCAGATGTAACAAACGGCGACATAATTGCAATGGATAGTTTTCCAAAATATGATAACAATAATCCTACAGTTCCACTTGATAACAATGCGATTAAAGAATTTGAAAATTTAGACGAAAAAGAAAAGTTGAAAAAAATATTTTCAATGTGGAGAAATCCTGCTGTCAGTGATGTTTATGAACCAGGTTCTGTATTTAAACTTATAACAGCATCTTCATCTTTAGAGGAAAAGACAGATACTTTAGATTCAACTTTTTTTTGTAATGGATTTATAAGAGATATTCCGGGAGTTACACTCAGATGTTTTAATTGGCAAAATCCACACGGGAAGGAAACTTTTACTGAAGCGTTAGATAACAGTTGTAACCCTGCCTTTGTACAAATGGTTAGACATTTGGGAAAAGAAAAATTTTATAGATATATTAATGGCTTCGGATTTGGCAATAAAACAGGGATAAATTTGCCGGGAGAATCTAACGGAAAAATTCCGAAGTCTTTATCAGATATAGGAGCAGCAGAACTTGCTACAATGAGTTATGGACATGGAATTTCTGTAACTCCTATTCAAATGATTATGGCTGCAAATGCTGTTGTTAATGGTGGGTATTTATTAGAACCGCAAATTAATGTTAAAAATGTCGAAAAAGATTCAGATAATAAAATTAAAATAAAAGAAAATGAAGCTATTGTTAAAAATCAAATTATTTCAAAAGAAACAAGTGATAAAATGAGAGTGTTAATGGAGCATGGTGTAACTGATGGAATAGTAAACAAGGTTTATTCTAATAATGTCAGAATTGGAGGAAAGTCCGGCACAACAATAAAAGCTGTAAATGGTAAATATGATGATAAAAAGACTGTTGCCTCATTGTATATTGCTTTTCCTATTGAAAATCCAAAATACAGTATTTTAATTGTGTTTGATGAACCTAAAGCAAATTCAGGTGGTACCAGTGTTTGTGCTCCTTTAGCTAAAAAACTAGCCGAAGAAATAGCTGAGTATAAACAATTGACTAAAAAAAATGATAATAACGGCATAGTTAGAAAAACAAAAGTTCCGGATGTTAGAGGACTTACATTAGAATATGCTACAGAACTTTTAAAAGGACAGTATTTAAATTACAGTATAGATAGTTCTGCTTCGCCAAAGTCTATAGTTACCAGACAAAGTGAGGATCCTGAAAAGAGTTTGGTTGAAGGAAGTACCGTTAAGCTAACCGTTTCAGATGATGAAGATACAAAGTTACGCGTTGTCGATTTTTCAAAAATGAACTATCAACAGGCTATAGACGTCGCAAATAAGATGGGATATAAATACAAAACTTCAGGTGGTAAAGGGAAATTTGTGTCTTCGAATAAAGAAATAGGAAGTTATATTTCAAAAGATGAAGAAATAGTATTGACCTTTGAAGATTAATTTAGGAGATGGAATAAATGAGAATATCAAATTTTACAATATGGAGTATTTTATTTAGCTTTTTTTTAACAATTATTATAGCAAAATATTCTATTCCATATTTAAGAAAATTTAAATTAGGTCAAAATATAAGAGATGACGGTCCTCAGAGTCATTTATCCAAAGCGGGAACACCAACAATGGGAGGAATATTTTTTGTAATCGCCATAATAATTACGACATTTTGTTTAGGCAATTTTTCTAAAGAAGTATTTGCTGTATTAATCGGTATGTTAGGTTTTACGCTTATTGGATTTTTAGATGATTTTTTTAAACTTGTTATGAAAAGATCTTTGGGTCTTACAGAAATTCAAAAATTGATAATCCAATTTATAATAAGCATAGTTGTAATTTTATTTATAGAAAAGGTAGTAGGAACAGATTTAAGATATCAGTTAATTCCTTTTGTAAAAGGAGTAGTTAATTTTGGTTGGATTATTTATCCTATACTGATTTTTGTAATGATAGGAACTGCAAATGCTACTAATTTAACTGATGGATTGGATGGACTTTCATCTTCTGTATCAATTCCCGTATTTTTAGGACTTGGATTGATAAGTTTTTCAAGATTTCCAGGTGTTGGAGTATTCTCTTTAGTTTTTATGGCAAGTTTAATGGGCTTTGTTATGTTTAATTCATATCCTGCCAGAGTTTTTATGGGCGATACCGGATCAATGGCTTTGGGTGGAGCTATAGCAACAATATGTATATTAAATGGAATAATTTTTTACTTGCCTATTATTGGCGGGATATATGTTATTGAAGCATTATCTGTTATTATTCAAGTTATTAGCTATAAAACAAGAAATAAGAAAAGAGTTTTTTTGATGAGCCCGATACATCATCATTATGAATTGAAAGGATATAAAGAACCGCAAATAGTTACAGCTTTTGCTGTAATTAGCGGAATATTATCAATTATATCTGTATATTTATTTTTTAGTATTTAATTAGGAGTTAGTCTATGGAAATTGTAAATAAAAGAGTTTTGGTTATTGGATTAGGTTTATCAGGAATTTCAACCATAAAAACTCTTAGTTCTTTGGAAGCTGATGTTTATTGTTATGATGATAAAGACGAATCAGAATTACAAAATGTTTTTGAAAAACTTGAAAAATTTAATTATAAATTTATAAAAAATTACAAAGATTATTATTTTGATTTTATAGTTAAAAGTCCCGGAATTAAACCTACTAATGAAATAATCGAATATTTTTATAATAAAAAAGTTCCAATATATACGGATTTGGAATTAGCATATACTCTATTTCCAGAAAGAAAAATTATTGCAATTACAGGAACTAATGGTAAAACTACCACAACAAGTTTGGTTGGAGAAATTTTTAAAACTGCAAATATCAAATCAAAAGTGGTAGGAAATATTGGCGTAGGAATGCTATGGGAAATTTTTAATTCAGATGAAGAAACTGTAAATATTATAGAAGTTAGCAGTTTTCAATTGCATAACATTGAAAAGTTTAAACCATTTATAGCATCTATTGGTAATATAACTCCGGATCATATTGATTGGCATGGAAGTTTTGAAAATTATATAGAAGATAAATTAAAAATATTTAAAAATATGGATAAAAATGGGAATCTAATTTTAAATATTGATGATGAAATTTTGAATAAAATAAATGTAGAAAATACAAATGTAACAACAATTTCATTAAAAAATAAAAATGCAGATTTTTATTTAAGTGAAAATAATTTTTATCATAATGATAAAAGACTTTTTTCTATGAAAGATTTGAAAATTTTAGGAAGACATAACGCTCAAAATGTTTTAATTTCTTTGGCAATCTGTTATAATTATGGTATAATTATGGATACCATAATTTTTGCATGTAAAAATTTTGGTGGTGTTGAACATAGAATTGAGTTTGTTAGAGAATTAAATGGGATAAAGTTTTATAATGACTCTAAAGGAACAAATGTAGATTCAACTATAAAAGCTGTTGAAGCTTTAGAAAAGCCTATTATATTAATCGTAGGTGGATATGATAAAAATGTGGATTTTAATCCGTTGTTTGAAAGTTTTAATGGTAAGGTAAAGACACTAATTTTAGTTGGAGATACAAAATATAAATTTTATGATAGTGCAAAGAAAAATGGATTTGAAAATAATATAATTGTTAATGATTATAGAGAAGTTGTAGAAAAATGCTTTGAAATTGCGGAAAGTGGAGATAATGTTTTACTTTCTCCAGCATCTGCAAGCTGGGATATGTTCAAAAGTTACGAAGAAAGAGGAAATTTATTTAAAAAATTGGTAAATGAATTATAATGGTTAAGTTTGATAAATACACAAAAAAAATGGTTATGGTTGTACTGTTTTTACTTCTTTTTGGAAGTATAATGGTTTTTAGTACAAGTTGGCCTTATAGCTATAGACTAAAAGGAAATGAGATAGATATAATAAAAAAACATGTAATATTTGTGTTTATGTCTATTTTATTTATGTTTTTAGTTTCGTATGTAAATATTGTAAGATTTAAAAAATATAGCAAAAGAATTTTTATATTTGCGTTTTTTGTGGGATTTTTAGTATATTCCCCACTTGGAATTAATATTTATAATGCAAGAAGATGGATAGGAGTAGGTGGTTTTACTTTTATGCCTTCTGATTTTATGAAGATTGCTTCTATAATGCTAATGGCATATATTATTGATAAGTATAAAAATAAATTTACTTTTAAAAATGTATTTTTTAAATATTTAGCGATAGTCGGGTTAGCTTCGTTTTCTGTTATGATTCAGCCGGACCTTTCAAACACATTGATAATAGTCGGAACTTTAACTGCTATGTATATAATTGCAGGTATGGACAAAAAAGCGATATTGTTCTCAGGAATGGGAATATCAATTGCAAGTTTTGCAGCTGTATATTTTTTAAATTCTGGATATAGTAGAACGAGTAGAATTCAAGCGTTTATCAATCCATTAAAGTATAGAGATTCAAAATCTTGGCAACTTATAAAATCACTTTTTGCAATAACAAATGGCTCTCTTTGGGGCGTTGGTCTTGGAAATGGAAGACAAAAATATACTTTGTCTGAGGCACACAATGATTTTATTTTTGCAACTATTGCAGAAGAATTTGGATTTATAGGTTCTGTATTTTTAATTGGAGTGTATATTTATTTAGCATATTTAGGAATAATGATTTCAAGATATATAAAGAATTTATATGGGAAAATGATAGTACTGGGAATAACATTCTCAATCGGATTACAAACATTAGTAAATATAGGAACAGCTACCGGAACAATTCCTCCTACCGGAGTAACTTTACCTTTTGTCAGTTATGGTGGCTCATCTTTAGTTATGACTTCAATAATGATTGGGATTATTTTAGGAATTGTCAGATATGATATTAAAGGGAGATAATATGAGAGTTGTAATATCAGGTGGAGGTACAGGAGGACATATATATCCTGCTGTTGCAATAATTGAAGAATTAAAAAGAAGAGACGAAAATATAGAAATTTTATATATAGGTTCTAAAAACAGTATGGAAAGTGAATTAATTCCAAGTTTAAATATAAATTTTAAATCTATTGAGGTTATGGGGCTTCCAAGAAAAATTAATAAGAAATTTTTTAAATCAGTTTTGATTTTATTTAAAGGATTATCTCAAGCAAAAAAAATATTAAAAGAATTTAAACCTGATGTTGTTATAGGAACAGGAGGTTTTGTAACGGGACCTGTTTTGTATAAAGCTCATAAACTTGGTATTTATACAATATTTCACGAACAAAATAGTTATCCGGGAATTACAAACAGAATCTTATCAAGATATGTGGATTCAATGGCTGTTACTTTTAGAGAGTCAATTAAGTTTTTTAAAAACAATGAAAAATGTGTTGTTACAGGAAATCCTATTAGAAATAGATTTCAAAATTTAGATAGAAAAGAATCTTTAAAGTTTTTTGAACTTGATGAAGATTCCAAAAATATTTTTTCCTTTGGAGGAAGTAATGGAAGTGAAGAGCTTAATAAAGCAATTTTAGGAATTTTGGATAAATTTTATGATAATAATAAAATTTCTTTAATTCACGTAACAGGAAAAAGCAATTATGATAAATTTTTAGAAGAAATAAAAAATAAAGATATAAAAGTAGGTAGAAATGTAAAAATTTTACCATATATGATTGAAATGGATAAAGCTTATGGAGTTTCAGATTTGGTTATAACAAGTTCCGGAGCAATAACATTAGCTGAGATATCAAAAATAGGTTTGGCAAGTATACTAATACCAAAAGCATACACTACAGAAAATCATCAAGAATTTAATGCGAGAGCATATAAAGATATTGGTGCAGCTGAGCTTATACTCGAAAAAGAGTTAAATTCTGATTTATTATGGGAAAATATAGAAAAAATAATTTTTGATAATAATAGACTTGAACAAATGAAGGAAAATGCTAAAAAGTTTGCAATGCCTAATGCAGTAAATGATTTTGTTTCAATATTTTATGATAAATTTAAAGGGAGATAGATATGTCTGGCAATAACAAAGGAAAAAAACCTAAAATATTTGTAAAAAAGAGACCTGATAAGATTGGTGCAGTACATGATGAATTTTATGAATATGACAACTTAAAATCTAAAAATAACACTTTAGATGAATCATTTTTTGAGGATTTTAAGAGTGTAGATTTTGACCAAATGAATTACGATAAAGAACATGTTCCTTCTGAAGATATAGGAGATGAAGATGTTCCATCAGCAGACATCATAGAAGATGAGGTTATTCAAGAAATTCCTGAAAAAACTGTAGATGCAGGAGAAAATACAGATAAAATTGTGGAAGACAAAACAGATAAGATTGTGGAAGATGTTAGTACATCAGAACAATTTGATTCTGATGATGACGATTTTGGAAGTTTAGAATCAGAAAATGAAGATTTTATTTTAAAAGAAGAACCGAAAGCTGTATTATCCGACAAAAAAAGTAAAGATGAAGCTATTGCTTTTGAAGATAAAGGTGAAAAAGATTCAATATTTGATCAATATGGGATATCTAATGATGAAGAGTTAGCAAAAGAGGAAAATTATGATTCTTTATTTGAAAAAGATGAAAGTACTCACAACGAATTAGAAGATGATGAAGATGACGATTTTGGAAGTTTAGATGACGAGATTAAAACCGGTCAAATAAATTACGTAAATGTTAGTCAAAAGCCAAATTATTATAACGAATTAAAAGATACTACAGATGAATTAGAAGATGATGAAGATGACGATGAATATTATATAGACAGAAAAGGCAGAAAGAAGAAAAGAAGAAAAGGAATTAGAATATTTTTTAAATTCTTATTGGCATTTTTGTTAGCTTGTATGGCAATAATGGTCTATTTTGGATTAACCCATGATTTGTTTAAGATTGATTACATAAATGTAGTTGGTAATGTTGCAAATGAAAGAGAAATTTTAATTTCTAAAAGTGGTGTTAGCGTTGGAGACAATATATTTCTAGCATCTTCAAGTAAAATTAAGAAAAATTTAAAAGAACTTTCAAATATTGAGGATGTTCAGGTAAGAAAGAATTATCCAAATATAATTGAAATAGAAGTAAAAGAAAATTATGTTAGTGCTTATATAAATACAGCAAGCGGGCTAACAACTATTGATAATTACGGTAAAGTTAAGGAAGTTGCTACGGATAACTCTAAAGCATCAGGAGCACAATTAAAAGGAATTAGCGAAACGGGATTAAAGGTAGGAGAAGATTTTTCTAAGGATGAAACGAAAGTTAAATTTTTATTGAATATTTTGACTAAAGAATATTATTCTGACATTGTTAGTATTGATTTTACAAATGATAAAGAAATAATAATAGAATTAAAAAACTCTTTAAAAGTAACTTTTGGAGATTTAAATGATTATGCTAAAAAGACGCAAATAATTGGAATTTTAATTAAAAAAATTCAACTTGAAGGAATAAATGCAAAGGAAATTATACTAAATGTAGGAGATAATCCAATAATTGTAAAAAAATAGTAGAATTTTATTTAAAAATTTAGTATAATAACATTGGTTACCTAAAAAATAAATATAAAATAATATAGGAGGAAATAAAAATGGCATTTGAGATGGAAGTATATGGAAATGACTTAGCTAAAATTAAAGTTTTTGGTATTGGTGGTGGTGGAAACAACGCCATCTCAAGAATGAAACAATCTGGACTAAGAGGAGTTGACTTTGTAGCAGTAAATACAGATAGACAAATTTTAAATTCTATTGATATAGAAACCAAAATTCAAATAGGAGAAAAATTAACAAGAGGACTTGGTGCTGGTGCAAATCCATCTGTTGGTGAAAAAGCTGCAGAAGAAAGTAAAGAAGAAATAATGAGAGCTCTTGAAGGAACCGATATGGTTTTTGTAACTGCCGGTATGGGTGGTGGAACAGGAACGGGTGCTGCTCCGATAGTTGCCAGTATTGCTAAAGAAATGGGAATTCTAACTGTAGGTGTAGTTACTAAGCCATTTACTTTTGAAGGAAGAAAAAGAGCAATTCAAGCAGAACAAGGAATAGAAGCACTTAAAGAAAAAGTTGATACATTAATAACTATTCCAAATGATAAACTAATCCAAATTTCTGAAAAGAGAACTACTATGTTAGAAGCATTTGCTAAGGCAGATGAAGTTTTGATGAATGGTATTCAAGGTATTTCTGATTTAATTGCTGTTCCTAGTGTAATAAACTTGGATTTTGCAGATGTAAAATCAGTAATGCAAGATCAAGGCGTTGCTCATATGGGAATTGGTATAGCAAGTGGAGAAAACAGAGCTATTGAAGCTGCAAAAATGGCAATCAACAGTCCATTGCTTGAAACTTCTATTGATGGTGCCAAAGCTGTTCTTCTTAATGTTACAGCTGCGAATGTTGGACTTTTTGAAGCACATGAAGCTGCAGAGTTAATTAGAGAAGCTATTGATGGAGATGCTAATGTTATTTTTGGTACAGGAGTTGATGAATCACTTGGAGACAATATCAAAATTACTGTTATTGCAACAGGATTTGATCCGCTTGTAGCCGGAGGAATTAGAAAATCATCAGGTGCTGAAAAAAAATCTTCTTTAGATAAAAAAGATGATGGATTAGATTTAGATATTCCAAGTTTCTTAAGATAATGAAGTGTCCTAATTGCGGAGCGGAAACTACGAGGGTTTTAGATTCAAGAAATTCGAATGATAAAACTTATGTCAAGAGAAGAAGAGTCTGTGAAATTTGTAATTATAAGTTTACTACTTATGAAAAAATGCCGGAGTTTGTAATTTTTGTATTAAAAAAAGATGGTTCCAGACAAATTTTTTCGAGGAATAAAGTTTTTGCAGGTATAAAAAAATGCTGTGAAAAAAGAAATATTCAAGATAAAGAAATAGAGTCTGTTATAGATAGTATTGAGATGGATATAAGGCAGAATTATAAAAATGAGATTAAATCTACTCAGATTGGGGAGTTGGTTTTAAAATATTTAAAATCACTTGATGAGGTTTCTTATGTTCGTTTTGCTGCGGTATATAAAGAATTTAAAGATATAAAGGCATTTTTGGAATATTTACAAAAAGAATTTTAAGGGGTGAGTGAGAAATTCATCTCTTTTTTTATGAAATAATATAATTTTATAAAATATATTTATCAATAAAGTAACAAGAGATAGCTAGTCATTGTCAATTTTAATTTATTTTTTTTTCAAATTATGATAAAATAATAGTGGATTATGGTTAAGATTCTAATTTATTTTTGACTTAAATATCGGAGGAGTATTTTATGAAAAAAAATATTAAAAATATAGTTATTCTAGTTTTAATTATAGAAATTGTGGGATTAGGATTGATTTTTTATCAATCAAGTCTTGAAAGAGCAAAAGTGAGGAAAGAAAGAGAAAAATATTATATAGTTACAGATATAAATAATAATGATGTCTTAAAAATTGAAAAAAAATATTTATCTCCTCAAGAATTGAATAAGATAGTAATTACTAAAGCCGGAAATGATAAAAAATATATTATAGAAGATAAAAAATTAATAGGGGATGTTATTTCAAAGTTTGAATTTAGTAAATTCGTTTCTAATTCCGAACTTACTATGGGAACAGAGGATATAACTATAACTTTTGAAAGTAATAATAATGTATTCAGTATTTCTTTATCTGCAGAAGACAGGACGGCTACTTTAAAGTATAATGAATATTCTTTTCTAGTAACCGTTACTGATGATTTTTATAATTTTGTTTATGAGTTGTATTCTAAAATTTCTTAGAATTGGAGTTTATTATGAACATAAAAGAATTAATTGAAAAGCATGGGGGCACAAATGAAAATTGGTTAATTTTAGAGTACTTAACGGGAAAAAAGTCTGTTGAATTAAAAATGGATTTAAGATTTTGTGTTGATTCTATATATAATGATTTTTTAGAAATAATTGAAAAAAGGAAACAAAATTATCCTTTACAATACATTTTCGGGAAATGGGAATTTTACGGTTTGGAGTTATTTGTTGATGAATCAGCTTTAATTCCAAGATTTGAAACTGAAATTTTGGTTGATGAAATTGTAAAATTGAACTGTAAAAAGGATAAAATTTTAGATATAGGCTGTGGAAGTGGAGCTATAAGTCTTGCACTGGCTGATAATTTGAAAAAATCGTATGTTTATGGTATTGATATAAACAAAGAAGCTATAAAATTATCAAATAAAAATAAAGAGAAGTTGAATCTAAAAAATGTGGATTTTTTTGAAAGTGATATTTTTTCAAATATAAAGGAGAAAAATTTTGATATTATAGTTTCAAATCCTCCTTATATTGATGAGATCGATATGAAAACACTGGAAAAAGAATTATCTTTTGAGCCTCAAAATGCCTTATATGGTGGAAAAGATGGATTATTCTTTTATAAAAAAATAATTTCGGGTTCTTTGGATTATTTATCTGCAAATGGAGTTTTAGCTTTTGAAATAGGATATAATCAAATGAAAATTATTTCTAATTTACTAATTGAAAATGGATTTGAAATTTTACTTCAAAAAAAAGATTTTGCAGGTTTTGATAGAATAATAATAGGTAAAAGGAGATAAAATGAGTTTAATTAGCTTGTTTTTAGTGTTTTTATTCATTGGAGCATATAATTTTGGTGGAGGATATGCAATGATTCCACTGATTATATCTATGGTTGTAGATAAATATGGTTGGATTGGAATGAATGACTTTATAAATTTTGTTACAATTTCACAAATAACACCAGGTCCAATTGCGATAAATCTTGCAACATTTGTAGGATATACTGTAGGTAACGGAGTTATTGGATCTATTATAACTACTATGGCAGTTGTTTTACCAAGTTTTATTTTAATTACTTTAATTGTTTTTTTTATGCAAAAATTTAAAGATAATGTACATATAAAGAACTTTTTTGTTGGGATCAGACCTGTCGTACTTGGATTGATTGCATCTAGTTGTGTGTCTGTTATTGATTCTGACTTTTATACTATATATTCGATAATTACTTTTGGAATAATATTTTACTTAACTACTTATAAAAATTTACATCCGATAATTGCAATTTTTTTAACTGGTATAATCGGAATGTGGATTATTTAGGAGGTAATTATGTTATTTCAATTATTTAAGACGTTTTTGTGGATAAGCACTCTGACGGTTGGTGGTGGAGCTGCTATGATTCCGGTTATAAATAAAGAAATTGTGGAAAAAAGGAAATATATGACTCAAGAAGAATTTTTAGATGCACTTGGAATAGCACAAAGTGTTCCGGGCGTTTTAGGTTGTAATATAAGCATTATAGTAGGATATAAGTTAAAAGGCTTGGCAGGAGCATTAGTTTGCTTGTTCTGTTCAATTTTTCCTGCTTTTTTGTCAATTCTTATAATTGCTATATTTTTCAAAGATATGAGTGCGAATTACTATGTAAGTAAATTTTTTGTCGCTGTTAAACCCGCTTTAATTGCAGTTTTAGCATCAGCTGTTATAATACTTGGGAAAAAGACGAAATCTCAAGCTATTCATTATTTAATTAGCTTTATAGTTTTAATTTTAGTAAGTTATTTTAAAATAAGTCCTTTTCTTGTAATATTTTTGGGCGGTTTTGGATATGTTTTATATTGCAAGTATTTAGTGGATAGACATTAACAAATATGATAAAATATTTGTATAAATTTGGAGGAAATTATGATTGATGATAGATATGATGAAGAAAAAGATAATATAATGCAGGAAAAGAATGAAAAGAATGAAAAGAATTTTGGAAAAATATTCTGGGATTATGCAAAAGTTATAATTCTTGCACTTTTAATAAGTTTTGGAATAAAAACATTTGTCGTTACAAGCACTATTGTAGATGGAAGAAGTATGAATCCGACAGTAAATCATGGAGATAGACTTATGGTTAATAAATTGTTTTTTATGAAAAAGAATATAACTCGTGGAGATATAATCGACTTTTATGTTCCTGATGCAAAGAAATACTACTTAAAGAGAGTTATTGCAGTTGAAGGAGATACTGTTGAAATAATTAATGATAGAGTTTATTTGAATGGAAAAATGTTGGAAGAGAACTATGTAAGTACAAATGTTACAACTCCACATAATAATACTACAAAATGGGAAGTTCCTAAAGGATATGTTTTCGTTTTGGGGGATAATAGGTCAAATAGTAGAGATGGTAGAGATTTAGGAGTTATTCCAAGATCGGATATTGTTGGAAAAATTATATTTAGATACTATCCTTTTAATAATTTTGGAGGTTTAAAATAATTTATGAAAATAAAACAGAAGAATATTAGAAATTTTTCTATAATTGCACATATAGATCATGGAAAATCTACACTTGCAGATAGATTGATAGAAAAAACAGGAATGATGACTAAAAGAGAAATGGAAGAGCAGGTTTTAGATAGTATGGATCTTGAGAGAGAAAGAGGAATTACTATAAAGTTAAAAGCTGTAAAACTTTTCTATAAAGCAAAAGACGGGGAAACTTATATTTTAAATCTTATTGATACTCCGGGACATGTTGACTTTACTTATGAAGTATCAAGAAGTCTTGCTGCTTGTGAGGGAGCTATTTTAGTTGTCGATGCAACTCAAGGTGTTGAAGCTCAAACTTTGGGGAATGTATATTTAGCATTAGAACAAGATTTAGAAATTTTACCGGTTATAAATAAAATAGATTTACCGTCTGCTAGAATAGACGAAGTTAAAGAAGAAATTGAAGAGATAACAGGATTTGATACAGAGGGAATTCCTTTGGTTTCTGCAAAAGAGGGACTTAATATTGAAGATGTATTGGAAGATATTGTAAATAATGTTCCTGCTCCTACCGGAGATGAAAATGCACCACTTAAAGCACTTATTTTTGATTCCTACTATGACTCATATAAAGGTGTTGTTTCCTATGTTCGTGTAGTTGAAGGAACTTTAAAAGAGGGAATGACAATTTACATGATGGCAACTAAAGGAAAATTTGAAGTAACTGAAGTTGGTTATACTGCATCCGGAAATGTTCAAACGGGAGAACTTAAAGCAGGAGATGTAGGTTATGTAGTTGCAAGTATAAAAAATGTAAAAGACGCTAGAGTTGGTGATACTATTACAGATTTTGAAAATATGACTGACTCTCCATTACCGGGATATAAAAAAGTTGTGCCTATGGTTTATTGTGGAATTTATCCTGCAGAAGGAGAAGATTTTAATAGTGTAAGAGAAGCTTTAGAAAAACTCCAAGTAAATGATGCTTCTCTATCTTTTGAACCTGAAAGCTCCGTTGCACTGGGTTTCGGATTCAGATGTGGATTTTTGGGACTATTACATATGGAGATTATTCAAGAAAGACTTGATAGAGAATTTGATTTGAATATAATTACAACAGCTCCATCTGTAATCTATAAGGTTGCTAAAAAAACCGGAGAAATTCTTGAAATTCAAAACCCAAGTAATCTACCTAAAGAAACTGAAATAGAATATATGGAAGAGCCTATTGTTGAGGCAAATATTATGACTCCGAAAGATTATGTTGGAACTATTATGGATTTATGTCAAAATAAAAGAGGGATTTTTGAAAATATGGAATATCTCGATCAACATAGAGTTAGTCTTAGATATATTTTGCCATTGAATGAAGTTATTTACGACTTTTTTGATGCATTAAAATCAAAAACTAAGGGATATGCATCACTTGATTATGAATTAAAAGGATATCAACGTTCTGATTTAACTAAATTGGATATTTTAATCAACGGAGATTTAGTCGATGCCTTTTCAATAATTGTTCATCGTGAAAAATCTTACGACAGAGCTAGAAATATAGTTGAAAGACTTAAGGATGAAATACCTAGACATCAATTTGCTGTACCTATTCAAGCTTCAATTGGTTCAAAAGTAATTGCGAGAGAAACTGTAAGAGCATTGAGAAAAGATGTACTTGCAAAATGTTATGGTGGAGATATTTCAAGAAAGAGAAAATTACTTGAAAAACAAAAAGAAGGTAAGAAGAAAATGCAACAAATCGGTAATGTAGAAGTACCACAACAAGCCTTCTTAGCTGTATTAAAATATGATGAAAAATAGCCTATTAGATAATAGGCTTTTTGCCTAATAGGAGAAAAATGAAAAAACTGGGATTATATATTCATATTCCTTTTTGCGATAAAATTTGCAATTATTGTGATTTTACTGCATTTCAAGGGGCGAATTCTAAAATTAAAGAATATGTTGAGGCTCTGAAAAAGGAAATAGAGTTAAAAGGAAATAAAGATTTTTTAATAGATTCTATATTTATCGGCGGAGGAACTCCGAGTTTTATTGACGGAAAATATATTTTTGAAATTTTAGAAAAATTAAGAGAAAATTTCACTGTTTTAGATAATATTGAAATAACTATTGAAACAAATCCGAAAACTTTTGATGAAAAAAATTTGGAATACTATAAAAGTGCAAAAATAAATAGAGTATCAATAGGAGTTCAAAGTTTTAATGATAAAATCTTAAAAGAATTAGGAAGAAATCACAACTCAAAAGAAGCATTAGAGAGTATTGAATTGGTAAAAAAATTTGGCTTTGATATAAATTTAGATTTAATTTTTGGTTATCAAAGTCAGACTATTGAAGATATTTTATATGATTTGGAAATGGTAAAAAAAATAAATCCCGAACATATCTCCTATTATGCTCTGATTATTGAAGAGAAGACGAAATTTAAAGCCTTACAAAATGCGGGAAAATTGGATTTTTTAGATGAAGATACTGAAAGAAAAATGTATTATCTAATTGTTGAAAAATTAGAAGAAATTGGTCTTAAACAATATGAAGTTTCAAATTTTGCAAAAATAGGAAAAGAGTCTGTTCATAACAAAAAATACTGGAACTGTAAAGAGTATTTAGGACTTGGAATTTCCGCACATTCATATTTGAATGATGAAAGATTTTCCAATACAGTTAATCTTGCAAAATATATAAAAGAATTACAAAGTGGAAATGTTCCAATAGAATTTAGAGAAAAATTGGATATGCCTACAAAAAAATTTGAATATATCATAATGAATATGCGTTTAAAAGAGGGGTTTTTAATTTCAGATTATAATAGACTTTTTGAGTCCAACTTTTTAGAAGAAAATAAAAAAGCTGTAAAAATAGGATTAGAAAATAATGTAGTCGAAATTAAAGATGATAGAATATATTTTACAAAAAGAGGTTTTGACATAATGGACAGCTTTTTTGTAAATTGTAATTTAAAGGAAACAAGGTGATAAAATGGTATTACTTAGAAAAAAATTAGAAAATATCAATTTAAAATATGAAAAAATACTAAGAATTATTAATACCATATTTAATATTTTATGGGTTTTGGTATATTCAATTTATTTTATAATTTCATTTTACTTATTGGATTTTCAATTATCCTATGTGTTTGATTTTTTACAAATTTTATTAGGATTTATTTTTATATTTAACAGTATGAATATGATTTATTTTATGTTAATTAGATATACTAAATTTAAACTTAGTTTTATAAATCCATTAAATATATTAGTAAAAATTTTAGCTTTTTTAAATATGAATTTACTATTATATATTTCTATTTTTAAATCAGAGTTTTTATTTTACAATCATTTTTTAACTTTATTTAATTATTCATATATTATATTTTTAAGTTTTGAGTTATTTTTTATCTTATATAATATTAATGATGTAAAATTTAAAATTAAGGATAATGAATTTCCAAAAAATAATGATGTAAATAAATGGTTTGACAACGAATATTTCGGTTATAGTTTACAACTTAAAGAGTTTCTTAATAGAGATGTAAAAGACTATATTAAGACGAATCACGATAATTTAAAATTTTTAGAAGAATTTATTTTTAGTAAATTTCCAACTGAAAATGATTTGATACGAGAGAAATTTTTACTTGAAAAAAATAAAAATATTGATATAAATTCATTTGAGTTGATTTCAAAAGCTATAAATAAAGGCGTAACTATAGCAATAGCATTTATAATAAAAACAGGCTTAATATCTACAATTATCATTTCATCATTTATTTCTGCAGTTTTTGCAACTATAAGATTAATTTTGACATCAATAGCAGTTAAAATTTCTCTATTTATAGGAAAAAACAATATTACAAAAGCAGAAGATTTGAAAACATATCTAAAGGTAGGATTTTTAGTTTTTTTAATTATGATTTTAATATTGGCTTTGGATAATTTAAATCTTATTATTAAAAATTCAATAAAAAATAAAAAGAATCGAAAATATAAAGAAAACTATTTAAAGCTAGTAAGATATATATGTGATAATTATGATTGTTTAAAAAATAGAGGTAAATAATATGAAAGCTGTACTTTTTGATATGGACGGAGTCCTTATAGATTCAGAAATGTTTTATATGAAGGGAACTTATGATTGGATTTCTAAAAGGGGTTTTAAAGGAAAACTCGAAGATACTTTTAGACTTATCGGTACGAATATGGAAGGAACATATAATTTGCTGTATGAAATGCTCAATAAAAAATATACAATTTCTGAGATAGAAAAAGAAAATAGAAAGTATTTTTTAGAACATCCTATTGACTATAAAGCAATTCTAAAGCCTTTTGTAAAAGAAATTTTAGTATTTTTAAAAGAACATAAAATAAAAACTGCTGTTTGCTCATCAAGTCCTAAAAAGACAATTGAAAAGGCTCTAAAAGATTGTGAAATTTTAGAATACTTTGACTTTATAGTAAGCTCTGATGAAGTCAAAAAAAGCAAACCTAATCCGGATGTCTATCTAAAAGCCTGTGAATTTTTAAAAGTTTCCAATGAAGATGCTTTTGTAATAGAGGACTCAACAAGGGGAATAGAAGCGGGAAAAAATGCAAATATAAAAGTAATTGCAATAAAAGATAATTTTTTCGGACAAGATCAGGCAAAAGCAGATTATATCTTTGAAGATTTGGGAGAAGTTTTGAAATTTTTAAAAGGAGAAATGTAATATATTATAAAAAAGGGTTAGAAATTATTCTAGCCCTATTTTTATGATAAATAAATTGAAATATGATATAATACTACTATAAAAGAATGGGAGGATTTTATTATGGAAAAAATTAAAAGTAAGTGGAATGAATTAAATGATTTTGCAGAAAGAAGTAATGATAATTTTACAGGTTGGTGTAAAGATAAAATTAACTATAACATTATTTTTTATGTAATACAGTTTCTTATGGTTGTTATTGGAGTTTTTACTTTTTATAAATATAAAAGTGATTTTGGTGATTATATATACATATATTTATTGTCCTTAACTGAACCTGAGAGCAATTTTAATCCTT
>ERZ773076.105-NODE-105-length-46928-cov-5.010795_pt1 | contig 46928 bp, 46 predicted proteins | sample MGYA00580613_ERZ773076 | MGnify/ENA primary metagenome ERZ773076 (study PRJEB29015, sample SAMEA2738005) | human oral metagenome | biome: human oral; feature: human-associated habitat; material: dental | place: China | collected 2057 ...
CGGCGGGACCGGTGCGCGGCCTCCCGGCGCACGTCCTCCAGGTCCATGCCGAGCATGTCGGCCAGTTCCCTCAGGTACTGGTTCACCAGGGATCGGTCACGGATCGCACCCAGCAGCCCCACGGCCTCGCGGAGTGCCCCCAGGCGACCATCAGCGCGTTCCAGGTCGTAGCCTTTCAGGACGTTGGACATCACGAACCGGTACAGCGGTATCCGTCTGCCGACGAGTTCCCGGACCGCGGCCTCCCCGTCGCGCTGCCAGAGGTCACAGGGATCGAGGCCCGATGGCTCGACCGCAACATAGGTCTGAACCATGAAGTTGTGGTCTCCCTGGAACACCTTCAACGCGGCCTTTTGTCCTGCCGCATCGCCGTCGAAGGTAAAGACCACCTCACCGTGCAGCCCATCATGGGTACCGAGGAGTCGCTGGAGCATGCGGGCGTGGTCATCGCCGAAGGCAGTGCCACAGCTGGCCACTGCGGTGTCGACCCCAGACAGGTGGGCAGCCATCACGTCGGTGTAGCCCTCGACCACCACGGCCTGCGCGCGTTTCCCGATGGCCCTGCGGGCAAGATCCAGGCCGTAGAGCACGTGGGATTTCTTGTAGACGGGGGTTTCGGGGGTGTTGATGTACTTGGCAGGCAGCCGGTCGTCGTCGAAGATCCGGCGACCGCCGAAACCCAGCACGGAGCTGGCCGAGTCGCGGATCGGCCACAGCAGCCTTCCGGCAAAGAAATCACGGCCACCGTCACGCATGAGTCCCGCGGCCCTCAGCGTGGCCTCGTCGAAGCCCCGCGAGATGAGCGCCTGCCTGAGCGCGTGTCCGCCACGGGGAGCGTAGCCGAGCACGAACTGCTCCGCGACGGCCCGGTCGAACCCCCGCTGGTCGAGGAACTGGCGCGCCGTCACAGCCTCCGGAGAGGCCAACTGGGCGGCGAAGAAATCCTGGGCGGCGGCGTTCGCCTCAAGGATTCGTTTGCGCTGTCCCGGTGGCTGACCTGACCCTTGACCGTCATCGGTGATCCTCAGGGTGATTCCGGCACGATCCGCGAGGGTCTGCACTGCCTCGGTGAAACTGAGATTCTGCTGGCGTTGCAGGAAGGTGATGACGTCACCGCCCTCACCACACCCGAAGCAGTAGAAGAAACCACGCGACGGGGTGACGGTGAAGCTCGGGGTCTTTTCATCGTGGAACGGGCACAGCCCTTTCCACGACCCGCCGCCCGCGGAGCGCAGGGCGACGTAGTCGCGGACCACGTCATCTATCCGGCAGCGCTCCCGAACCAGCGCGATGTCCTCGTCGTTGATCCGCCCTGCCATGGCGGGAAGTGTAGTGCGGGTTCACAACCAGCCGCGTTCGGTGGCGATCCGTGCCGCTTCCACCCGGTTGGCCGCGCCTGTCTTGCCGATTGCACTGGACAGGTGGTTGCGCACCGTTCCTGGGGACAGGAACAGTTTCCGGGCCAGCCTTGCGACGGGTTCCCCGCCCCGAGCCAGACTCAGTACCTCCTGTTCCCTGGCGGTCAAGGGGTTGGGGCCGCTGAACAGTAGGTCATTGGCGAGCTGCGGATCCACGGTACGAAGACCTGCGTGGGCACGCCGCACCACCTCTGCAAGCCGCGCCGCCGGGGTGGTCTTCACCACGAAACCGACGGCACCCGCGTCCACTGCGCGCTTCAAATAGCCGGGACGGTCGAAAGTGGTCACCATCACCACTCGCACGCCGGGAAGCTGATTCCGGACCTGCAGGGCCGCTTCCACGCCGTCGATACCTGGCATTTGAATGTCCAACAGACACACATCAACCCCGGATTCCCGGGCCGCGGCAACCACCTCATCACCTCGCCCCACCTGAGCAACCACCTCAATGTCGGGTTCGAGCTCGAGCAGCGCTCCCATGGCCCCGCGGACGAGCGCCTGATCGTCGGCAAGCAGCACCCTGATCACCACATCGCCACCACCTCGAAGCCTCCGAGCGGGGATGAACCGCAGCGGAACTCACCGCCGGCTGCAGCCACTCGCTCTCGCATCCCGGCAAGGCCGTTACCCTCTCCCCCGGCATATCCGTCACCGTCGTCAACGACCGAGAACCTTCTGGGGGCAAAGGAGATCTCGACGCGTGTGGCGTGCGCGTGGCGCAGCACATTGGTGACTGCTTCCCGCAGCACCCAGCCGAGCACGAGCCCGACAGGTCCGGTCACCTCGTGCGGATCCCCAGTGACGGCGACCTCAAGACCACCCGAGAACAGCACGTCGCGGACGCCGTCGAGTTCCTCCTCGATGGTTCGCCCACGCTGGTCGGTGACGCTGCGCCGTAGTTCTTCCTGGGCCTCGGCCAGGAAAACTCGGGTCCGGACCAGCTCGGTGCGGGCACGTTCCGGATTGGAGTCGAACAGGCGTTCCGCCAACTGGAGCTGGAGATTCGCCACGGTCAGGGAGTGCCCGAGCAGGTCGTGGACATCGCGGGCCATCCGTTCTCGCTGCTCCAGAGCTGCGCGTCGTCGGTCCTGTTCGGAGATGACGATCCCGCTCTCGATCGTCTTCACGGTGAGCAAGCCGAGAACGGCGACGAGCGCGGTGATGAACATGATGGCGCTGTTGTCGGCATCCGATTCGTTCACCAGAGCCAGAACCAGGAAACCGGAACCGACCAGCACGACAACGGCAGGCAGGCGTACCGGGGGCCACAGGCCGTAGCTGGCGAAGGTGACCAGGAAGGGCAGCAGGCTGATCGCGTCAAGGCCGATGGCCCAGCAGAGCACCCCCATCACCGCCAACACGAAACCGCCTCGCAGCAGTTGCCAGCGCCTGCCAGCCGCGTCGAGCTGGTCCCCCAGGTCCCGGAAACCCGCGAGGTAGACGGGGACAAAGAGAACCAACGCAAGCAGGCCCACGAGGCAGCGGACTCGGTCCTCCAGAATCAGCAGAGAGTGAACTGGAAAAACGAGGAACACCAGCCAGACGGATGCGATCAGAACCCCGACGCGCGGGCCCTTGACCGCCTCCTCCAGCAGCCAGTTCCTGAAGCGTCTCACTGGCGTTTCCTGGAGCGTCTGTGGCCGAGCACCGCCGACCCGGTAAAGACCAGCAGCCAGGCGAGATAGCTGGCGACCAGCAGCCAGATCGAGTCGGTCTGCTGGATCTCGCCCTCGACTTGCGGGTACCTCACGAGGCCAACATAGCCGTACATGGGGGTGAACCTGGCGATGTCGAGCATCACGCCGGTGAGGGGCATGAACATGTTCCCGAAGAAGGCCAGGAAAACCACGGTTCCCGAAGCCACGCCGGCGGCGCTCTCGGATTTGAGCAGCAGTCCCATCGCCAGCCCATAGACCCCGAACAGCCCCGCACCGAGGATGCCGATGGCCCAGGAAGCCACCCAGACCCACCAGGCATCTGCCTTGGCGCCGGTGAGGACCCCGACGATGAACACCAGGCTGGAAGAGAGGGCCCCGAGCACGAGGGCGACCGTAACCTTGTTCGCGACAAAACCCAGCGGTCGCTGCTTGGTCAGGGTCAGCTGGCGGCCCCAACCCAGCATCGACTCGGTGGCCGCCGTGGCGGCGATGGCGGTGGCGGCGATGACGGCGCCGTATGCCCCCATGGACGACATGACGTAGAACCCGACCGTGCCCCGGCCCGACTGGACGTCGGAGTACTGGGCCCTGCCGAACAACAGGTACATGAACACCGGCATGGCGAAGGTGAACAGCAGGTTGGTGACGTCCCGGAAACAACGGAGCAGGTCAATGCGGATGTAGGTGAGATTCACGTTGATCACCTCGTCTCCGTGAGGGCGAGGAAGGCGTCCTCCAAGCTGGGGGCGACCACCTCCAGGTCGTGGGCACCCCGCTGCAGCAGGGCCAGCGCCAGAGCATCGGATTCCGGAACCATCACGCTGAGGCGGGGTCCTTCCAGAGTGGCGTTCTCGCCGAGGAGTGACCGGAGCTCCGTCACCAGGGCATCTGTCCGATTCGCCGGCAGCAGGGCGGTGACACGGCGGTGGCTGGTCAGGGCACGGATCTGATCGACCGTGCCGTCGGCGATGATGTGACCCTTTGAGATGAGCACAATCCGGTCAGCAAAGTTCTGCGCCTCCTCCAGGTAGTGGGTGGCGAACACGATGGTGCGACCCTTCTCCGCCTGCCGGTGCATGGCCTCCCAGAAGTCGCGCCGAGCCGTGACATCGAGTCCTGCGGTGGGTTCGTCAAGAATCAGAACCCGGGGATCGGTGAGCAGGGACAAGGCAAACTTGATCCGTTGCTGTTCCCCGCCAGAGCAGCGAAAGACGGGTCTAGAGGCGATCCTCTCGAGCCCAGCAATCGCCATCACCACCTCGATCCGGGATGTGGCATCCTGCAGGGCGGCGATCGCCCGGATGGTCTCGCCGACGCTCATGTCGCGCAGCAACCCCCCTGTCTGCAGCACCGCCCCGACCATTCCTCGCCGGATGGCCTCCCGGGGTTTCAGGTCGCAGACCCGAACCGTTCCCGAGGTGGGGCCGATCAACCCCAGCACCATGTCGAGGGTGGTGGTTTTCCCGGCCCCGTTGGGGCCAAGGAAGGCAATGACCTCTCCCTGGTTCATGACGATGTCGATTCCAGACACGGCCTCGACGAGGCCGCTGGGGCTGCGAAAGGTCTTTCGCAGCTGCTGCAACTCAATGGCGTTCATGCCTTCAGGATCGCCACATCCCGGGCCCCAGACCTGGGCCGACAATCACGAATCCTGCATGACAAATATCATGTCTATTTCTGTGAACACAGGGTCACGCTCCCCTTCCAATACCTCTGGGAAGCAGCGCCCGGTCCCAACCCAGCAGGCGTTCGGCATGGTCGAAGGCAAACCGGTCGGTCATGCCTCCGACATAGGTCACAGCTCCACGCACAGCGTCCTCGGTTCGGTATTCGGCGGGCAGTTGCTCGGGATGTTCCAGGAAATACTCGACCAGCCCACGCAGCACATCCACCACCATGCGGGACTGCGCCACCGACTCGGAGCGGGTGTAGATGCGTTCGTAGTTGAAGCGGCGGAGCTCGCCCAGGGCCTCGGCGGTCAGCGTGTCCATGCCGACGGTGCCGGTTGCCATGGTGGTCTCGATCACGGCACCGATGAACCGCGCCAGTTGGACACGACGCGCTGTGCCAACCACCTCGACCACCACCTGGGGCAAATCTGCGGTGGTAACAATCCCCGCCGCAATGGCGTCCTCCAGGTCATGGGCGCAGTAGGCGATCCGGTCAGCCCAGCTGACGATCTCCCCTTCCAGGGTGGCGGGTGCAGGCCGTGACCAGGAGTGGTTGCGGATACCGTCGAGGGTCTGGGAAGTCAGGTTCAGGCTCTTGAGTACCACGTCGGCGCCCCACGGACCGTGGTCGTAACCCTCCGGCAGAAAAGCATCAAAAGCATCTTCTGAGGCGTGCCCGCCTGGACCGTGACCGCAGTCATGGCCGAGCGCCATGGCGTCGGTGAGAGCCAGATTCGCCCCGATTCCACGGGCGATGGCCACGGCACACTGCGCCACCTCGATAGCGTGGGTCAGCCGGGTGCGCTGGTGGTCGGTGGGATACACGACCACCTGGGTCTTGCCTGCCAACCGTCGGAACGAGGCTGAGTGCACGATACGGTCCCGGTCCCGCTCAAAACAGGTGCGAAACTCACAGGGTTCCTCTTCCTGCTCTCTTTGTCCCGCACCGGAAGCGAAGGTTGCCGCCGGGTTCAGGCTGATTCTCTCCAGTTCTTCACGCTCCTCCCGGTGCCGGGGCGGGTAGGGCATCACCCGGGCTGCGGAGTCGCGATGGGCCACCACCACATCATCGCCGTAGCCGTGCATGGTCCTGGCCCATTCACGGGCCCTGGGGAGCGGTTCAATCATCACGGGAAAGCCTACGAGATTCCAGGAACCATCACTTCAGGTTCTCCCAGCCCGGGCGAATTCAGCGTTCGTCGAGGGGCAGCCACTTCGTGAGCTTGTTCCCTGTGTAGAGCTGACGAGGCCGATGGATACGTTGACCGGAGTTGTCGTTGACCTCTTTCCAATGGGCGATCCATCCCGCGGTGCGTCCTATGGCGAACAGCACCGTGAACATGTCGAGAGGAATCCCGATGGCCCGAAGAATGATGCCAGAATAGAAATCGACGTTTGGGTAGAGATGGCGCTCTGCGAAGTAGTCATCTGCCAGAGCCGCTTCCTCCACCTGTCGAGCGATATCGAGCAACGGATCATCTATGTGCATCGATTCCAGGAGGTCGTGAGCGGCTTTCTTGAGAATCTTCGCACGCGGATCAAAGTTGCGATAGACGCGGTGACCGAAGCCCATGAGACGGATCCCTGACTTCCGGTCCTTGGCCTTCGCCAAGTAGGAACCAACCGACATCCCCTCGTTGCGGATCTGTTCCAACATCTCGATCACGCCCATGTTTGCCCCTCCGTGCAATGGCCCCCACAGAGCAGTCACGCCCGCGGACACGGCGGTGAACAGGTTGGCGCCACTGGAAGCAACAGTTCGTACCGTGGATGTCGAGCAGTTCTGTTCGTGATCGGCATGGAGCACGAAGAACATGTTCAAAGCATGGGCCGCTTCAGGAGTGACCTCATACTCCCGGTATGGCACGGTGAACATCATGTGAAGGAAGTTCTCCGCATATGGCAGGTCATAGCGCGGATACGCTATGGGCTGCCCGATATGGCTCTTATAGGAAGCAGCCGCGATGGTACGGGTCTTTGCCAGCAGCAACGCTGCGGCCCGACGAAATCCCGCTTCCTCGGTGATGTGGATTTCAGGTAGGTCGTAGGCCTGAATAGCGTTGATCATCGCGGAGAGGATCGCCATGGGGTGTGCATCAACGGGGAAACCATCGAAATGCTTGCGCATGTCGCGGTGGAGAGAGGAGTTTTCAGTCAGCAGCTGACGGAATTCGGCACGCTCATCGTCGTCAGGCAGCTCACCGAAGATCAGCAACTCCGCCGCCTCGATGAAGGAGGAGCGAGCGGCAAGGTCCTCGATGGGGACCCCGCGGTACCGGAGGATCCCACGTTCACCATCGATGAAGGTGATGGCAGAACTGCAGGACCCTGTGTTGCTGTAGGCATCGTCGAGAGTGATGAGACCAGTAGTTGCCCGTAGTTTTGAGATGTCCACCGCCCTTTCGCCCTCGGTTCCGGTCACGAGGGGTAGTTCGTGGGCGATACCGTCGACTACGAGGGTCACGGTGTCGGACATGACGGCTCCTCCATTTCTCTAAAGATCCGGCCACCGTATCCGGGTTGTGTGACACCCCTGTTACACGGGGGTGAACAATGCCGACCGGCTACCCCCCGCTGACACCGTCCTCGGCATCGGACAGGTCAAGTCCACACCCCTCTGTGTCGTCATACCATCCATGGGGAAGAACCACTTTCCCCCTCGGACCGCCCTGCCGACCCCTTGGAGTGCCGAGCTCCCCGACGGGGAAGGGTTGGTCAGCGTCGAGGAGACCAACCAGCGCGCACAGTTCGTCGAGCGAAGCGACCATGGCGAACTGCCGCCTGAGCTCTCCGACCGGGTATCCCTTGAAATACCAGGCCATGTGCTTCCGCAGATCAACCACCCCACGATCACCCTTGAGGGCAGTCAGCAGTTCCGCATGGCGAATGATCATGGCACCGACCTCTCCGAGCGTGGGCCGGGCACGCTGAGGTTCTCCGGCGAAGGCAGCTGCCAAGTCGCCGAAAAGCCACGGCCTACCGAGACAACCGCGTCCGATGACCACCCCGTCACAACCTGTCTCGGTCATCATCTGCAGCGCATCCTCGGCCTCCCAGAGGTCGCCGTTACCCAGCACGGGAATGCCCACTGCCTGTTTGAGCTCTGCAATGCGGGACCAGTCAGCCCTGCCGGAGTAAGCCTGTTGCACGGTTCTGGCGTGCAGCGCGATTGCGGCTGCCCCTTCCTCCTCAGCAATGAACCCCGTATCAAGGAAGGTCTCGTGGGTCTCGTCAATACCGATCCGGGTTTTGACCGTGACGGGAACCCCAAACTCATCTGCTGCCCGCACGGTGGCGCGAATGATGGCGCGCAACCGGTCACGTTTGTAAGGCAGAACCCCTCCCCCGCCCTTGCGCGTGACCTTGGGAACAGGACAGCCAAAATTGAGATCGACGTGATGAACGCCATGGGCGGTGATCAGGAGCTTCGTCGCATGCGCCATGGTCTCTGGATCCACGCCGTAGAGCTGCACCGAGCGGATGGTCTCGCTCGGGTCGAATGCCAACATCGAGTGGGTCTTGTGATCTCCGGCGATGATTCCCCGCGACGTGAGCATCTCACAGACATACAACCCAGCCCCCTGTTCCAGACAGAGAGCCCGGTAAGCAGCATTCGTTATCCCGGCCATCGGGGCCAACACCACTGGGAGCTCCACCACGACGGCGTCACGCCGGCTGGGCGCGTGCAGGCGAAGCGGCTCGACCACTCCAACCCCCTTCCAGGTTTCCGACCGGGAGATTCTACGCGTGGTTGGATGGGAGCCATGAATCCGTTGCTGACCGCCTCGACGCTGCCCTTCCAGATCCCCGACTACGCAAACCTGACCGATGCACAGTTCAAGGAGGCGATGGAGATCGGCCTGACCCAGCAGAGAGCCGCTCTGGAAACGATCGCGACGAACCCCGAAACACCCGACGTGGAAAACACCATCGCGGCCTGGGAACTCAGCTCGACAACACTGGACCGCGCAGGATCGGCTTTCTGGGTGGTGAAGGCAGCCGATGCCAACGAACAACGTGATGCCGTTGAGACAGCGCTGGCACCGAAACTGGCCGAACACAGCAACGCAATTCTGTTGGACCGGCGGCTCTATGACCGCCTGGTGGCGCTCCGGACCCGGGCCGACTCAGCGGAGGTGGACTTGGATGAACAAGACCGCTACTGGCTAGACGAGCACATTCGCGAATTCGAACGTTCCGGGATCCTGCTCGATGCCGACGCACAGCAGCGCCTGCGAAAGCTGAATGTGGAACTGGCAAGCCTGTCGGTGGCATTCGAACAAGCCCTACTGGAGGGGCGGAATGCCGCAGCTGTGCTGGTCACCGACCCGACGGAGCTGACCGGACTTAGCGAGGACGCGATCGCCGCTGCCCGACAGGCCGCCCGGGCCCGCGGGCAAGAGGGATGGCTGATCGAGTTGACTAACACCACCGGCCAACCGGTCCTGGAGAGTCTGACGAACCGAGACCTGCGTCGTCGTGTTCTAGAGGCCTCCTTGGGACGAGGTCTGGGAGGTGAACACGACACCAGGCAGTTGGTGCTGGACATAGCACGGCGCCGCGCCGAACGCGCCCGACTCCTGGGGTACGAGCATCACGCGGCCTGGGTGGCAGCCAGTGGCTGTGCCCGAACCACCGAGGCTGTCCTCAATTTGCTCGAGCGGGTAGCAGCGGGAGCCGTCAAACTCGCCAATAGCGAGACCAGCGAGCTACAGCAGGCCCTGGACAAGGACGTCCCGGGGGCAAGGCTCGCCGCCTGGGACTGGGAACACTACGCTGCGAAACGGTCCGCCGCCGAAGCCGTCGATCCTGCCGAACTGCGCCCTTATCTGGAATATCACCGGGTGCTTCATGATGGTGTTTTCGCTGCTGCGACCGCCCTCTATGGCATCACCTTCCACGCGCGGCACGATCTTTGTGGCTTCACTCCAGACTCCGAGGTGTACGAAGTCCGCGAGGCGAACGGCACTCCGCTGGGCGCAGTGATCCTCGACTCTTTTACCAGGCCCACTAAACGTGGTGGGGCGTGGATGACCTCGATTGTGGACCAGTCGGACCTGATTGGTTCCCTTCCCGTGGTGACCAACACATGCAACTTCTCCCGCCCCACCGAAGGGGCATCCTGCCTGCTGACATGGGACAACGTGATCACGATGTTCCATGAGTTCGGCCACGCCCTCCACGGCCTACTCTCCAAGGTCCGGTACCCATCGCGCTCCGGAACCGCCGTTCCTCGTGATTTCGTGGAGTTTCCCTCGCAGGTCAACGAGCTGTGGGCGTGGGACGAGACCTTGGTCTCCCGGTTTGCGATCCATCACGAAACCGGCGATCCCTTGCCATCCGAGCTGATCGCCCGGCTGCGGTCCTCAAGATCCGCGGGCGAGGGGCATCACACCTTGGAGCTGGTGGCCGCGATGCTGCTGGACCAGGCCTGGCACACCACCGCGCTGGAGGAGCTGCCCACATCCGTGGATGGGGTCGAATCCTTCGAGACCGCAGTGCTGGAGCGAGCCGGGGTGGCACATGCACTGGTTCCCCCGCGCTACCGCTCCTGCTACTTCAGTCACATCTTCGGCGGCGGCTACGCGGCCGCCTACTACGGGTACCTGTGGGCCGAAGTGCTGGACGCCGACGCCTGCGCTTGGTTTGCGGAAAACGGCGGCCTGTGCCGGAAGGCCGGTGAAGCTTTTCGTCGCGAGCTGCTGGGACGTGGCGGCAGTATCGAACCCATGCAGGCATGGCGCAATTTCCGCCGGTCAGACCCCGACGTGTCGCATCTACTGAGCCGCAAAGGCCTAACCGTCGAACAGCAGTGAGCAGCTTGAGGGGCCACTGTGGTTGAGATGGGGGCCGGAGAGAGTCAGGGGCGATCCTCGGCGTCCGAATCCACAGATGTCGCCTTCAAAGAGTCCGTCCGCGCTCTGGTCACGAACTGGTATGCCGCAAACGCGCGACCCTTGCCGTGGCGAGCTCCCGGTGTAAGCGCTTGGGGTGTGTTGGTGAGCGAGGTGATGAGCCAGCAAACCCCGGTCTCCAGGGTGGTAGACCCTTGGCGGTACTGGATGAAACGCTGGCCCACCCCGGCGGATCTGGCCCGTTCCGGGACTGACGAGGTGCTGAGAGCGTGGGGGCGGCTCGGATATCCACGTCGTGCTCTGCGTCTGCTTGAAGCTGCGCGGAAGCTGGCAGCACGCGGGAACAAGGTGCCAGAAACCGAACAGGAGCTACTGGAGCTACCTGGTGTGGGCCGCTACACCGCCGCAGCGATCCTGGCTTTCGCTTTTGGACGGCGCTCGCTGGTACTGGATGTGAATGTTCGCCGGGTCCTTGCCCGCCTGGCCGACGGTCAAGCTCGCCCTGCCCCTGCCGAAACAGCGGCCGAGCGCGCCCGAGCCAGCACGTGGCTCCCGGAGGATGATGTCGAGTGCGCAGCATGGTCGCAGGCGGTGATGGAACTGGGGGCGTTGGTATGTGTGGCCGGATCACCCACGTGCAGCGCCTGCCCAATCCGGGAACATTGTCGTTGGGTTGCTGATGGCAGTCCCGCGTGGGATGGCCCCACTCGCCCCGTCCAGCCGTGGACAGGAACCGATCGTCAATGCAGGGGCCGAATCATGGCGTCCTTGCGGGCGACCGCTCAAGGAGTTCTGCCGCATGACTTTGTCTGGCACGACCCCGTTCAGTTGGATCGCTGCATTGCGAGCCTTGTTGCTGATGGCCTGGCCCATCGTGTCGGGGAGGGGATCAAGCTCGGTTGATACCCTCAGTACTCGAGACTCAATCGGGTCGCAAGGGCCGCTGCTCCGCGCGCCCATGCATGGAAGTCCTGTTCTGCTACCACGATTTCAGGTGGATCGATGTCCTCGAAGCGTCGGTCGACGACGACCCGCCGCACCATGTCCATGCGACTCTCGAAGTGAACGATGCCCTCACCGGTCAGAAGAATCTTCTCCGGCCCCCAGAACTGTTTAGCCAGCACGACCAGTTCACCCAGGGCAGTGGCCGCTCGGTCCAGCACTGCCGAGACCGCAGGGTCATCAGTGAAACGCAGCTCCGCCAGGGCGACCTCCCGCCCCGCTGCTTGACTGGCTGCTGCTCGGAGGGGCTCATCCGCGAGGACGTCGTGGAATTTCTGCCCCCACGTGGTCCAGGCCTCCCCCACCATGCCGGTCGACCCCTGATGCCCAACGAGCAACTCATCGGCAATCACTGCTCCGCCCCCGACACCCGCACCGACCGTGATGACTGCAAAATTGTGGGTGCGGCGCCCGTGCCCCACCCAGTGCTCGGCGAGCGTGAGGGCGTCGACATCGTTGGCCGCCTTGCAAGGCAACCCGCATGCCTCTGTCACGAGAGCCGCCAGGTTGCCGTTCTCCCAGCCGAGCAGCGGCGAAGCCCTCACTTCACCGAGGGGGTCCACCGCCGCAGCCAGAGCCACTCCGACAGCGTTGGGTTCGTGATCGGCGAAATCCTCGACAACCCGGGCGACAGCCTCCGCAGTCGAGTCGAGAGTGGTGGTGTCCGCGGAGCGGACATCAGTGTCCCGCACATGACCGGCAAGCCCGGCGACCACTGCGTGCAGCTCTCCGGGTATCACCTTGACCCCGACGAATCTCGCGGCGTCGTCAACCACCACCAGGGGAAGCGCGGGTCGTCCGAGCTGTTTGGCTGGAACCGGTCGTTGTTCCTTGAGAATTCCTGCCGCCACCAGTGGGGTGGTCAACCTGGTCATGGAGCCAGAACTCAGGCCGGTACGTTGGGCGACGCCGACTCGGGCGATGGGGCCGTGGCGCAAAACCGTCTGCACCACTAGCCGCGATGTAGGATCGATGGAGTTGAGAATCACTAGTTGTTCCTCCCGGTGGTAGTCACTACGATGTTAGCGACAACAGTCGATTGACTTGGTGGTTCACTTCAGCCAGGTAGCTCACCCCTTCCTGCCAGATGACAACAGCCTCGAGACCAGATCCTCAGATTTTCGTGACCACGAACAGGATCGTCGTTGATGGTCGGAGCACCGGGGCCCGCAAACCAATGTCCTTCAGCTGCGCCCCCGTCAGTTCGAGGGGATGCCCGGCGTTGAGCCAGGGCACCTGGTGAGCCGACGCCAGCGCGGGGCGTTCAATGACCCGGACCTGGTAGCGCGGCCCGGGCTCTAGTCCCGGGAACCTCAGCACGCCGAGGTTCACCGCGGGCGTCGCCTCGAGCACCGAGAGGGAATAGATCCCCCCCATTTCGTTGACCACTCCCTTGAACCAGACCCCGGGGTCCGGCATGGCGACCCGCACCAGCCGCCCCGTCAGCAGCCGCCCACGGTGTTCCTTGTACCAGGCGATCCACCAGGCCAGATCTGCGATTTCCTCCTCCGAGGCCCGGGCCAGGTCCCACTCGATCCCGAGGTGCCCGAAAACCGCCGTGGCGGCGCGATGGTTAAGGTCGTGCCAGCGCCCCGTGACATGGGAGCGCCCCGATGCAATGTGTGATCCCAGCAGTTCCGCGGGCAGCAGCTGGGAGGTCCACCAGAGCATTCGCTGCCGGTCATCAGGGTCGATGTTGTCGGAGACCCACACGCGTTCCGCGCGTTCCATCACCTCCAGGTCGATCCGGGAACCTCCCGAGGAACAGGACTCGAACTCAACCTGCGGGAAACGACGGCGCAGTTCGTCGAGCAGCGCGTAGAAGGCGCGTGTCTGCGCCGCGACGGCCGGGCGCCCGTCGGGAGCAGTACCTGCGTCATTGAGGTCGCGGTTGTGGTCCCACTTGACGTAGGAGATGGCGTATTCCTCCAGGATGGCCGACATCTGCCCCAGAACATGTTCGTAGGCTCCGGGGATCGACAGGTTGAGCACCTGCTGGAACCGGCCCTCCAGGGGCAACCGGTCGTCGAGTTGCATCAGCCATTCCGGGTGGGACCTGGCCACATCGGAGTCGGGGTTGACCATCTCGGGTTCGAACCAGAGGCCGAACTGCATGCCGAGCTCCGTCACCCGGTTCACCAGCGGATGCAAACCGTCCGGCCACACCTCAAGGCTGACCACCCAGTCGCCGAGCCCGGCGTGATCGTCGCGGCGGGCACCGAACCAGCCGTCGTCGAGCACGTAACGTTCCACCCCGAGGGCGGCGGCACGCTCCGCCAGGTCGATCAGGCGTGCAGGGTCATGGTCGAAGTAGACCGCCTCCCAGACGTTCAGGCTCACCGGACGCTCAGGGCTGGGATGCACAGGCAAGGAACGCAGGTGCCGGTGAAAGCGGTCGGCCTGGGCGTCCAAGCCGACGGCGTGGTTGAAATAGATCCAGGGCGACGTGTATCCCTCCCCCACCGCCAGGCGACCCTCCCCAGGCAGAAGCAGCTCGCCACCCCCGATGAGCTGAGTCCCCACGAAATCCCGCTCGGCGATGTGGACATGGTTCCCGCTCCAGGCCACGTGACAGGCCCAGATCTCACCATCCCGGTACCCGAACCCCTCTTCACCCAGGCTGAGCACGAAAGCCGCATCAGCGCCGGTCCTGCCGTGGCGGCCCTCCCGGCGGTGCGCTCCCATCGCAAACGGGCGGCGCTGCGGCATCCGCTCGGCAGCCCAGCGTCCCCCGAAATCCATGAGTTCGCGAGCCTGGCCGGGCACCGGCATCCGCAGGGTCAGCTCCATCAGTTCGAAGACGTCCTCCCCCGCATTGGTCACAGTGGCACGCGACCTCACCAACCCGGTCGGCAGTAACTCGATGGTCAGCAGCATCCGCAACCCGGCGGAAACCGCCTCCAACACGTACTCAACCGTCGCGGGTCCCGCGGATACGAAACCCCCGGCGGGTCTTCCATCAACGCGCACCTCGTTCACCCGCCAGTCGGGGCTCCAGGCCCTGCCCTCCCGGGAGCCGATCAGGCCCGGCGTCCCGGTCCAGCCGTAGCGGCCCTCCGGGATGATCCCCGGTCGCGGGCCAAGGTCGACAGAGTTCCCCGGGATCATCCAGGCGAGCCCCAACCTCAGCTCCTCGAAACCGCCATCCGAAACCTCCCCCGGATCACCACCCCAGTGCACCACCTCGGGCATGCCCTCCGGACCAACCGCCAGCAGCAGCGCAACCCCGGCGGAACGAAGAACGATTCGCGAGCGCACGTCCCCTCCTGATAATTTTCGACATTGAAGTTATTCAACAGGGTAGCCGCCTTCCGAAAGCTTCAGGAACCACAGAGCCATGGATCGTCACCCCCGATTAATTCACCGGGATCGAGATACGCGGAGGGCTCATCCACGGCACGCAACAGCACGGGGGTCAGCCGGAGCTTCGTCTCATTGCCGGAAAGCGCACGCCGGTAGCTCCCAACATCGCTCCACCTGCTCACCAAAGCCCACAAACTGGGTTCGTCAAGGTTGACCACAAGGTCCACACCGAGGCACCCCGGACGGGATCGCCAGACCTCGGCCACCATTCGCAGCCCCACGGCAAGTTCCTCGTCGACTTCACGGAATCGGGAGATCGAAAGCATCGACCAAGGCTACCCATGGTTGGAATCACACCAGAAAGAATGTGATAATGATTCTCGTGAAGTTAAGAACCCTTGCACTCACGACTGTCGCGTTCCTGGCGCTCAGCGCTTGCTCATCAAACACCCCGAGCACCAGCACCCCGGCCTCCGATGCCGCCAGCACCAGTTCAGGCAGCGCTGCTGCCCCAGGCGTCACCAAGGTCTCCGTCGCCTTCTATCCCCTCGAGTATGCCGCCACCAAAGCGGGCGGAGACAAGGTAAACGTGACAAACCTGACGCTGCCAGGCCAGGAACCGCATGATCTGGAACTGACCCCGCAGCAGATCACCAGCTTGGAGGAGGCCGACCTGGTGGTCTACCTCAAGGGCTTCCAACCCGCGGTCGACAAGGCGGTCGAACAGTCCGGGGCCAAGAACAAACTTGACCTCTCCCAGGTGGTCCAGCTGCGCCCAGCAGCCGACGACCACGACCACGATTCCGAGGCCGGTGAAACCGAGGACCACGACCACGGAACCACGGATCCCCACTTCTGGCTGGACCCCACCCTGGAGGCCAAGGCAGTCAGCGCTATCGCGGATGAGCTCTCGAAGATCGACGCACAGAACAAGAGCACCTACGAGACGAACGCGAAGAACGTCACCAACGACCTGACCGCCCTTGACGAGGAATACAAGTCGGGCCTGAAAAACTGCCAAGTCAAGACGATCATCACCACACACGCCGCCTTCGGCTACTTGACCGAGCGTTACGGCCTGGAGCAGATCGGTATCAGTGGGCTCTCCCCGAACGAGCAGCCTTCCCCAGCACGCATCGCGAAGGTTCAGGAAGAAGCCAAGGAAAACGGTGTGACCACGATCTTTTTCGAGACTCTGGCCTCTGACGAGGTGGCGAAGGCGATTGCTGGGGACCTGGCACTCAAGACCGCCGTCCTGGACCCGATCGAAGGCATCACCACTGAATCTGCTGGGCAGGACTACCCATCGGTGATGAAGGCAAATCTCAACGCCATCAAGCAGGCCAATGGCTGTTCCTGAGGCCGAGCCGCTGGTGACCGCCGAGGGAGTTGACGTCTTTCTCGGCGGTCTGCCGATTCTCCGGGACATCAACCTGCATGTCCACGCCGGCGAGGCCGTGGCCATCGTCGGTCCGAACGGCTCCGGCAAGACCACCCTGCTTCGCACCTTGGCAGCGCTGACTCCGTTCCAGCAAGGCTCCATCGAATTGTTTGGAACCCCGCTCCGGCGATTCCGAGACTGGCACCGTGTCGGATATGTGCCACAACACGCCACCCTGAATGTCGAGAACGCCACCGTGCGGGAGGTAGTCACTTCCGGTCGGTTGGCGCATCGTGGAGCGTTTCGGTGGTTCACCCGCACCGACCGGGCGATCGTCGTTGAGGCCCTGGAACGCGTGGGCATGGCGGATCGGGCCCGGTGGCCCTTCACTCCACTGTCTGGTGGGCAGAAGCAACGGGTGCTCATCGCGCGGGCCCTGGCGACCCAACCCGATCTACTGATCATGGATGAGCCCCTGGCCGGCGTCGACCTCGATGGCCAGGCGATCCTGGCCCGGCTACTTGGCAAACTCCGCGACGACGGCCTCGGGGTGATCCTGGTGCTTCATGAGCTCGAGGCCATGGCGACTGTGTTGGATCGGCTCATCCGGCTGCGTGATGGGCAAGTGGCGCCCCACACCGATGACCTCGTGCAGAGCCCACACGCTCGTTCTTTTCCCCCCGCTCCTTCCGGACTCAAGGACCCGTTCGAGGACAACTCATGAACATCTTCGCGTATCCCTTCATGCAACGCGCGATGCTCGCGGCCCTCCTCAGCGGCCTGGTGGCGCCGGCGATCGGCATGTACATCGTGCAACGACGCCTGTCGTTGCTGGGCGACGGACTGGGACACGTCGCAATCATGGGGGTGGGGCTGGCCCTGTTGACCGGAGCCGCTCCCCTGCCGATGGCTGTGATCACCTGCGTTGCCGGTTCTGTCGCCGTTGAGTTGTTCCGGCAATCCGGCAAGACCTCGGGAGATCTTGGGCTGGCCGTGCTGTTCTACGGTGGCATCGCCTCGGGCGTGATGATGGCTGGGATCGCCGGGCAGGGCCCGGCCGGTCTGTCCGCCTACCTGTTCGGCGCCCTCACCTCGGTGAGTGAATCCGACCTCTGGATCATCACAGCATTGGCGGTGGTGGTGTTGGTCTTCTCGCTGGGCTTGATGCCTCGCTTGTTTGCGGTCTGCGCTGATGAGGATTTCGCCCGGGTGCTCGGTATCCGGGTGAAACTGTTGAACCTTCTCGTCGTGGTTGTCGCCTCTGTGACCGTAACCCTCTCGATGCGCACAGTTGGCCTGCTTCTGATCAGCGCGCTCATGGTGATCCCGGTCGCCACCTCCCAGCAGCTCTTCATCGGTTTCCGTGCCACTCTCCTGGGTGCGATGGGATGTGGTGTTGCCTCGGCGGTCGGGGGCACTTTTGGCTCCTATCATTGGAACACCGCGACAGGAGCCACAATCGTCGTGGTGGCCATCGTTCTGCTGGGAATCGCCACCCTGGTCGGATTCACCCCACCCCCAGGACGGCGCCTCGTCGATCGCGGACAGGAAAAACGCACGCGACCCTGAACAACCCGCCGGGCCAGGCCTCTCTTCGGGTAGTGTGGTTTTCATTCAGCATGGTGATCCTCTCGGCCGCGTGGTGAGAAATCATCGCCATGCCCTGCTTGGAGACCACTATGACGAGCACTAACACCCGCAACACTTGGCAGCGCGCCGCTGTGCGGGCTCTCTTGGCGAACACGGAAGAGTTCCGCACCGCCGCACAGATCCATTCCGAACTCCGCCAGGTAGGCGACAAGGTCGGACTCGCAACGGTGTATCGAGCGCTTCAGACGATGAGCGAGTCAGGGGACCTGGACGTGCTTCGCACTCCGGACGGAGAGTCTGCTTATCGCATGTGTTCCAACACTCACCACCACCATCTGGTCTGCCGGTCTTGCGGCTTGGCAGTGGAAATCTCCGCGGACACCGTCGAGTCATGGGCGGCCCAGGTGGCGAGCGAACACGGCTTCACCGAAGCGGGACACAACCTGGAAATCTTCGGGTTGTGTCGCACCTGTTCGTCCTGAGACCTGTCTGCGCTCATCTCAGCTGGTCATTTCACGGCGTCAGCCGGCGTTGCGCACAGAACAGGAACACACGGACCACAGCAGGTTCGTCACCTCAACTTGTCCTGAGGAAAGGCAGAGACCTCAAGGAACGATCGAGATGCCATGTGGCATAGGCCGACACCACCCCGTGGGCCCGGCTGCGCAATGGCTCCTCGGTGAGTTGGACGTCCTCCCACCGCCCGGCGAGCAACGCCCCGAGCAGAGCGAGCAGTTCCGGGCCCGCGGACACCGAGCCAGAAGCCCGGCAGGCAGGGCACACTGCGCCACCAAGCTGCGGGGAGAACCAGCGCAGATTTTCAGTGGTCCCACAGCTCGCGCAGGCATCCATCATCGCGGCCCAGCCGGCGGCTGCCAGGCCACGCAGCAGGTAGGAGTCCACAACCGCAGTCATGGGAATTTCGCCTCGCCCAAGAGCCAGCAACCCACCAAGAAGCAACCGGTATTGGGGCAACGACGGCACCCCATCCTCGGCAACCAGTCGGTCAGCAGCCTCCACCAACACCTGCGCCGCGCAGAAACGTTCGTACACGGCCCCGAGCATGGGTGGGTGCAATGATTCAACCTGGATGACCGTCTCCAGCGATCCGCGCCCCTCAGCCAGCTGCACGTCAACATGACCGAATGGCTCCAGCCGGGCGCCAAATTTTGAGCCAGTCCGACGGATTCCCTTCGCCACGGCCCTCACCTTGCCGTGGCCGCGGGTGAACAAGCTGATGATCCGGTCCGCTTCTCCCAGCTTCCACGTACGCAAAACCACAGCCTCGTCTCGGTAAGTGCGCACCTCACCATGCTATCCGCCTCACCCGGATAGGCTTCAGGAATGCCCTACCGCTCCCCTACGCCCCATCCTTCCGGTGCCCGCCCACCCGTGATCCCAGCGGGGAAACTACCTCGGCACGTAGCCATCGTGATGGACGGCAACGGTCGCTGGGCGAAACAGCGGGGACTGAAACGCACCGAGGGACACGCTCGTGGTGAAGCAGCCCTACTGGACGTCATCCACGGGGCTTTGGAGATCGGGATCCCCTACCTATCCGCCTACGCCTTCTCTACCGAGAACTGGAAACGTTCCCCCGATGAGGTTCGCTGGCTGATGGGTTTCAACCGCGAGGTCATCCACCGCCGCCGTGATGAACTGGACGCGATGGGGGTACGGATCCGCTGGGCTGGACGTAGACCACGGCTGTGGGGTTCCGTTATCCGGGAGCTGGAGCAGGCCGAGCAGCAGAGCTGCCGGAACAACAAACTGGTTCTTCAGTTCTGCGTCAACTACGGGGGTCGGGCGGAAATCGTGGACGCCGCACGTGAGGTGGCCCGCCTTGCCAAGGAAGGGAAACTGGATCCCAGTCGCCTCAACGAGGATCGTTTCCGCCGTTTCCTGGACGAGCCCGAAATCCCGGATGTTGATCTGTTCCTACGCTCATCTGGCGAGCAGCGCACCTCGAATTTCCTGCTCTGGCAGTCAGCCTACGCAGAGTTCATCTTCCTCGACCGGCTGTGGCCCGACTTCGACCGTCGCGATCTCTGGGGTGCCATCAAGCAGTACGCCACACGCGAACGCCGCTTCGGAACCGCCTGAGGAAGGAGAGAACCCGTTTCCCTGTTGCTTGCTCGTGAAGGCCTCACAAGCAGCCTGCTTCAGACTTCTGGACTTAAGGCCTGAAGACGTGCAGGACGATCTGCGACTGCACCAGGAACCTCAGTTTCATTCCCGAAACGCCTATTCCCGAATCGATGTACAGCGTCGCCCTTCCCACTTGGTAGCGACCGCGACTGTACTTCGGGAAGAGTCCCTGCCCCGGTACGTAGATCGCACCGACAAACGGCATCGCGACCTGTCCCCCGTGGGTGTGACCGCACACGGCGTAGTCGATGTCCGCCTTCTCCAGCTGGGGCAGGATCTCCGGGGAATGGGTCAGCAGGAACCTGAAGCCCTCCGGTGCCCCTTTCAACGCCTGGTCGAGGCGGGCGTGATCGGTGTAGGCATCACCCGCCCCCACCAGGGTGAAGCTTCCGAACTTCCCGGTGATCACCTCGTGTTCGTTGTCGATCAGTTTGATCCCGTGGCGGGCGTACAGCTCGACCAGCTGCGGCAGGTCCTTCGACCAGTGGTCGTGGTTTCCCAGGACCGCGTACATCGGGATGCCGAGTTCCGAGAGCCGGGAGAACAGTTCTTTGAGCGGGTCGAGAGTTTCGTTGCGGGTGTTCAGGGTGTCCCCCGCGATGACGATCAGGTGCGCTCCGGCGTCGCGCACCTGGGCCACGATGCTCGCAAGCTGGGCGGGGTCGTCGCGCATGTGGATGTCGCTGAGCTGCATGATCCGCAGCTCCCCGGCCAGCTTGTCCGTGACGGTGGTCTCGGCGACCAGCCGGGTGGTGTGCACCTCCCGGTACACCTCGGCGGCGACAGCGGCAGCCGCGCACACGGTGACGACGAGCACCCACGCCAGCCGCCTCCACCGAGGTTTCCCGCGTTCAGGCACGGGCAGCCCGGTTGAGCGCCGAGAGAATGGCCTTCATGGACGCGCTGGTGATCGACGGATCCACACCGACTCCCCAGAACACCTGCGCATCATCCCCAGCACCGAGTTCGCACTCCACATAAGCCGCGGCCTTCGCATCTCCCCCGGATTCGAGGGCGTGCTCCGAATAGTCGAGAACCCGGACCCGGGCTCCCGTTTCTGCCAGGGCGTCAACGAAGGCAGACACAGGTCCGTTGCCCTCGCCCTCGAGGTTGATGTCACGGCCCGCGGGATCGTTGACAGTAGCGGTGATATGGAAATGCCCGTTCTGCGATGACGAGCCCGCGGAGGTCAGCGCCCAAGCCCCCTCGGACAGATACTCGGTCACGAAGATCCCGACGATCTCCTTCGGGGAGAGTTCACCACCCTCGGCATCGGTGCGTTGCTGCACCACGCGGCTGAACTCCATCTGGAGGCGACGTGGCAGCTCCATCTTCGCCTCGTTCTTCATCAGGTAGGCCACACCACCCTTGCCGGACTGCGAGTTCACCCGGATCACCGCCTCATAGTTCCGACCGACATCGTGCGGGTCGATGGGCAGGTAGGGCGCCTCCCATTCGATATCAGCGACGGTTTTTCCTTCAGCAGCGGCTTGCTTCTCCAAGGACTCCAGACCCTTCTTGATGGCGTCCTGGTGGGATCCGGAAAAAGCGGTGTACACCAGGTCCCCCGCATACGGTTGACGGGGATGCACGGGCAAACCGGTGCAGTACTCGACGGTTCGGCGCACATGATCGATGTCGTGGAAGTTCAGCTGTGGGTCAACGCCCTGGGTGTAGAGGTTCAGGGCCAGCGTCACCAGATCAACGTTTCCGGTACGTTCTCCATGCCCGAACAGGCAGCCCTCCACCCGGTCGGCCCCGGCCATCTGTCCCAGTTCCGCGGCGGCGACAGCGGTTCCCCGGTCATTGTGCGGGTGCAGCGAAACCGCCACGAACTCTCGGTTCTTGACGTTGCGGCAGAAGTACTCGATCTGGTCAGCGTAGGTGTTCGGGGTGGAGCGCTCGACCGTGGCAGGTAGGTTGAAGATGATCTCGCGATTGTGCTCCGGCTGCCAAACCTCCGCGACGGCATTGCACACCTCGACGGCGAAATCTGTCGGGGTCTGGGTGAAGATCTCAGGGCTGTATTGATATCCGAACTCGACCTCCCCCAAGTGCTTTTCCGCGTATTTCATGACCATTTCGGTGCCTCGCGCGGCCAGGTTCACGCACTCGACCTCGTCGATGCCGAAAACCACCCGCCGGAACAGCTCAGCGGTCGCGTTGTACATGTGGATGGTGGCGCGATGCGCCCCAATCAGGGACTCGGCGGTCCTGGCGATCAGGTCCTCCCTGGCCTGAGTCAGCACCGAAATGGTCACATCCTCGGGCACGTGGCCACCAGTGATGAGCTGTCGAACGAAATCGAAATCGGTCTGGGAGGCCGACGGGAACCCGACCTCGATCTCCTTGTAGCCCAACTCAACGAGCAGCTCGAACATCCGCATCTTGCGGTTTGGGGTCATCGGATCGACGAGAGCCTGGTTTCCGTCGCGCAGGTCGGTGGACAACCAGCGGGGCGCTTTGGTGATGCGTTCGGCGGGCCAGGTGCGATCCGGCACCACCACCGGTTCGAAGGCGCGGTAGCGCCCCACGGGCATGGTGGTGGGGGTCTGCACGGGTTTGGGCTGGATGCGGGTCATTTGTTTTCTCCTTGCTGGATGACAGCCAGGCACACGAAGGCTCCGCAGCGAGGAGGCTGGCCGGTTTAGAACTGGGCCTCGCCGCGGCGGCGAAGGAGAAGGAATCGCTCTGCCATGCCCGAAAGCCTACTAGAAACCGAGCCTGTTCAGGTATTTCGTGTCGCGCTGCCACTCGCGCAGCACCTTGACGTGCAGACTCAGGTGCACCGGAGTGCCCAGCAACCGATTGATCTGGAGGCGGGCAGCAGTCCCGATCTCTCGCAATCGACTTCCCTTGTGCCCGATGATGATCCCTTTCTGGGAGTCACGCTCCACAACAATGGATGCGAACACGTCCAAGAGGGGTTTGTCCTCGGGACGGTCAGGACGCGGCAGGATCTCATCAATCACCACCGCTATGGAGTGCGGAAGTTCATCGCGCACCCCTTCGAGGGCGGCCTCCCGGATCAGTTCGGCGATCAGCGTCTCCTCCGGCTCGTCGGTGACCTCCCCGTCGGGGTAGTACATCGGTCCTTCCGGCAGTAGACGAAGCAGCACGTCACGAACCGTGTCTACCTGGTCGTTGTTGAGCGCGGAGCAGGGAACCACCTCGGCCCACTGAATACCGAGTTCATCCGCAAGCGCTGAGATGTCAACCAGATGGGAGAGCACACGTTCTTTGCTGACCAGGTCGGTCTTAGTCGCCAGAGCCACCAACAGGGGCCGGTTCGACAACTCGGCGATCTGCGAGACAATGTAGCGATCACCGGGGCCGATCCGCTGATCGCAGGGTAGACAGACGCCGACGACGTCCACCTCGGACCAGGTTTCGCGGACCAGCTCATTGAGACGCTCCCCCAGCAGGGTACGGGGACGGTGCAGACCAGGCGTGTCGATCAACACAAGCTGTCCCGAGCCACAGGTGATGATGCCTCGCACCGCGTGCCGAGTGGTCTGGGGTTTTGAGGAGGCGATCGCGATCTTCTGACCCACCAAGGCATTGGTCAGGGTAGATTTTCCCGCATTGGGCCGCCCGACGAAACAGGCGAAGCCAGAGTGGAAAGGCTGCTGGTCAGTCATCGGTTTCCTCCTTGTTCTCCCGGGACTCCTCGGGGCTGAGACGAACCAGGACAGTCCCTATCTGGTGGCGACGCCCCACGGCACGGTCGGCCACCATCTCAATGCCTTCGTAGGTGACGCTGGAGCCCGGGATGGGAACCACGTTGAGGAGTTTTGCCATCAGCCCGCCGACGGTGTCGACCTCCTCGTCCTGCAATGGGATACCGAACAGCTCACCCAACTCGTCCACAGGCAGCCGGGAGCTGACCCGGTAATGCCCGGGCTCCGAGAGTTCTGCGATGGCAGGAATCTCGTGGTCGTACTCGTCGACAATCTCCCCCACAATCTCCTCAACGATGTCCTCCATCGTGCACAGACCCGCGGTGCCACCGAATTCGTCAATGACGATCACCAGGTGTGAATGACGAAGCTGCATGTCGCGCAGCAGTTCCGAAGCAGGTTTGGAATCAGGCACGAAACTGGCCGGACGCATCAGGTCCCCAACGGTTTCGGTGCGTTCCGCGTCAGGGTAGTCGTAGACGCGCTTGGTGACGTCCTTCAGGTAGACCACACCAAGCACGTCGTCGATGCCTCCCTCACCCACCACAGGGATCCGCGAAAAACCGGATCGCAGGGCCAACGACAGGAGCTGCCTGAGGGTGCGATTCCTGGGAACCCAGACCATGTCGGTACGCGGAACCATCACTTCCTTGACGAGGGTGTCACCCAGCTCGAACACCGAGTGGATCATTTTCGACTCGCGCGCCTCGATCACCTCATTGGCCTCAGCAATGTCGACGAGGTCCCTAAGCTCGGCCTCCGATGCGAAAGGACCATCCGAGAATCCGCGACCGGGGGTGAGCGCGTTCCCGAGCAGGATCATCAGCTGCGCAACTGGCCCCAGCACTGTGGTCAGCAGCGAAACCAGGGGGGCGAAGGCTCTCATGATCCGCTCCGGATGCTGCCTACCGATTGTTCTCGGGGCCACCCCCCACAGTATGAAAAACACCACCAGCAAGATCGCCACGAGCGTCACCAGCCGAGGAGCCGTGCCCTCGATGTTCTGGAAAACTGCCAAGGCGACGAGTGCCATGGCTGTCGCCTCGAAGGACATCCGGGTGAACATCACGGCATTGATGGAAGGGGCCGGGTCCTGGGCTATCAACCGGATCCGTTCCGCTCCGCGTACCCCTGATTCAGCTAGTTTCTCGGCCCTTCCGCGGGAGAACCTCGCGAGGGCGGTCTCGACAGCGACGAGCAGGGATGCGACAACAGCGCAGACGAGTGCACCCGTCAGTTCTATCCACTCGAACTGGAACATGTGGAGGTGATCAACCAACCTTTGAAAGGAAACGCTTGAGCAGCCAGTTTAGTGGTGCCCTGCGACGAAACGACCCGACGCACCGTCAGCCGTTACCTGGCCGGTCGCTCCGACGGTTGTTGCGGGCGACCTCCCAGGCAGCGATGATCCTGTCGTTCAGCCCGAACATGACTGCCTTTTCCTCAGGTTCGGCGTGGTCGTGCCCCAGCAGGTGAAGCAGACCGTGGATCAGAAGGTATTCGGCCTCAGCCGCCGGTTCCCGACCGTTCTCTGCCGCCTGCTGTGCAGTCACCTGCGGGCAGAGCACGATGTCACCGAGAAGTCCGAGGGGCGGCTCCTCGTCCTCGGCGGGTTCCCGCAGCTCGTCCATCGGGAAACTCATTACGTCGGTCGGGCCGGGCAAGTCCATGAAACGCTGGTGATATTCAGCCATGGTGGCCTCATCCACCAGGAGGATCGACAGATCCGCCTGAGGATGGATCCGCAGGCGGCTGAGGGCGAACCGGGCCAGGGCCACCAGTCCCAGTTCGTCGGCCTGAACCCCGGATTCGTTGTTGATGTCGATCATCTGCCGCCCCTGCCCTGTTGGATGCTGTCATAGGAATCGTAGGCGGCGACGATTCTGCCGACCAGTCTGTGACGCACCACGTCACGGGCGGTCAGGGTGCAGAAGGCGATGTCCTCGACGCCATCGAGAATCTGGGTGACCTGTCGCAACCCGCTGCGCACCCCACCGGGAAGGTCGATCTGGGTAATGTCGCCCGTCACCACCACCTTGGAACCGAATCCGAGCCGGGTGAGGAACATCTTCATCTGCTCCGAAGACGTGTTCTGGGCCTCGTCGAGGATGATGAAGGCGTCGTTCAGAGTGCGGCCTCGCATGTAGGCCAGGGGCGCCACCTCAATGGTGCCGGAGGTCAGGAGCTTCGGCACCGAGTCGGCATCCACCATGTCGTGCAACGCATCGTAAAGAGGTCGTACGTAGGGATCGATCTTGTCATTGAGGGTGCCTGGCAGGAAACCGAGTCTTTCCCCTGCCTCGATCGCCGGGCGAGTCAGGATGATGCGACTCACCTGTTTGGTCTGCAGGGCCTGCACTGCCTTCGCCATCGCCAGGTATGTCTTGCCGGTGCCAGCCGGGCCGATTCCGAAAACCACAGTGTGCCGGTCGATAGCGTCCACGTAGCGTTTCTGGTTGAGGGTCTTCGGACGTACAGTCCTGCCACGAGCGGAAATGATGTCGGATGTGAGGATCTCGGAAGGTTTCAGGTCATCGGCCGCCAACCCGATGACCCGTTCCACAGTTTCCTCGGTCAAGCCTTGTCCCGTGCGAATTATGGTGATGAGTTCGGTCAAGATCTCCACGGCGGAGGCCACGGCATCCGGGGTCCCGGTCACCGTCACCTGGCCTCCACGAACATGAAGATCCGCTTCGAGCTGTTCCTCCAGCACCCGCAGAAAGACGTCCCGGGGGCCGAGCAGCGTCACCATATCGATGGAGGCCGGAACCGTGACAACCCGGCTTGCCCGCTGAACTTCGTCTCCCACAGGTTCCCTTTCACGACCCGGACGACCCGGGCTCATGGTGATCCAGCTTAGATGCTACGGAAGGAAACCGAACGACCAGGTCCAGTTGACCCCGGTTCACCCGGCTTGAAATGCCGACCAGGCCGCTTTCAGTACATCAGCCGCCACCCGGAGGCCTTCGATGCGTCCGAGTTCGGTGTCCTCGTGCTCGATGTTGAGGCACATGTCAGGATCCACGTCATGAAGGGCCCGTATGAACTCGGTCCAGTAGGCCACGTCATGTCCCTTGCCCAGCGCGACGAAATCCCACGATGAATCCTTCGGCCATTCGTTGACCCATTCATCGCCGCCAAGATTGACGCGTGGTTCGTCCGGAAACAACCGGCGGAAACCATTGTCGAGGACACCATTCAACCTGGCGTTCTCGACATTGATCCGAACGTCCTTCGCTGCGGCGTGGAGGATCAGTGGCCCGAGTTCACGAACCACAGCAATCGGATCGGCCTGCTGCCAGAACAGGTGCGAGGCATCCATCTCGACCCCGATGTTCGTTGCACTGGTCAACTCCACCAGCTTGCGAATGTCGCGAGCATTGAACACGAGGTTCTGGGGGTGCAGCTCAAGCGCCACCTTGACCCCATGATCCCCGGCGAGCTGGTCGATCTCGCTCCAGAACCTCGCGGCGATCTCCCACTGATAGTCAAGCACGTCGAGCGCAGCCGAGTTCCAAGCGTTGACGATCCAGTTCGGATGCAGGGTTCCGGGCTCGCCACCGGGCAGCCCGGACATGGTCACCACTCGTTTCTGCCCAAGCGCGGCCGCCGCCCGGATGGAAAGGCGGACATCCTCGGCATGTTTGCCCCCAATGATCGGGTTGGGGTGGAGGGGGTTGCCGTTGCAGTTGAGGCCCGCGATCTCCACTCCGGTGCCGTCGAAGCGCGCCAGATAGGCCTTCGCTGCCGCCGGGTCGGTGATGATCTCGTCGATCTCGGGGATGTGCACCGGGGGCAGGAAACCACCTGAGTTGATCTCGATGCCGTTCAACCCGAGGTCGGCGATCACCTTGATCGCTTCCTCCAGTGGGCGGTCGTGCAGAATCGCGTTGTAGACGCCGAGTTTCACAGGTTCACCTGCTTTCCGTTGTCCGCGGCCGACCGGGCGACTGCCGCGAGGATTTCCATGTTGTGGACGCCTTCGTCGAAGGATGCGTTGCGGGGTAGGGATTCCTCCTCCGGGATTCCCGCGACCTCCTCCAGAAAGGCCCGTGCCTGGCAGGCGAAGCCTTCGTTCTGACCGAAACCAACACCGGAGACGTCGATCGGCATACCGCCGGCCACATAGGGGTGGTCCGCTCCGAGATTCACGATGCGGTAGCCGTTTGTACCAGGGTGGTCGTCGTTGAGGTACAGACGGACCTGCGAAGGGGTGTCCTGGTGGAAGCTGGCGGCACCGTTTTCGCAGAACACCTCGAAATCAAGGCCGTTGGGATAACCGGCCGCAACTCGGGAGGCCTCGAGGCTTCCCCGGACCTCCCCGAAGAACGCGGTGAATGTGGCGTAGTCGTCGTTCTCCACGGTCTCCTTCCGATCGGAGATGGCAGCCAGTCCGTGCCCAACCACGGACCCCAGGGGCACGGGGCGTTCCTTGATCGTCGTGGCGAAGGCCCCTCCGGAGACGGCCGTGATCTCCCCGCAGAGGAACTCGGACAGGTAGGTCAGGTGGCTGCCGACATCAGCGAGCGCACCAGAACCCATCGGACCCTTGTACCGCCAGCTCATAGGCGCCATCGAGTTGCAGCCGTAGTCGCACCAGTAGCGGCCCGAGAAGTGCAGCACCTCACCGAGGGTTCCATCCTGGATCCAGTTCCTGATCGCCGCGACGCCGGGCTGTCGCTGGTAGGTAAGACCGATGCGAACGACGGAGGAGGCCTCCTTGGCCAGGTCAGCCATCTTCCGCGCCGAAGTCAGGGTGTCGGAGAGCGGTTTCTCGCACAGCACGTGCTTGCCGGCATCGATGAGCCCCCTGACCACCTCGAGGTGCAGGCTGTTCGCGATGACGACGCTGACCACCTGGATGTCGGGATCCTCGGCAATGGCTCGCCAGTCCGTGTCATTGCGTTCGTAACCGTAACGGTGGGCAACCGTCCGCCCGATCTCTGCATTCACATCGCCGATGGAGACGTAACGCAGGTCCGGGAGCGTGGATTCGTAGAGTGTTGGTGCGACCCGGTAGGCCGCAGCATGGGCCTTGCCCGCCATACCGGCTCCGATGACGGCGATTCCTATGGTCATGCATCCTCCTCGATCACCACTTGGAGCGCTCCAAGTAGTTTGAGTGTAGAATCCTACGAGCGCTTCGTCAACGCCCGGGAAGGAGAAAGATGACCCCGCCGTCATCCACGCCCAGGCCGACCATCTACGACGTGGCACGTGAGGCCGGGGTCTCGAAATCACTGGTCTCCCTGGTGCTGAACGACTCCCCCCTGGTTGCCGAGGCGAAACGGGAGGCGGTCCGGAACGCGATCCGGAAACTCGGTTACCGGCGCAGCCAGGCGGCCTCCTCCCTAGCCAGCAACCGGACGCGGACCATCGGCCTGGTGATTGACGATTTCCGCAACCCGTGGTTCGTCGAGCTGCTGAACGGCCTGCGCACCACGATGGGGCCACACGGTTTCCACGTCGCGGTGAGGGAACACTTCACGCTGGGCGGCACCACCATGAACGCCGTCGACGGGTTCCGCGACACCCAGGTCGACGCCCTGGTTGTGGCGGCGGAGCCTGGACGGGACTTCGAAGACCTGGGCATTCCCACAGTGTTGGAAGGCACACGGCGCAACACCATCGAGGGGGCCGATCTGATCAGCAGCGATCAGGTCCAGGGAGTGAATCTCCTGATGGAGCACCTGTGTTCCCTGGGACACGAACGTATCGGCCACGTCACCGGCGCCGGCGGCTCCGCCGACATCCGCCGCAGAGCGTACTCGGACTTCATGAAGTCGGCGGGCTTGGACCCCCTGGTGGAAGGGTTCGCTAACCCGACCAACGAGGAAGGAGGGTATTTGGGAACGGTGGAGTTGTTGCGGAAGTCCCCTGGGCTGACCGCAGTTTTTGCAGCCAACGACACCATGGCTCTGGGAGCACGCGCTGCGCTGCGCGAAACCGGATATGAGGTACCGGGTGATGTGTCACTGGTCGGCTTCGACAACTCGCAGCTCGCCCAGAGTCGTTTCCTGGACCTCACCACCGTGGACAATCATGCCTTCGACATCGGCATGGCCTGCGCCGAGGCGTTGTTGCGCCGGATCACTGACCCCGGCGCATCCCCCAGACAGATCATCATTCCGACCGGTCTTGTGATCCGCACATCGTCAGCGACCCCAGGATGTGGGAGGCCGGAGAGCCAAGCCGCGGACGCACGGTTCCGTGAAGCAATGAATGGCAGGGATCCCGAGGCCGAAATAACGACCGTGACCGTTCCCGATCAGAAATCGTCGTCCTCATCCTGATCGTCGCGGATAATGTGCATGGCGGCCTCCTCAGCACTCGCCGCCCCGCCGGAGAATCCGACATCCACACCGAGGGTGTCCTCGCCGCCGGATCCCTGTACCCGCATCAATCGCCCCGCACGTTCTCGCCCAACCTGACGTTCCTCCCCGTCCGGGTTCCAGGGCGCGTCGTCATGGACAACTTCTGATTCTTCCTGGCGGATGCGCTGCTCGATGGTCTCCCCTTGGTGCATCTCTGCGAACGTGTTTCCAAATCCTTGGCCCACCGACCACCGTTCGGGGGTGGTGTAGCCCTCATCGAGCACATCGTCCACGCCGCGGTTGATCAGGGAGTCCCCCTCCTGCAACTGGTCGAGCTGCTCGGCTTCCTCGGGAACCTGGATGTTGAAGTCGACGATGTCTTCCATGAACCAATACTGCCACCACTACGCCTTCAAGACATACACCACACTTGAATTGTTCCCCCGGGAACGACGTAAAATTCCACGGTGACCCAGCCGGATACCTCCTCCCACGCCCGCGGCAACTACGACCTGGTGGTGACGTTGTTCGTCGCACTGCTGCTGATCTCCAACGTAGCCGCCACCAAGCTGATCGCGTTCGGCCCCGAGTGGTCGCCATTCGGGCTGCCGGTCCTACCGATCATCACCGACGGCGGCGCACTGCTGTTCCCGCTCACCTACGTTCTAGGCGACGTCCTGGCGGAGGTGTTCGGGATGCGAGGGGCCCGGCGCGCAATCCTCCTGGGTTTCGGGGTCTCGCTGCTCGCGTCGCTTACCTTCCTGACCGTCGGCGCTGCCCCGGCGGCCCCCGGCTACGAGAACCAAGAGGCATTCGTCGCCGTCCTCGGCTTCGTCCCGCGCATCGTCGTTGCCTCCCTCGCCGGATACCTGGTCGGGCAATTCCTCAACGCCTGGGTACTCGTGAAGCTGAAGCAGTGGCGGGAGGGGAGAGGCATGTGGAAACGCCTGCTGGGCTCCACCGTGGTGGGTGAGGCTGCCGACACCACCATCTTTTGCCTGATCGCCTTCGGCGGGCAGATCGACGGCGGCACGATGCTGAACTACATCGTCGTCGGCTACCTGTTCAAGGTCAGTGTGGAGGCCGTTCTGCTGCCGGTCACCTACCGGGTGATCAGTCTGGTGCGCAGTCGCGAGCCCGAACTCGCCAAGGTTTGAGGAACCACCTCAGCTCAGGCCCTCGAGTTGCCGGAACTGCTCATGCCGGGCGCGCAGATGTTCGATGGCACCCGGCTGAGCCCGCTCCAGCGATCGCCAGACACGGTCCTGGCGTTCTCGGGGTTGTTCCTCCAGGGCTGCAACAAAACCGGGAATCAGCCTCATCCTTTCCCTGGAGGAGAGGAATAGATCGATCAGTCTGCGGATCCCACGCCAGTTCGGGCCATGGTCCAGTTCGAGGACCGCCAGGAGTGGACCATAGTCGGCAGGTTTCTGATCCAGCGCCCACCGCAGCAGTTGAAGATCACCGTCCTGCCGGAACAGCTCCACGGCCCATCTCCATTCCTCGGGCCAGCCCGTGGGAACCGGATCCAGGCAGACCTCCGTGACCTCACCGCCCAACGCAACGAACACCGTCTCCCAGTGCTGGCTCTCGCGGGACCAGAGACGCATCGCGTCAAACACCAGTTCCCTCTGTTGCGATCGCCATTCCCCGGCCCATGTCGTGAACTCCCGGCAGGCCCGATCGTCATAGGTCAGCCGTTCCAGGGCATCGGAAATATTCGGGTGAATCCCGTTGGTTTCCAACCACTCAGGTAGCACCCGGGCCGCGACTCTTCCGAAATCCGCGGCGGGATACAAAGCCAGGTGTGAATAGATGACTTCGTAGATTTCATAGTGTTCGATGGGATGAACCGCCAACAACAGACTTCGAATGGCAGCCGATCCTTCTTTCCCGTTCAAGGAATAGACGATCTCGCACAGGCGCTGGTGTCCGGCCAGTTCCTCCGTCTCCTCCTCGGAGGATCTCGGTGGATCATCGTCCTGCGTGATGTTCCTGGCACGTGCGATCAGCTCATCCTGCCAAGGTGGAGCAGCCCCAAACTCGTCCTCGGTGCACATGGTCTCCTCGGCGCACATGATCACTGCGTTTTCCGGGCGTTGTAGCGTCTCATGAACTCGTTGCGGAAGAGGTCGAACTCGCCTGATTCCAAGCTGGCGCGGATCTCGTCCACCAGGCGCACCGTGAAACGTTCGTTGTGGATGGTGGCGAGGGTGGAGGCCAGCATCTCCTTCGCCTTAAACAGGTGATGGAGATAGGCACGGGTGTAATGGGTGCAGGTGTAGCAGTCACAGTCCGCCTCCAACGGTTCGAAGGCACGGCGGTTCCTGGCAGTGGTCACGTTGTACCGCCCATCGGCGGTGTAAATAGCGGCGTTGCGGGCCACTCTTGACGGGTTGACACAGTCGAAGGTGTCCGCGCCGAAGGCCACTGCCTCGAACAGGTCCTCGGGTTCGGAGATCCCGAGCAGGTGCCGGGGCCGGTCCTCGGGAAGTTCATCGACCATCCAGCCGATGATGCGTCCCAGGTTTTCCTTCTCCAACGCCCCGCCGAGCCCGAACCCATCGAACTGGAAGCCATCCACTTCGAGAGCCGCCAGGTCTGCAGCCGCTTTTTTGCGCAGATCCTCGTACTGAGCGCCCTGGACCACTCCGAACAGGGCCTGGTAAGGCTTTCCGGAGCGTTCCTCTGTCAGAGTGGCATGGGCGCGCAGGCAACGGATTGCCCACCTGTGGGTGCGCGCCACGGATGCCTCCTGATAGTCGCGGGTATTCATCAAGGTGGTGAGTTCATCGAAGGCGAACATGATGTCCGCACCGAGCTGGTGCTGGATGGTCATCGAGACCTCCGGGGTGAACCTGAGACGGCTTCCGTTGAGGTGATTGAAGAAGGTGACGCCATCCTCGTCGACGTGCGCGCGCCGCTTCTTTCCCTCGGCGATGACATCGTCGCCGACAAGCCCCTTGGTGTCCATCGCCAGCACCTTCTTGAAACCGGCGCCGAGACTCATCACCTGAAATCCACCCGAATCCGTGAAAGTGGGGCCGGGCCAGTTCATGAAATGCCCAAGACCGCCGGCCTCATCCACCACATCGGAACCGGGTTGCAGATAGAGGTGATAGGCATTGGCCAGCAGTGCCTGAGCACCGAGATCAGCCATGGTCTCCGGCAGCACCGCTTTCACGCTCGCCTTCGTTCCGACAGGTATGAAAGCTGGGGTACGGATATCGCCGTGGGGGGTACGGATCGTGCCGGTACGTGCCCGCCCCCCGGAACACACAGCCACTTCAAAACCGAAACTCACCGGGCAAGGTTACCGTTGGTTCATGTCCTTCACCGCGCTGATCTTGAACCCGATCCATCCGGGAGCGGCGACGGCGGAACGAGAACTGGGAGCGCTGGGTGAGGTCCGCACCTACGCGACAACCCCCGACTCCCCCGGACCCGAGCAAGTGGGACGGGCTCTGTCAGAGGGAGCTGGTTCCCTGGTCGTCGCGGGCGGGGACGGTACGCAACGGCTCGTCGCGGGGGCGCTCGCGGGCACCGGGATCCCCCTGGGGATCCTCGCAACTGGCACCGCCTGCGTCTATTCCAGGAATCTCGGACTCCCCCGCGGCTTGACGGGTGCATCTCTGGCCATGACGGGCATTCCCCACTCCATGGATCTCGGATGGGCGAGCCTCGACGGCGGCCCCCCTGAGCCCTTCCTCGTGGCCACCGGCATGGGGCGGGACGCCGAGACCCTCTTCGGGGTCCGGGCCAATCTGAAAAAGCGGCTCGGCTGGCTGGCCTACCTCCGGGCCGGCCTCAGGACCATGGGACGTCCCAGGATTCCACTGCGGGTCAACGGACAACCGATCGAGGCGTGGACCGTTCTGGCGGGCAATGTCGGAAAGGTTCCGACAGCTTCCCTCTTTCCCGGGGCACGCCCCGACGACGGAAGATTGCACGTCATGCACCTCGGGGTCGACGGCTGGCGGGACTGGTGGCCGGTTCTCTTCACAGGAGTGACCCGCTCCCGCCGCGACATCGGCAAACTGCTCCGCTGGGAGACGGCCCACGTGACCATCGAGTCTAAGGACCCGAGGGCCGTTCATCTGGACGGTGACCTGCGCTCGGAGGCCCGTTCACTGGAGGTGTGGATCGATCCTGGTGCCCTGCTAATTCGCTGCCAGGGAAGCATAAATTGATCTCACCTCGATCAGAGTACTTCCCCGGAAAGGACTTCCGGCCCTGCATGCTGTCTCCGAATGCGACGGCCCGAGATGTCGAGCGACAGTTCTCGCGATCGAGGAATGAACTCTCAGCGCTCCCCCAGCGCCGTGAGCTGTCCAATGGCAATGGCTCCCGCTGTGGAGGTGCGCAACACACCGTCACTGATCCGCACCGGAACCGCCCCCGCCTGCTGGAAACGTTCCAGCTCCTCCGGACTGATCCCCCCTTCCGGCCCCACGATCAGCAGGATTTCTCCCGCCTCAGGGAGATTCATGCGGGCCAAAGGCTTCTCCGCTGACTCGTGCAGGACCAAGGCAAGCTTCGCCGCCCCGATCCGCTCCGCTACCTGGTTGGTGTTAGCGAACGAGACCTCAGGGATCCGAAATCTCCTAGACTGTTTGGTGGCCTCCCTGGCGGTGGCAGCCCAGCGGCTCAAGGACTTCGCCCCACGTTCCCCCTGCCAGCGCACGATGGAACGCGATGCCTGCCAAGCAAGGATTTCGTCCACACCTACCTCGGTCATGATCTCCACCGCGAGTTCCGACCGATCGCCCTTGGCCAACGCCTGGGCGACCACGAAACGGTGAGCGCGAGGAAGGACTCCGAGGATCTCGGTCACCTCGACTGCCATGCGATTTCTCTCAGCGACGACAACGCGCCCGCGGATGGCCTGCCCTGCTCCGTCGGCCACTAGCACGTTCTCCCCCGGTATCGTGCGTTTGACAACCACTGCGTGCCGGGCCTCGTCCCCGGTCACTTCCACGATCCCGCCGATCCGCACCATGTCGAAGCGCGCGAGGAAGAGTGGATCGCTCACCCGAAGGTTTCCTTGAACCAACCCCTGACACCCTTGTGTCCTGGATGTTTCGCCTCAACCGTGGTCTCGTCACGCAGCTCAGCAAGCTGGCGCAGCAGGTCGCGTTGCTTCTCGTCCAGTTTTCGCGGGGTTTCAACGATGATAGTGACCCCCAGGTCGCCCCTGCCTCCTCCACGCAGCCTGGGCACGCCTCGACCCTTGAGCGGTATCCGGGTGCCTGACTGTGTCCCTGCAGGAACGTCGACGGTGACTTTCCGTTCTGCCTCCTCAGATCCCTCCCACTCGGCTTCCAGGGTGGTCAACTCGACACTGGTGCCGAGGGCAGCCGCAGTCATTGGCAGGGTCATCACCGCCTCCAGGTTGTCACCGTCACGACGGAACCGTTCATGTTCGGCCACGATCAGTTCAACGTATAGGTCCCCAGCTGGACCACCACCGCGCCCCACCTCGCCTCGGCCATCCAAGTGGATCCGGTTCCCCGTCGACACGCCTGCCGGGATGCGTACGGAAATGTCACGGGAACTGCTCACCCGTCCCTCCCCGGAGCATTCCCCGCAAGGGTTGGGGATGATCGTCCCGAAGCCCTGACAGGTGGGGCACGGCTGCGCGGTACGGATGTCCCCGATGAAGCTGCGCTGCACCGTGGTCACCTCACCTTGCCCACGGCACGTGGTGCATGTCACGGGTTTGGAGCCAGGCTCCCCGCCCGCCCCCTGGCACTTGGGGCACACGACAGCGGTGTCGATCCTGATTGATTTTGTGCATCCGAAAACCGCTTCGTGAAGTTCCAGTCCAGCCCTGACGAGCGCATCGTGCCCTTGCTGGACCCGGGAGCGAGGGCCACGCCCGGCAGCCTGTCCTCCGAACATGGCATCCATGATGGTGGAGAAATCGAATCCACCGAACCCCGCTCCACCGAAACCACCTGCTCCCCCTGCGCCGCCGCGACCGAGCGGATCACCGCCCTGGTCGTAGATGGCTCGTTTGTTGGGGTCATTGAGCACCTCGTAGGCCTCGCTGAGTTCTTTGAACTTCTCGGCTGCATCCTCTCCCTGCGCCACGTCAGGATGCACCTTCATGGCCTTGCGACGATAGGCCTTCTTAATCTGTTCTGTCGTGGCATCCTCGTCGACTCCGAGGATGTCGTAGTAGTTCTTGCTCAATGCTCAGCCTTCTGTGAGGATACGACTCACGTATCGCGCAACGGCGCGTACGGATGCGATGGTGGAGGGATAGTCCATGCGGGTGGGACCGACCACACCGAGTGATGCGGAGCGCTCGCTGCCGACCGAGTAGCCCGTGGCGACCAAGGACGTGGACTTGAAACCCTCCGCGGTGTTCTCAGTCCCGATTCGCACCGTAATGTCATCACTGGTCGCCTCATCAAGGAGACGAAGCAGCACCACCTGCTCCTCCAAGGCCTCCAAGAGGGGGCGAAGCCCCGTGGTGAAGGAGTGACCAGCAAGATTCGGCACGCCAGCCACCAAGACCTGGGCGGTCGGCTCTGCCCCGAGCAGTTCAAGGGCGACGGCGAACACTGGATTGATCTGAGAACGTCGGGCTGGATCAAGTTCGTCCAGGACGGTAACCATCCGATTCACCGCATCGGCCGCAGTGCGCCCGACCGCGGCTTCTCTAAGCCTGAGGTTGGCCATGTGCACCACCTCTGGGTCCAGGCCTGGACATTCCAGTATCTGCTGATCCACCCGGCCCGTGGAGCTGACCACGATGACCAGGAGTCGTCCCGGGGCCAGCTGCACCAGTTCGGCGTGCGCGATGGTGCTGCGCTGCGCCGAGGGGTACTGGACGATTGCCACCTGATGGGTCAGTTGAGCCAGTAGGCGCACGGTACGAGTGACCAGGTCGTTGAGGTCCAGGGCCCCGGCCATAAAGGCGTTGATCGCCTTCCGCTCGGCCGCGGAGAGCGGTTTTATCGTGGCAAGCTTGTCGACGAAGAGCCGGTAGCCCTTGTCGGTGGGAATGCGCCCGGCGCTGGTGTGGGGCTGGGCGATGTAGCCCTCCTCCTCGAGCACAGCCATGTCATTGCGTACCGTTGCCGGGGAAACCCCGAGCTGGTGTCTCTCCACGAGGGCCTTGGAACCAACGGGCTCGCGGCTGGCCACGTAGTCCGTGACGATGGCTCGCAGAACCTGCATCTTCCTCTCGTCGAGCATGATCACCTCCTCATTGGCACTCGAAGCATGCGAGTGCCAGTGTAGAGCACACCGGCAGGTCCGGCCCACAGCTGTACTCTCAGTCCATGAGCAAGTCGTCCATCGGAACGTGGCGATCCGTGACCCCCTCCATCCACATCTGCGTCTTACAGCCCTATGGGGTGAGCATCGGACTGATCGCCGGCGAGCAGCAGGCCGCGCTCATCGACTGCGGTTCCACACCCGAACAGGGCGCGGTGTTACTGGAGAGGGCACGCGACCTGGTCGGGATTCCGGTCAGCCACGTGGTGATCACCCATCCACATCATGACCACTGGTTCGGTCTGGCCGGAATAACGGAGGTCACATCCATTGCCCACGAGGACTTGCTCCGCAATCCGGAAGCCGAGGTGCTGGATGCAGCGACCGCCATCGGGCTCTCGCAACTGCCGACACCGGACGAGACCTTCTCCCTCGCCAAATCCCTGGATCTGGGGGGTATTCGCCTCGAGATGCTCCATCTGGGTCCCGCACACACCCGGGCCGACATCATCGTGGTGGTTCCCGGGGAGGATGTCATCTTCATGGGAGACCTCATCGAGAGCGCGGGCGATCCCCAGTTCGGTCCCGCTTCCGATGTCTGCAACTGGCCGAAGGTCCTCGATGACGCGCTGGGAGCATCCACCGAGGCAACGCGTTTCGTCCCCGGACACGCCTCAGCAGGCGGTGAGAAGTTGACGGTGAACCAAGAGTTCTGCTTCCAACAGCGGGCCGAGATCGCCATGATCCAGGGCACGGTCGCGAACCTCGCTCACCGGGGCGTGAGGCTGGAACACGCCCTCGAGTCCGCGGAGTGGCCTTTCGGCGAGGAGACGATGCAGGTGGCGCTGCCCCTCATCTACCGGCAGCTGGCCGAGAAGGGGATCGAACCAAGACGACACCTGCCGTTGGTCTGAGCTCAGTTGAACATTCCGGCCAGGCAACGGTGGGCGGTCTCCCAGACCTCAGGGTCACGGGCCACCAGCAGCCCACTGGCCTCACTGGCCGCCGCATAGTCGGCGCCGTCCATGGTCCGGGAAACCCCGCCGTTCTCAACCACCATCAGCGATCCTGCCAGATGGTCCCACGGCATCACCTTGGTGTAATGAATGAAGTCAAGCTCCCCGTGCAACACCCTTGGGTAGTCGAACGCGCAGGCAAAGAGAGAACGGACCACTGGGGAGAGTTCACCACTCCCGGTAAAACCTTGAACATGCTTCTTGGACGATGCCCCAAGCGGTAAACGGTCGTGTTTTTGTAGGACGACCGGCTCATCGTTGAGGCGCACCCCGGCACCCTTCTCAGCGACGTATCCGCGACCGGTCCGCGGCTGCCAGATCCATCCCCGAGTGGTTATCCCACTCCGGGTTTCGGCCAGCATCACCCCATGTTCCGGGCGTCCCTCGACAAAGTTGCGGGTTCCGTCGATTGGGTCGATTACCAAAGCGTGCTCCGCACTAGGCAGTTCTCGGCGCAGCCCCGGATTGGCGAACACCGCCTCCTCCCCGATCACCAGAGCGTCCGGATAGATCCGGCGCAATTCGGATGCGAGGAGAACTTCGGCCTCTCTGTCCGCGATGGTGACCAAATCATCCGGCGATGTCTTCGCCTCCACGTCCGCCTGTTCCAGCGCCCGGAACCGGGGATTGATAACCTTTTCGGCGGTCTCCTTGATCAACTCGAGGATGGCTGCGGTGTCCATGGGGTCACACTATCCAAAGTCGAGGTGATCCTGCGTGACGAAATCGATCAACAGTTCCATGCGCTGGTTTAGCTGAGGCTCGAGGTCGCGCCAGGTCCGCACCCGTGCAAGCATCGCCTGCCACGCCCGCGCGATGTCGGCCTGGTCGGCGTGAGGCAGGCCGAGTGCCTTGAGTGTCCCTTTTTTGAAGTCCTGGTCCCTGGGAACCTGGGGCCAAGCTTTGCGCCCGATGCATTCGGGTTTGATGGCTTGCCAGATATCTATGAACTCGTGTCCGGTGACGAACACGTGGTCGCGGTATCCAGCTCGAGCCACCTGCTTCGCAATCCGTGACTCCTTGCTACCCGCCACCAGGTGGTCGACCAGCACCCCCAGCCGGCGACCCGGACCGGGCCTGAACTCGGCGACGATGGCAGGCAGGTCGTCGATGCCACCCAGATATTCCACGACCACCCCCACGTGGCGCAGGTCATCGCCCCACACCTTCTCCACCAGTTCGGCGTCGTGACGGCCCTCGACGTAGATGCGAGATGGCAGCGCCTCCCTCGCCGGCTCCGGAGTTTCCGAGATCCGGGATCCGGATGCGGTGTAGCGGGGTTTCGCCGCCGCAGACCGCAGAGGTGGGCGGATAGCAACCGGTTCTCCCTCGAGCAGGAATCCCGGCCCGAACGGGAAGCTGCGTTTCTTTCCCCTGCGATCCTCCAGCACGACGATACCGTTCTCCCAGCCGACCACGGCCCCGCAGAAGTCATCGAACTCAACCACAAGATCCTTCTCGACAGGAACGTCGCGGGTTTTCTTCAGGTGGGCCCTCTGCCAGCCGGGGCGCAGCACGTCATCGCGGTACCGATCCATTTGCCACACGATAGACGCGACGAGCCCCGGCCGCGTCTGGACACGACCGGCGCTCGAGGTTCTGGTTCAGCGCAGCGAGATCCTGCGGTTCCAGTTGTGGACCATCCACGGGAGACAGATCGCGACGAGAACCGCCATCGCGACCATCCATCCGAGGGGAATAATGGTGCTCTCCCTTGCTTGGTAGGCGTGCAGAGTGTCCACGAGACCGAGGTCCAGGCCCCCGCCCGTATATGTCAGACCGATGGGGAGGAAGATCGCCCCGAGGCACAGGATGCTGGTCACCAGATAGCTGGAGATCCAGGTCAGGATCGGCCCCACGACGCCGAGCCCGGCCAGTTTCGGGTCGCTGCCGATCGTGGCGGCGAAGTAGAACATGACGAGGTAGAACCAGCCCAGGAACAGGGCCAGCAGCACCACCAGCACCCATTGCCACCAGGGCAGTAGCTCACCCAGCGAGGCCAGGAACCGCGGGATCGCCTCTTCCATGGCGGGCCCGTCTCCCTGGAAGACCGGGCCGCCCAGGTAGGCCATCGCGAGCGAGGCCAAAGCCGTCCACGCCAGAGCGATCACCTGGACCACGGCGCCCCAGACCAGTCGCGCGCCGAGGATCACCGAGCCCCTGATCGGGAGACTGTGGGTCAGGTACCCCATCCTTCCCCAGGATGTGCGCCAGAAATCGACCGCGAGGGCGAGTTGACTGAGGGGCCACATGCCCCCGACGAGGAAGAGGCCGAAAACCCCGAACACCGCGGAGGCCACGGGAATGTTTAGATGGGTCAGGAATCCCGATCCCAGCAGCACCAGGGTGCCCACTCCGAATACCAGGCCCATCATGGGGCCGGTGCGGAGGATCTCGTGTTTGATCAGTGTGCGGACCATGAGTAGACCTTTCGGAAGAGCGCGTCGATGGACAGCCCATGTTCGGCGCGGAGATCATCTACGTGCCCGGTCAGCAGGACCTTGCCGTGGCGCATCATGACAACGGCGTCGAGGACTGCTTCGAGATCGTGGATGAGATGGGTTGAGATGAGAACCAAGGCATCCGCCTCCAGGTTGCGCACGATTCCCTTGAGGATCACGTCTCGCGCGGCCGGATCAACCCCGGAGATGGGTTCGTCGAGTAGGAATACCTTGGCGTCGCGCGACATGGCCAGGGCGATCTGTGCCTTCTCACGCATGCCCTTGCTCATCTGCTTCAGCTTCATGTTCTCCGCGAGGCCGAAGAAGTTGATCATGTCGCTGGCCTTGTCGGCCCGGAAATCCAAGAAGAAGTCCGAGAAAATCTCAATACACTGCGAGACAGTGGCTGAGTCCTTCAGATAATTGGCATCAGGCAGGAAGCTCACACATGCCTTTGTTTTGGGACCCAGTCGCTTGCCCACAATCCTCACATGCCCGGCATAGTCCTGCATGACCCCGGCCAGCACCTTCAATAGCGTGGTCTTGCCGCAACCGTTCTCCCCGAGCAGGCCAATCACCTGTCCGCCCGCGAGTTCCAGGTCCACACCCGCGAGCGCCGGGATCGGCCCGAAGTTCTTGTTCAGGCCGCGGGCCTCGACCAGTGGCTCGTTGTTCCTGGGGCCGACCTCGTTCATTGCTGGTTCCACCTTTCTGCGATCAGTGCCACGGCTTCGGCCTCAGTCAGCCCGAAACCCTTCACCCGGGTTGTGAACTCATCCGCTGCTCCTACCGCCAGATCGCGCTGGAGTTGGGAAATGCGTTCCGCGTCATCGGTGATGAACCGCCCCACCGCTCTCTCCGACCGGCACAAACCGTCACGTTCCAACTCGGCGAGGGTTCGCTGGACGGTGTTCGGGTTAACCCCGAGTTCGACCGCGAGCTCCCGGACCCCGGGGATCTGCTTGCCCGGAGCCCATCTCCCGACGACGATCCGCCTAGTGAACTCCTCCCGGAGTTGGAGCCATATCGGCCGACTGGCATCGAAATCCATGCATCCTCCGTGCTACTGTATTAAGTGATTAATACAGTAGCACGGAGGTAGTACTAGTCAAGTCGCCGGGACCGACACACGGCGCCACCCCGGCAGGGGCACGCCGAAGCCGTCTCAGAAAACGCTGGGGCGGATGCTCAGCTGCTCGATGGCGGCGTTGTCCGGGGTGTCGACGGCCAGCCGCACTGCCGCCGCCACAGACTCGGGCGCAACGTAGCGCGCACCATCGTAGTGTTCGTTACCCATCGCCGCCTGCAGCTCGCGCTGCATGTCGGTGTCGGTTCGTCCCGGATGGATGGAACAGACCCGCACCTTTCCGCGCACCTCCTCGCGCAGGGCATCAGTCAGCGCCCGCAGGGCGAACTTGGAACCGGCATAGACTCCCCCGCCGGGGCTCGAGAAGAACCCGGCCCCGGAGTTGATGGCCACCACAATCCCCCGAGCGGCCTCGAGGGCGGGCAGAAGAAGGCGGGTGAGATCGGCGATAGCGAACACATTTGTCTCGAAGACCTCACGCCAGAGTGCCCGGGATGCGGCTCCGATGTCATTCGAACGCCCGATGCCAGCGGAGTGGACCAGCACATCCAGCCGCCCGATCCCCGCGCAGGCCGTGGTGAGCGCTCTCTCGTCCGTCAGGTCGCAAACAAAGGGCGCCGCGTCGTGCAGCTCAGCGACCAGCCCCCCGACCCGGGTGGCATCACGGCCACCCACCAAGATCCGATGCGTTGAGGAGAGTTCGACGGCAATGGCGCGACCGATGCCGCGGTTTGCCCCGGTCACGAGGGCTACAGGGCGATTCGTCATGGAGGAAATCTACTTCAGACACACAAGCTTCAGCCCTCCCTCAGCCTTCCGCACAGTCACCCTCTGCCCCCATTCGAGGCGCAGGAAGTCGCGTTCGATACCATCTCCGAAAACCACAAGGGCAGAGCGAGCCGAAATCTCCAGCCCCTGCCTCTCGAGGAGCAGCCCGGAGGTGAGGGAGGTGCCGGTGGTCTCCGACGGCCAGGCCTCCCGAACGAAATAGGCGAGTTCACCGGAGGTAGCTGCCGGCAGGGCAAACCCAGGGTGGCTCTGACCCCACAGCGACGCCAGCCATCCGCCGGCGCCGGTCCCGGTCCCCACGACCACACCGGAGGAGGACTGCGTTTCCGCTTGTTTCCCGATCCTGAGGTCGTAACGGGCCGACTGGTGACCGCGATCCCCGGCGAAGATCTCATTGAGGGCCCGGAGCCGCTGCCCGTCATCGACGATCGCCTCGACCATCGTCCGAACCTCGGTCTCCGGACTGGCGCGACCCGCCAGCAGGTCCCGCAGGTCCTCGGGCGAGTGGCTGCACAGGACCCCCGGCGCACCCGGGCCGATGCCGAACACCGGCTGGCCGCGCAGGTATTTGCTGACATTGGGGATCAAGCCGTCCTGCCCGACAACGACCACGAGGTCGTCGGGCTCGAAGAGGAACCGGGAGAGCTGTTCTCTCTCAACCTCCGCGTGACGCCACTGGGCCGGGACTGCATGTGAGACGGCATCGAGTGTTCGCCGCTGCACCTCGTCGGCTTCCCGTAGATCCCTGATTCCCAACCCACGATCGTTCAGGAAGAACTCGACGGCACCGAGCGTGGAGTGAACCTCGAGCAGCTCGGCCAGCCGGGTAGGCCGATGCACGACGACGAGGCGCGGCACGCTCACCCTCGAACCTCCGCAAGGAGTTTGGAGACCCCACTGACGAGCAGGTCGGGAGTGAGCGTGAGCGAGTTGATCTCCGGCAATGCGGACAGCATACCCGGAGCCGCTGCCGCCAGTACCGCTGCCGGTTCCCCAGCAGAGAACGCCGCCAGCCGAGCTTGGAGGGCAGCATTTTCCGCCTCTGCCATTCGCGCCACCTCGCCTGCTCTGGCCTCCGCCATCAGGGCGACCTCATCAGCTTCGGCCTCCATTCGCAGTCGCCTGTTCGCCGCTTCTGCCTCACTGCGGAGCCGGTCGCGTTCCAGTTCCTGTTCGGTGCGGCGGCGTTCGTTCATTCCCTGAAGTTCCACAAGATCAGCCTCGCGGCGGGCCAGTTCGGTGCGATTGTTCAGTTCGTTCTCCTTGATGGCCCGTTTCCGGTCCACCGCCTGCGCCCGTCGGTCGTAGGTAGCGCGATCCGCATCCGCCTGCGCCTCCTCACGAATACGGGTCTGGAGCGCCCGTTCAAGCTCCTCGTCAGCCCTGGCCGCGACGACATGGACCCCAAGCACCTCGATGCCCGCGCTGCCGAGCTGGCCTTCCCCGGACAGACCCTCGGCGATCGCGTCACGAACCAGCCGTAGTCCGTCGTCGAGAACTGTCCCGAGGGACTCCCGCGCCACCACTTCTGCCGCGAACTGTTTCGCAGATTCAGCGAGGCGGTTCTGCAGGTTCTGCAGGGGCTGGCCGGCCCATTCGCCGGTTCGCTGGTCGATCTCGAAATCCACCCTCCGGGCGGTCAACTCGGGGGCGACGATACGCACCGTGAGGGCCGTCTGGACACTGACCTCCTGGCGGTCGGAGGTGGTGACCCGGAAGATATTCCCAAACTCCAGGTCGTCGACCGGCACCTCGGAGAGGTTGGTGTCGAGCGGACGGAACCAGAACGAGGCCCCGGCACCCCGGTTGATCAGCCTTCCGCGCCTGCCCTGGAAGAGCGCCCTGGTGGCCGAACTGGTGGAAGAGACCGGCCTGGATCTCGGCGCAACCCATCTGGAGCAGCTCGCCACCTTCGGTGAACCCGGACGCGACCCGCGAGGACGCGTGGTCTCGGTCGCCTATCTCGCCCTGGCTGCTTCCCTTGGCGGCCTGACCTCCGGGTCGGATGCCTGTGAGGCCCGTTGGTGTCCGGTCGATGACCTGCCATCCTTGGCCTTCGACCATGACAAAATTCTCCGGGCGGGGATCGAACGCGCCCGGGCGAAATTGGAATACACGACAGTGGCAACCCGGTTCTGTGGAACCCGGTTCACCATGACCGAACTGCGGCGGGTCTATGAGGTGGCCTGGGGCGTCGAGGTGGATCCCCGGAACTTCTCACGCAAGGTTTTGGGATCTCCAGGATTCGTCGTCGAGTGCGGAACCCGCAGCGGCGGTCGTGGGAGACCCGCTGCCCTCTACCGAGCAGGAACCACGGGCGGCCTTCACCCCCCGATCATGCGCGAGGGGTGAGGGATTGCACCCGTGAAGCCCTCTGGCCAGGTCCTGTTGGGTTTTGATCTCGCCCCGATCCATGGCCGCTGGGCCGAGCAACACCTATGCTCTGATTGGGGACGCCGGCTTCCCAGCGCCCCCAATCAGACCAGGTCATTTCTTCCAGGGCGTTACGAATTTGTTGGCAGGTCGGCCCTCCACGGCCGCGTTGAGTTCCGCAGCCTTGGCGCCGTCGATCTGCTCCCGGATGATGTCCGCGTGTCCGGCGTGCCGGGCGAACTCCTCCAGGTCATGGACGATGAGGTAGCGCATGGTCGCATCAGCAGGTTCGTTGCGTCCGTACCAGGGTGCAGGCGGGGCCTGCACCACCTGATCCAGATCGGTTTCCTCCACCAGCTTCAGATACTGTTCACAGAGCCTGTCGTAGTCCTCGAGGAGCGTGGTGAGATCCTCATTCTCGTCTGGGGTGAAACTGGCCATGAAATCCTCGTAGCCGGGCTTCGCGTCCAGGACACCGGCCGCTGCGAGCCGGCTGCGCAGGACGTAGGAGCAGTGCTTGATCACCCCGGAGACGGAGAACACCGAGGCCAGGGGTTGCCGCCGGGCCTGTTCATCGGTCAGCCCGTGGGCGGCGTCCCGGATGGCCTGGAGCTGCACCTGTTGGTAGTTCCGCAGCGTGGTGCGTTCATCGTGGATGGCCGGGAAGTACATGTTTCCTCCTGTTCGGTTCGTTCGACACCAACGTTGCCGCACAATCCGGACAGATCCTGTCCGCTACCCGTGCGAGGCTTGGATTCATGAGCGAGATCACCCACCGTGTGCTGCGGCTGCTCGGGCTGCTCGAGTCCCGCTCCACGTGGACTGGCTCCGAGCTGGCGGAGCGACTCGGGGTCACGCAGCGAACCATCCGACGTGACGTCATCAGGCTCCGGGAGCTCGGCTACCAGGTGGATAGCGTGCAGGGGCTAGACGGTGGATACCGCATGTCGGGTGGTCAAGCCCTGCCCCCGCTGGTGCTCGACGATGACGAAGCCATCGCCCTGACGGCCTGCCTGAGGATGGCTGCCATGGACGGCAGCGACCAGATCGGTGAAGCCGCGCTGCGGGCCCTGGCGAAACTCGACCAGGTATTGCCCACGCGGATTCGCCCCGAGGTCGCGGCGGTGTCGGAGGCCGTGACGACGTTGCCATCCACCCGCCCCGGGATTTCCTGGCAGTCCTTGGCGGCACTGGCGAAGGCCAAACGCGACCACCGCCTGGCGCGAATCGACTACGTACGCGGCGACGGGGAGGAATCAGAGCGGGACGTGGAACCCGCCCAGCTGCTCGCTCAGGCCGGGAAGTGGTACCTGATCGCCTTCGACCGATTGCGTTCCGACTGGCGGATCTTCCGTCTGGACCGCTTGAACCGGGTGCAAGTCCTCACTTTCACTTTCACCCCCCGTACACCACCCAACCCTCGAGACATGTTACTGGGTCGCCACCCGGAACGCTGGCCTCACGAGGCGGTGGTGACGCTCACTTGTCCCTCACGGGACCTGGAGGAAAGGATCCCGAGACGCCATTGCGAGTTACTGGAGGAACACGATGGGATCTCGATGCTGCGAGTGGGGGCCGACGATCCTGACCACATGGCCTGGCACCTCATCGGCCTTGCACGCTCGCTGGGCGCAAAGCTACGCGTTGTGCGTGGCAACTCTCTGCGAAACGCCCTGGCTGACCTGGCCACGGAATTCACCGAGGCCGCTCAATCGAGCAGCCGCAGCACCACACCGTCGGCCAGAAGCCGACCGCGTAGGGTGAGCGAGAGCCGTCCCTCCTCCACTACTCCCAATCCTTCGGCAACAATCCCTTCAGCCCGGGCAGATTCGGTTTCGGTGAGCACCCCCAGCGGCAGCCCTTCGGCCAGCCGGAGTTCGAGCATCACCCGTTCCACTCGGCGATCCTCCAAGGACAGCACTTCCCTGCCCTGAGCCGGGGTGTGGCCGCCGGCCAGGGCGGCCGCGTAGCTGCGC
>ERZ773076.106-NODE-106-length-46820-cov-12.065113_pt1 | contig 46820 bp, 59 predicted proteins | sample MGYA00580613_ERZ773076 | MGnify/ENA primary metagenome ERZ773076 (study PRJEB29015, sample SAMEA2738005) | human oral metagenome | biome: human oral; feature: human-associated habitat; material: dental | place: China | collected 2057 ...
TATATAATTCACTGAAAGATGAATTGAATACATTAAAGTTATGATACCCAATAAAAAAGACGATTTCCGCTTGGACAATCGCCTTTTTTCGTATTTTCAAAAATACTATATCTTGTGGTTGGTGTAAACTGGTATATAGTTCCCTTGAAAAAAAGAATGAGACATTACAAATTGTGGAAAATATTGTTCTTTTTTACCTCCTCACAAGTATCAAACAGTCTGACCGATTAGAATAGTTGATATAAAAATATACTCTCATTCACTACTCTAAGCTCATTAAATTAACACGGATTAGTTAACTATACTTAATTTATTATATTTACTTGACTTAATTCTTATTTTAAGATATATTAATCGACAGGAGGCGACTAATGATTCAAATTGAAAATATTAATGTGTCTTACCAACAGACATTAGCTCTAGATAATATCACCTTAAACCTAGACGGGCCAAGTATCACTGGAATTATTGGACCTAATGGTGCTGGCAAATCAACCCTAATTAAAGCACTTATTGGTATTATCCCTTACTCTGGACAATTCCTATTCAATAAACAGCCTATTCGTCAGCACTTAAATCATCTTTCCTATGTTGCACAAAAGGCGGAGATTGATTTTAACTTTCCAATTACTGTCAAAGAGTGCGTCTCTCTAGGCCTCTATCCTAAAACTAAGTTTTTTAAACGTCTATCTAAGAGTGATTGGTCTAAGGTCACAAAAGCTTTAGCTCTACTCGGTTTAAATGATCTTGCTTACCGCCAGATAAGCCAATTATCAGGGGGGCAATTTCAACGAGTTCTGATTGCTCGTTGTCTTCTACAAGAGGCAGATATCCTCCTATTAGATGAGCCCTTCGTTGGGATCGATTCCGTTAGTGAGGATATTATCATGAACACCTTGAGAGAACTTAAAAAACAAGGAAAGCTTATTCTCATTGTCCACCATGATTTGAGCAAGGTCCCTCATTATTTCGACCAAGTCATCCTACTCAATCGTAAATTGATTGCTAGTGGGCCCACTAATCTTATTTTTAATGAGGAAAATCTCCGTAAAACCTATGGTAACAGTTTATTTTATAAAGGAGATTCAAATGTTTTCTGAATTTATTGATGGTTTGCTAAATTTCCACTTCTTGCAGAACGCCCTTATAACGGCTTTAGTTATTGGAATTGTCGGGGGGGCTGTTGGTTGTTTTATTATTCTAAGAGCCATGTCACTAATGGGTGATGCGATTTCACATGCGGTTTTACCTGGCGTAGCCATTTCCTTTATCTTAGGTATTAATTTTTTCATAGGAGCCATCGTCTTTGGTCTTTTAGCTTCTATAATAATTACCTATATCAAAAGCAATTCCATTATTAAGAGTGACACAGCAATTGGGATTACCTTTTCAAGCTTTCTAGCTCTTGGCATTATTCTCATAGGTGTCGCAAATAGCTCCACAGATCTCTTTCATATTCTCTTTGGAAATATTCTGGCTGTACAAGACTTAGATATGTGGATAACGATTGCCGTTGCCCTTCTCGTACTAACAACAATAATAATTTTCTTTCGCCCTCTACTCCTGACATCCTTTGATCCAACCTTAGCTAAGTCTATTGGAGTTAAAGTCACCTTCTACCATTACTTACTTATGGTTATTCTCACCTTGGTTGCTGTGACTGCTATGCAAAGTGTTGGCACTATTCTTATTGTGGCTCTTTTAATCACACCGGCTGCTACCGCCTACTTATATGCTAATAGCCTTAAAACCATGATTCTCCTCTCATCAGTTTTTGGGGCCCTAGCCTCTGTTCTAGGTCTTTTTATAGGCTATAGTTTTAACATTGCGGCCGGTTCAAGCATTGTGTTAACATCTGCCCTTCTCTTTCTCATCAGCTTTTTCATCGCCCCTAAACAAAGTGGCATGAATAAGACTTATCAACAATAAAATAACAGGATAAAAATAATATGAAAAAAATACTATCAATAATGGCACTATTACTTTTAGCGGTAGTTGCTTTAGCAGCGTGTAATAATAAACAAGGCAGTAACAAAGATAAATTACGAGTTGTTACGACTAATTCCATTATTGCCGATATCACCAAAAATATTGCTGGAGATAAAATCACTCTCCACAGCATTGTCCCGGTTGGTAAGGACCCTCACGAATATGAACCTCTTCCTGATGATGTAAAGAAGACGTCACAAGCTGACTTGATTTTTTATAACGGTATCAATTTAGAAACTGGTGGGAACGCCTGGTTTACTAAGTTGGTCAAAAATGCCCATAAAACAGAAAACAAAGATTATTTTGCAGTTAGTAATGGTGTTGAGGTGATCTACCTTGAAGGTCAGTCAGAAAAAGGTAAGGAGGATCCCCACGCTTGGCTAAATCTGGAAAATGGGATTATTTATGCGCAAAATATTGCTAAGCAACTCATTGCTAAGGATCCCAAAAACAAAACCTATTACGAAAAAAATCTAGAAACCTATACTAACAAACTTAGTAAACTGGACCAAAAAGCTAAAGAGACCTTTAATAACATTCCCGATGAAAAAAAACTAATTGTCACTAGTGAAGGATGTTTCAAATACTTCTCTAAAGCCTATGGAGTACCATCTGCCTACATCTGGGAAATCAATACTGAAGAAGAAGGTACACCGGACCAAATCAAAACGCTTGTGGAAAAACTCCGTCAAACCAAGGTACCAGCACTCTTTGTCGAATCTAGTGTCGATGACCGCCCTATGAAAACAGTCGCTAAGGATACCAATATTCCTATTTATGCAAAAATCTTTACAGATTCTATTGCCCAAAAAGGGCAAAACGGCGATAGCTACTACAACATGATGAAATATAACCTGGATAAAATCGCCCAGGGTTTGAATCAGTAAAAATCCTGTCTGAGATACGTTCTGTATTCTTCTGAAAAATCTGTTATACTAAGGTGAGACTATTTTCAAAGGAAAAGACATGACACCAAATAAAGAAGACTACCTCAAATGTATCTATGAGATTGGTACTGAAGAAGGTAAAATCACTAATAAGGAAATCGCAAACCGCATGGAGGTGTCTCCACCTGCTGTGACGGAAATGATTAAAAAATTGATTTCAGAAGACCTCATCGTCAAAGACAAACACAGGGGCTACCTCCTAACGGAAACAGGTATAATCAACGTTGCTGAACTCTATCGGAAACATCGCCTCATCGAAGTCTTTTTGGCGGACCACTTGCAATATTCTTGCGATCAAATTCATCAAGAAGCTGAAATTTTAGAGCATACTGTCTCTGATCACTTCATCAATGCTCTTGACCGCCTACTCAATTATCCTCAAACCTGTCCACATGGCGGGCAAATTCCCAAATCAGGTCAACTCATAGAAGAATTTTATAACCAGACTTTTACACAAGACCTTGCTCCTGGAGAGTATGTCCTTCGTCGAGTTCAAGATCGAATTGATCTACTCCATTATTTGGAGACTGTCGGTCTTAAAATTGGAACACCTTTTACCTTGGAAGGCTTCGACCCTTTCACACAACTCTACCGACTACATATTGATGGAAAGGACATCCAAATACCAGAAACCATTGCTAGCAATCTTTATATTGAATCAAACTAAAAAAGCGAGGCTGATGAACACACTTAGATGTGTCATCAGTCTCACTTTTTTTACATTTGTTTCAAGCGTTCCACCCGTTCTGAGATAGGTGGGTGAGTGTAAAAGAGCTTTTGCAAGCCTGATTCCTTTTTAGGGTCATTGATATAGAGGGCTGCACTAGCATCATCCACGTGATGTTGCATTGGCGCACTATTATCAAGTTTGAGCAGAGCATTAATCATACCTTGTGGGTTACGTGTCAATTCGACGCTAGAAGCATCAGCCAAAAATTCACGCTGGCGTGAAATAGCCAACTGAACCAAGGTAGCCGCCAAAGGCGCCAGGATAATGGCAATCAAAGAAATAATGAGAAGAATAATCTCCAAGCCACTGCCTCCATCACGGTCATCATCATTTCTACGACGACCTCCACCCCAGAACATCATATTGCGTGCCATACCAGCTAACATAGTAATTGCAGAAGCCAAGGCCACTGCAATGGTAGAAATACGAATGTCGTAGTTGCGAATATGACTCACTTCATGTCCGATAACGCCTTCAAGCTCCTCACGATTCATAACTGCAAGAAGACCGGTTGTAGCAGCTACTGCAGCATTCTTAGGGCTTGATCCAGTCGCAAAAGCATTCATAGAAGGATCATTGACAATAAAGACACGTGGCATTGGGATTTGGGCCACCATAGCCATATCCTCGACCACATGGTAAAGGTCTGGAGCCGTTTGTTCATCAACTTCTCGTGCACCGTTCATGGCCATAACAAGATTAGTTGACTGAAAAATCATGGTCACAGCATAAATGAAGCCGATAACCAAGGCAAGAATCAATCCACCATAACCAGAACCTAGCCAAAGATAACCAACACCGTAGCCAACAAGGCCCAACAAGAGGAAAAAGACCAGGAGCAAAAGCCAAGTCTTTCTCTTATTTCGAGCAATTTGATCAAATAACATATTAGTTACCTAGTCCACTGAAATCAACCTTAGGCACAGCTTTTTCTTCTTCTGGTGTTTCAAGGAATTCAGCTGCCTTAAAGCTAAACATCTTAGCAATAACATTGCTTGGGAATGTTTCCAATTTCACATTGTAGTTACTTGTCACACTGTTATAAAGTTGACGTGAATAGGCAATTTTATTTTCAGTATTCGTCAACTCTTCTTGAAGCTGGCTAAAGTTGGCACTAGCCTTCAGATCAGGGTAACTTTCAGCTACCGCAAAGATGCCAGAAACCTGACGAGTCAATTCATCACTGGCACGCATAGCTGCTGCAGGAGAAGTCGCAGCTGCTACTTGATTACGAAGTTCTGCTACTTTTTCAAGCGTTGAACCTTCATATTTAGCGTAACCTTTAACCGTTTCAATCAAGTTAGGAAGAAGATCATTACGACGTTTCAATTGAACATCAATTTGACTCCATGCCTCCTTGGTTTGCATACGGCTTTTAACCAAGCCGTTATAACTTGCAATAACAAAAATCACAAGAACAACAATAATGGCAATAATAATCCAAATCATATTTTTTCCTTTCTTATACCTTAAAAAGAGTTCAAACAACTAAACTTTTATGTGTTTGATAAACTCAGTATATCAAATTTTCAGATAAAAGTGGTGAAATGTGAAACTATTTTACGAAAAAACTGGACATTTCGTCTAGCTCTTCATCATTCTTTAGTTGTGTGCCACTTGCCTTGGGAAATGGTGTCTTCTTCTGACATAGTGACGACGTTTGATTTGTTGGTGTTTTTGGGCATATGTAAAAAACATCCAATTTCTTGGATGCTTCCTACTTATCATTTACTAACTTTTTTACCATGCTTAGTAAGGTAAACTGTTGATAAGCTTAAGGCTACACCGATTCCTACAAGGAATAGGACTGTTGCCGTATTCGAATTACCTTTTTCTTTTGAAGATTTTTCTGGACTATCAGAAGTAATGGCTACGTCAACTTGACTGGTAGATGAAGCTCCTGATGTTCGCTCACTCTTGGGTGTTTCTGATGCTGAAGCCTTGGAAACTACTTCACTGGTTGGGGATTCGGAAACGGATGTTTCTGAAACTGGATTATTGACAGGGGTTGATACTGGTTTCGTTGGAGAAACTACTGAGGCATTGCCAATAATCGTCGCTTTGTTGTCAATTGTATTATTAGACAAACGAATTTTTCCATTGCCACTGTCGCCTCAGGCAGGCTAAAAATCTTCTTAGCCATGATATCCAAGGTCGGTGAGACGTGCTTGTGTCTTTTTTCCATACACCTCTCCTTAATAAAAAAATAGAGGGATGGCCCCTCTACTTCTATCTATTCGGAAAAAGATTTGGAATAGGTGAGATATCTTATTTCATTGCTTTTTTTAATGCTTGTTGAAGTTCTTCATCTACAGCATAAATATATAATCCATTCACACCTCGAGTAAGTAATACATTCAATTCATTTCGTAACAAGTTTTCACCGTAGTTCACCAATTCGCCCGAATCCAATTTTCTATTTTGGACAGCACTTTTATTTTTGCTTTCACTTATATCAAAAACAATCTTACCATCTCTATATTTAACGGATGGGCCAATGATGACTCCAACATAATTTAGATCAAATCCCTGAACAGTAAAAGTTGACCCTACTTCATGAATCGTTTGAGGTTGTTCTATCCAGGATAAATGTTTAGAGTTTTTTTCTTTTGCAAGTTGTCTGTTCCATGGACAAGACCAGTCCCCAATACGAACACACCAATATTCCGAATCCTTAGGTTTCGACATACTACTATATTCCCAATCATAGGTTGCTGTTAAGCGTGAAATTCCTAATTTCTGATCGTCGTCTTTTTTTATGATAGCTTTTTGAAGCTCCTCAGGAGAGTCAAAAACTCTAATATCATAATCATTATCAATTGGAACCTTATTTACAACTCCAACATCAATCAAGTTTCTTATCCACTCAACTGTTTCCTTTGTCGCATGGATACGCATTTGATTACGTAGTGTAATGAGATTTCCTTTTAGATTTGCCTCATGTTCTAATTTCAAGAAAGAATCATCTGTCCATATTTGAGATTTGTTCATGATCTGATTCTCATCATAAACAAGTACTACTACTTTTGATTTAGCAAGTAAATCATTTAAATGATTCCCACCTAAATAAGCTTGATTTTTTGCAGTCAATAATAAATGACCTTCATCAACCACTACAATTCCAGCATTGCTATTTTCTTTTTTCAGAGCATTCAAGAATTGAGTTGGTTTCATCACAACATTAATATTTGATCCACTCTTCCATTCCAATTTTTTCTCAATTTCTTGGTAAACACTGAGTTGATCATCATGATTCACAACCAAATTGATATCATTGTTTTTACGAATCATCTGTGTGTCTTCTGAATTTAACAAATCATCGATGAGAGAACTCATCAAAACAGTTTTTCCAGCACCAGCATCACCCTTTACTAAAATTAAAACTCCTGTTTCATTCTTACTGATGACCGATGTAATATTGACCAAGATTTCGTTTTTTGCCTTTACTTGCTCATCCGTTAACTTGTGAAATGGAGAGGATTTAAAGATTGCCGAATTTCGAATAAAACATTCAGCTGGGAATAAATAATGGTTTTTCCGATTCAGGGTTCTCCAAATCTTCGAAAAAATCTCGTCTAACTCTTCAGAAGTATAATATTGGTTTTGAGGATTTCCTCTTCTATTCTGAACCCGTTCAACTTAGTCAACACTTGAAAGATATAGCATTAACCTATTCTCAATATCCAAGGTCAAAGATTTATTGAAATGGTTATGCCCAATGACAAACATTTTCGATGTTTTAGATTGTTCAAATTGTCGCCAGTCTTCTCTATCCTTCTTTATATCATCTAATAAATGCTGATTTGTTCTTCGAATGATATCTGTTGTCTCTCCAACGTAGACACTATACTTATTTTTATTTTTATTCTCATCGTTTACGATATATACAGTTGGATAATCAAAAATAAGCTTAGAATGTTTTGGTGTGATTGTATCTTTTAATTGATCAAATGTCTGACTTGAATAGTCAATTTCGATGACTACGGGTGATTGAATGTTACTCATTTTTTCTCCAAGACCGTATATTTTTTGTTATTTCCCTTGCTTAATTCTACAGGATATTTTTTTTCATTTATTTCGATTTTTTCTTTTATTATTTCTTCTACATCAAGGTTCAAGTTATCTGCCATCATAAAAGAATAAATAAATACATCAGCAAGTTCTTCTTTAATTTCTTCAAGTGAGCTCTCTACTACTTCTTCTGATTTTTTCCATTGGAACAACTCAAGAAGCTCACTTGCTTCTAGTGATATGGAAATCGCTAAATCCTTTTCATTATGAAATTTTCGCCAATCTCTATCATCTCTAAATTGATTGATTTTATTCATTAATTCCTTCATTTTGTTACCTCAAAACTGTCGTAATCCCTTACATTATAGCATTTTCACGGGTTCTTTCATAGTTTTGGGAAAATTCAAACAAAAAACACAGCTTGGTGCCATGTTTTTATCATCAATTTATTCCCCCCTATGAATCGTAAACCCTGTGGCTTGTTGGTTAGCCATGATGGTCATGTCTGAAATCTGGACACGTCGTGGTTGCTTGGTGACGTAGAGGACCGCCTCCGCAATATCTTGGGCTTGGAGGGCTTCCAAACCTTGATAGACTTTGGCTGCCTTGTCCTTGTCACCGTGAAAGCGAACTTGAGAAAAGTCCGTCTCAACGATACCCGGCTGAATAGTTGTCACCTTGATGTCTGTGGCAATAGTATCGATACGAAGCCCATCACCGAAAGTTTTGACAGCGGCCTTGGTTGCTGAATAAACAGCTGCGCCTGCATAAGCATAGATGCCTGCTGTAGAGCCCATATTGATAATATGGCCCTCATTGGCAGCAACCATGCTTGGCAAAATCTGACGGCTCAACATCATCAAGCCCTTAATATTGGTGTCGAGCATGGTCAGCATGTCCCATTCCTCATAGTCTTGATAAGCTGTTAGGCCTAGTGCCAGGCCTGCATTATTGACTAAGACATGGACTTGCCCCACACTTTTGAGAATAGCTTGACAAACATCCTTGACCATCTCCATATCTGTGACATCCAGGACAAAGGTCCAAACTTTTTGATTGGGGTAGGTCGCTTGGAGCTCTTCTTTCAAAGCTTCTAGGCGCTCTACACGGCGACCTGTTAGGATGAGATTTTCCTCCTCTTTGGCAAAGGCACGCGCCGTAGCTTCGCCAATTCCCGAGGTTGCTCCTGTAATTAGTACGTTTTTAGGCATGATATCCTCCACTCTTATAGTTCTGTAGCCCCTAATCGTTATTTCTCAATTCACTCAACTTCTTGATAAAATCAGGAAGTTCTAGCTTAGGTAGGCTAGATTTGTTATTCCCTGACTTCCAAAATATCCAGAGTAACTGGTTGAAACCGTCTTGAAGAACCTTCTTTTGTTGGTCAGTAAGATTGCCAAATTCTTGCAACAACTGACCTAGCTGTGGCAAGGCTTGGATGCCAATATCATTGAGGCTTTCAATACCTGAATCAAGAATGGTGTCAAAAACCAAATCGCAAACTTGCTTGAGTTGTTGATTGGGCAAGGTCTCAATCCACTCTTGAAAGGTTTCTTCCAAACGTTGACTCATCTCTGTGGGCTGATCCACATAGATAAAATCTCTGTTCTCCGGGTCAACCTGCCAAAGTAAGGCATTATGTTGAGCGATACCTACACCTTCCGATACAACTAGTTGAGCAGGCATATCCCAATAGAGCATGACTCCTACAACAGAATCTTGAGGTCTGATAACTGTCATCTTGGCTTTCAACTCTTGGTAAGAAAGCTTTTCTAAGATCGATTTCATCAAACCTGGTGAATCTAGGAGCAAGAGCTCTGCTATTTGCTCACGTAGAGCAGTCGAGCTTTGAACAGCTGAATAGAGGGTAAGATTACCACCCTTGGAATGGCCAGAAACAGTGATATGTCCACTGAGGTTTGGCAAGTGCTCAGACAGAAAGGCAATAGCTGAGCGATGGGCTGGAATTTCTCGACTGTAGGTCAGCTGAAAATCCTCCTTCCAACCAATGACGCTATCATCTGTCCCACGAAAGACAAGCTGATGGTAGTCTAATTCAGGTAAACTGAATATCATAGCCGCAAACTGCTTTTCCACTTCCTTGTCCAAGACACTACGGTAGCTACTTAGATTAAGTCCAGCGAAACGTCTCGACCTGACCATAGCTTCAGCTAGTTCCACCCGTTCCTTAGTCACCATGAAGCTGTAGTCTGGATTCAGGTCCATACCCTCGGTATAATCATGTAAATTGATGGTTTTCTGTAAGTCACTTGCTGTGAGCCATTTTTCATAAGTAAGATAGCCGATTTCGTTGATACAAACCTTATCCAAGATATTAAGAGGCTCTTGATCAAACGTTAGCTCCTTCACCTTTTCAAGATAATCGATTAGATTGGGCATAGTAATCTCCTTGAAGTCTTTCTTACTTTGATTTTACTAGAATTTTCATAAAATTGTTAGTGAAAAATGTGATATGATAAGAGAGATTATTTACTAAGAAAAGGAAACTTATGACTATTTCACGATTTTACCGTATCTTACTAGCTCTTTGTGGGCTTGTGGGGGTCTCTATTCAAATCCATGACGATGGTTGGGGCATGCTGCTCTACTACACCGTTTTGTCAAATTTTCTGGTCTTCTCTAGTTTGATTTTCTTTATCATCTATGACTTCAAAAAAGGGGATGCGACGACCAACACCAAACTCTTGCGTTACAAGGGTGGCGTAACCATGGCTATCCTCATCACTGGAGTTATCTACCACATCCTACTAGCTCCTATTACAGAACCTGAGAAATACTGGACAGTGAGGAATTTCTTGGTCCACTATATTGTTCCTTGGGGCTTGGTGCTTGATACTCTCATTTTTGATGCTAAAAAAGCCTATCGTCTGCGCGATCCACTTTACTGGTCCCTAGTACCACTGTCTTATTTCGCCTTTGCCCTTCTAAACGGACTGGTTCTAAAACTGCCAATTCCAGGTACCAAAGACAGTCCTTTCGCCTATTTCTTTATCAACGTCAATAAATTTGGTTGGAACAAGTTCATGATAAACGTCTTGATCATTAGTGCTGGATACATTGCTGTTGGCTATCTCATCTATTTCTTAAAACAATTTATCGGACGCAAGGCCGACTGATAGACAAAAGCTATCTCTCTTAGAAAATCTCAGAATTAAAATTCAAAACGCTTGAAATCAATGACTTCAAGCGTTTTTAGCACAATAAAAAGTCACTTTTGGCGTTCAATAGTGTAGGTCTATTCTTCCCACAAAAATACATGAAAGCTATAGTCCCAGTGCCCCGAAGGGTCAAAGCATTGCCTTTTGTCATGAAAGAGGCTATCATAACAGTATGAACGATTTAACAACACTACTGAACCACTTGCCTTATAAACTAGCGGCCTATGATGCTACAGGAAACTTTCTCTATGACAATGGTGGTGCTGACGGTAGCTTCTTTCCCCGCGAGCCTGAAAATCTGCCTGATTGGATTATGTCGGAGGTTTTGGCTTCTCCTACCAAAGAAATGAGTTATCAAATTCCCACAGACAGTTTTGAGCAAGTCCTCATTCAGACCTATCAGGCTGCTCTAGACAAAGATGGAAATATCCTTGGATTTTGGGAAACCATTTATGATTTGAAACAACCTCTTAAGACCTATCTGGATAACTCTGCTCAAGCTCTTGTAGCTTGGTCTGATGCCACTAGTGGGGCTAGTTTCAGGGAGGAATCAGACACTTAATCTAAATATCTCTCTTTAATAAATGAAAAATTCACTTAATTCATAACTATCTCAGAATAAACTTATTCATAAAAGACGTCCAAGTAAGCACTACCCAGGCTTTTACCAAATCAGTCACTTTAATATCTCTCACATAATTTATAAACATACTATTTTGCATTTTTACGCTATTTAAGGTAGAATGGTGAGTAATGAGAAAAAGAATTAAACCGATCGTTGTTTACGTGGTTCTAGCTCTTTTAGGATTAGCATTAGTTATTGCAAACATTCACAATACGTCAAAACAGCAGGCGCATCTCGAGAACGTGAAATCGGCTATTCCTTCTGCTACAGCGCCCAAAACAACAACCAGTCCATCTAATAGCTCTCATGAGGAGCTCGTGCTTAATCCCATTATTGACCTTTCGGGTTGGCAACTACCTCAGGATATCGACTACGATGTCTTGTCAAATCATATTTCTGGTGCTATCATCCGCGTCTTCGGTGGATCTCAGATTAGCAAGGATAGCAATGCCGCCAGCTCAAATGGGGTTGACAAATCTTTTAAAACACATATCAAAGAACTCAAAAAACGTGACGTTCCAGTTGCCGTCTATTCCTACGCACAAGGTACTTCTGTGAAGGATATGAAGGAAGAAGCTCGTATCTTCTACAAAAATGCTTCTCCATACAAACCTACCTATTACTGGATTGACGTTGAAGAGGAAACCATGTCTAACATGGATGAAGGTGTCCAGGCCTTTCGAGCTGAGCTCAAACGTCTTGGAGCTGAAAATGTTGGTCTCTACATTGGTGCTTATTTCATGCTTGAGCAAGAAGTTTCCACTAAAAACTTCGATGCCGTATGGATTCCAGCCTACGGTACCGACTCAGGCTACTATGAGGCTTTACCAAATACTGAAATCGACTATGACCTTCACCAATATACGTCACAAGGAAGCCTTCCTGGTTTCGACAATATCCTAGATCTTAATCAAATCAACCCTGAGAAAAACAAGCGTAAAACCTTTGAAAAACTCTTTGGTAAAATTAAGAAAAAATCAACTAAAAACAAGACCACTAAATCGACAAGTTCAACTAGCTCAGCTACTGTAACCAGCTCATCTAGTTCCTCAAGGACGTCTAGTAGTCAGTAGAAATCAGTGTCTCAGACACTGGTTTTTACTTTTCAAAATTGGCTTAGGCGTGTCAAGTCGAATGTGTTATAATTGATGATAGAAATGCACAATTTTAGAAGGAGACATAATAATGGCAAAGAAAAGCAAAGTCAAGAAGACCTTGGTTGACCAAATTCTTGATAAGGCTAAAATTGACCATGACAGCTTAGCCTTCAATGGGTTAGAAGGTGAGCTTCCAGAGGATGTGGCACGTGAGAGCATTTATAAAACTCTCGCCCTCAACGGTGATAAGACAGGACCCGTCATTGGTATTGTTCCTATCACTGAACATCTATCTGAAAAAAAACTAGCTAAGATTTCAGGGAACAAGAAAGTTCACATGATTCCACAAAAGGATCTCCAAAAAACGACGGGTTATGTACATGGAGCTAACAATCCTGTGGGCATTCGCCAAAAACACAATTTTCCTATCTACATTGATCAATCAGCACGAGAAGCTGGTTTTCTCATTGTTTCAGCAGGAGAAATTGGGCGTTCTATCCGTATCAATAGTCAGGCCCTTGCTGATTTTGTCAAAGCTGAATTCGCTGATATTAAGGAGTAATTATGAAACTATATTTCGTTCGTCATGGTAAAACTGAATGGAACTTAGAAGGACGTCTTCAAGGTGCCAAAGGGGATTCGCCTCTACTTGAAGAATCGATTGAACAAGTACGTGAGCTCGGTCGCTATCTCAGTGACACACATTTTGACCTAGTCTTTTCAAGCGATTTGCCACGCGCTAAAAAAACAACGGAACTCATTATTGAGTCTCAAAAACCTAAAGCCAAAATTACCTATACCGAGGCTTTGCGTGAGTGGCAATTGGGGAAACTAGAAGGACAAAAAATTTCTATCGTTCAAGCGATTTATCCCAAAGAAATGGATGCCTTTCGTCATAACCTTGCCAACTTCCGTGCCAACGACTTCCAAGCGGAGTCCGTCTATCACACAACCAAACGTGTAGCTGACTTAATCCGAGCACTTAAAGATAGTGGTGCGAAGAACGTCCTCCTCGTAGGTCACGGAGCTAATTTAACAGCTTCGATCCGTAGCCTCTTGGGATTTGAGCCAGGTCTGCTTCGTCAGGCTGGTGGTCTCGACAACGCATCGGTCACTATTCTTGAAACAGAAGATTGCGAACATTTCACTCTCAAACGTTGGAATGACACATCTTACATGGATAAAGAAAACAAAATCAGCTAAATCATCGTCTAACAAGATAAAGCAAGCGATTCTTATTAAGATCGCTTTTTTGGCATTCAAAAGCCCTTAAAGCAAACACTTTAAGGGCAATATCTTACTGATCTATAAGGCTAGGTTCCTTTGGTAGGAAATCAAGCTCAAGACCAAAACTTCGTGCCAAATCATCTAATTCCTTTTCAAAAATGTCTAATTCCTGTGAGACCAGTTCAAACTGTCCTTGAGACAGCAACCGTTTAAAATATAGGCCACGGCTTAAGACAAATTCCATGTCTATCTTGAGATCACCAGAAACATGCTCCCAATAATTATTAGTAAATTCTCTTTGCTTTTCTTAAGCCTTGAGGTGATCCGTCAATGCATAAAATGAATCCCAGGCAACACTGTTCATCTGTTCTGCATCTCTAATGCCTTCGAAGAGATCATCACATTTAGCTTTAAGTGCCCCTACCTCTTTTTCCAGGGCATCACGCTCAGCGCTTAGTGCTTCAATGTCCTGTCCTAAGTTGTTACTTTCTGTTATTTTCAATCTCCTTCTAGCACTCTTTAGACAATAAAACGTCCACACGAGGCCGTTTTATTTATCTTCCATATTTCATACGAAGAATTTTTTCCTGGTTAGCATCCAAACGAAGGAGAATAACCACCTTATCAATACTCATATTGCTCTCAAGAAGACGTTCAGCCGCCATCATGAGACCGTTATTGATTCCCAGTTGCAGAACTGGATTTTCTTTATCGTTAATATCAAAGATATATTTGTTATTTGGAAGGTCAAAAAGTACCTTAACAGCTCCGAAAAGTTGCTCAAAATTATCGATTTCCAAATCAAAAACTGGTTTAGTGCCTGGTTTAAGGCTACGGCCACGGTGGTTAAACCACATAGAATGCCAACCACCGTTGAAAGCACCTATGACGTCATTGTCGTATGAATCTCCGACGTAGAGAGTCGTCGATGGATTCATATCAAATTGCTCAGCCGCAAGATTGAAGATTTCCTTCTCTGGTTTCTGGAAACCAGTCGCTTGACTAACAATAACACGCTTCGGATCTACATAATCGTAAAGTCCCAACTTTTTAACCTTCTTAAGTTGGTGCTCTGTTGGGCCATTGGTAATAATGCCCATTGGAACCTTCTTTTCCTTGAGAAAATCAAGCGTCATGCGCATTTCATCAAGCATGGTAATATTCTCCAGCTCACGCTCATAAACCTCTTGGAAATGATTACCCGTTGCTTCATCAATTTCACGGTATCCAAACTCCAAAAGTGTCTCTTTACAGCGCCAAAAACGGAAATACTCGGTTGTCCACTCACCAGCCATTACACGTGGAAAACCAACATCAGAGTAGTGGCGAAAACGAATATACGCTTGATTTATGTGTGCCATATCAAAGTCAGGGAAGCATTTTTCCATGGCAATACGATAAGGCGCCTGTTGGTCATAAATAGTATCGTCAACGTCAAAAACAATAGAGGTAATCATCTGTCCATTCTTTCTTGATTTAATTCTCTTCTCCAGGGACTTAAACACATTAGTAAGTACACTGACTGACAGAAAAAGTAGCCAGCCTTCTAACTGTTTCTCAGCCCGGCAAAAGTTAGCTTTAGGTCAACTGTCCATAGCCAGTCCTGCCTGTCTTTTTTGACCTGCATGCAACTGCCCAAACAGCCTTATTATATCGTTTTTAATCTATCTTTTCAATTTTCCGCTTCACTTCTCTTAGGAAATCTAGTCTATTTTCTAAAGGTGTTGAGGCATTAAAAAAGGTTTGGAACACCAGGTCCCAAACCTTCAAGCATTTTGAACTAATCTAATACTTATTGAATTTCTTTAAAGGTCATTTTTTGTTTAACTTCGCCTTGACCGCCTTTAGCAATTTGGTAGAAAAAGTCTTTTGATGTGAAGTGGTCACCATAAGCAAAGACCTTGTTGTATTGCCATTGTGACACTTGATCATTTTCTTTTTTACCAAGGGTAAGCGTTGTTTTCGTTACGCTATATTCCCATTTAGCTGATTGATCATTGTAGGCCTTGTCGAAAGCGTCTTGACTTTTAGTGGCATTAAGAACAGTTGTACGGTCCTGACCGACAATCGCCTTGTTACCACCTTCTTGGAAGGCAACATACATGACACGGCTATTGACCTCACCGTTTAGTGAGCTTGAGTATTGATAAACCTTACCAGGTACAACACTATCTAAATGGTGTGTGCCCCAATAATAGAAAGCACCGAAACCAGTACCCGTAATCACAAGGCAGGCAAGAATCACACTAATAATGATATTTCTCTTTGACATGCTGTGCACCTCTCTAGTTATCACCATTTAGATCATCAAAAGTTGCATCTGAGTCTGAATCACTATGACTTGAAGAACTTGAGCTCATGCGTGATTCTGTTTGAGAATCATCATTTGAAGAATTCTTAGATTCAGATGATTTTTCAGAGCTTGATGATGAGCTTTCTTTTTCTTTGTAAACGTCAATATTGAAGGTCCATTTATCACGTTGGTAAGTTACCTTAATTTGCGCATATTTTGCCTTGATTAAATCTGACATCTTGCTGTCTCTATTAAGGGCATCATAGATTTTTTCTGCAAGAGCCTTGGCATTAGATTCAGTTTTGGCACCATCTTTTGGTCCATCAACGATATCTTCTGCTTTAGGTGTTTCACCTTGACGGTAGAGAGCTGTGCTTTCAGTATCTTTCTTAGCTTCAGTGTTACCGCCTGCTGTGTCAGTCACATGTGAGAAGAAAGACCATGCTGGGCTACCTGAGCGTTTTTGTTGATAAACTTGTTCGAATTCGCTTTGAACCTTATCTTGGAAAGCATCATCAGACAATTCTTTTTCCTTAGAACTTTCTGTACTTGATTTACTTTCACTACTGCTTGCTGTTGAGCTTGAAGTAGAAGATGATGATCCACTTGTTGAGCTTGATGAGCTTGATGAAGCATCTTTAGATTCCTTAGATTCTGATGATGATGAAGATGAATTCTTGCTATCTTTAGAATCTTTGGTATCTTTGGTATCTTTGTCACCTGAGTTATTGTTAGTATTTGAGAATGAAAGACTGTTGTCAGAATTATCTGGTGCATAGATAACAGTGTTCTTAGAGTGGTCATCAGATACAAACGTCGTATTGTTGATGACAACACGGTTGTGGTCTCCATAGTAGTTGTTGATAACTACTTTAGAGTTAGCACAACGATGACCACTACCAGTCACATGGTAATCTGTTGGTACTTGACCATCACGATTCAAGATGAGAACATCACCTGCATAGATAAGGTCAATATTCTGAATATTGTTATCGTAAGCTAATTTTTCAACTGAAATGCCAGTAGCTTGAGAGATTCCCCACAAAGTATCTCCCCATTGAATGACGTATTGTTGACCATTCAATTGTTTTGGATTGATGTTTTGAGTTGTCAGATTATTTGTAATTTGTTCAGGTGTGCTAGCAATCCAGTTTGTGATGTCAGCGGCATGAGCACTTGTTTGATTTTGATAAAAGCTATCTGCCAAAACAGATACTGTTGGCATCCCAATAGGTGCTAGTAATGCACCAAACATAAGGGCCTTACCAACATAATTTTTCTTTTTCATCATATATACTCCTTATTAAATACGAAACCTACCTTGATATTATACACCTGGCTTAATATATTTGTCAATAAATTCTGTAACTTTCTATCAAAGATTAATACTATCTCTCTATTTTTTCTAAAAATAGAGAATTTTCCCTCTGACATTCGACCATTTCTCCTATCTTTAGAGGGCTATTTATGATACAATGATAACGACTATTTTATGGAGGACTAACATGTCAAATCAACACATGGAAGAATTAAATGATCAACAGATTGTCCGTCGTGAAAAAATGGCGGCCTTAGCTGAACAAGGAATCGATCCTTTTGGTAAGCGATTCGAACGCACAGCTACATCTGGTCAATTAAAAGAAAAATACGCTGATAAAACAAAAGAAGAATTGCACAAAATCGACGAAACTGCTACTATCGCAGGTCGTTTGATGACTAAGCGTGGTAAAGGTAAAGTTGGCTTTGCCCACATCCAAGACCGCGATGGTCAAATCCAAATCTACGTGCGTAAAGATGCTGTCGGTGAAGAAAACTACCAAATCTTCAAGAAAGCTGACCTTGGTGACTTCCTCGGTGTCGAAGGTGAAGTTATGCGTACAGATATGGGAGAACTTTCTATCAAGGCTACTCATATCACGCACTTGTCTAAAGCCCTTCGTCCATTGCCTGAGAAATTCCACGGACTTTCAGACATTGAAACGATCTACCGTAAACGTTACCTCGATTTGATTTCTAACCGTGAAAGCTTTGAACGCTTTGTCACACGTTCAAAAATCATTTCTGAAATCCGTCGCTATCTCGATGCCCAAGGTTTCCTTGAAGTAGAGACACCTGTTCTTCACAACGAAGCTGGTGGTGCTGCTGCTAAACCTTTCATCACTCACCACAACGCTCAAAATATTGACATGGTGCTTCGTATCGCAACTGAGCTCCACCTCAAACGCCTCATCGTTGGTGGTATGGAACGTGTCTACGAAATCGGACGTATTTTCCGTAACGAAGGTATGGATGCCACTCACAATCCTGAATTCACAACTATCGAAGTTTATCAAGCTTACGCTGACTTCCACGATATTATGAACTTGACTGAAGGTATCATCCAACACGCTGCTAAAGCCGTTAAAGGTGACGGACCTATCAACTACCAAGGAACTGAAATCAAGATCAACGAACCATTCAAACGTATCCACATGGTTGATGCTATCAAGGAAATCACTGGCGTTGACTTCTGGCAAGATATGACTTTAGATGAAGCTAAAGCTATCGCTGCTGAAAAGAATGTTCCAGTTGAAAAACACTACACTGAAGTTGGTCACATCATCAACGCCTTCTTCGAAGAATTCGTTGAAGAAACCTTGATTCAACCAACATTCGTATACGGTCACCCAGTTGCTGTATCACCACTCGCCAAGAAAAACCCAGAAGATCCACGCTTCACTGACCGTTTCGAACTCTTCATCATGACTAAAGAGTACGGAAACGCCTTCACCGAATTGAACGACCCAATTGATCAATTGTCACGTTTCGAAGCACAAGCTGCTGCTAAAGAACTCGGTGACGACGAAGCAACAGGTATTGACTACGACTACGTCGAAGCCCTAGAATACGGTATGCCACCAACAGGTGGACTCGGAATTGGTATCGACCGCCTCTGCATGCTTCTCACTGACACAACAACCATCCGTGATGTCTTGTTGTTCCCAACGATGAAATAAAGAATCATATCCCATTATTTAAATAATGGGATATTTTTATATGAGGTATAAACGTGTTCAACAAACTGAAGCCCCTATTTAAGAAAAAATCAAGTGTGTGTGAACAAGCTGATACAAAAATAGAAGAAAGCCAAGTAGACTTTCCCATAGACCGCACAGATTATTTTTTCGGTCATGCCCTGGTATTCTATTGCGAAGAAAATGATGTTTCTTCAGAAAAACTCAGCAAATCAGATATGTTACTGATTAGTAAAAGAGCCTCTTTTCATCTCAGCATCTTCTTAGCCTGGCTAGCAAAACATGATTTTCTGAATCTCCAAAGTGATGGATTTAACCTTGAGGATGCACAAAAACTCAAGAATGAAATGATTACGGGTACAGACTACCTCTCTAAACATCTTGATGAAAAACTCTATTCAACTGACATTAGTGACATACTCCTCCCCTTCATCTCTGATTTTTATGAAGATTATATGGATTTTTGCTATACAGTCTTGGTTGATGATGTTACGGGAACTGAATTTGACTGGAAAATCTATCACTTGGTTGAGGATGATATTAACGAGATTTTCAGTCAATATAGCGCTCTCATTAGATAGTATTAAAAAACGCTTCTCTCAACTCGAGAGAAGCATTTTCTTATGTCCAAAATTTTGCTTTTGATACTGATACCCAAACTGATTGACATGTAAGGACTGCTACTGCATAGATAGCGTATTGTTTAGCAGGATAAACCATGCTTTGTTTTCTTTGTACTAAAGAGACTTCCAGAGACCGATGTAATCTCCTGTCAATCCAGGATTTTCAAGGCGCTCCATCTAGTTCGATGACAAATTATCTAGTTAATTTTTCTCCCTCATCCCTTAAATACTCTACTTTTATAGTTGAGTATAAAAAGCCCATGCTAAAAAGTCAGATTTGACATAAATGACAGATAAGCCAATGCTTTGCAAAATCTTGCGCATCTTTTTCATAGTGTTATAATTAGGTTGTCTGGCTGATTGGTAATAGTAACCCTTCCATTCAGATAAGACTTAGAAAGAGGTGTTTATGACATCTTTAAAAAAGGTTTCACTTTCTGAAGTGAACCAATCAATTGATACACCAAATAATAATCGTTTTGGGCAAAATCTCAGGGCTTTCTTAGGCCCTGGAGCACTGGTGGCTGTGGGATACATGGATCCCGGAAACTGGATTACCAGTGTTGTTGGTGGTGCAACCTACAAGTACAGTTTGCTTTTCATTATTTTAATTTCCTCTTTGATTGCCATGCAGTTGCAACAAATGTCTGGGAAATTAGGGATTGTGACCCAGATGGACTTGGCGCAAGCTACTGCCTATCATTCACCCAAGTGGTTGCGATACACGCTTTGGGTTATTCTGGAGCTAGCCTTGATGGCTACGGACTTGGCTGAGGTACTGGGTTCTGCCATCGCCTTAAACCTTCTCTTTGGAATCCCAATCATGATTGCCATTCTGGTAACTATCCTAGACGTCTTCCTGCTACTACTCATCATGAAGCTAGGTTTCAAGAAAATCGAAGCGATTGTTTCTACCTTGATTTTGACAATCTTGATTATCTTTGTCTATTTAGTGGCCTTGTCAGAACCTAGTATAACAGGAATTCTCAAGGGCTATCTCCCCACGCCAGCTCTCTTTGAGCCACATGCTCCTGGGCATACCAACCAGTTGACTTTGGCACTTGGGATTGTGGGTGCGACCGTTATGCCACATAACCTCTACTTGCACTCGTCCTTGTCTCAAACACGTAAGGTTGACCATTCTGATGGTGAAGATGTGGCAAAGGCTGTCCGTTTCATGACCTGGGATTCAAACATCCAGCTGACCTTGGCCTTTGTGGTGAACTCCCTCCTCTTGATTTTGGGGGCTGCCCTCTTCTTTGGTCACGCTTCTGATATTTCAGCATTTTCACAAATGTACGATGCCCTTAAAGACTCTAAGATTGCCGGTGCGGTAGCTAGTTCGACACTTTCAACACTCTTTGCCTTGGCGCTCTTGGCTAGTGGTCAAAACTCTACTATCACCGGTACCTTGACAGGCCAGATTGTTATGGAAGGTTTCCTTCATATGAGGCTTCCTCAGTGGGTGATTCGTTTGTTCACACGTCTTTTCGCCCTCCTACCTGTCATCATCGTAGCCATTCTTTACGGTGAACAAGAAAAGACTTTGGATCAACTTTTGGTTTACTCTCAGGTTTTCCTTTCACTTGCCTTGCCATTCTCTATTTTCCCTCTGATTTACTATACTTCTAAAAAGTCACTCATGGGAAAACACGTCAATGCCAAGTGGAATACTTTCCTTGGTTATTCCATCGCTATTATCCTAACCATTCTTAATCTCAAACTTATCTTTGATACGTTTTAAACACAAAAATAAGGCCAGCGCTTCTGCTGACCTTATTTCTTATTTTTTGAAGGCATCAACGAGAACTTGGAATTCTTCGTTGCTAAGGGTTATACCTTTTCCCATCTTGGTGTGATCTGGACTCCAGCTACGGATGTCGTACTTGGCTGGTGCGCCGTTAAAGCTCACACGGTTAAGCTCCTTGGTCCAACCCTTGTCGTTCTCGGACAAGACCAAGAGTTTTTCTTCGATTTCAAATGAAAATTCTGACATTTTGTACCTCCACTAGGTTTATTCGTTATTTTCTGTGAAAATGGTGCGATTTTGACTAACTTATCCACAAAATCTCACCTTTCATGCTATAATTATTTTATCAAGAAACGAGGGAAATGACCATGATAAACTTTTTAGAAGCGGTAAAGCATCAGCTTCATCAGTTTGTGGAAACAGGTCACAGCAAACCTGTCCACCTAATGCAAAATCATCTTATTAACGAAATCTATCATGCTATTGATAATAAACAAATGGTCATGCTGACGTCTAACCAAAATATTTATAAAGGGTACATTAATCGTTATGACAGGGAACGACAGACACTCTTCATCGAACAAGATAAGGTTATCAGCATGATTGAACTAAAAGACATTAAACGTCTAAAAATCATACCACAACGAGGTTAGGTTTATTAGTCAACCTCGTTGTATTAATAGGTTGACTAATGCAAAAACGCTTGCTATAATAAGTTAACTAATTTTTAGAAAAGGTTAACTAAATATGTCAAAAAATCGTACATTATACATCATCATTCCAGCCTTTGGAGCTGCTATCATCGCTGCCCTATCACAAATCATTATTCCGATAGGAGCAGTACCCACCACCTTACAGACCTTTGCTGTAGGACTTGTAGCTGTCATTTTTAAACCAAGAGAAGCTACTCTTGCTGCTCTCCTCTATCTTATTCTCGGTGCAATTGGTCTACCCGTTTTTGCAGGAGGTAGCGGTGGGCTTCAATCCTTCTTTGGTCCTACAGCCGGTTATCTGCTTGCCTATCCATTTTTTGCTCTTGTCACATCTGCACTGACTCATGCTAAAACTCCTATCTGGAAAATCTTTTTGGCTTTTGTTTTGGGAGATGCACTTGTCTTTGTCGGTGGTATCCTTGGCCTGCACTTTCTTGGCAAGATGGGTTGGTCTATGGCTGTGGCGGTCGGTTTGACACCCTTTATCATTCCCGACCTCATTAAAGGTCTGATTGTCGCTTTGGTGACCAAGCCCGTTTTAAAAGCCCTTAAAAATCATAGCTACTTTAACTAAAAAAAGATTGAAGATCCTGTTCACAGGAACAAAGTCTTCAATCTTTTTATTTTTCAAAATAAATATCATAGTGCTTTGAACAAGCTGGATTAAAGGCACTGTGACAATTGGAACAAGCTTCTAGCTCTTGGTTCTCCTCAATCGTCATTTCGTACCTACAAACGCCACAGATAAGAACCTTATCCTGCTTGAGCTTACAAGGATAGGCTCAAAAGTTGTGGTCCTCCAAGCTATCATGACACTGATAACAGGCATAATACTTCAGACACTCGAAGCATTTTAGGGCAACAATATCTAGTGTGGAATGGTAGTTCCGACACCTACTCTGGTCATCTACCAATAGTCCAGTGATTTGACTTGTCATTAGGCACGAACAGTTTTACTTGAACCGTCTTTTTGGTAGAGGTTAATCAAACCTTCTTTGGTTGAACGAATCATGTCACCAGGTTTAACTTCCTGTGGTACAGTAATAGTAAGAAGCTCCATTGGGTTTGGTGCACGGTCAATCTTATTACCATTTGAATCGTGAAGATCTTTGATGTCACACTCAAAATGACGGAAGCCTGGTCCATAGAATTCAACATGGTCACCTTCGAGGATAACGTTACGTTGACGGATTGTTGCTGTCATAGTTGCTGGGTCAAAGTCAACGACTTCACCAACAAATTTGTATTGTGGAATTTTACGACGGGCACCAAAGAGTTGCTCATTTTCTGTTGGAGTCTTGTAGTAGAAACCTGTTGCCAATTCACGTTGGGCAACCTTCCAGAGCTCGTTAATCAAATCATCTTTAATAGCATAAAAAGCTTCTGCACTTTCCATGTAAGCGTCACAGGCTGCCTTGTAACAGTTGGCAACTGTTGATACGTAGTGGACAGATTTCATACGGCCTTCGATTTTCAGGCTATCGACACCATTATCAATAAGGTCCGGGATGTTTTCAATCATACACATGTCAACGGCTGACATTGAGTATTCTTCAGGAACCTCACCGTGAATACTCTTTCGCTCTTGGCCGAATGGCATGTCGTAAAGGTCATATTTCCAACGGCATGACTGTGAACAACCACCACGGTTGGCATCACGGTCTGACATGTGGTTAGAAAGGGTACAGCGACCTGAGTATGAGATACACATAGCACCATGGACAAAGGCCTCAATTTCAAGGTCCGTACGTTTACGGATTTCAGCCAATTCTTCCATGGTAACCTCACGTGCTAAAACAACACGAGTCAAGCCATACTCTTTCCAAAAATGGAAGGTTTCAACGTTTGTCGCAGATGCTTGCGTAGATAAGTGGATATTGAGTCCTGGAGCATAGGTTGAACAAATTTCAATCAAGGCTGGGTCAGATACGATAACAGCATCGAGTCCCATATCACGCAATTCACGGAACCACTCACCAGCACCTTTTTCATTTCCTTCATGGGTAACCATGTTTGAAGCAACGTGCACATCAACACCACGAGTATGAGCGTATTCGATACCTTCACGAAGTTCATCCATCGTAAAGTTTCCGGCACGGCTACGCAAACCATAGGCTTGTCCACCAACGAAAACAGCATCTGCGCCGTAATTTACAGCGACTTTCAATTTTTCCAAAGTCCCAGCAGGTACCAGAACCTCTGGGCGTTTTTTAGTTGTAGTCATAATTTCTCCAATTTGCAAGATTGTCGATTTTAGTTTTTAGAATAGCTCCTTCGTTCCCTGAAAATGGAAAACTCTCAAACGAAGGAGAAAGTATGTTTATTTCACACGGTCAGGTTCATAATCATAGAAACCTGTATCCAAACCACGGTTGGCTGGGTGTAATTTATGAATGGCTTCATCAAAGAGGAAGGCTTGGTCTTGTGAAAATTCGCCAGCTTCAATGAGGTCACGAGCCTTCACAAAATACTCAGTAATTTTCACGAAGTTTTCACCTGGGCAATAAACACCATCCAATTTCCAGTGGTTAAACCCATGTTCGATGAGTTCTGAAAGCTTGGTCATCATATCCAGATCATTGTTAGCAAAGATATGTGTTCCATGCAAGTCCTCATAGACTGAGTAGTGAGAATCTGGATCTCCAGGCTCAGAAAGGAAAAGATCACGTTCCTTAGTAACAGCTTCATCCGTTTTGATAAAGTTGTAATAGTTTTGAAGAAGGGGACGTTTAGAATGGTGAATGATACTTGCACCGTAGACCAAAACCTCTGCTGGGATTTGAAGATTTTCTGCCATAATAAAAAGTTCCGCAGACGGAATCTCACGAGCCAAAACCGCTTCAGAAGCTCCTGCCTGTTTGCCCCAGAAATTAATCTGACGGCTAGAGGTTACCATGGTTGAAGCATCATAAATCATTTTGAAGGGACGTTTGTCACGATTACAGATGTAGAAAACCCCTGCATCACCAACCGTGATATAATCTGCCTTGATTTCTTCAAGAAAATCAAGGTAGTCTGGAAGAGCATCCATCATACCTTGGTGCATGAGGGCGTTAACTGCGATAGTCAATTCTTTACCTGACTCATGTACCAGCTCTGCAATCTTTCGCATTTCTGCGAATGAAAAAGGCTTAGGCAAACGAAGGCCAAAAGCTTTTTCGCCGATGTAAATACGATCTACGCCAAGTTCTAGGAGCTCACGTGCCTGCTCGTAGCTCTCAGCCGTCGCTGTAATCACTATTTTTTCCATAACTTATATTATAGCACAAATGACCTAATTATTTTACAATTTTTAGCCCACAATTGTGTATCTTGATATTTAAATATAGTTTTTCAATACTTTAATTCAGAGGAAATACAAAAAAACTTTGCAAGTACAATTTTTTTATGGTATTATTAATATGATTCTAAATAGTGAAATACTGACTGATTTATTTTACCAACACTGAATGTATTTTAGGTATCTGATATAGAAAGGAGGCAGACATGACTGACAACTTAAACCGTCAATTTGATCACATGGAAGATCTTGAGAGTGATAGCTCACAAATGACTAGTTATCAGGATTATCAAGGCTTAAACAATAATAGTATTAAGCTACAAGATATGATTTTCTTCGGACGTATCTCAAGCTTCTGTATTTCAACAGTCCTAGTTGCCTTCCTTTTCTTGGTAGCACAGGTAGCTTCCTTCTGGGCCTTTTTCTGGGCTATTACAATTAGTATCCTGGGACAGGTTGGCATTTATTTACTCATCGAAAATTATAAAGCAAAAAAACGTTGATTTCGGGTCAACGTTTTTCTTATCATTTCATTAGACAATACTGTCATTCAATGACAGTTGTCTTTGAAGTCCGGACTAACATAGAAGTCCAGTTTAACTTTTCCAAGCACTAAAAAAATCCCAGCGGGCTCTTTTTTAGTTTGCTTCTGATTCTGCTGCTGCTTCAGAAATATCTTTGATATCAATCACGATGTCATCAACCATAGCTTGCGTTTTAGCCTCCATCTCTGCTTGTTCAGGTGTCATCTGGACTGTTTTTTCTTTGATTAATTCAAAGCTATCTTTTGCAAATTCAGCAACTTGAGATGTTTTTTCTTGAACGGCTTTTGTCAAATCATCTGCAGTGATATCAGCATTTTCAAATTTTGTTTTGTAGTCTTGGAAGGTATCAACTGCCAAATCTTTGTAGTCGTTAGCTTTTTCCACCACTTGTTTTTGGTAAGCTTTAGGATCTTCTTTGAATGAAGCGATTTCTTCATCAATACGTGCTTTAACTGCTTTACCTTTCTCAGTAGTGAAGAAATAAGCTGCTACAGCTCCAGAAGCTGCACCAATAATTAGGGTGTTTAGAAATTTACTCATGAAAAGACCTCCTTATTTTTTCTTGTCTTTTTTACCAAATAGTTTTGAAGCAACCTTCCCGATAGCAAAGGCTGAGCCAGCTTTACCGACACTTGCTCCTGCTGCACTTGCCTTAGCACCAAGATAGCGAGCTTCTGTATTCAAGTCAGAAACACTTTCTGAAAGCTCAGCTACTGCTACAAAGAGAGGATCAATAGTTTGAACTTTTTCATTCACATCTTCAACCAAGACGTTAGCCTTAGCCAAAATCTCATTTGTTTGGTGAAGTGTTATGTTAATATCTGTACGTAGAACAGCAACCGTTTCTTCAACTTCTTTAACCACATGACGTGTACGAAGTAGTGTTGGAATCAATGCAACTAAGAAGGCTGCAAGAGCGATTGCGATAATAAGAAATGCAATTTCTGCCATTTTTTAGGACTCCTTTTTACCTTTTAAAGAGAAAGCTAGAAAAACTGAATTAAATTTCCAGCTTTTTTTGACATTCGTTATGATAAATTTCATTATATTACAACAAAGTCTGAGTGGTATAACTAATATTTCATTTTATAATCTGCTTTGGGGCGTTGCTTGCGGTAATAGAGCAAGACTATTCCCAAGATAAGGATAGCAATGCTGACCCATTGGGAAACACGCAAGCCAGCGAACATGAGGCTATCCGTACGCATTCCCTCAATCACAAAACGTCCAATACCATACCAGATAAGATAGAATGAGATCAAATCTCCCTGTCGTAGTTCCTTTTTAAAACGTCGCAATCCCAGAATAATAAGAAATCCTAGTAGATTCCACAGACTCTCATAAAGGAAAGTGGGAACACGATAACTGCCCTCAATATACATCTGTTGACGAATCCATTCGGGAACATAGTTGAGATGACTAACTGCCTTTCCATAGGCTTCTTGATTAATAAAGTTTCCCCAACGTCCGATACTCTGAGCAATCATAACGCCAGGAACCGTAATATCCAAAAAGTCTAAAACAGCAATGGCATGACGCCTAGCAAACCAATAAAGGACAGCCGCTCCGGCAATCAAACCTCCATAGATAGCGATACCACCATTCCAGATAGCGAGAATTTCCGATGGATTTTGGCTGTAATAAGACCACTGGAAGATAACATAATAGAATCGTGCACCGATAATGGCTATTGGAAAAGCAAGGAGAATGAAATCTAAAATATTTTCAGGATCTATCCCCTTCTCGGGAGCCCAACGCTGGGCTAGATAAACAGCAAGTAAAAGACCAGATACAATACAGATAGCATACCAATGAATGCTGATGGGCCCAAGCCTTAGGGCAATTGGATCAATAGTTGCTAACATCACTGTTCACCATTCTCACTAATGAGTTTTGTTAAGCGTTCTTCAAAAGTTTTAGTCGCATCAAATCCCATCTGTTTGGCACGATAGTTCATGGCTGCAGCTTCGATAACAACAGACACGTTACGACCGGTCTTAACTGGAATACGAACGCATGGAATCTTAACCCCTTGCAATTCAATCTCTTCATTGCCATTTCCGAGTCGGTCAAACATTTTACCTTTTTCAAAGTTTTCAAGATAGATAACCAACTGAACTTGAGAAGAATTACGAACGGCACTTGCCCCGTAGAGGCTCATGACATCAATAATCCCAACACCACGAATTTCAAGGAGGTGGCGAAGAATCTCGGCTGGCTCACCCCAGAGGCTTTCCTCATCCTTGGCATAAACATCTACACGGTCATCCGCAACCAGACGGTGACCACGTTTAACCAACTCAAGCCCTGTCTCACTCTTACCTATACCAGAATCACCTTGAATAAGCACGCCCATTCCATAGATATCTACCAAGACACCATGAACACTAGTACGTTCAGCCAACTGCGCATTGAGGTACCAAGATATCTCGCCAGAAAGCGTCGATGTCCCGTTACGGCCTTGGAGAACAACAACTCCATTTTCCTTGGCAGCTCTAAGCATTTCCTTAGGAATTTCAAGCCCACGGGTTACGATTATAGCTGGTGTTTCCTTTTTGAACATAGTACTAAAGACTGAATAACGGTTGTGATCAGTCATAGTATTGAGGTAAGACCACTCCTTCATCCCAACTAACTGGATTCGTTCTGGCGAATAGTAATCAAAATAACCCGTCATTTCTAACCCAGGACGAGAAATATCAGCGGTTGTAATTGGTTTTTCTAATAGCTCTTTGGTACCATAGATAACCTTGAGTTTAACCTTATCAACCAACATCTTAACGGTTACTGTCATGTGATTTCCTCCGATTTTTTATTAGTTTTATTGTAACATAAAAAGGCTTTCAATGTGGCCTTCAAACCAAAAAAGACCTATGACAGGCACCAAAGTCCTAGCACAGGCCACTTTATTTTAACTATAAATCTTACCAGTTCCACTCATCTTCAACGTGTTCGGCATTTTTGCGCTTGCGTCCATCTTTGAGTTTGATTTCAGGATAAATATCTTCTTTATAGGAGAGAAGAAAGGCTAAAATCACATACAAAACAAGCCCAAACTGAGTCGATATCATGAGAATAATAGCCAAGACACGAGCCAAGGCTAAATCCCAACCGAACTTATCTGCCAAACCTGCAATAACACCGGCAACTAGTCTATTTTTTCGTGTCTTATAAAAACGATTTGACATGGTCTTTTTCTCCCATCACTTCTTTGATTTAATTATATGATTTTTATAGACTAAAAAAATCAGCCCTAGGACTGATTTAGAAAAATGAGCTTGCCTCGGCACAAACCGCAACCAAATTTCTGTGTATTGACACGGCGTTTACGACGGTAAGTGTGACCACAAGATTGGCATTGATAGACATAATAGGTTTCATTCTGACCTTGCATCTTGGGTGCATATCTAAGGCCATCAACCCTAGCTAGTAACTCCTTAAAAGCTCTATCTCCATGCTTGTAGCCCTTCTTTTGAAAATAAAGGTGGTAATGACAGAGTTCGTGACGGACGATTTTTCGAAAGGTCTCAAGGCCGTGTTCCTTATAAAGTTTTGGGTTGAAATCTAAGTGGCCATCCTTGGGAAAAAATCGCCCTCCAGTGGTCCGAAGGCGCTTGTTCCACAAGGCTTGATGTTTAAATTCCCAGCCGAAATCTTCAATAGAAACGGTCTTGACATAATCAGTTAGATTCACGTGGATTCACCAAGGAAAGATTAAGCTTTTCGTGTTCTAAGTCAATTTTTGACACCCATACGGTAACCAGATCCCCAACAGAAACCACTTGGCTTGGATGATTAACGAAGCTCTTACTCATCTCAGAGATGTGGATAAGACCATCCTCATGGACACCGATATCCACAAAGGCACCAAAGTCCACAACGTTACGGACTGTTCCTTCAAGTTTTTGCCCCACCGACAAATCTTTGAGCTCAAGAACATCCTGACGAAGCACCGGTGCTTCAAAATCGTCACGTAGGTCACGACCCGGTTTCAAAAGGTCAGCGATGATGTCTTTAAGGGTTTCCTGACCAAGCCCTAGATTTTCTGCTGTATCTTTAAGATTAAGAGCCTTCAATTTTGCCTTGGCAGAGTCGTCCAAATCTGTGATGTCTAACTGCTTGAAGAGAGCTTTCACCGCTGGATAAGACTCTGGGTGGACTCCCGTATTATCCAAGATATTTTTAGCGTTTGGAATGCGAAGGAAACCGGCTGCCTGTTCAAATGCTTTAGCACCAAGACGTGGGACCTTTTTGATTTCAGCACGGGATGTAATCGCACCATTTTCCTCACGGTAAGCGACGATATTTTCAGAGATGGTCTTGTTGAGTCCTGAGACATGTGACAAGAGGGTACTACTTGCCGTATTGACATTGACACCGACCTGGTTAACCACAGTATCAACGACGAAATCAAGATTTTCAGAGAGTTTCTTCTGACTAACATCATGCTGGTATTGGCCTACTCCAATCGATTTAGGGTCAATCTTAACCAATTCAGCCAGAGGGTCTTGAAGACGACGGGCAATGGAAATGGCAGAGCGTTTTTCGACCGTCAAGTCTGGAAACTCATGACGGGCCAACTCTGACGCAGAGTAGACAGAGGCACCACTTTCATTGACAATAACATAAGAAGTCTCTGGGAAATCCTTGAGGACTTCTGCCACAAAGGCTTCACTTTCACGACTTGCTGTTCCGTTTCCGATAGCAATAATCTCAATGGTATGTTTCTGGATGAGGTCAGCCAAGTCCTTCTTAGCTTGGGCAATCTTAGCTTGACTAGCTGGAGCTACTGGATAGATAACTTGCGTCGTAATGAGTTTTCCTGTTTGGTCAACCACGGCTAACTTAGCCCCTGTACGGAAGGCTGGGTCAAAACCAAGTACCATCTTGCCTTTCAGTGGTGATACTAGAAGAAGGCTTCGAAGGTTGTCAGAGAAGAGATTGATCGCACCATCTTCTGCGGCTTCTGTCAACTCACTACGGATACGGCGCTCCATGGCTGGAATGATTTTCTTCTTGAGAGATTGGTTGATGACTTCCTCGATATAATCATTTTTTTGCTTGAAACGGGCACTGTAGAAACGGTGCATTTTCTCAAGATTATGCTTAAAGGCTACCTTGATAACGCCCAGTTTTTCACCACGGTTAAGGGCCAAAGTACGATAACCTTGGAGCTTAGACACCTTATCCTCAAAATCGTAGTAAATCTTGAAAATTTCTTTTTCATCCAGAGATTGATCCTTGAGGGTCGATGTGATGTCACTGTTTTTCCAGATTTCATTGTAGGTCCAAGAACGAAGACTATTGTCCTCAGAAAAGGCCTCAACTAAAATATCCACAGCACCCACAAGTGCCTTGTCAGCCGTTGGAAAGGCTTCAGATGTTAACTTTTCAGCTTCAGCTTTGAGGTTAGAACTATTTTGCAAGATAAGACGGGCCAGTGGAAAGAGACCTGCTTCACGGGCAATAGTCGCTTTAGTGCGGCGTTTTTCCTTATAGGGAAGGTAGAGTTCTTCCACATCTGCCAACTTTTCAGCGGCTTCAATGGCTGCCTTGAGTTGGTCAGTCAATTTGCCCTGAGCCTCAATCTTAGCCAAAACCGTTTCCTTACGGTCTTGGAGGGCTGTCAAAGACTTATCCATATCAATGATAGCCTTGATTTGCGTTTCATCTAGATTGCCAGTCTTTTCCTTACGGTAACGGGCGATAAAGGGGATGGTATTGCCTTCTGCAGTCAATTCCAAAACGGTTTCAACTTGTTGTTTTTTCAGGCCCAATTCCTGAGCCAATGTTTCAAAATTACGATTTTCCATAAATTCTATTATACCACGATAGGAGATTTGCTTGGGGAGAAAACCTTGTAGCTGAAGCGAGAATTTTTAAGCAAGAGGTAGTATAATAAGAAGGTGAACCTATTGTTAAGGGTATTTCTGTTAGAAATGACGCCTTAGTATCTTATTGTAACTGAACTCGGGCTATTTCTTTCGGAAAATAGATGCATCTTCTTAGAAGCAAAGCTTCTTCGTCTGATGCCCTAATTTTCTCTTAGAAATAACACCCTTAGTATCTTAATTAACTCGGAGGCTTTTTATGGCAGTTATTCAGAAAAAAACAAATGAACTTGAAAGCATGATGGCATCTTTTGCGGCTATCCCTGATTTTGAGAAGGCGGGAACAGATCCTAAGAAGGACAAACGTCTTCAAGAAGATAAAAAGAAATAGAATTTATGGCTATTTTCCATCAATTACCAGATAGCGTTTTGCAGCTTCTGGCAGTTTTTCTATCTATTATTATTGAAGCCTTGCCCTTTGTCTTGTTAGGAAGTATCCTATCAGGCTTTATCGAAATCTTTGTGACACCTGAAAAAGTCCAAAACTTCTTACCTAAAAACAAGCTCTTGGCAATTCTCTTTGGGACACTGGTTGGTTTCATCTTTCCCTCATGTGAATGTGGGATTGTTCCTATAATCACGCGCTTTTTAGAGAAAAAAGTGCCTAGCTATACGGCCATTCCATTTATGGCAACGGCTCCTATCATTAATCCAGTTGTTCTCTTTGCGACCTACACAGCCTTTGGGAACTCTTGGTACTACGTCCTTTTACGCTTCATCGGAGCTTTCTTGGTCGCCATGATTTTGGGAATCTTACTTGGCTTCGTGGTGGACGACCAGATTCTCAAAGATAATCGCAAGGTCAATCATGTTCATGATTATAGTGGCTTGTCAGCTGGTAAGAAAATCTTTCAGGCCTTGGTTCATGCGGTGGATGAATTTTTCGACACTGGGCGTTACCTGATTTTCGGGAGCCTAGTGGCTGCAAGTATGCAGACCTACCTACCAACCCGTATCCTAACAAGTATCGGGCACAATTCGGTAACAGCTATCCTTATCATGATGCTTTTAGCCTTTATTCTCTCACTTTGTTCGGAGGCGGATGCCTTTATCGGAGCTTCACTACTCTCTAGTTTTGGAGTGGCTCCAACGGTGGCTTTCCTCATTATTGGGCCTATGGTTGACATTAAGAACCTCATAATGATGAAACACCAGTTTAAAACACGCTTTGTAGGACTCTTTGTGGGAACAGCGGGTCTGGTGACAGTGATTTACTGTTTGGTATTGGGGGTGATTTGATGTTACGTTTTCTCATTTTGTCTGGGTATTTTGAGCTGGTCATGTACCTGCAAGTTTCTGGCAAGCTTAACCAGTACATTAATATCCACTACTCCTACTTGGCCTACATTTCTATGATTCTTTCCTTTATCCTTGCGGTGGTTCAACTCATTGTTTGGATGAAGCAGATGAAGGTTCACTCGCATCTGTCTAGCCGAGTAGCTAAGGTAGCCAGTATCGCCTTCTTGGCCTTTCCAGTCCTCACTGGCCTTTTGGTGCCAACCGTAACACTGGATGCAACTACTGTCTCAGCAAAAGGCTATCATTTTCCACTGGCGGCAGGAAGTAATCCTAATCAGGCCGACCAAGAGGGAACGACCATTCAGTACTTGAAGCCTGATACCAGCTCCTACTTCACCTCCTCAGCTTATGAAAAGGAAATGACCAAGGAGCTAGCCAAGTATAAGGGGCGTGAGACCATCCAGATTACCACGGAAAATTACATGGAAGTCATGGAGCTCATCTACCTCTATCCTAACGATTTCGTGGGCAAGAAGGTCACCTATACCGGCTTTGTTTACAATGACCCACAGACCAAGGGCTATCAGTTCATCTTCCGTTTCGGTATTATCCACTGTATCGCCGATTCAGGTGTTTACGGACTGGCAACGACAGGAAACAACCAAACCTTTAAGGATAATACCTGGGTAACAGTCACAGGTACCATTTCTGTGAATTACTATAAAAATCTCAAACAGACCCTCCCTATCCTTAACCTGACTGAGGTTAAAGAGGTCAGTCAACCCGACAATCCCTATGTTTATCGCGTATTTTAAAAAGCCAAGTTCAGTTGAACTGGCTTTTTCTTCATGTACTGAATGGATTTGTCTAGTCTTCTTTTGCTAGGGCTTCTGCTTTTTCAAGGGCTTGGGCCGTCGACTCGCAGATATTATCGTGACCGATTGTCTGGATGAAGCCTGATTTTTCGAGAACTCGGTAGGGTTGGGGGTTAACGTGAGAAAGAAGCAGGGTCAAGCCCCGTTTTTGACAGATAGCAAGAGTTTCCTCAATGGCATCCAGACCTGAGATATCCATGGCTGGAACGTTGCGCATGCGTAGGATGAGGACATTCTTACCGTCGTCATTGATCACATTCAGGAAATTATTGGCTGCACCAAAGAAGAGGGCACCGAAAATTTCATATACGACTGCATTTTTAGGGACTTGTTTCAAGTCGCTGTCCTCAGACAATATAGGATCTTCTAGATTCCCCTTGTCCACCCACTGCCGGACTTGGGCTACGTCCGACATCCTTTTGAGGAAGAGAAAGGCTGCCAGGACCATACCGAATTCAATAGCAATTACTAGGTCAAAGAACACAGTTAAGATAAAGGTAACTATAAGTACTGCTACGTCACTCTTAGGAGCACGTTGGAGCATACGAACGACAGTACGCCAACCGCTCATGTTATAACCGACAATCATAAGGATTGAGGCCAAACAGGTCATAGGAATCAATGAGGCGTAAGGCATGAGAAAGAGTAAAATCAGAAGCAAGGTAAGGGCATGAACCATCCCCGCTACTGGTGTCCGTCCTCCATTTTTGACATTGGCTGCGGTACGGGCGATGGCACCTGTTGCAGGAATACCGCCAAAGAGGGCTGACATGATATTCCCAACACCTTGACCAATCAATTCCGCATTAGAGCGATGATTACCGCCAATCATCCCGTCTGAAACAACGCAGGAAAGTAGGGATTCGATGGCTGCTAGTATGGCAATAGTGAAGGCTGGCGATATCATTTGACGAATCAAAGAAAATGATAGGTCAGGAACTGTGAAACTTGGAAGTCCTACTTTGATGGTGTAAAGATCACCGATGGTTTTGACTGGAAGATGACCAAAAGCTACAATGGCTGTGGTTACAAGTATGGCAACCAGAGATCCTGGAACTTTCTGAGAAAGACGTGGCCAAAAGATTTGAATGACTAGGGCCAAGATACCAATTGCAAGTGTCGGCCAACTAATGCTTGAAAGATGTTCCCCATAAGCTAGGAGTTTTTCTAAGAACTCAGCTGGTACCGACTTCATTTCAAGGCCTAGGAAATCTTTAACCTGTCCAGCCACAATTCCAACAGCTATCCCCAAGGTAAAACCGAGTGTGATGGTTTTTGGAATGAACTTAATCAAGTCACCAAAACGCAGGAGGCCCATAGCAATAAGCATGAGCCCCGCCATAAGCGTAGCAAGGGTCAAACCAGTCATACCATACTGGGCAATGATCCCATAGATGATGACAACGAAGGCTGCAGTCGGTCCACCAATCTGAACCCGACTACCTCCCAAAAAAGAAATAAAAAAGCCTGCAACTACTGCCGTGTAAAGACCTTGTTCGGGATTGACACCAGAGGCAATGGCAAGGGCAATCGACAAAGGGAGAGTAATGATAGCCACGATGACTCCTGCAATTAAGTCCTTAAGAAACTGACCCTTAGAATAATTCCTGATGGTGGTGAAAAATTTTGGTGTGATATATTTTAAAGCGTCCATTTTTTCCTCCTAACTACTATCCTAAAACTCTTTAACTCAGTGAAATAACTCTTTTTCAATGAGTGTCAGACGCTTATCAATTTTACAATCTTATGATAGCACAGGAAAAGCCCATTTTCTAGGGGATTGAGGGATTTAAAGATATTATTTCAAGAAATTTTAAACTTTCTTAGTTTAGAATTGAAGGTATCAAAAAAGCAAGTCCAGACATATGGACTTGCTTTAAATTTTCTTTGATTGGTAAATTCCGCTTAAATTACCAACTTGTTGGCAAGGCAATTGGAATATTGAGTTTGACTTTCATCTTACCGTTGGCAACTGAGGCTTGGTCAATCTCGTAGCCGATGTCAGGGAGTTTAAGCTGAATCTGATCGTTAACCATGCGAACACCACTGCTAGACTGGGCGATGCTCTTCTTGAGGTAAGGCAGAACCAGTGATTTTGGAACTGGAAGGCGACCTAGGTGAGCACCTGCCAAGTCTAGTAAGATAACTTCCTTGTTAGTGCTGACCGTAAAATCAAGACTAAATGTTGATTCGATAGGCCCAAGAGATACGGGAACCTTAGCTGTTAGATAGGAATCATTCAACTCTACGGTACTGTTTTGCAAGGTCTCGTCATTAGAATCAGCCATGCTTGCTTTTAGGATTTGACGAAACTGATTACTATCAAGATTAATCTCGGTTGAAATGCCACCTGATGATAGGGATGCACCACCAATACCAGCCTGGGCTAAATCAACTAGAGATGTTTGTGTTGATACATTTTTTAATTGGTCTTTACTGTCAATCTTGTCCGGAATGAGAAGGACCGCCACTGCAAAAAAGAGCACAATGACGAGGACAATGAGTCGCTTAAACCATTTCCACATAGGGAATACCTCGTTTCAATTTTTCACTTTTGACGTCTATTGTACTGTAATCAAGGGAGAAAAGCGAGTAAGAACTGGAAATTCTCTCATATTTTCTTAATGCTCAAGCTAGTCTTCACAGTCTAAGAGAAATAAAAGTGATGAGCAATATCAGATAATCACCTACTATCATAGGCTCATTCCTACTCCTCTAAAGGAGTGACATCGCTAAGCAGAGACCTGCAACAGTATTTAAAAAAGCGTGGATAAAGATACTAGGAAGGATGGATCCGTTTGCTTGCTGCTCATTGATAGCACCCAAAACGAAAGCTACGAGACTAGTAAAGGCAAAAATGGCCATAGCTCTTAGGTAGCCCATTAGTTGGATAAACATAAGCGCATGGAGGAGACCAAATAATAGGGACTGGACGAGATTAGCTCCTAGAAATCCTAGTTTACCTTGCAACCTTTTCAAAAGAAAACCTCTAAAGAATATTTCTTCTGGCAAGGCAGTCCCTAAGAAAGCGAAGGCTAGAATGGCAGGAAGAGCTCCAATTCCCTTTCCAGAAAAATCTACTGTGGCTGTTTTGCTAGAGTAAAACCAACTAAAGAACACAATCGAAGAAAGAAGAGAAAGTACGATAAAACCAAAAATCGTCAGTACTAATCGCCCTCTCTGCTGGATTTGAACTGGCTTCAAACCAATCCAGTCAAAGAAACCAGTCTTTTTCCTACTCCATATTAACCAGGTGATAAAAGGAATGAAAGAAACTATGAGCGTTTCCAGAATACCACTCATCAGTTTAGACATAAACAGAATCATGAGTTTGTCCTCCATTTCTATTCAAAAGATAGATTTGGCCTTTTGAAAACGATTACCTTTACACCTTGATTATACTACTTTTAAGAAAATAAGAAAGTCATTTCTCACCAGTCTTGCCACATTTCTTTGTAACGAATCACACGGTCTTGCCTATACTCGATATGGTAAATACGCCAGCCACCAAGCCAATCGTCCTTCAACTTGTACTCATCACTTCCTTGAAGGTCACTCCCCTTGCCCAAAAGCTTCCCCACTTCTTTTCGCGCCATTCCTTCAAGCTAATACTGGCGGGCAAAACTCCACATGAGTTTATGACGCATGTGATCTGGTGTATGAGCCCATTTTAGGGGAATAAATACCCGGTCACGAGGGACAATGATTGCAAAATGAACCAGACAAATGATTTCAATGATTAAGTAAAAGGCCTTTCGTCTCTTACATCTGGTTTCTGGGGTAAAGTATGCCATATGCCTACCTTACCTGCTCTTGCTTCCAATGGTCGTCCAAAGTGACCGTGTGCTCTTTAGAAAAGCGAAAAAGAATATCTTTGGCAACTTGTTGGGACACCCGTGCAACATTGGTCAATTCTAGTCCTAGCTCAGGTGTATCATGCTCTAAGCGGTACTTACCATTCTCGTACTCTACAAATATGAAACGTTGGGACTCTTTATCGCCATAGGTAAAATAAAGGCTATCGTAGGATACTGGGAGTTGCACCAAGGCATCCCAGATATCACTGTCACTTGGGTCTTTAATCGTCGCATAGTCTACCTGATTAGCTGTCGAAATACGCATGACAAGGCCTTCTGTTGCTTTCCTCTTAGGTTCTAGCCACTTAAATAAATGCATCGTTTTCCTCCTTTAGATAACTATTCCTTTTTGCTTGAGATTGTCCAGACATTCCTGTAAATAGGCAGCATCATGCTCTGGGTAAATGATGACTGGTAGGTTCTCCACTTCAAGCTTATCGTAGACTTGCATCTGCTTGCCTCGATACTCCTTGTCCAACCACTCGGAGCTGACATGATAGCCACGTTCCGTCATTTCTTGCATAATAAGCTCATGGTATTTAAACAAGCGATACGGTGAATAATTAAAAACATAGTTAACCGTAGCATGTTTTCGTTGCCATCCCTTACCACGAAGGGCGCAACATTCTCGGTGTTGCCCTAATAATTGCTGACGGGGCAATTTTGAAATCAGTTCTTGATGCCACAGTCTCATTTGCTACCTCCATTAATCAGAGTTGACTCCTCCAGATAGTGATTAGGGTACTTGATGAGGAGCTCTTTGACGGATGCCACCAAATGGAGCTGGGAAATACGACCTGCCGCATAGCTATCCAATTGGGCCATAAACATTTCCTTTTCGCTGGCAGTCGCTTTTTTCTTAAAATAGCCCCAGATATGTTGGAAGGTATTGACGACTTGACCAGGATTTTCAGGAAGGTCCAGAGCTTGATCAATGTAGGCCTGAACCTGATCCAAACGAACCTCATCATTCTTGAGATAGTTACGGATTTCTAAGTAAATCTTGTTTGAATGGCTGAGCACCAGGTACTTATTTGCTGCCCAAAGTCGCTCGCACTGGCGACGTGAATTGATTGTTGTCATTAGGGACCTTCCTTTATTCTTTCTTAACAGTATAGCATAGTTTAATATAGAGAGCATTGACCATCCTCCAAGTCAGTATCGGTTTAACTCTCTAAAAATAGTTCCAATCATTTTCAGAAAGAAGATTTTGCTTGGTTTGTTTAAAAACGTTTGCTATACTTAAATTATCAGAGAAAGGAGACAAGCCTATGACATTGTCCAAAAAACTCACACTTTCTCTTGCCTCTATGGCAGTTCTTAGTCTTTTAGCAGCCTGCTCAAACCAGAAAGCTCAAACACCTGAAAGCTCTGCTAGCTCCCAACAAAGTTCAAGTAAGGTTTCATCTTCACAAAATTCTGAAACCTCTAAACAGACTGAAGGGCTAGATGGCACCTATAAAGGAACTGATGAAAACGATAGTATCACTCTTACCATCTCTGGAAATACTGGGACTTGGGAAGAGGAAGAAGCAGATGGCGAGAAGGAAAGCAGGTCTGTAACAGTCAACCCTGACAATCAAAGTCTAACGATTGGGGATGATATCAAATACTATAAACTCGACGGGAATCAGCTGACTATTGAAGATGATGACCGTGATCCAAATGATACGGTTGTCTTGACGAAATAATATCAAATACCTTAGCCAAACCACTCTCTGGGATTTAGCTAAGGTTTTTATGTTATACTATATGCAGAAAGAAAACGGATATAAACAGAAGCTTGACAATGACTCAAAGGCGCTTATGGTTGACGCTATTTGTTATATCAATTATTGTAACTCTTATTGGACTCGGATTTTCTGTATATAATTATTATACCTTCGATAAACCTTTTATGACTACCACGACAAAAGGTTTGCTGGCAGCATTTTTCCTGTGTGCGACAATGGTTGCCATTAGTCTATCCAAGTCAAATAAGAAGTAAAGATAAAAAAGAGGTGTAAGTTTGCAAACTTATACCTCTTTTGATACAACATTACTTAATTTTGTGCTTGTTCATTTTTTCTTCAAAAATAGCTGTCATGATTTTACGCAATTCTTCTCCTTCTTTTTCAGGAAGGTCACCTTGGCGCTTAGCCACTGCATAGAGTTCAGGATATTGCTTAGCTACACGCTCAACCGTCTTAGTCGTCGCATGCCCTCTTACAAAGAAAGGAATACGTTTAATCCATTCTTGCGGTACAAGAGCGAGTAACTTCTTCGCAGCTTCCTTGTCAGAAATCTCAGCTGTACTCAAACCTTTCTCGATTTGCTCCTGTTCTTTTTCTGTAAAATCTTTTAAGTCCATAACCTACTCCTCTTTATCCTTATATAGTAGATTTTACACCCCTACATGAGAATACGCAACTAATTGGGATGGGATGTTGTTAGCTGTGAACAATAATAGAATTAGGACAATCATGATTTCTTATTTCCTAGAATACCGTACAAAAAGATCTGATGGATTTGCTTAACGTCTCTTTCTAAATTATCACTATGGGCTAACTGATTTCCCACACTATTGAGAGCATCCATGACATTTAAAATAAGCTCTGTTGACAAGTCTCTAGCAATCAGCCCCTCTTCTTTCCCGAGATTAATATAAGTGCGATAAATATCCCTTTTTTTTGCGGTTATCGCTTTCGTTAGGAGACTTGAGAAAGCAGGATCTCTCACCGTTTTATCTTGAAAATAGTCCGAGATTTGCTGACTCATTTTCTCCTGACATAGGTCTAAAGCCTGGTCTAATTTTGTATTAAAAGCTAGATTACTTTTTAATATATCCTCGGCTTGCTGGGTTATTTCTTCAAACAAGTCATTAACACAGAGAGCCACCAAATTATCTTTGCTCCCAAAATAATTGTAGATAGAAACAGGTGATACTTCTGCTACCTCTGCAATAGATTTTATACTCGTTTCCTTAAAACCTTTTTCTTTGAATAGATGCAAAGCTGCTTGAATAATCGATTGCTTCTTTTTCTCAGTCGTCTTTTGATATTGATTCATGCGAACACCTCAGTTACTACCAATTGTAGCATAAGTTTGAAATATATACCTGTATATTTCATTTTTTCTTGCTATTCTGACTACTTTTCTCTATAATAAAGTTTGAAATTTAATTATCGATATTTCAAACTTTATTATAGAGAAAAGGGAAGGAACATGCTCATTCAATATCTTATAAAACAGTCTAGAAATCCTAGTGGTCTTGTCGGGCGATTAATTACCAACATCTGGTCGTCCTATTTTAAGAAATTCAGTCTTTGGGTAATCAAACAGACTACCATTTCAGATAATAGCCGGATTTTAGAAATCGGTTATGGCGGTGGAAGCACTATCAAAAACCTACTTGCTTTAGATAAAAATCTTGACATTCATGGCATTGATATTTCCAAGGAGTCTTATCAAACTGCTAAACGAATGCTTTTAAAGTCAATAGAAAACGATAGTGTCCAGCTGATGGTTGGAAATGTCGAAAATATTCCCTATCAAAATCATTATTTTGATCTTGTCTTTGCCATTCAGACCCATATTTTCTGGAAAGATTTAAAACAAAGCTTTCAGGAAATCTATCGAGTCATGTCCAATCATTCTACTCTGGTTATTGCTTCCGAAAAACAAAAAATTAAGTATCATATGACAGATTATGGAACAAGTTCTGAATTGAGTCAGTTATTAACAAGTATTGGCTTTTCAAAGATTGAAGAAAGGCAAAATCACAAATGGGTTATGTATATTGTCACGAAAAGTTAAAAAATAAGAGTCAAATGGCGGCCAAATAGCTCTTACTCTACTTGTTGACCTTGAATTCACCCTAAAAGTATTTAGTACAAAAGAAAAGATGACGAGTTCATTAGATTTTTACTAAAACCTTAAAGCCATATCAAAAGAGCAGTTCAAAATAACTGCTCTTTTGATTTATAACTATATGAAGCAATGGAAATCGAGCTAGCCTAGGATTTAACCTTCTCTACACCACTACTAGCAATTCTCATGGCAAGAAGAATTATCAGCACCTTAGTCACAAGGGATAGCCAAATACTCTCAGCTGATGACAGTTGCGACAGACAATTGATCAGCGCATGTGTCATGACACAAAGCCAAAGGCTTCTGGTCCTTGTATAAATGGCGGATAAGATAAAACAGTTGCTTTATAAGCCTGGTAAGAAATGAATCGTGGCCAGAGAACCATCAATGTAAAAATAGAGCAAATGCCATGTAGTTAAACTTTATCCTGTCTATGAGTTCTTCGTTAAACTGATTATATCATTTTACAGACTCCTATATGATGGAATGTATCATTAGCTAAAAAGGTTTTATTTTATCACCTGATAAAACAAGAAACCTCCCACCAAAATTGGATGAGAGATTGAAGGCTTTTTATGATTTTCTTATAGCTACAAGCCAAGATGCTAATAGAATTTCAACAATAACCAGAAGGCTAATCTGAGTAAGAGAACTCTGAACCAGCATGAGAACAGCAAGACTATCAATCAGCATATGAGCTAGGATACAAGGAACAGCTCCTTTCGAGTACTCCTTAAGAGCTCCAAATAAGAAGGTATTCCCTAAAATCATCAGATAAAAGATGAAATAGTTGGACGAACCTGCTGTAATCCAAGGAAGTTGATAGATAGGGATATGCCAGAGGAACCAGACAAGGGAGAGAACCATCATTTTAGTTATGAAGTGCTTGCTAAAGGAAAGATGATCCTGTAAAAACCAACGCCAACCCACTTCTTCTAGACCTCCATATAAAAAGGTCCAGGGGAGATATAGGAAGAAGGCCAAGAAGGGCTTCCCAGTAAAGTTAACATTCATGAACAGGATGGAGACCCCATATATAGATGACTGGGATAAAGAAAGCTAGGATCCAGGACAGGCGACTTTCTTTTTGAAGAAAGACTTTTTTGAAAAAATCACCAAAAGATGTAATTTCACTCAAACCAAGACAAAAGACAGCAGCCATCATCAGGGGAAGTAAGTTCATTAGAATAAACAGTAGTGAAGCACCCATACTACTCCCATCTGGGAAAAACCAAAGGATAACTTGCCCTACAATAAATGTAGCAAGGAGTGTAGTCAGTGAATACCAGATAGCGATTGATTGTTTTGAAATAAATTTGCTCATTTTACCTCCTTTACAGTTATATACCTCTTTCGAAGTTTGATTCATTATTATTTATCTTTACTTTTCTTAAGTTTCCTTGTTACTAGATTACTAAATCTTTTATTCACTTAAAATAATCACTTTCCATTGGGTTTCTTATTTCATATCCACCCATTTGCCATTATCCATGATAAAGGGTTTGGCTAGACCTGGTCCGGTGTAGTCCTTGTACTTGGTTGTGAGATACTTGTAGCAGTCTTTCTTACTAGCAAATTTAATGGCTTGGTAGGGCTTCTTCGAAGGTCAACTTCTCAACAAATAAGTAGCCATCTGTCCTTGGGATTAAGACACCGACGTGACCGACAAAAAGAGAATCTCCATCCAGATTATCGTGGACAACAACCAACAGCATGCGTGCCTTTTCATCAAAGGTGAACTGCTTGTAGTAATCCTCCATATGCTTGGCGTGAACCTTGACATCTTGGGTAGGTTCAGTCTTAATCCTTGAAAAGAGAATTTCAAAATCTGCTTGCTCCTTGGCATCAAAGAGCTTCCCCTTGTCAATGGCATCCTTGTCTTGGAAAAGTAGCTCAGTATCACTTTTGACTTTAGGAATCTTGATTTTTCCTTCCAGTAGCGTGTAGATGTTGATATGGCAGTTGGTCCCGATAAAGTCACCATGCTTGGCTCTCCACAGGCTACTGATTTTTTCCACATCATAGTCGGCTTTGGTAAATGGTGCAAAATCCCCAGATAAACCAACAGAACCCACAGTGTTATTGTAATCCTTAACCAGATCGATAAAGTTATCCACACTCCCCTTGTCCAAATGTTTCGAGAGAATGGAACGTACCTCACTAATACTAGCCTTGCTATTAAGGTTGGAGTAGCTTGCTTGCTCCTCCCTTTTTGTCGAAATGTACAAAAACTGCTAAACCTACAAGTAGCAGACTAGAGATAGATAAAAGAATTAGCGTCTGTTTTTTTAGATGTTTCATAGGCGCCTCCTTGACTTCATTATACCAGATTTTGACAACTACTTATTCTCAGGATACTTTTTGCAGTGTAAAAATGTCATTGAAACCAAATGAGTGTCTCGGGGTAGCCGTTAGGAAAGAAAAAAGCTGCAAGCAAGTAGCTGCAGTTCGTGTATAACCATAGTCCTTATTTCTGAGTATTCCCAAGTTTTTTAAGATAGGTATAGCCCAAATAGAAAAAGAAAAGCGCTAAAAGAATAAAGAAAACCATAACGAGTTTGGTCCCACCTAATTGATAGGCAACGTAAACAAAACTATTAATCTTGATCTGACCACCCGTTTTTTCCAATAGTGAAAGTCTCTGTGAGTAATAATGACCAAGCCAAATAGCCCCTAACCCGATTAACGGATAAATAGTGACACCCAGTATTGGATTCTTTTTAACAAATTATCTAACATATATCCCCCAATTTTTATTGCTATACCTTACCAAAGAATGACTAGAAAAGCAAAGTGACTTTTCATGGGTCAAAAATTAAGATGTAGCTTAAAATCCACGGAAAGAAATAGCTGATGAGAAATGGACGATGGCATCGACCAAATAAGACTATCCATCATTTGAATGATATTCTCCCCTTAGTCCTACATAAGTTCTTTGATACTGAAAAAACTAAACATAGCTTAATCAAATTTCTTCAAAAGAATCTAAAGTAATCGTTTTCATTTCCCCTGTCATTTATGCTATGATAGAAAGGACGGTTTAGTCAAATCCCTTATAAATTAGATTTATTCTCATTAAACATGGAGATAGTTTTATGAAACAGAAACTGACACATTCACGTTTTCTTATCCCTGGGATTATTCTCCTTGGGATTGTTATGCGGACCCCTTTTACACCCCTATCCACTGTCTTATCAGACATTGCTTCTGGTCTAGGGGTTGAGGTAAGTTCTCTCGGACTCTTGACGAGTCTGCCACTCTTGACCTTTGCGATTTTCTCACCTTTTGCAGCTAGCTGGGCTAAACGCTTTGGTATTGAGAGACTCTTCCTCGGAGTTCTGATTGTGATGACACTTGGTTCTGCTTTGCGTACCTTTAACCTTCCCCTCCTTTATGTGGGGACGATTTTAGTCGGAGCGGGGATTGCCTTTATCAACGTCCTTCTCCCAAGCCTCATCCAAGCCAATCAGCCTGATCGATTAGGATTCTTGACCACACTCTACATTACCACTATGGGCTTATCAACAGCCGTAACCTCATCACTTGCCGTTCCAATCACTAAGACAACATCATGGCAGGGCTTGGTCTGGGTATTGACAGCGGTCTGTGCCCTAGCTCTTGTGATTTGACTTCCTAATGTACGTCACAATCATTACTTAGAACAAGATACTTCTACTAGCGAAAATTCAGGTAGCTGGTACAAGAACGGCAAGGTCTGGACCATCATGTTTTTAGGTGGATTGCAGTCATTCTTCTTCTATACCACTATCACTTGGCTCCCAACCATGGCTACACAAGCCGGTGTCGGCGAAGCCAATGCCGGAATGCTAGCTTCAGTTTTCACACTGACTAGTCTTCCCTTCTCTATGATTGTTCCTAGCCTAATCACGAAACTTTCTGATCGCAACCGTCATTTGATGCTAGTAACCACAATCCTAGCAGGATTAGTCGGAGTTGCCATGCTTTTGGTTAATACCAACAACTTTGTTTATTGGTTGGTCCTTAACCTCTTAATCGGAAGTACTGCTAGTGTCCTATTTCCTTACATGATAGTTGCTTTTTCATTGAAGGCTAGTTCTCCTGAAAAAACAGCCCAACTATCAGGATTATCCCAAACCGGAGGCAATATCTTTGCAGCCCTTGGTCCAGTCTTGTTTGGTTCAAGCAAACAACTCTTTAACTCTTGGACCCCTGCTGTTTTAATTCTTCTTGTCTTTACCCTAATCATGGGAATTGCCCTCTACAAAGTTGAAAAAACAGACGTTATTTTGTAAGTGAAGAACTAATATAAGAAAATGCCCCACAAGTTATAACTTGTGGGGTGTTATTTATGTGTGGCAAATGAATAAAGGATTTAGTAAAGGCTTATTCTATTTTCATTTAGAAAGTAGCTAGGACTAAGCATTAGAGTTTTACTCATGTACAACTTTAATCTTTCTTTTATTCGTGATAAGATAACTCAAAAAACTGATAATGGTTTGGAATTCTGTCAATATTTTGGACACATTTTGGGAGGAAAATTTGAAGGCTAGCGCCCTTCGGTTGCTGGACCCCTTCTACGAGATTGTAAAATGAATTTTATAAGCTCGTAGAAGGAATGCTATAACTAAGCAATTTGTTTTTCAAATTGATTCGGACAAAGATAATTTAATTTGCTGTGGCGCCTCCTTGAATTATAAAAACCTTCAATATACTTAAAAATACTATCGTAACAGGTCTGAAAATCTTTATAACCAACATTAGCTTCGGCGTAAATACACTACTTTTTGATCGTTGCGTGAAATGACTCTATACAACTATTGTCGTATGGTCATCCTTATTTGATTAAAACTCCATAACTCTACTAGAGTGTTTACACAAAATTATTGACAGTATCAAGATTATACCACATTATGTACTATTTTTGATTCAGTTTACTATAAATGAATCACTCTTTAAAAATGGTAGCACCAAATCAACCCACTCTTGAGGCAGGTAAGTTGATAAATAGCCGTGATTATAGCCCTTTGCTTCATACAAAATCGTATTTGGATGTAGCTGATGAAATAATTTCGCTGATTCTTTCACACAGTTCAATTCTTTTTCA
>ERZ773076.109-NODE-109-length-45621-cov-20.321007_pt1 | contig 45621 bp, 45 predicted proteins | sample MGYA00580613_ERZ773076 | MGnify/ENA primary metagenome ERZ773076 (study PRJEB29015, sample SAMEA2738005) | human oral metagenome | biome: human oral; feature: human-associated habitat; material: dental | place: China | collected 2057 ...
CAATAATATCAAAACAGCTCTTATAATTTTGTACTTTATTTCCTTCCATGTCGGCCATCCTTTCTTTGCCTTTCTATCGTATCAGTATCCGCCTTTAATGTAAATTATTTTTGGCCGGCAACTCGTATAGCGTATGCATCGAGTAAAATTCGGCTGATGACTTGTAGCGGCAGGCGCGAACGTACTTCATAGTCTGGGAAATACGAACTCTCAGACTTATAGCCAACAAACGTGATATCACTGAGCCTTGCCAGAGGACTCGCTCCGTTTGCGGTCAGTAAAATAACAGGCACTTCATTTTGTTGACATACTCTCGCTGCTTCCACTAACTCTTCTGTATGTCCGTTCAATGAAATAATAATCGCCACATCTTGGGCTTTTAACCTGTGACTAATTGTTCGGATAATATTTGGATCTACATACTGTTCACAAGTACGTTCTAAAAGGTGTAATTTAATTTCCATTTCGCTGGCAATCATTTCGCTGAGGCCACGAGAAAATAAATAGACTCGTTGTGCTCCAAAAATCGCCTGTACAGCATCCTCAATCGTCTTACTATCTAGTTGCTCAATGGTTCTTCGAACTTCTTGTTCATTTTTCACGACAACCGCTTGAATTTTTTGATCAACAGCTTCCAAACTGTTGAAGGTTGATAACTCTTCCTTTGTAAAACGGTATTGTTTCTTTAAATCATGTTTAAAACTTGTAAATCCGTCATATCCTAGTTTCTTCATGGTTCGCACTATAGACGCAGTAGAAACATTTGCATCCTGACTCAACTTCACAATGGAAATAGAAGGAATCTCTTCTAGATGTGCCTCGATATAAGCGAGTAAATATTTCTCTGTATTCGTTAAACCTTGCGTGTTAAACATGCGAACTCCTCCATTTTGTAAAGATTTACAAATGTTAACCTCATTTTAGAAAACATTTACAACCTGACGTATGTAATAATAAGTATAACAAAAAAAGCTTGGAGGTGAAATGATGATTTATACTTGTACGATGAATTTAGCCATCGATTTGTTCATTAAAACCGCGCAAATGTTGCCGTCTGAAGTGAACCGAACCGACGAGGCTGTTTACATGCCAAATGGAAAAGGCGTAAATGTCAGCTTCATCTTAAAAGAACTCGGAATTGATAGCACCGCCACTGGTTTTAAAGCAGGTTTTACTGGCCAATTCATCGAGGAAGAACTGCAAAAGGCAGGCATCCAAACACAATTCGTCACGGTCGACGGAATTACTCGTATCAATGTGTTCACGCAAGTTGTGGCCACAAACGAAGAATTCAAACTCGTTAACCAAGGCCCAAGTGTTACGCCGGAACAAGAAGCATCCCTTCTCGCCATTGTAGAAAACATGAACGCCGACGATATTTTGTTTGTTTCTGGAAGTCATCCTGAAGGGATTACGCGGGCCACTTACGAAAAAATTGCAAAAGCGTCCGAGAAACGTGGCTTTAAGTTTATTCTCGACACTTCCGCTCATTTTGTACCGGAACTATTGGGTTACAAACCATATCTCATCAAACCAAATGATGAAGAATTAGCTGAATGGTTTGGTTTGAAGGATATAAGCCTCGAAAAAATTAAGGAGTGTGGTCGTAAACTCCTCGAGCGAGGTGCTCAAAATGTATTAGTTTCTCTAGGAGAAAAAGGAGCAATCCTCTTTACACCGACAGAGACGATTCAAGTAACAGCACCAAAAGGTGAAGTAGTCAATACTGCATGTGCTGGAGATACACTTCTTGCTACCTTCGTAGGAAGTAAGTTACAAGGTTTATCCGATGAAGAAGCGCTTATTAAAGCAGTCGCAGCGGGAAGCTCAACCGCCTTCAGACCTGGTTTAACAGACTTCTCAGATGTACCTACATTAATGCAACAAATCAAACGCATTTCATAGCACACAAAGGAGGAAAAACAATGACAAAATATGATATTATCGCTGCCACTGGGTGTCCGACAGGGATTGCACACACTTATATGGCACAAGAAGCTCTTGAACAGGCTGCTAAAAAAGCAGGAGTAACGATTAAAGTTGAAACACATGGTCAAATCGGCGTTGAAAATGAACTCACTCCCGAAGAAATCGCAAATGCAAAAGCCGTCATTATTGCTGCTGACAAGGACGTTCAACCACAACGTTTCGTCAACAAAAAAATTATCGACGTTTCAGTTGGACAAGGAATTAAAAATGCCGATGAATTAGTGGCACAAGCTCTTCGCGGAGAAGGCGTTGTGAAATACCACTCTGACGATGCAGTTGTTGAAGCTTCAGAAGCTCCACAATCTTCTAACGTTGGTAAGAGCTCTATTGGTCGTGAAATCTACAAACATTTGATGAATGGTGTTTCACATATGCTTCCATTCGTCGTTGGTGGTGGGGTGCTCATCGCGATTTCATTTGCGGTATTCGGAATATACTCATTCGATCCAAATCATGAAACTTACAATGCCTTTTCTGCACAATTAAAAGAAATTGGTGGCTTAGCAATGGGCTTGATGACTCCCGTTCTAGCAGCCTACATTGCACAAAGTATCGGAAATCGCCCCGCTTTAGTGAGTGGTTTTGTTGCTGGTTTAATGGCAAGTAATGGCGGCGCAGGATTCCTTGGCGGTATTGTCGGTGGTTTCTTCGCAGGTTACTTAGTCGTTCTTTTAGAAAAATTATTTAAAGCATTACCAAAAGCATTGGACGGATTAAAAGCCATTTTCTTATATCCGTTATTAGGTGTTTTAATCACCGGACTATTTATGAGTGTTATTGTTAGTCCAATGGCCGATATCAACCAATCATTGATGGTCTTCTTAAAGGGATTCCAAGATTCAAACCCTATTCTTCTTGGTCTTGTAATTGGATGTATGTGTGCCTTTGATATGGGTGGCCCAGTGAACAAAGCGGCCTACGTTACAGGTACCGTTCTTCTTGGTGAAGGAAATACAGTGTTCATGGCTGGGGTTTCTGCAGCATGTATCGCTCCTCCACTCATCACAACTGTTGCAGTATTATTATTCAAAAACCGTTTCGATACAAACGAACGTAATGCTGGTTTAGTAAACTTCATCTTAGGTTCAACTCACATTACTGAAGGGGCTATTCCTTTCGTTGCCAAAGATCCACTCCGCGCAATGCCTTCAATGATGTTAGGTTCTTCAATCGCTGCAATTTTAACTTACCTTTTTGGCGTACAAGTACCTGCTCCTCATGGTGGTTTCTTAGTTTTACCAGTTGTTACACATCCATTCTTATGGGTATTAGCGATTGCAATCGGCTCTGTTGTCGGTGGTGTTGTTCTTGGAGCAACTCGTAAACCACTTTCTGAATAATCGACAATTGGTTTAGAAAGAACTTAGGAGGTTGAAAATGTTAATTAGTAAAGAATCTATTTTCTTAAATGAAAACCTTGCTTCTCAAGAAGAAGTGTTTCACTTCATAGCACAAAAAGCTGTAGTACTAGACGTTTCAGCAGACGAAAATGCAGTGTATAACGGACTTGTGGAACGTGAACAACAAGGGACAACAGGGATGATGGACGGATTTGCGATTCCACATGCAAAATCAAGTGCCATCACAGCTCCAAAAATCGTCATTGTTCGACTTAATGAAGGAATTGATTGGAATAGTATGGATGGAAAACCTACTTTATTCATCTTTAGTCTACTAATTCCTGACGGAGAAGCTGGAACAACCCATCTTAAACTACTAGCAACCGTAGCTCGTATGTTAATGAAAGCCGATGTAAAAGAAGCTTTATTAGGAGCTAGAACTGTTGATCAACTTGAAGAGGTATTAAATAGTCATTTAGGAGCTTAGTCTCTAATAATATGGGAGAGAATAACGATGATTATTCTCTCTTTTTTACTCCTTTGCAAAAATCACTTATAAGTAATTTTTGGGATTTGCTTTCATTTTTTTCTGGAGACTGTCATTCTTTTCCCTCCAATTCTATTGACGAAAGCGATAAAAACTCTTACAATAAAGCTAACTGGTAGTGACCAGTTGTAGAATGTTTTTGAAAGGAGGTTCAATATGGCTGCTAAACCATCTCCTCTTTATTCAACGCTAAGCTTAGCATTAATGGATTTCATTAAAACAAAGGGGAAAGCGCACGAAAAGATGCTTTCAGAAAGAGAAATCACGAAAGTATACAATGTGAGTCGAACCACTGTTAGAACAGCGCTAAAAGAATTGGAGACACTTGGGTTTATTTATAAACGCCATGGCAAAGGGACGTTCATCTCAAATCAGTGGAAAGAACGTCAAAACTTACTAGAAGGATATAGTTTTACAGAACAGATGAAGGAACTCGGTAAAGTCCCTACGACAAAGATTACTTCTCTGGACTGTTATGAAGCCGATGAATTTATCGCCCCATTAATTGGGATTGAAGCGGGTGATAAGCTATTTCGATTGAAACGCATTCGGTATGCAGACGGAATTCCACTTATGAAGGAAACCACATTTTTACCTTACGATGTTTTTAAAGGGTTAACAAAAACACTTCTAGAAGATCGTTCTTTATACGATGTGTTTGCAAGTGAGTTCAATCAGCAAATCCACTATGCTGACGAAGAATTTTCCGCAAGTATTTTAAGTGCGGAAGAAGCTGAAGCGCTGAATGTGGATCCACATGGAGCTTGCTTAAGGTTTAGACGAACGACATTGAATCACGAAAATCGCATTATTGAATACACCATTAGTGTAGCTAGAAGCGATCAATTCTTCTACAAGGTAAGACACTATCGAACAAATCAATAAAAAATTTTGGAGGGGTATTATGTTTCAATTTTCAACCAGTCAATTAGAAGCGTTATCTGCAGAAATTACAACGCGCGAAATTCGCCAACAACCTGAACTGTGGAAAGAAGCTTTTGATTACTACAAAGCAAACTTAGAACGCATCACTGCTTTCTTAAACAACTTACCTGAAGGTCGCCTTCGCGTGATTTTCGCAGGTGCAGGTACATCACAATATGTGGGAGATACGATTCTTCCTTACTTAAAACGTACAGGAAATGAAGACCGCTTCGATTTTCAATCAGTAGGAACAACAAACCTTGTAAGTAATCCACATGACTACTTCAAAGCAGAAATTCCTACAGTCCTTGTTTCATTTGCACGTAGCGGTAACTCACCAGAAAGTCTTGCAAGTGTGCAACTTGGCCAACAAATCGTGCGCGACTTCTATCAAATCACGATTACTTGTGCACCAGAAGGAAAATTAGCCATTGCTGCTAAAGACGACACAAACAACTTACTCTTAATGATGCCAGACCGCTCTAACGACGCTGGTTTTGCGATGACAGGAAGCTTCACATGTATGACTCTTACAGCGCTTCTTGTATTCGACGAAGCACACTCACTTGAAGAAAAAGAAGGCTTCGTGAAAGCGATTCGTCAAATGGGTACAAGCGTCCTAGAACGTGAAGATGTGATTCAACATTACGTGAACTTAGACTACAACCGTGTCATTTACTTAGGTTCTGGTTCTCTAAGTGGTCTTGCTCGCGAAGTTCAATTGAAGATTCTTGAATTGACTGCTGGACAAATTGCAACAGCGTTCGATTCTTCAATGGGATTCCGTCACGGACCTAAATCATTTGTAAACGGCTCTTCTCTAGCCTTCGTATTTGTATCGAACGACGACTATACTCGTCAATACGACGTCGACATCTTAAACGAATTACACGGCGACCAAATTGCACGTCTTGTTCTTGCGGTTGGAGTGGATGTAGAGAGCGACTTTGAAGGTCTATCTTTCAGCTTTGATAAAGAATATCGTTTCGTTCCAGATGCTTACCTTGCACTTCCATATGCGGTATTTGGACAAACCGTTTCTCTACTTTCTTCTATCAAAGTTGGAAACAAACCAGACACTCCTTCACCAACAGGTACTGTTAACCGTGTCGTTAAAGGAGTAACGATTCACCCATTAGAAGCATAAATAACTTAATTGAAAAGAGATGATCCTATGACAACTTATATTTATGCCAAAGCATTTTATTTTGAAGACGAAGTGAAAGGTCCAGGGTACTTACCCATCTTAGACAATGGAACTTTCGGAGCCTTCCAAACCGAAAAACCAGAAAGCAGCGCAACAATCATCGACTACGGCAACTATCAAATTGCTCCAGGTCTTGTGGATACACATATTCACGGATTCAAAGGCGCTGACGTCATGGATAACGACGTAGAAGCACTTCGTACCATTTCAGAAGGACTTCCTTCATGCGGAGTTACTTCTTACTTACCAACAACCTTAACCGCATCTCGCGAATTATTAGCGGATGTCTGCCAAACAGTCGGCGATAATGCCACAGCACTTGGTGGTGCTAAAATCAGGGGGATTTTCCTAGAAGGTCCATTCTTCTGTGAAAAATACAAAGGCGCGCAAAACCCTAAATACATGGGCGACCCTAAATCGGAAATCTTGGATGAATGGCAAGAACGCGCTGGCGGTTGGGTGAAGAAAATTGCGATTGCACCTGAACGTGAAGGGGCCGTTGATTTCATCAAACACGCGAAAACAAAAGACATCTATGTCGCTCTTGCGCATACAGATGCAACTTACGAAGATTGTAAAAACGCCGTTGAAGCCGGTGCGAACATCTTCGTTCACACATACAACGGAATGCGCGGCTTACATCACCGCGAACCTGGTGTTGTCGGCGCGGCACTCACATTACCAAACGTATTCGACGAACTCATCTGTGACGGTCACCACGTCCACCCAGTGAGCGCAAGTATCGTCATGAAATGTTGCGATCACGACCATGTAGCCCTTATTACAGACTGCATGCGTGCAGGCGGTATGGGTGAATGTGAATCGATGCTTGGTGAATTCCCTGTGATCGTAAAAGACGGTACCGCTCGCTTGAAAGACGGCGGTAGCCTTGCCGGAAGTATCTTGGAACTGATTCAAGGGGTTCAAAACGTTGTGAAATGGGGCATTGCGACCCCACACGAAGCTATTACAATGGCCAGCCTTGTTCCTGCAAAATCAGTCGGTATTGACGACGTTTGCGGACGCATCGACCCAGGGTACGCAGCAGACTTCATCGTATTAGACGATGAGTTACAACTCAAAGCGACTTACTTAGATGGTAAGCCTTATTTCGAAGCAAAATAATCAATAAGACAGTGAGTACGAGGCGTGAGAGTGCCCCAATCCATAACTTAAGGAGTGTTATTATGTCAAAATTAGTATTAACAAAAGGAAAATATGATCACTTAGTAAAACTTTCAAACAAAAACCATGTCATCGGTGCTTTAGCAATTGACCAACGTGGTTCATTGAAAAAAATGATTGCTGCAGGAAACCCAAATGTAAAAGGTGACGAAGGCATCATCCGCTTCAAAGAATTAATCTCTGAAGAATTAACAAAATTCTCTTCTTCAATTCTTTTAGACCCAGAATATGGTCTTCCAGCTGCAAAATTACGCCACGAAGACTGCGGACTTTTAATCTCTTACGAAAAAACTGGTTACGATGCAACTGAAATCGGCCGCTTACCAGACTTACTTCCAATCTGGTCTGCAAAACGTATTAAAGAATTAGGCGCTGACGCTGTTAAAGTTCTTTTATACTATGATATTGACGAAGATCCAGCTATCAACGACATCAAACATGCATGGGTAGAACGTGTCGGTAGCGAATGTGTGGCAGAAGACATTCCCTTCTTCTTGGAAATCGTTTCTTACGAAGCAAGTGACGACGATGTGAAATCGGCTGCATACGCTAAAGTAAAACCTCATAAAGTAAACGACGCAATGAAAGTTTTCTCTGATCCACGTTACAACGTTGACGTATTAAAAGTGGAAGTTCCAGTAAACATGAACTTCGTAGAAGGCTTCACTAAAGAAGGCGTTGAACCTGTGTATACTCGCGAAGAAGCGTTACGTTTATTCAAAGAACAATCTGAAATCACTCACTTACCATTCATCTTCTTAAGTGCTGGTGTTTCTGCTGAATTATTCCAAGAAACATTACGCTTTGCAAAAGAAGCTGGTTCTACTTTCAATGGTGTGTTATGTGGTCGTGCAACATGGAAAGATTCTGTAGCTGTGTTTGCGACTGAAGGGGAAGAAGCTGGTCGTGCGTGGTTGGCAAACCAAGGACGTAAGAACATCGAGGACCTTAACGTTGTTTTAGATGAAACTGCAACTCCATGGTTAGATCGTGCAGAAGTAAAATAATTACCTTATAAGTAAAGAGCGTTGCTCTTGAAACACCTAATGACCGCTGTGGTTTCTTTAAATCCTTGCGGATATCTTCATAGTAATAGTGATGAGGCACCGGCTCGAGTCTAAGGTCTCTCGCCTTTAAAGCCTCAAAGGGGACGTACGGAATTTTATTCCTACGTCCCCTAATTCGCATTATAATGCACTTCCCATCACTATTACTATAGAATCCGCAAGGTTCTTCGAAACCACACTGGGTGTTGTTAGCAACGCTCTACTTCTTTTACTTCTTCTAACCATGGATTGTAGAGAAAGGGTGATAGACGAAGCAGGCGCTGAGACAGGAGTAGGTTCTTCGAAACCACACTGGGTGTTGTAAGCAACGCTCCACTTGTTTACTTCTTCTAACCACGGTTTGCAGAGAAAGGGAGAGAGGCGAAGCAGGCGCTGAGACGGGAGTAGTTTCCTCGAAACCACACTAGGTGTTGTGAGCAACGCTCTATTTTTATGCTTTTACTAACCATGGGTGCAATTGAAACCAGACCAAGTAGGAAAATGCCAATAAGAATCCTAGGTGTTTTTTTCGCAACGCTTTACTTTATTTCTTTTTCTAACCATGGATTGCAGAGGAAGGGAGAAAGGCAAAGCAGGCGCTGAGATGGGAATCGATCCTTTGAAACCACACTAGATGTTGTTAGCAACGCTTTACTTTATTTACTTCTACTAACCGTGAGATGAAACAGGAGCAACAAAAAAGAAAGCTAGGCTATCTGCCTAGCTTTCTTTATTTTTATAATGCTTCAATAACGACTGCGGTTCCGCTACAGGTGACCATAATCATGCCATCCATATACTCATAATCCATTTTTACACCTACTACAGCATTCGCTCCGATTTTTGTAGCTCTTTCTTCCATTTCTTGTAGAGCTTCTTCTCTGGCTTCTGACAGTTCTCCTTCATAAGCTCTAGAACGGCCTCCAAAGAAATTTCTAAGTCCAGCTGCGATATCTTTTATAGCATCAACACCTGCTACCACTTCACCAAAAACGATCCATTTATACTCAACAATTTGATACCCTTCGACCGTTTGCGTTGTAGTAATAATCATAGAAATTCCTCCTTTTGTTCTATCTTCATATTACTGCACTTGTGATAAAAAATCTATAGGAGAATGGTCCGATATATCATTCAAGCGGTCTGAATTTTTTTACTTTTGAATGCTGTATTTTGTACCTTCAAGAGATGCTTGTAATGCGTCGACGCTTGCGTCTCCTTCGACTGTGGCTACTTTTGTTTCTAGGCTCACTTCAACGTTTGTGACGCCTGGAACGTTTGAGAAGCGTTCTTTCACTGTGTTGACACAGCCTTCGCATTTAATTCCTTCTAAATTATATTCTTTTTTCATCATCAATCTCTCCTTTATCATTATGCTTTCCAGCGTTTTAATCTTAGGGCATTGAGGACAACGGATACGGAACTGAAGCTCATTGCGGCTCCGGCAATCATTGGATTGAGGAGTGGTCCGCCAAAGAGGTGAAGAACTCCCATCGCAAATGGTATTCCGATAACGTTGTAGGCAAATGCCCAAAATAGATTTTCTTTAATATTACGGATGGTTGCACGGCTAAGTTTTAACATCGCTGGTACATCCATCAAGTCGCTCTTCATTAAGACAGCGTCTGCAGATTCGATGGCTACGTCTGTCCCAGTACCGATTGCGATACCGACTTGTGCTTGTGCAAGCGCTGGGGCATCATTGATACCATCCCCCACCATCGCCACAATATAGCCTTCTTCTTGCAATTTTGAGACATAATTCGCCTTATCTTGCGGTAAAACTTCACTAAATACGCGGTCAATCCCCACTTCAGCAGCAATCGCCTGTGCAGTTCGTTCGTGGTCCCCTGTCATCATGGCGACTTGAATGCCCATTTCGTGTAGGGTTTGGATGGCGCGCGCGCTGCTTTCTTTAACGGTATCCGCTACAACAATCAAGCCTTGTACAGCATCGTTATAGCCGATATAGAGCGGTGTTTTTCCTTGTTCGGCAAAATGATTGGCTTTGTCGTTCATCTCAACATTGGCAAGACCATTTTCGCGCATCCATTTTTCATTTCCAAGGAAGACGAGTGTTTCACCCACGTGGCCTTTAATCCCGAAACCAGGAATGGCTTCGAAGTTCGTCACTTCTTCAAATGCAGCCCCTTGTTCTTTGGCTTTGGCAACAATCGCTTCGCCAAGAGGGTGTTCGGACGCTACTTCAAGGCTGGCTGCTAGGCGAATGAGGGCATCTGCATCGGTAGAATCTGCAGTGACCACATCTGTGACAACAGGAGTTCCGTTTGTGATAGTCCCTGTTTTGTCGAAAACAACCATATTTACGTGGTTGGCTTCTTCTAACGCTTCTCCGCTCTTTAAAAGAATTCCATTTTCTGCCCCTTTACCAGTCCCCACCATGATAGCGGTCGGTGTTGCAAGTCCTAATGCACATGGGCAGGCGATGACGAGGACTGAGATGGTAATCGTGAGGGCAAATACCCATGATTCTTGTCCAAGGAAATACCAAGCAAGTCCAGAAACAAGAGCCAAGACGATGACGATTGGAACGAACACTCCAGAAACCTTGTCGGCCAGTTTGGCAATCGGTGCTTTGGATCCTTGTGCTTGTTCGACTAACTGAATGATTTGAGAGAGAGCTGTGTCTTTCCCGATTTTTGTCGCTTTGAGAATAAAGGAACCTGTTTTATTTAAACTTGCCCCAATCACTTCATCGCCAACTGCTTTCGATACTGGAATACTTTCCCCTGTTAACATCGATTCGTCAACGGTTGAGTTTCCTTCTGTCACGACGCCATCGACTGGAACTTTTTCACCCGGTTTGACACGAATGAGGTCGCCCACTTGCACTTCTTCTACAGGAACTTCTACTTCTTGTCCGTCTCGTAAAACAGTCGCCATTTTAGGAGCAAGGCCTACGAGCGTTTGAATCGCCATGGATGTTTTCCCTTTTGACACGTCTTCGAAGTATTTTCCAAGTGTGATTAAGGTTAAAATAACGCCGGCTGATTCGTAGTAAAGGTTCATCGCAAAATGCGCATGGCCTTCTAATACATGGTACGTTCCGTAAAGGCTATAAAGGAACGCAGCGCTTGTTCCAAGTGCGACTAAGCTGTCCATGTTCGGATGTCCTTTAGACAAGGCCTTAAATCCATCCACAAAGAAACGACGTCCAATCCAGACAATTGGGAGAACAAGCGCCAATTGAATCAACGCATAGCTAACTGGACTTTGCATTGGGCTTAGAAACGCCGGCATTGGAATTCCAACCATATCGGCCATTGCGATAAAGAGAAGTGGCACGGTGAAAATCGCTGAAATGGTTAGGTTTCGCTTCATTTCTCTTAAGTGCGCTTCTTTCTTTTCGTTCTTTTCTTCGAGTTCTTCTTCCACTGATTTGCCACGAGGACGAGCGCCGTATCCCACACCATCGACCACTTTGGCGATGTCTTCAGGGGTCACGCTATCGTTTGCTTCAACAGTCATGATCTCGGTCGCCAAGTTGACGCTAGCTTTATCAACGCCTGGAATTTTGCTGACGGCATTCTCGATTGTCATGGCACATGAAGCACAACTCATTCCTTCAATAATGTACTCTTTTTGTTTGCTCATTACTTTCACCGCTTTCGTTTACATTTGTAATTTACACTGTTAGTTTACACCTGCAATTTACAAATGTCAACGAAAATGCTTAGAAAATAACCGATTATAAAAAAAGGAAGTGGAATAATTCCACTTCCTCTTATACATTAACCTCTTAATCTGCCGTTTTGGCCAAGGTTTTCGGCTTTAATTTCTTGAATAATGATATGAATGTGTTCTGTTGGAGCGCCAGTATGCTTAGACACCACTTCTGTCACTTCTTTGACAAGGGCTTCTTTTTGTTCGCGGCTTCTTCCTTCAATCATCTCAACATGAATAAATGGCATGGTTGTGCCTCCCTTCGTTTTGAACTAATTACTATAGTTGCTCTTTGGTTCTATTCTACTCCTAAATGGGAGGGAATACTAGGTGGGTGCTGAAAAGGCCTCACACCCTGTGGAGTTGTTCTCGCATAAGTCACTTGCGCACGGGTGCATCACCATATTTATACGCTAGCGCTTCGACGCAGTGGTTTATTGACATTCTTTTCATCACTCGTGATTCAAGAATGTCTAATAAACTTTGCGAGAAATCATTCACAGTGTGAATGATTTGGAATTCAATAAAAGCAGAATGACTTCACATTGTGAAATCATTCTTTGCTTCTGTCTTTCTGCCTCACATCCTGTGGAGTTGAATTCGGGCTCACAGGACTGACGTCCACTTCCCAGAATAGCCGCACGACTGCAAGCAGTCCCTTGCGTTATTCTGGTCCAGTGTTTCAGTCCTGAGCGCGAAGCCCTCATATCCTTTTGTAGTCGGGTTCGGCTTCGCAGAAATAGCGTGCGTTTCCCCAAACGAACGCACGACTCGTTCCGAGTCCTTTGCGTCGTTCGGGTCCAACGTTCCATTTCTGAGCGCGAAGCCTCACACCCTGTATTTTTCTATTAAGGTTTTCATGGTTTGGTTAGAAAACAGCACGGTTAGGATGGCTGTGTTTAACGGGAATGAAATTAGGTTCTTAATGATTCGCAGTGGCATGAAGACGGCGAAAGCTTTGCCTGTCATCATATACACCCATAGTGAATTCAATCCGAGGTTACAGACGATTGTGACGAGTAATACTGCCATCAAGATTTGTTCCCATCTGAGTGGCTTCTTATATAAGAAGTATCCGTAGATGAGTCCTCCGACAAGTGCTGTCAGTGTATAGCCGATAAAGAACTGTCCACTTTCTCCGCGGAAGAAGTTCCCGAGGATATCGACTAGGATTCCCACAAGCGCCGCACGCCACGGTCCAAGCATGACCCCTGCAAGAGCCGCTCCGATGAATCCGAAACCAAGTTGTACGTAGACGCCGAATTTTATTGCTGGCAACATTTCCATCACAAGACGAATGGCCAAGATTAGCGCTATTACTGTAATATCTAGTATTTGTTTTCTATTATATTTCTTCGTATTTTCCATATTAGCATCTCCTTTAATTGTAAAGAGTTGCTCCATTTAACTACTTCTATTTCTAGTGTTGTGTAAATGCAGCGAATGCGACTAAATTACCGCAATGTTTCCATTTTCGTCCCAGTGGCAACATTCCATCCTCCGGGCACTTAACGCAATAAAGTCTACTCTGATTTTTAGGTTCTAGAAAATTTAGTTCCTACTTTCCATGAATCTCCTTTCTTACTCTTGGTAAGGATACCTTCTTCGTGTCTCAGCGTCAAGTCCTCTCTATTTTTAAGACAGGAAAAATCGATACTCATCGTTCTTTGAACGGTTTTGACTGAAAAAATATTTTCTAAAAAGATAAAATCCGAAAATATTGTTGATACCGTTTTCTACAATCTGTATAATTAAATAATAAGCTTGCCAAAGAAAGGATGCAACATGAGTAACGAACGTTTTTTAATGATAGAGTCTGATATTAAAAATTTATCTTTCCGATTGGAGTCTATTACCAAATCCAAATACGATAGCGACTGGCATAGCACGCTACATACTCATCCCTTTACTGAACTTTTCTATGTTATTGATGGTAAGGGAGAATTTATTATTCAACACCAACGTTTTCCGGTTAAAGCCAATGATTTTGTTATTATTAATCCTCAAGTAGAACATACCGAAGTTTCTTCACCAGATTCTCCTCTAGAGTACATTGTTGTGGGAATCCAAGGTCTGTCCTTCTCGAATTTAACACCTGTAGATCAAGGTGGCCATCCATTTTCGTTCTTTAATTTACGAGATGAGCAAAAGGACATTTTACGCTACTTAAATGCGATGGTGCAAGAAGCCACCAATCAAGCACTCAGTTATGATTTAGTTTGCCATAACTTGTTAGAAATTTTATTGATTAAAATTTTGAGACACCAGCATTTCGATTTGGAAGTCGGTGCTCATAGTAAAACGACAAAAGATATTGCATTTATCAAACATTATTTGAAAACATACTACCGTGAAAGCATTCAGCTAGAAGCTTTAGCGTCAATGACCCACTTAAGTCGCTTCTACATTTCCCACAGTTTTAAAAAGGAAGTCGGAATGTCTCCAATGGAATACTTAATGACCATTCGTATCAAAGAAAGTAAAATTCTACTGCGAACAACGAATTATTCTATTTCTCAAGTGGCTGACATCGTTGGATTTACAACCCCCACTTACTTTTCAAAACAATTTAGAAAAATAACTGGAATTTCCCCAACGGATTACCGCGAGAAATATCAAAAGGAGTCCCAATGATACGAAAACCAAAGCGTGATGAGCGCCGTCAAATCATCCCGCTCATCGAATTCATTATGCAAGATATGGAACTGCCGATTCTAGAACATACGAGTCCAGAAATGCTCTATGCGATGCTAGAAGAAGCCATGCTCGACGACCAGTTTCGCTATGGTCTGAACCAAACACTGGTCTATATCCACGAGGGAAAAGTGGCGGGGGCCATTTTTGGCTATCACGGACACTTAGAAGACACGATTGATGATCCATTCCATCAATTATATGAGGCTTACAACATTGAGCATCAAATCCCGCTCTACGAGGATAAGGAGACGATGCCCGGAGAATGGTACATTGATATTTTAGCGGTCTATCCCGAATATCGTCGCCATGGGATTGGTCGTAAATTATTGGTAGAAGTCGAAAACTTAGCGCGCCAGCAAGGGGCCACAATAATCGCCCTCAACTGCGAAAAGGATAATACAAAAGCCTACAAATTATATGAAAAACTGGGCTACACCCCGGAAAGTGAACGTGTCTTAAGCGGTCATCCGTATTATCATATGACGAAAACTATATAAAAAGTCTCTCTTTGGACGAAATCGTTCAAAGAGAGATTTTATAAAATGTAACTTAACTGTTACATTTTGCTTTTTAAAATGAAAAAGAGACTCGAAAATTCGAGTCTCTTATTTTTTATGATTATTTTATAGTTGCTTGTCGTAGGTTGATTGTACGTCCAAATGGAAGAACTTCAAATCCATCTACGTTTTCAGCAAGTAAATAGCTTTGGCTTGCTTGATAGATTGGTGCCACAATCGCATCATCCATGATGATTTTTTCTGCAGCAATCATTTGTTTATAACGTTCAGCTGGTTGTGTTGCATATTTTGTTTTCACTGCATTCACCGCTTCGTCATAAGTAGAGCTTGAATAGTTAGCGAAGTTAATGCCTCCGCCTGTAACGTATTGCTCTAAGAAGTTCACTGGATCTTGGTAATCTGGTGCCCAAGTTCCGAAGAAAATATCAAAATCATCCGCTCTTTGTAATTCTAAACGGTTTTTCAATGGTACAGATTTGATATTGAATTTCACACCTGGTAAATTCTTTTGAATTTGCGCTTGTAAGTACTCACCGACTACTTTTGCACTACCGGCATCAGAAGTTAATAGTGTTACTTCAATAGTGTCCATTCCTAGCTCTTGTTTTGCTAACGCTAGTTCTTTTTGAGCTTCCTCTACATTATAGCTGAGTAAGTCGCCACGATCTTCTACATAGTCTTTTCCACTTTCTGGATTTTCACCAAATCCTTTTGGAACTAATCCGTTTGAAACAATGGAACCATCTTTCATGACATTATTCACTAAAGAGGCTTTATCATATGCCATCGCAATTGCTCGACGGAAATGTTTATTTCCTGTCACTTTACGTTCTACGTTGAAACTCATATATCCCATTGTTGCTTTTGGAATTGCATGGTAAGTTGGTTGCCCTTTATATTGATCCACGAATTGTTCGCTGATGGTTGTGTATTGTACTTGTTTTCCTTCAAATAATTGAACAGAAGTTGCGACTTCTTTTGACACATTCACTGTGACGTTTTGTAATGCAACGTTTGAAGCATCCCAGTACCCTTCATTTTTAACAAGTTTCCAAGAAAGTTCAGAACCTGTCCAGCCTTCTAATTTGAAAGGTCCATTCGTTACAATGGAGTCAGCTGTAGATCCATACCCTTCTCCTTTTTCAGTTGCCACTTTTTCAGATTGTGGTAAGAAACGAGAACCTGTTAATAATTTTGGTAAATATGGTGCAGGATTTTCAAGGGTGATTTCTAGTGTTTTATCATCAATTGCTTTAACACCTAGTTCTTCAACGCCTAATTCTCCCGTACGAATCTTTTTAGCATTTTTGAAAACATCCGCTGATTGAGCCACATGTCCTTCTTTTGGATTCACTAATTTACGATACGTATATACAAAATCACCGGCTGTTACTGGAGTGCCATCAGACCATTTAGCGTCACGTAGTTTAAATGTATAAACCAGACCATCTGAGCTCACAGTTGGTTCTTCTGCAGCCATCCCTAATTCAACTTTATTGTCTTTTGCGACACGGTATAACCCTTCAAAAATTTGTCCTAACATATCAGAACTTGGCACATCATCATAGTCAGCACTATCCAATGTTGCTAATTCTCCAAATGTTGTAATCGTTAAACTTTGTTGATTATTTGCTGTCGTCGAAGTTGAATTGCCACCACATGCAGCCAAACCTAACGAAATTAACAGTGTTGTCATTAATAATTTGGTTGATTTTTTCATAACAATTCTCCTTTATTGGTAAAATACATCGCATTTCACGATAGCTACATGATAGCATGGAAAAGAGAAAGCAAAAAATTTTCTGCTCATATTAAAAACATCTCTAACTCTCATTCGTAGAACCAAGCCCCTCCCTTTATGAAGCTATATTCGTTCTTGCATTTCCAAAAAATCTAGTTTATGATAGATGTATTATAAACATATTATTTAAGAAGGGGACTTTATTTATGAAAGAAAATCGCAATCACGGATTTAAGCTGCGTCTTATTTTCGGAATCATTTTAATCGCCCTAGCTGGTGTTGTCTTATTCAGCTTAAATAAATCTACTCCAGAAGACTTAGAAAAAGCAGGAAAAGTGTTTGATGTCGCTCGAAGGGAAGACGGAGATACACAAGTGGTTAAGGTCACTCAAATTTCTAGTAATCCTGTGGCTACGGTCGATAGTGGAAAATCAAAACTGTATATTATTGAATATTTAAAAGAAGATAATACGTATGGAATCATCGGTCTTGAAGTTCCTGCTGATTCAAAATTAGCTTCTGATTTAATTTCAAAAAATGATACTTTGCCAGACAATCCAGAATTAGTTAAAGTCACTGTCATCGATTCTTTCCGTAATAAAAAAGCCATTGTAGACTACGACTCTAAATTTACAAAAGTTTTGAATGATAATAATCTATTATCTGGTAAATCAGAAACAACTTACTATCTATCTACATCTGAATCATCTTCTTCAGCTCAAGGTGGCATGTATGTAGCAATTGGGCTTTCTGCAGCTGGACTTCTTTTCGTTGGATTAGCTTTCCTAAAACGTAAGAAAGTAAATGCAGCTTACGATGAATTATATGCAGCTTACCCAGAACTAAATGGTAACTTAGACTTAATGTTACAAAACGCAACTTATGCCGATGACGAAACAAGAGTGTATATTTATAAAAATCACTTCTTTACAACGCTTAGCGGGTTAGAAGTCTATGATTTAACTCAAGCAAATCGTATTTATCATTATCAAATCAACCATAAACGTTATGGGATCACAACAAACCGCGATTCATATATCGTATTTTTGACGGATAATACAAGTTATAGAAAGAAAAAAACAAAAATTCAAATTACAAATATCGGTGAAGAAACCGATAACTTCTTACAACCTTTCTTCTTTGCAGCTCACCAAGAGTTCCCTAACTTAGAAGTTGGTTATGAAAAAAATAGACCATTTTAATATGGCCTAAAAAGACTCGCAAATGGATAAATCCCCTCTTTACTGGACAACCCAGTAAAGGAGGGATTTTTTGTCCAATACTCTTCCCTTTCAGTAGGTGAAACTTCAAACAAACCTTTGCACTTCAAACTATCTTATGATATATTATGTCTGTTATACATACCTATAAAAGGAGAATTATTATGACTGAAAAACGTAATACTCGTGGAATTATTTCACTAATTATTATGGGAGTTGTCTCATTTCTTATCGCTATTGGACTTATGGGCTTCTTCTATTTCTTCCAAACTGCAGAGAATTTGTATAAACAAGGAAATATCTTCGGTGTAAGTCCTATGAAAGACAATGCAACTACTTCTGTTAAAGTTACTGGATTTTTATCGGAGCCTATTGGGAATATAGATGGAGGGACTCAATTATATTTAATCGAGTTTACTCGTAAAGATAACGAAGATTATGGTTATACCAGCCTTGAAGTAAAAGAAGGCGATAAACTGATTGACGAACTCAAAGCTAAACAGGATACGTTAGCCGATAACCCAGTTTATGTTCTGGCTAAAGTCCGTAAATCGGATGGAGAGGGTGCGGTTATAAACTACACTAGAGAGTTCAAAGAAACGATTAAAGACAATAGAGCTATTTCTCAGTTAGCTGAAACTGAATATTATGTTTCTGCTTATGAAGCGAATACCGATCGTCTTTATGCTTCGGTTGGAGCAGGTCTCGCTGTAATATTCGGCCTCGTATTCTTCTACTCAGCCTACGCCACTCGTAGAGGAGAAGATAAAGCTTATGCTGAACTTTATACAGCTTATCCAGAATTGAATTATTCAATGGATACGGTATTAGAAAATGCGACTTATGTAGATAACCAATTAGGCGTTATATTATACAAAAATCACCTTATTTCTACATTCAAAAACTTCCAAGTATATGACTTAACAAAAGCTGACCGCATTTACCATTATATCTACACACAAAAATCATATGGTATGACGGTAAGTCGTACTTCACAACTAATCATTTTAACCTCAGACAAATCTTATCGCAGAAAGAAAACTACTCTTCTCATTAAGAATGTGGGTGAAGACACCGATGACTTACTACAACCATTCTTCTATGCAGTAAACCAAGAATTCCCAGAGGTTCAATTAGGATTTGAAAACAAAAAGAGACCTTTCTAATTAAAAGGTCTACTGGTTCAAAAAAAGACTCGCAAAAAATGCGAGTCTTTTTTGTATGATTTCAATTAATCTACATAAGGTGTTTTTGTACGGTTTAAGAAGGCATAAGCTAACCCAATTAAGATTCCTCCACCAATCCAGTTTCCAACAAATGATACTGCCCAATGACGAATAATATTGAGCCAATTTAAAGCATCAATTGAGTTTCCAACTGGTGAGAATTTTACGATAGAGAACGACGCAAAATTCGCTACTACGTGTTCATTTACTAAGTAAACAAACATGAAAATTGCTGAGATAACAATCCATAATTTAGCTTCTTCACTCTTGATTAAGATAAATGAAAGAATCGCTACGTTAACGAAGACATTTGCTAAAATACCTTCTAATAAAATCAGTTCGTTTGAACGAGACAATTTCAATTCCGCAACTTTTGCGATGAACTCATTGACATTGATTCCGTTAAATGCTGAACTATTCGCGAATAAGGCTCCTATAAACATGGCTCCAATTAAATTAAATAAAGTACAATAGAATAAAATAGCAATTGCTTTAGACCATTTAATATGTTTTTGATACGCTCCAGCTGTTAAGAACATCATGTTCGAAGTAGCTAACTCTCCGTTTAAAAATACAACATAAACCAATCCCCAAGTGAAGATAAATGCAAAAGTAAATCTACTTAACGCAGGATTTAATCCAGCTATAATTTGTGCTGCATGGGCTCCTGCGGCGGTACTCATCGTTAAAAATGCACCTGCAAACATTGAACGTAGTGCATAGCGCATTTTACTTTCATCAAAAAGCGCTTGTTTTTTTTGACATGCTTTTTCAAGTTTTGTATTGAACTCACTCGTGTGTTCCATAACATTCCTCCTAAAAATTAATTACACTTCAGTATACCATTTTTTTCACAAATGCAAAGTCTTTTCTATTGTTTTTGGCAAAAAATCCTTTACAAGTTTTATGAAGATTGTTAGAATGAGGGCTGATTAAAACAGCATAAAGGAGATTCTTATGAAAAAGATTATTGGAATTTTAACAGCAGCTTTATTATTAACCGCGTGTGGACAAGCCCCTGTAAATACGAACGCAACAACGACAAGTGTTGAAACGACTACAGCTGTCCAAACCACTAGTGTGACGCTCAATATTACAAAAGATGGACAATCGATTGAAGGCAGTCCGTTTACTCTCACTTTTAAAGAGGGAGATAATCTCTTAGATGTCATGAAAGCACAATTAAAAATCGTCGAAAAAGACGGATTTATCTCTTCTATTAACGGAGTTGAACAAGTTCCATCTGAACAAAAATACTGGTTATTTGATGTAAATGGACAAATGAGTCCTGTTGGTGCGAAAGAAGTCATCCTCAAAGCTGGAGATGTCATCGACTGGAAATTAAATAAACTTCAATAATCTATGAAAATCTCTACTCAAAAAATCGCATTTATCGCAATGATGTCGGCATTTTGCGTGATTGGTAGACTTGGGCTGCTTGCTCTCCCAAACGTTCAACCGATTACTGTCGTCGTCATATGGATGACCTTAGAATTAGGATGGGGATACGGTGTTTCCATCAGTATCCTCTCCATTTTAATCTCAAATCTGCTTATTTCAATGGGACCGTGGACGATTTATCAGATGGTTAGTTTTGCCCTCGTCTGCACTTGTGCATCGCTTCTTCGTCCACTATGGCGGAAAAGACAACAATTTCCACGCCTTGCTTGGATTCTTTTTCCAATCTTTGCAGGACTTATGGGCTACTTATACGGCTTTATCATCTCGATTTTCTGGGTATACAGCATGCCCGGTCTGAATTTCTGGATTTACTACTTAAACGGCGTTCTATTCGATACTTACCACGCTATCGGAAACATCGTCTTCTGGATCTTATTGATTCCACTCTTTGCGAAACTAAATCCATTCAAAATGCTACAAAAATAATAACAGACTTAAAATCCCTCTTGAAAAAGGGTGCTTTTAAGTCTGTTTTTGTTTAGAATAATTCCTTAAAATCTTTACGGATATCTTTATAGTAGCGGCAATGGGGCATCCGAGGAATCTATAAGATAGACGCAACTCTATTTCCCGCTCTTTTTTCAGCACAAACCATGAAGATCCATAAAGGCGGCGTCCCTCTTTTTTTGTATGCTCATAAAAAATAGTCTATTCCTTTTTGCACACAAAAAAGGAGGGGTTGCCCCCTCCTTTTGTTATTCATCATCTTCAATGGTTTCGTCTGTTTCACTTTCTTCCGCAAGAATCTGCTCGAGATCTTCTTCAGAAAGTTTGGTAACATGGATTTTACGAATACGATCATTCTCGATTTCTGTCGGTTGTAACATGTATCCTTCGAATCTTACCTTCACTACCTCATCATCATCTGGGAAGTAGCCAAGCTTCTCAATAATCGCACCCGCCATTGTGTCCACCTCATCAGACTCTAATGACGTTTGATAAATTTGATTGAAACGATCGAGGGACATTCCCGCATCAATTTCTGAGTTGTTTTCATCAATTTCTACGACTTCTTTCTCCTCAACATCATACTCGTCTTCAATATCTCCGACGATTTCTTCAATCAAGTCTTCTAATGTAACAATCCCTTCAACACCGCCGTATTCATCTTTCAATACCGCCAAGTGTTGACGCGTTTTTCTAAATTCTACTAATAAATCATCTACGAAAATCGTTGATGGAACAAATACTGGCTCATGCGCCAAGGCACGTAAATCAATATTGTCGAATCCTTGCTCTCTGGCTGCTCGAAAGACATCTTTAACGTGAACCACACCGATAACCGTATCTTTATCTTCTTCATAAAGAGGAAGACGTGAGTAGGAGCAGTTCAAGATAATCTCTAAGTTTTCCGCTAACTCATCATCGACATCCAACATCAATGTATCCGTACGAGGAACCATCACTTCACGTGCAAGTTTTGTATCTAGAGAAAGAACCCCTTGCATCATCGCAAACTCGGAAATATCAATCGCCCCGTCATTTCGGCTATTGGCAAGTAGAGACTTCATCTCGCTACGTGTTAATTTTTCTTCCATCTTTGTAAATTCAATCGGTGTCATTCGTTTTAATAATCCTGTTGAGAACGTCAAAATCCATACGAATGGTTTTGAAATCTTTTTGACAAACAAAATAATCCCTGCAGTGTGTAATGCAATGGGTTCTGCCACTTGTAATGCCACTTGTTTTGGGTACAACTCCCCAAATACTAAAGTGAGGTAGGATAGAACAACTGTCACAATCACTAATGCTAATGCTTCTGCTCCAGGAATGTTTCCTAATAATGGTTGGATTCGTGAAGAGAAACTTGTTGCGGCAGACGCACTCGAGAAGAACCCAGCAAATGTAATCGCTACTTGAATCGTTGCAAGAAATTCATCCGAATTCTCTAATAAGCGCATTACTTTAATCGCTTTTTTATCCCCTTCTTGCGCTCTTTGTGCCATTTTTCCTTGATTAATGGACACAAACGCAATTTCCGCTGCAGCAAAAAATGCATTTAATGCAGTTAATAATACAATGATTAAGATCTGGACTCCCAACGAACTCCCATCTGAATCAGCTGTCATAATTTTGTTAACCCCTTTTAACTATAGATTTTACCCATTATTGAAAATGGTATAGAGATATCATATCAGTTTTTGATGAAAAATCAAGATTTAGTATTATTTTGTAATGGTTCTTTAATGTTAAAATCTTCATTTTATCGTTTTTCTCCTCTATCCATTCTCATTTTCTCATCGTTTCTTCACTTTTCTAGTTACATTTCTCTCAAAAAATGGTACTATTATTAAGAAAGACATATATAGGAGGAATGAATATGTTATTAAAATCTCTTGTAGTTCCAAAAAAGAATCTAACAGTTGTTAAAGAATCATGCACGTTAGAAGAAGCCATTACGATTTTGGAAGAATCCGGATATCGTTGTGTGCCTGTATTAGATGAAACAGAAACTTTCTTTAGAGGAAATATTTATAAAATGCACATTTATCGCCATAAAGCAAACGGTGGTGATATGAGCCTTCCTGTTACACATCTCATTAAGAATTCTACGAAATTTATTAGTGTAGATAGTTCTTTCTTCAAAGTATTCTTTACGATCAAAGAATTACCTTATATTGCTGTTTTAGATAAACAACAACGTTTCTACGGAATCTTGACACACAGCAGTCTCCTTGGCATGCTTCAAGAATCTTGGAACGTGAAAAACGGCTCTTATGTATTGACCATTATTTCCGGCGGTGAAAAAGGCGCCCTTGCAAACATCTCAAAAGTGATTAACAAGTACGCTTCTATCGCAAACGTAATGACTATCGATACTGAAAAAGATAAAAGCTTACGTCGTCTATTGATCACATTACCAGCGGGTGTTTCAAAAGACACCCTTCAACAAATCGTCGATGGCCTCGAGAAAAAAGACTACTCCGTCGCCGAGGTAGAGGATTTGCAAAATAATTAGGATGTGAGGGTGAACGATCAGGACTGAATCACTGGACCAGAACAACGCAAGGGACTGCTTGCAGTCGTGCGGCTTTTCTGGGAAGTGGACGTCAATCCTGTGAGCCTGAACTCAACTTCAAGGATGTGAGCAAAAGCGTTCATAGGCGATGACGGTTCGAGCTTTGCCGTAACCGACTTGTAAAGTCGTGCGGACAAAGCAAGAAAGGCTTGAGCCTATGCTTTTGCGAACTCAACTACAGGATACAAGGCAGAAAGACAGAAGACAAAAAAGAGCTCACAGTGTGAGTTCTTTTTGCTTCGTAGTCTTTCGCCCGCAAAGTTTATTAGACTTTCTTGAATCACGAGTGATGAAAAGAAAGTCAATAAACCACTGCGCGATGTGATACATCGCGTTCAGAAATGGAACGTTGGAAAATCCTTCACAGTGCGAAGGATTTGGGCGTGGGGATTGCCACTTGCATAGTAGTTTATGTAATATAAGACATTGCAATATATATTCTTTACAACCCGATACAATCCACTGCACACGGCACTTACAAAAAACCAGCACACCAGCCCTCAAAGCTAGTGTGCTCTTCTTTTTTATTATCGAATTACTGATCGTGCCATACGAGCTACCGTATGACGAACTCCTCGAATCGCAACCGACATGGCGTAAATATTTTCTACGGTTGCTAACCCACCGAATCCGGCATCGCCAATATGTTGAATATCTACGCCAGCTACCTTATTGCGGATAGCGATTTGTTCGATTACTTCCTTACTAGACCCTTCTTGGCTTGTTCCAATCGCAGATAATACAAGTGCATCATTCGCATGAGCCACTTTAACGATAGCCACTATTTCTTCATCCGTGAATCCGGGTACAGTACCGACCGCTGGCACTAATAGAATATCTGCTCCGGCTTGAATAAATCTCTTCGCAATTTCTTCATTCATAACAGGTTCCTTTGATCCTGCTCCATGCATCTTTCCAGCAATCACCATTCCTGTAAAATGGGATTTTGCCATCGAAATACATTTTTCAATAGCTTCATTCGTCACCCCTGTACCAGGATTTCCAGTTAAACAAATAAAATCTAAACCGAGTTTTTCAGCCCTAGATACTGTTTCAGCTGTACATTTTCTTCCTGTGGCAATCTCAATTCTGGACTCTAACATTTCTGCATGTTCATCCACTGGTTCCAAATTGGCTCCAATCGGCAAGCCGCTGAGATCCTTAACTCGTTGCACTGGATTTTCACTTTCTTCTGCTCCGAAAATCAGTGGATCAAAACAATCAAATCCGTTTAATAAGACCATATCCGCTCCAAATGCTTTTGCAATTTCTGCATTGGATAATTCATTCAAAAACGTCGGTCTCACACAAACCGTTTCACAACAGACCGTTCTACCTTCTGCTGCTTCAATCGCTTTTTTTAGTGCGTTCCCTCTCATTTTTTTAAAGTCACTCGCAACACAATTCAGCATTCTTTTGCCCATTTTAGCTCCTCCTAACAATTAATAAGTGCCATTACGGTTTTTAATAAAAGTTCATTCGTTTGTTCGTAGTCTCCACCTTCATGATAGGCATAACTCATTCCATGATTTTTTGTTGTTGGATCAAGTTTCCACATTTTAAAACTACCATGTATTTGATGAATTCCTGTTTCTTGTATCAAATATTGAATATTCTCTTTAGTTACACCTCCCCCACAAAGGAGCTGTATTTTGTTACCATATTTTTCTTGCAATGCCTTTAGTAAAGGGATCCCTTCTTCGATGTTAGCCTGTTGTCCTCCTGTTAAAATGCGCGTGCATCCTAATTGAATTAATCCCTCAATCGCTTCATATACATCAGGAACAATATCAAAAGCTTTATGAAATACACTTTCTGCATGAAATTGCTGACATAGCGTAATCATTTGTTTTGTACGATTCCAGTCGATCGTTTTATCTTCTTTCAAAAATCCAAAAGCGAGTCCACTTGCCCCTGCTTCTAATAATAGCTTTGCATCCAACATCATACTTTCAAATTCTTCCTGAGTGTAACAAAAGCCTGCTCCGCGCGGGCGAACCATACAGATGATAGGAAGCAACACTCCTTTTTCGATCACTGTTTTCAATGTTCCTAAACTGGGTGTTAATCCGCCTAGAAACAACGCACTATTTAATTCAATACGGTGAGCCCCTTCTTTTTGGGCAATGAGGCAATCTTCAATACTTCCCGCACATACTTCTACAATGGTCATTTCATACCTTCTTTCATGTTCGATAATGCTAAGAGTGCTAATCCATAAATAATCGTATCTGTTTCTAAGTCTTTGACCCCTATCCATTCATTCGGCAGATGCGCGATATCTCTTTGACCTGGGAAGCTTGGCCCATACGCAATAATATTTGGAATTATCTTTGCATAAGTCCCCCCTGTGGTCGTAACAGGAATACTATCACTTTTAGTAACATCGGTATATACCTGCTGAAGCGCTTGGACATACTTAGAACTTTTATCATATAACACTGGAGCCCAATGGGAAATGACCTCTAATGTCGCCTTTTCTGGCATATGCAGAGTGATTTGATTTAATAAATCCGATTTTGTGCAACTGGCGGGATAGCACATCGTCCATTCCACATAATGTCGATTTTCTTCCATCCCAAAGGTTTCTCCCCTTAGTTGCATCATCCCAAAGTCTTCATCTTGATAAGCAACTCCGAGCTCTTCACCATGGTGATTTGTATGCAATAATTTACGGTTTGCAAAATCATACAAATCTGCCACCATTGATTCTGGCAGAGATACTCTTACTTTTAGCCTTCCACGTTCCCCGTATACAACAGGCCATTTACAATCTGGCGTCCACCCAAAAGTCGGCGGAATTTCTTTAGTGAGATAGTGCTTCACGCATCCAAATCCGGTCTCTTCGTTCGTCCCAAACACGATTCGAACGGGACGATCAAAGGTCACTCCGTTTTCCTTCAACACATATAAAGCATACAAATTCGATAAAATGGGCCCTTTGTTATCTAAAGTGCCTCTTCCAAATAATTTCCCCTCTCGAAGGGTTAAACCAAGCGGTGGAGAATTCCATCCTTCCCCAAGAGGCATGATATCCACATGACCAAAAATTCCATAATAGGCACCATCTGAACGATTTTCTCCATATTGGGCATACCCAATTTTATCATCGATGTTTTTAGTGTGAAACCCTAATTCTGCAGAGAGTTTTAAAACTTCTTCTAGCGCTTGTTTAGGACCTCTTCCAAATGGGGCATCGGGCTCCTCTTTTCCTCGAATACTAGGGATTGCCACCATTCGTCTTAAGCCATCAAAAAGCATCGGTTGTACTTCTTTTAGCCGATTAATCCACTCTTCTCGATTCATTCTTTAACCTCCAAAGGCTTCATTCTTTCTTCTAAATACGATTCCAACCATTCTTTAGATGCTAGCTCATGAGACATTGTGCCGTCTGGTTGTGGATGTACTCGAAATACCGTTGGTGCTAGTGATTTGGTAGCTACCACGAATGAAAAGTTATCGATATTCGTCGCTGCGCCAAAATCGCCTTTTCGATTCATCGCAACCACTGAAATGTCTCCCGCTTCCCCTCTGGTTCTCTTAAGCCGAGCATCCAACTCTCTGACCGCTTTTTCACATGCTTTTTGAGGGGAAAGCCCTTCTTTCATTAATCGGACGATTTCGTAAGAAATAACTCCCTTCATCAAATCTTCCCCTAGTCCCGTGGCTGTTGCACCGCCAACGGTACTATCGACATAAAGCCCTGAACCAATAAACGGAGAATCGCCCACTCGACCAGGTTTCTTCATAAAAAGTCCGCTAGTGGACGTTCCTGCAACCATATCTCCGTGCGTATCTAATGCTACCATTCCTACAGTATCATGGCCTGCATATGGAGAAAGTTGTTCTTGTTCTAAATCCTTTAAGCGATTATGATAATGAATTTTTGCCCGGTCCGTCAGCATCTCTTTTTCTTCAAAATGACGGCTTCTAGCAAACTCTTGGGCTCCCTGTCCTACGAGCACATTATTCACTTTATAATGGCTGAGTTCTCTTGCAATCGATATTGGATTGGCAAAGTTTTTAATCGCACATACAGCTCCAAAATTAAAATGGCTTCCATCTAAATAAGCGGCATCCAGTTCTACTTCCATTTTTTCGTTTGGAAGTCCACCATATCCTACAGATTTAAAATAAGGAAAATCTTCTACTTCTTTAATCGCTCCTTCGATGGCATCTCCGGCAACTCCTTCCTTCGATAGAATAGGGGTTACTTTTTGAATTCCTTCTAGTGCCATTCTCCATGTTGCAATCATTCCCCACATGATTCTTCACCTCTTTTATTGAAATTGTTGCAACCGCGCTTCTTTTTCGCCACTAATAATTGCAATGGCTCCACTTAAAGCTTCGCGCAAGCCTACTGCTCCTTTTTTTGGCATCTCTAACATGATGATTTTATCTTTAAAGTTCGCAATCGTTTCTTCATTTTCTTTTGAACAAATCACATAGGGTTTGCAATCCGTTTGTTCTTGTACGGCTAAAGCAATTTCCGCAGCCATTTGTGCATACGTATCATAATTAAAGCACGGGCCTGCAAATAGCACCTCTGCTTTCGTTTTCAAAATAAGATTATGAATCTTATGAATGACCTCTTCTTTATGCGCTTGAAAATAATCCGGTCCACAATAAATCGTCGCTAGCGCACTTAATCCCGCTTTTGTAAATTCATCTTTGAACATTAAAAAGGAGCCAATCCCTCCTTTTTCTAATCCTAGTTCCGTATCTGCGCGTTCCTTTCCACCATATCCTGCTTGAATTTGATCAAAAAGTAATAACACTCGCATACCCTCACTCCTCTCTATGAAAAAGAGTGGTCATGCCGTCTCCCGCATACCACCCTCTCCATTATGCAATTAATGACTTCTCTTCCTAAAGATTACAAATCATCAAAAGATAAGTCGTTTAAGTCAACATCATCTAGCTCATCGCCTTTTAACATACCTGCATTTTCTTCTTCGTGTAAGTATTGTTTATCTAATGCTTTAAAGAATGGATAGTAGATTAAGCAGCCGATAATAATTAAACCAATTTGGAAGAATCCCGCTACAATGCTACCGGTTGATAACCAACCTGAGAAGAAGAATGGCGTTGTCCAAGGCAGAGATGCCCCCGTTGTATAAGGAATGATTCCCCATAAGGTCGCAAGCGTTGATAATCCAATATTTACTAAAGGTGTTAATATAAATGGAATTGCAATAATTGGGTTTAATACAACAGGCAAACCAAATGTAACCATTTCATTAATTCCAAAGATACCAGGAATAAGGGCTAATCGACCTAGTTTTTTCATTCGTTCAGATTTAGCAAGGAAGACCATAAGGAATACTAGTGATAAAGTACTACCTCCACCACCAAAGTTACCAAAGAAGTCCCCAAATGGACCTGTAAAGATATTCGGTAATGGGAGTCCTGCTTTGAACGCTTCTAAGTTTTCCGTTGTTAAAGCTAAGTGAATTGGATTAAATACCGTATTCGTTACTGCAGGTCCATTAATACCAAAGAACCAGAACAGTGTAGATAGGAACTGATAGATTGGTTCAAAGAAAATGTTTCTACCAAAACCTAATAATGGTGCTTGTAACATCTTGTAAATAAATGTATGTGCATATTGATACTCTGTTAATGAGAATAATAAGTACACTGCAAAGAAGAAGAACATTGCAAACATACTTGGGATCAACGCTGCAAATGATTGATAAACTGCAGGTGGTACCCCATCCGGTAATTTAATGACCCAACCGCGTTTTTGAACAAAGACGAAAATGCGAACAGAAACAATCGCTGTAATCATTGCTAAGAACATACCCGCAGATCCTAGATTTCCAAGAGAAAATCCATTAAATACTTTATTAGTAGTTGCATTCACAAAATCAGGATGAACTTTAGGTGTCATAATTAAGAAGCAGACAAGGGATAATGCTCCCCCTGCTATCGGATCACTATCTAATTGCTTGGCATAAGCATACCCAATACCAATAGCACCTAGTACAGCAAGAATACTAAATGTTGAATCAATCACCGCATCCATTGATTTTTCCCAGCCCTGGCCAAAAAATTGGGCTATAAATTCGCTGTATCCTGGCACAGGGAAGTTTGCAATCACTAAGAAAATAGATGCCACAATAATTAATGGAGTCGCTACTAAGAAACCGTCACGAATGGCTACGAGCACTTTGTTCGTACTAAGTTTTTCAGCAACTCTACCCATTACTTTTTCTAACTTAGAAAACATGTCACTGACCTCCTATTTTTTTGATTTCAATAATTGTATAGCTCTTTTTAAAATACGTTCTCCATCGACATTCCCGTAATCTTCCAAATTAATGACATCTACTGGAACGCCTTTTGGTTCATATTTCTCACGTACCGCATTAAATTTAAATTTTACTTGCGGCCCTAATAAAATGACATCTGGATGATATTGCTCACAAATAGCATCTAGTTTCGGATCTGGAAACGCTTTTATTTCTAGGGGCAAATTATGCGTATCCGCAACTTCTTGCATTTTACTTGCCACTAGACTTGTGGACATTCCCGCATTACAAAATAAATAAATCCTTTTCATCTCTATTTCCTCCTTTCTTTTCTATTATTTGATAGCTTCTAAACGTTCATATAGCGCAATAATTTCTTCCGCGGTAATCTTTAGAAATTCTGCACTCATTAATTGATCCTCTGCATGGACCAATAGCAATGATAATGTCACTGGCTCTCCAGAAGTTTCCTGTTGTAAAAGGCCAAAATGCGCTTCATGACCTTCCACTTGAAAATTGGAACCTTCTTCAATACAATTTTTAGCTTTGTCAAAGTTTCCTACTTTAGCCTCTTGGATAGCTTCCATAAAACTCGATTTTGCAGCCCCCAAGGCACTAATCATCTTGAAACAGACTAATTCGATACCTTCCATGCTCATTCCTCCTTCTTTCTATCGAATCGCTTCTATAAATGATTCCACATTTTTAGATTCTAATAATGCCATCATCTTTTCTGGAGAATCTAACTGCTTCCCTAACCATCCTAAGAATAACTGCATAAACTCCATATCCTCTTCTTTTAGTGCCAGTAAAATAACCAATTTAACAGGAAAATGATTCCAGCGAATCGGCTCTTTCAGAACGGCAATCGAAATCATCGATTGTTTACTTTCTGGACGTAATGGATGAGGAATCGCTAATGCATAATCAAAATCCGTCGAAGATAACTTTTCTCTTTCTAGAACTGAGTTTAAAAACTCCTCCGTAACAATATTCTCTTGGATTAAATGTTGTCCCATCTCACGTAGTAATTCATCCCGAGTATTGGGCTGGATGTTCGCATAAAAGAACTTTTCACTCATGAAATTTCCGATTTGGGAGCGTATCTTATGACTCATCTGTTCTGTCTCTAAAGTATTCATCACCTTTATCAGCTGAATTTCATCTTGTGTATTAAAGAAAAGTCCTAAGCGAATCATTGGAATTTCGAGGGTATACTCTATTTGGTCAAATGTAATGAGCAAATCTGCATCGTAGAATTCCGATAAATCGGTAGTAAATGTACTTTGCTCCACGACAAAATCTAAACGATGAGAAAACTGCTCTTTCATGCGATTAACACTCCCTGCAATGAGTGGATACTGTGTATTCGCAATGAGAATTACACGTAATTTTTGCGGTTTAACTCGCTGCATATACGCTGCGCCAATATGTAGAGCGATAAATCCTATTTCCTCCTCTGTCATCTCACATTGAAAGACTGACATCAAATATTGACTAATCGATACGGCCGTATCAAATACGAGAGGGTATTGTCGTTTAAAGGTCTGGACATAGACATTAGGTAAACTCAAATCCAGCTGTACTCGTTCTAAAAATCCTTGCAAATGCAGTTGGAACCGCATGGTGAAATCCTCTTGTTCTATAAAAGAAACCCCCATTATTCTGTAAAGCTGTTTCCCTATTTGTCTAACTACTTCTTCTAAATCGACAATTTCTCCACGAAAAGAAATTTTTGATTCAACGGCGTCAGAGTTATGATAGGCTTTTAAAAGTTTGACAAAAGAGACCACTTCAGCTTCTGGAATAATCGTTTCCTCTAGAATTTTGGAGAAAATAGAGCGCACAATCTGATACTCTACTTCCAAATCTAATTCATCCTGCGTGAATTCTTGAACTGTATGTCCCACTTTAATCCGTTGTAAAACAATCCCGATATGAAGAAGTAAAAACGGCATCAGTGACTTACGAATGGAATAACGTTTTTGCTTCAGCTCATCCCAAATGATTGACTGAATATGTTCCATATCCAATTCTGGATACACTTGCATGAACTCATTGATATTTAAAAAGTCCTCTCCCACTTCTTTTTTTAATAGATCTCTATACAGTTTTCTTTTGCTCGTTTCAGATCCTTCTAATTGTAAAAACCCATTATTCAACTGCAATGACAAACCTTCATATTCTTGCAATTTTTGTTGAACACGAATTCGAACTAACTCAAAAGTTTTAGCGCTTACAAAACACTGTTCACAAAAATGATCAATGAACACTCCATCCTCTTTAAACAATAGTTGTTTTAACAAATGAACACTGCGTTCTTCATTATCCTGAGGAGTCTTTGTCAGATTCAATGGTGTAATATATCTGTTTTGTTGAAAGGCTACAAGATGATACCCTTTTTGACGATTTGCTTGGATGATATGAGGCACTTCTTGATTAATATGTTCAATATCTAGTCGAACTGTTCGAGTACTCACACCCAAACAGGTCGCAAGCTCTCTTCCTTTCATCCATTCTTGACGAGATAGTAGTTGCAATAACTGTTGGTGCCGCTGTTTCATAAAAATCCCCTCCATCTCAACTTGACTATACCAAATTCTTCGCATCTATTATACCTAAAATCTTTTCCTATTGTTAGGAAATTTTAGCGCATTCGTGAAATTATTCGTAAATTTTCTTACTTTTTGACTGATTTTGGATGATTGGTGTGCTAGAAAAGAAAAAGATGTCTCTTCGATTGAAAAGTTTCTAATAGTAGCTGTAATAGGGCACCGGCTTGAGCCGAAGTCTCAAGCTCTTTCAAGATTCAAACGACCTCTAGAAAATCAATTTTCAAGAGGTCGTAATTCACTTTGAACGCTATCCCCTATTACTGCTACTATGGAACTTTTCAACTCTTTCGAGACATCTTTTTCAACTGCTCAATCAAAATCCAGTCAACAAGAAAATTACAAATGGTTTCAGGCGGTGGGATGGGAAGAAGAAGGTGTGTGCAGAAAAATGGGCAACAAAAAAGGCACCGGAATCGGTGCCTGTAGGACTGGGGTAGCTGGATTCGAACCAACGAATGACGGAGTCAAAGTCCGTTGCCTTACCGCTTGGCTATACCCCAATGGTGGAGGGGGGCAGATTCGAACTGCCGAACCCGAAGGAGCGGATTTACAGTCCGCCGCGTTTAGCCACTTCGCTACCCCTCCAGCAAATATTAAAATTTCGTACTCAGATATCTTACAACAGTTTGAAGGAGAATGCAAGGATTTTACCGCAAAAATATAAAGAATCTAGTCGGTTTCCTGGCTAGATTCTTTATGGGGTTATTTTAATTTAGACGTAACTTTCTTCTTCGAGAAAGTACGCTCTTGTTTATTTCCTAATGCGTTCAGACGTGCATCTAAGAGAATATGACGGCCTTCAACGTTACGAGTATAGATGATTTCGTACTTGCCAATGTATTTTTCGATGTTGGCGAAAAAGGCGATGACGTCTTCTTTACGTTTATCAAACATGCTTGGAACGGCAAAATATTTCGTTTGGTCATTGACCCAAGTCGTAGCTCTTAGAATATAGCGCTGGTTCTCGATTGGAGCGAAGAATTCAGATAGCGCCTGTGCGAAGAGTTCTTTCTCACGCAAGGTTCCACCTTTTAGATAAGTAGCCGTTTGAATCGAATTCTTATCACCGCGAACGACTCTGGCCTTACAGTTTTGTGTCTGCAAATGTCCAGACACCAGCAATGCTTTTCGGACGGCTTCCGCAAAGAGTTCGAGTCGTTTATACGGACTCTTATATAAGAAATATCTCAGCCAGACGATATTTAACACGATGAGTGATAAAATCCCCACTGGATATAAGAGTTGGGAAGGACCTCTCACAAAACCGAGGACTAAATAGACGATAAATTCCGTTAGTACGGTGGCTTGCGCATAAGTGAGAATTTTTCGTGCATCTGTTAGAAGAACGGTCGGCAAGAACGCCTTGTCCACTTGCACTTCATTAGAGACTTCCATGTCTTCTAGAAGCGGAAGGGATTCATTCCAGCGCTCTCTCAACTCTTCGCGGTTACGCGAGCGGCTGATAGTTTCTTGGTTGAGTTTCGTTAAATTCTTCTTCGTGAACTCAATATTGCCAAGGTCTAAACGATCCGCACCCGATTCAATCGTATTTTCGTTGTAGTGTAGGCCTAAGAACTGCTTCATACGGCGCTGTAATAATTCCATATCCGGACTGTCGATTCCGATTGGTAAATCCTCTTCGTCTTCTTTCTTCTTGAAGAGTTTTTTCTCCGCAAGATTAATCGACACCAGATGCCAAACACTACTTGTCTTATCCGGATTTTCCGGCCAAATACGAATCGCTCGACCTCGCATCTGATTGCTGAGCATAAAGCTACCGACAAAGCTAGCGAGAATCAATGAGTTCACGCACGGTGCATCCCATCCTTCGCCGAGGAGAGATTTTGTCCCAATCACGACATGAATCTGCCCTTCTTGGAAGAGCTGTGTCACGGCGCTGACTAAATCATGTTGTGCCCCAACTAAACGAACCTTCACATAGTCCTTCTCGTCTAGTTGTCCTACCGGTTGGAAGGTAATCTTATCGGCTCCAAAAAGGGCTTCTAAACGAGATTTTACAACTGTTGGGATAAGCACGAGACTTCCTGTTAAAACAGCCACAGGAACGTCTAATTGTTGTTCCTCAAGCTCTCTACGAAGGACTTCGAAGTAGGGCAATACGCCCAGTTGGCTATATTGAATTTCTGGATTTCCTAAGTGCACCTCAAAGTCCTTTCGAATGAAGTCAGTCAGAATCAGTTGTCTTAACTCACTGCCTAATGTTTCGTGTTCAGCTTTAAAAATATCTCTGACAGCATTTAATTTTCCAAGGGATTGATTTAATAGTTGGTCTATTTTTTTATTGCGAAGCAGCTGTACTTGTTTGCGGTCGATTAAGCCCAGAGATTTCAGTTCACTCTTCAACTCTTTCAGGTCTTCTTCGGATACATCATACCAATGCGGCACGTCGAATAACATTCCTTGTAAGAGGATTTCAAACCACGCCAAGTCAAACATCGGAAGGAGGCTTGCCCCTAGTAATTGTTGAAAATGTTTCGGGAACTCGATTCCTTTATGACGTAGAAAAATCAGCGTGGCCGAGAGATACTTTGGCTCGTTTAAGAGTTCATCTTCCGAAATGGTGCCATCGAGCGCGCGGCTAGTTCTCACTGCCTCGCAAAACATCGAATCCTCGGATAGTTTTTTCAAGAAGGCTCTCTTCTGCGTAGAGAACTGATCGAGTTGTTGCTCTTCTTCCTTCGTCGGGAAGGAGAAATACACATAGTCCTGGTGCGGACACAAACTACCCTCTTTGACGAGTTCTGGAACGGTAATTTCCTCATCGATTTCCCCACACATAGCCACATAACGCTCCCAAAGTGCAGGCTCTCCTTCATATGGAGGTGTTGCCGTCAGTGAAATCACATTCATATCCGCAAAGGATTTACGGAAGGTTTCTAGACTCTTCCACCATTCATTTCGTAAGTGATGGCACTCATCGAGACACAATGTTCCAAGATTCGCTTCCTTAAAGAGCCCAACGATATCGACTCCTTTAAAATCAAAATGCTCGTTTTCGACTACATCGTCCGTATCCTCAACTTCCGCGTCGCCTTCCAGACGATTGATGGCACTGTGCAACGCTTGATACGTCGCAACGGTGATCGTTTTTGGCTGTTTGAGATTTTGCGAAATCATTTCATCGGCTAGAAGCTCATCATCCAGAAACGCCTCACGAATACGATCTACCCACTGCTGGCGAATCGTCACGGTTGGCACTAGAATAAGCGCCGGCTTACTATTACGACGAATAAATTCAATTCCTAGCGTCGTTTTCCCAGAACCTGGAGCCGCCACTAAGTGAATATGACCATCCGCCATAATCGAATCGCTCTTTTCTAAAATGCGTTTTTGATACTGGCGCCACTCGCCTTTAAAAGATAAGTGTTCTAACACGTAACCCCTCCTTTGCTCATTCATTATACCATTAGATTTCTTCTTTTAATTCGATTTTGATAACACTGTCCACTTCATCAGGTAACGGATAGGTGTAAGCCCCAATTTCTCCATATTGTGCAAAGCAAATGTCTTGAAAAGCTAAAGTAGTCCAACTATTGGAAATTCTCACTTCACTACCATCCTGGACAAAACTCATTCGTTGAATTTGTTCCCGATGAATCCCCGTTAAAGCGATCGGACCAATCGGTTGTTCGAAAACATGTGCGTATAGATTTTTACCATCCTTCGTATAATATCCCCATTCTGGTTTTGGTAAATCCACAAATCCTCCACGATAGATAGATTCGCCATTCTTCTTCATCCATTCTCCAATGCCATGTAAAATTTCAAGGCTCTCTTTTGGAAAGTTTCCTTTAGCAGTAGGTCCAACATTTAAAATCATGTTTCCGCCCTTACTAACACATTCTACCAGTTTACGAATGAGTACTTTAGGGCTCTTATAGAGTTTATCACTTGGGTTATAGGCCCAATGGTTATTCATCGTGAGACATAGTTCCCACGGTAGCAATTCCCCTTTTACATTCCGAATCCCTTCATGCGGTACGATTTGTTCGGGACTGACAAAGTCTCCAGAATAGGGATGAATCTTCTCACTTGCAATACTTCCGAAACCCTCTCCAGAAGTCTCTAAGCGATTGTCAACAACCACATCAGGTTGATGTTTTCTTACAAGTTCTATTAAGTCGCTTGCCTTCCATTTTTCACCAAACATTTCGCCATAGGAAAAATCAAACCAGAGAATATCGAGTTTCCCGTACTTCGTTACAATTTCTTCTACTTGGTGATGCATAAATTCCAAATAGCGGTCAAAATCGATTGTTTCATCCTTATATGCGATTTTCCCTCTCATAGGATGATGTCGATCTGCGTACTTTGGATAATCTGGATGATACCAGTCCAGTAGACTAAAATATAATCCCACTCGAAGCCCTTCTGCTCTTACTGCCTCTACAAATTCACGAACTAAATCTCTTCCAAAGGATGTATTAGTAATTTTATAATCTGTATACTCGGAATCAAATAAACAAAATCCGTCGTGATGTTTAGCCGTCAATACGACATACTTCATTCCCGCTTCTTTAGCAGCCTTCGCCCAAGCTTTTGCATCGAATTCGCTTGGATTAAATGCGTCAAAATAGGGTTGATAGTCTTCAATTGCCATTTGTTCATTACTGCGGATCCATTCTCCCCTTCCAGGAATCGCATAAAGCCCAAAATGAATAAACATTCCAAATCGAGCTTGTCTAAACCATTTGGTCCTTTGTAAAATAATTTCTAAGGAATTCTCCATTGCCCTCCACTCCTTTATACTAATGCATTCATCTAATGTTATTCTATCACTCTTCTCCTACCAATAAAATCTTTATAGCAAAATAAATAACCACTAGAGTCCTAGTGGTTATCGATTTTGATTTACTTTTTAAATGAGATACCAATCTAGTTTTCCATGTTTGATCGACTGTCTCATATAAAATTGAGCAAAGTGGAGTTCCATTAAGAAAACCATGAGTGTTGCCCCTAAAATAACGAGAACTGGTTCATTCTTAAAGAATAGCCCTACTGCAGTCCCAACAATGAATATTATGATTTGAATCATATAATACCCTTTGCTATAGCGAAGATAGTCTTTATTATATGGGCCATTTGCTAAAATAGCTGCTTGAAATAGCCCAATTCCTGCGAAGAAAAAGGCTGTTACAAAGAGATAATCCGCTTCTGGATTGACTAAAAAACTCATAGACACAGTAATCATAATTAATCCAATAAAAATTGGGTAATGACTGTAAATAAGGAAAAGCCCTCTCGAATTTGAAGCTTCATCAATCGCATGATCAAATTGACCAAAATAATAAAGGAACAATAAAACCATTAACAAGAACAGTAAAATAGAAGTCATACTAAAGGTTTCTGGTGTATAATAATCCGCCAATCCCATGACCATTTCGCCAAATGTAATAATCACAAGTAATGAAATTCGTTCGATTAAATGAGGTAGGTTAATCTTAAATGCCGCATCATGTCTTGTATTGAAAATCGGCATCACAAAGGTACCCACAATCCCTGTTATAAATAGAATGGATCCCGTTTGAATAGGTAATATTGCCGAAAGAAAAGCGACTACTGAACGAATTCCTGTCAAATAAAGGAAGCCCATAATCGACTTTTGATTCTCAATATCACATTCTTTTCGACGATACTCAATTAAATATTGTATAAAGAGAATAAGTGATAAAAAGCCTACGACTGAACAAAAATAATGATACGTTTCTTGCCAATCGTTTGTAATGACATTCGACAATAATAGTAGCAATGCCATTTTTGTAAACATGACGATCATGTTCACTAATGAGTTTTTCCCGTAACGATTTGTAAAGACTGTCTGAATCATCCAGCTATTCACTAATACTAAAAGCGTCACTAAAAACGCCAATATCGAATCCCATGTCAAGATTCCATTATGTAGATGGTGAATGAGCGCTGTTGTCTTTGAAATTGCAAAAACAAACACTAAATCATAAAAAAGTTCTGTAAATTCTACACGTTTATGTTTAATCAATTCTGTCATTTTCGTTTACCTTGATTGTTCCAATTGTTTTCTTTGATAGCCCTTTGAGACCTTCATCAAAGTCTCGTAGGCTTCTGCCAATTCCTCTTTTAAAGTGGCATCTTTTAAATACGATTGTACTTTCTGAATCACTTCTTTTTCGCGATTGGCATCGAGAATCGCAATCCCATTTTCTTTTTTTATTTGAGCGACTTCGACAACGACTTGCATGCGGCGTTCAAAGAGCGCTACAATCTCGCGGTCAATCACATCAATTTCTGCGCGTTGTTTTTCTAACAAGAGATTTCCTCCTCATTTAAATTCCAAAGAAGACGCCTAATGGGTAGCCTACAATAATCGCACTCGCAGCGCTGAGTAAGAATAGGCCTCCTCCGTATACAAAGGCATCTTTTGCATTCGTCCAACCAGAGCCAACCGAAATCGCTACATACGGCATGCTTGGTGGTGTCATAAAGGCAAGACTCGCCATAAATCCAATTAAGCAGGCAATCGTCCCCGCTTGTACATCCACAGACCCTGTCGCATAGACCGTCGTTAATACGGTTGTGACGACCGATACGGTGACTAAGTTTGAAGAGACGTTCGTTTGCAATCCTGCCCAAAGGACGAAGATAATAACGACAAGAATTGGAGCTAGAGTCGCAAATACAGGTACGAGTGAACTTTCAAGAAGTCCGATGACTCCTAATTCTGGTTTTGTAACAAGAGTTCCCATGCTAAGAGTGGCTCCTACTAGGAACATACTTGGCCAGTACACACCCTTTTGAAGTCCTTCTTGAATCGATAAGAGTGGTTTCCCGTCAAATGACAGAATCGCCATTACGATGACCCCAATCATCGGTGGAAATGCCATCCCTGCTGTTTTTAGGAAGGCCGCGACGTCAGGTAAGAATCCTCCTACGAGTTCCGGAAGAATCCATAATAAGACGACTCCCATGAAAATCAGTACTGTTGCCGTTTCGCGTTTTGATTTGGTAGGAAGGGAATCGAGGGAGTCGAGTGATTTCATTTCTACGTTTGACAAATCTACTTTCCAAATGGTTCTAAGAGCAGCTCCCATCGCAATAAAGAGCACGAGTCCGGCCGGAATTCCAATCATCATATATTGCGCATTGGAAATCGCAATTCCTGTTGCATTCTTGTAAAGTGCCATCGCGGTTACAGAGAAGACGTGGTTAATCGGCGTCATCGCTGTACCAATTGCCACCGTGGCAAAAAGTGCGATCAGAAGCACTGAAGCCTCTCTGTCTCCTTTTCTCAAGCCGAGAACCGCCATGATTTCCTCGTAAATCGGAAAGACAATCATAAAGAGAATCGTTGGCGAAATAAAGAGACTAATGACCAAAACGCTGGCATAAAAAGACCCGATAAAATGCCATGGAGACTTCCCTGCAAAGGAGCTACCGAGCGCTCGAGCGACGAAACGGCGAAGGGCTGGCGTTTGTTCCAAAGCGTAAGTCATTAAAAATGTAAATAGTAAAAAGACAAAGGTCGTGTTCCCAAACGACAGAGTAAAAATTTGAGAGTAATTGACTCCGGGAAGCATCCCGATGCCTAACATCACGTAGCAGAGAACACTCGGCCAGTCCGTTGCGACAAATAGCCAAAGTAGTAGGCTACTAAAGAAGATAGATAAAATGGAAACGGTCGGCGCCGCTAGTCCAAATAATGTTCCTTGTGTAATGGTTAAATAACTGCTCGTTCCCATGAGAACAGCGCTGATTGCAATGATGAACTGTTGCAACCAGGTCCATGTTTTCCCTTTCATTGTTTCACCTCATTCTTATCTATCCTACCTCATTTTAAATCAGATTGCTATTGAAACTAGGAATAAACTTTGGAATCCGTCATCACTTTTCTTCTATATTATATAGAAAGATTTTTCCCAAAATAAAAAAGCCAGGTGCAATCCCTGGCTCTTCACTAATGTTCAAATTTTAATGCTTTTGCAAGACGTTTATAAAGGAATAATGCAAGAATACTATTCAGCCCAAATTTAATGATATTAAATGGCAATAATGCAAATGTCATTAACGAAGCTAAGTCTGTTACATAAGGGTTTAGTGCATGAGCTGCAGCGACAATTTTTTCCATTGGAAAATTAATAGCAGTCGCATATAAAGGAAACATCACAAAATAATTTGCTGTTAATAAGACAACTGTAGCGGCAATCGTCCCAACGTTTAAACTCATAATCGCCGTTTTAAAATTGCGATTTCGTTGATACAAAATGACTGCTGGTAACATAAAACTTAAACTTCCTATTAAGTTCACCGTTTCCCCAATTCCATATGTCATCGACCCATTATAGACGAAATTCAATAAGATCTTGATAATGGCGATAAAACTTCCATAAACTGGACCTAAAATATAGCCCCCCAACAATACCGGTAAGTCTGAAAAGTCCAACTTCACAAAGGTTGGAATAAACGGCACGTTAAAAGATAGAAACATTAAAACGGTACTGATGGCACCAAAAACACCTACTAGAACAATTTTTTTAGTCGCTGCTCCTGTCGACTTTTTTACATCTGTACTCATCGTACATCCTCCTTCTTAGGGCGAAGGAAATTGCACTTTTCACCCAATCCCAATAAAAAAAGCAGTATTGAAATGGACCTTTCAATACTGCTCGTCAAATAGACTCGTTGAAATAGTGCCATTTTCTCACATCTAGACTATACTATCGGTTCTGGAATCACACCAGATCATGCCAAGCGGCTCGTGGACTATACCACCGGTCAGGAATTTCACCTTGCCCCGAAAATGTTATTTTATAAGTTGATTGTAGCACTTCCAGTAGCATTGCGCAATCTCTCTGCTTATAAATGTTTTAAAAATGATTCCTAACTAAAAAAATTGGATGCCGTTCACTGGCATCCAATTTTATAGAAATCTATTTTACTTCCTTAAACCCTTCTTCTAAAATCTTTTTTTTGGATTCTTCAAAACTATAACGATCATTTTTCTTCACTACAGCTGTATGAATACTACTGTAGAGCATCGGTGCTTTAGAACGACTCTCTTCATCATCATATTTGAACTTTTTAAGATCAACATCAACGGTAAATGCGATTTCCTTTTCACTATCCGATTGAGTGACTTTAATTCCATCAATCCCATCCATTTCTTTTACGATTTTCTCACGTTGTCTACGTGCTTTTTCTTCGTACTCCTTGTTCTTAGAAATATCATAGCTGATGTTAAACGTCACTGAGGAAACCGAATCTTTTTCCTTGTCGTACATGTAAGTTACTTTTTGCTTCGAGATAGAAACTTCTAAGGCAAATGCCGCTTTACTTTCAGAACGACATCCTAATAAGACAAAAAATACACCTAATAAGACAATCGATAATTGAACTATTTTTTTCATTTTATACTCCTTTATTCTGACTTATTGTTATCATAAAAAATATAGTGTATGGTGTCAAATTATACTGGAAGTGTATAAATCTACTACACAATGTAAACAAAAACCGCCTCCTTTTCAGGAGACGGTTATTTCATTTCATATTAGAAACGGATGTAAGTCGCACGAGCTGCAACGCTTGCTGAAATTGTACGGTAAGAGATTACGTTTAATCCTTGTACGTTCATTTCAGAGATGTATAATGAACCATCTGCGTTAACTGCTTCTACGAATGCAACGTGCCCGTAAGTTGGGTCAGCACCAGCTAAACCTTGTTGGAACACGATTGCTGAACCAGCTGATGGTGAGTTAGATACTGAGTATCCATAGCTACGAGCATATGCTGGCCATTCAGCCGCGTTACCCATCATGCTGTGTCCGATTGGTGTACCAACTTGTGCCATACGATTGAATACATAGTAAGTACATTGCCCGAAGTATCCACCGTTTAAAGCTGCACGGTAACTTGGGTCAACTGCTGGGAATCCTCCGCCAGTTGTGTAAGTGTAGCTAGAAGTTTGTGTTGTTGCTGCAGTAGCACTAGATGTTGCTCGTGATGTCGGAGACTGATAAGAAGTCGTTGTGGCAACAGAATTCGTTACCTCTGCTGCTAAAGCTTGACGAGATGCTTCAGCAATACGTGCCGCTTCAGCTTCTGCTTTTGCTTTTTCTTCAGCTAAACGTTTTTGGAAAGCTTCTTTTTCTGCTACTAATCCATCACGTTTTGAAATTTCAGCTAATTCTTCTTGAGATAAGTTTGCTAATAAAACTTTATTTTTGTCAAAAGTTTCATTTAATTTTGTTTGTAAGCCTTGTAATTCTTCCTCAGCTTTTTGTTGTTCTGCTAATTTAGCTTGTTGTTGCTCTTCTTTAGCTTCAACTTGTTTCTTATCTTCTGCTTGTTGTTGCATTAAATCACGGTTAGCACCGATTAAATCCATAACAACACCGATACGGTTAACGATATCTGATAAGTTTTCTGCATTTAATAAGAAGTCAACATATGAACGAGCTCCGTTTGTTTGTACAGCACGAGCTTGTTCTTCTAAACGTTCGTTACGTTCAGCAATTACTTTTTCTAATTTAGAAATTTCTGATTTTAATGAGTCGATTGCAGCTTGAGCTTCAGCTTTTTGAGCTTTAGTAGCATCAATCTTAGTTTGTACTCCTGATAATTCAGATACTAATGAATCAATTGTTGCATTAACTGCAGCTTTTTTATCATTGATATTTGCAATTGTTGAATTAACTGAATTGATTTGTGAGTCAAAGTCTTGCGCACTAACCTTTGGTGCTAAAGCTCCTAATGTTAATACTGTTCCTGTTACTAATACTGTTAATAAACGTTTCTTCAAGTGAGTCCCTCCAATAGTTCCAATAAAAAATCAATTATATATTCGAAGTAGCCGATTCGGCTTAAATAAAACTTAACTTGGTACTATAATACCATAGGACTTTAGTCTGATGTTGATTTTCTTTGAATTGACAATACCTTGTAACAAAGCTGTAACATAAGACGATTAGCTGACCTTTTTGATACAAAAAAAGGAGAAATTTATAAAATATTACAGATTAATGTGTGTTTTTTATAGAATGATTCAATGAAAATATGTAATTCCTTTAAAACCGGTATTTATATCTTCAAAAAGTTTTGTAATAAACCAAACCTTGGGCCTCAAAATACGAGAAATATGGTATATTTAACATATCCAATCGAAAATAGAAGGGAGCTATTTTTATGATATTAACATTAACAATGAATCCGGCGGTAGATATTGGGTATACGGTCGAAACATTAAAGATGGATACGGTGAATCGTACTCAAAAGGTTAGTAAAACACCTGGTGGAAAAGGCCTCAACGTGAGTCGTGTCTTAAAGCAACTCGGTTCTCCAGTACTTGCAACAGGATTGCTGGGCGGTCACATTGGTGCTTTTATTAAAGAAAAACTGGATGAGGTTGCCTTGCAAAACAACTTCTACCCTATCCAGTCGGAAACGCGTAATTGTATTGCCATCCTGCACGAAGGACTTCAAACGGAGATCTTAGAGGCTGGACCTACCATTACACCAGAGGAACAAGCAGGTTTCCTCGCCCACTTCGATAACTTGTTAAAAGAAGTCGATCTTATCACAATCTCTGGCAGCTTACCTAGTGGAATGGATGATGATTTATACGCAACAATTATAGACAAAGCCACAGCAGTCGGAGTTCCTGTACTTTTAGATACTTCTGGAAAGACATTAAAGATTGCGCTAGAAGCCTCTTCCAAGCCAGCCTTAATTAAGCCAAACCAAGAAGAGCTCGCTGGGTTATTAGGAGTTCCTGAAGCGACAACGGTTGAAGAATTGAAGAAGCAATTAAACTCTCCGTTATTTGACGGGGTGGATTGGGTGGTTGTTTCGCTTGGATCAAAAGGCGCACTTGCAAAACATGAAGGAGCGTTTTTCCAGGTGAATATCCCCAAAGTCAACGCCGTGAATCCAGTTGGGTCGGGAGACTCGACGATTGCTGGGTTAGCGCATGCGATTGCAAAAGGCGAAAGCATCGAAACCATTTTAAAAACTGCAGTGACTGCAGGTACGCTCAATGCCATGGAAGCTCAGACGGGCTTTATTGACATGGATAACTTCGATGCTATTTTCAATGCGGTAACCGTGGAAAAAGTATAAATAAAAAAGGGGATTTCGGAAAAGCCTTATGGCTATCTTCATAGTGACGGTAACGTTGTACCGGTTCGAGCCAAAGTCTCTCACCTTTAAAGACTCAAAGAGGGCGTACGGATTACAAATCCTACGCCCTCTTATTCGTTTTAATACGGAACACGTTACTATCACTATTGAAGCCATATACTTTCCGAAATCTAAATCCAATTCCATCTTCTCAAGCAAGGTTACCGCATTGAAAGGATCTTACGTAAAATAGCCTGAGCTTCTATTGATTGAGCGGGTGCTTTTTTAAATGGTAATGTGCACGGTTTTACAGTCGAAATGCTCTCACTAAATCTTGAGTTTTAGATCCAACAAATTCGGGCTTTTGATAAAAAAGTTATTTTGCAATATAACGTATATGTCATATTGTGTTTTTTACATTTGCTTTTGAAACACGATTATGTAGACGTTTATGACAGGTTTGATAATCTATTTAAAACATTTTTTTATTTCAAACTTTGTGAACTGCTCGTTATCATTTGATCGTTAAGAATAATTTTCTAAGTGACTTTATGCAGGATGATTCTGAAGAAGAATACGGATTTTATCATCACAGTAACGTGGTAGATCATAAAAACGAGGGAGAAAGACAGAAATGTCATGGATACATTTATCGTTTTCTTTCCCCTACAAAGTTGAATAGGAATGAGATAGCTGTTTACAGCTAGACTCATTCCATTCAACCACTGTGCTAAGAGGGCGTAAGATTGTTAATCCGTACTTAAAGTACTTTATACAGTTAGACGCATTAGATGATTGAATTAAGCTTCATCACTCGTGATTCGCTTAATCCTAATCATCCTT
>ERZ773076.110-NODE-110-length-45574-cov-5.720315_pt1 | contig 45574 bp, 44 predicted proteins | sample MGYA00580613_ERZ773076 | MGnify/ENA primary metagenome ERZ773076 (study PRJEB29015, sample SAMEA2738005) | human oral metagenome | biome: human oral; feature: human-associated habitat; material: dental | place: China | collected 2057 ...
TCATCTGGATCGCCGGCGATATTATCGATGAGTATGAGTCCTTCCTCGAATACTTTCGCTCCATGGTGGCCTACAACAAAAGACGTGCGACAAAATTTGCTCAAGAGCACGGCATTGAGGGTGAGCCACGGTTCGTGGTGCCAAAGTATGCGGATGAATTCAAGAGCCAGGAATAGAGCGAGGATTATAAGGAAAAATAGACAGCATACACCTCGCAGGATAATTATGGCGGAAGGGGAGGGATTCGAACCCTCGGTACGAGGAAATCGCACGCCGGTTTTCAAGACCGGTACCTTCAACCACTCGGTCACCCTTCCGTGTCCGTCTCATTATATGTCACAACGCCTAGAATAACAAGGCGCCGCCAAAATTCTTATTTACGTGGTCGCTTGGTTGAGCGCTGAGTTGGCTTTGGCTTCGGTAGGCGTGGCGCGACAAAGGCTTCGAGCACTGCCCACGATACACCGTTAATCAAGAAAACGACCAGTATGCCACCCGCTATCGTCACGATACACCGGCTGAGCGACGGGTCAGCTAATGCTACAACTCCGGCCACAAACGTCAAGAGGATAGCTAGTACTATATAGGTGTGCTGCAGCTTGCGCCGTTGGTTCTTTTCAGCATTCAAATCGCTCAAAAATTGTGTCATTATATCTCGCATAATTGATACTGTAGCATGTTTGATTCAATATGTCAATATAGCTTTCCTCATCGCACCCCGCAGCCACGGGTCGCAGCTCCTCTCTTTTATGGTGTAACAACCTGCATGGAGCAACTCGGCAGTCATGAGGGCGGTGACGATACTAGACCTAAAATGCTCGACCTATAAGGTTACCTTTGCAAGAGGGCGAGCAAAAGCCTGTGAGGGTCTTTCGCCGGCGCAGGTGGAAGATATAGAAAATTACTTCTTGCAGAATGGCTATATGCGCCGAGCAGCAGGAGAAAATTGCCAGGGCAATCCCAACCCTGGGCTGTCGCCAATAGCCTATTCCATACTAATGTGGTATACTATCATTACAATGTAGTATCCGTTATGGGGGCATATGTGTAGCATTGAATTACTAAACAGAACATCACAGCCGGGGTTTATCCCAGACAGCCAGACGTTTGGCAGTTGGGTACTGAGCCCTGTCCGCGAGAAAGATCCATGTATAACGAAGCCGACGCCGGGGATTGTGGCAATCCCCAACACTCACTACGGACTTGACTTTCGGGGTGTCGGCATCGAGACGCTTATTCTGCTGGTGCTGCTGGTGCCGGCATTCCTGCTGCGGGGTCGCAAAAAGCAGTTGCGCCACGCCAAAGTCATCCGGCGCATCCTGTTCACCCTGGCAGTGCTGTTTATCCTGGCGGTGGCGGTAGTGACGGCTCGCCGGTTGGGCTGGCTGGGCTGGCTGAGCTATTGATAGTGAGAACCACGCCATCAGGCTGCGCTAGCCGGTGACGATGGCAGTGAGGAGGTTGGCGGCTAGGCCGTAGCTCTGTATTGTGGTATAATATTTCTAGATTGTCGCCTCAGAGACTTGGTAATTTGTGCGCGGCGAGTGGAGATAGTATATAGTCTGCCATAACTGGCGGGGAAGGGATTTTGGATGAGTCCAGAACAGAAAGCACAAGAGATCAATAGTCGGTACCGGGCAAATTTCCTCCGAGTGCTACGGGTCGCTGCCGACCAGACGGTCCAGGGCTGGGAAAAGCTCGCCGTGATCGTCAATATTGATACCGTGAGAAAGGCCGTCCATAGCTACTGCGTCGTCATCAAGGATGGCAAGCCTTACTCACAGTGGATCGGCACAGAGCATCTCAATGCAATCTATAATAATGGCATTGATTGGCTGAATACGCTGGCGTCAGCTGGGTTACCACAATGGAAAGGAATGGCGGGGGCACTTGATACGCGGCGACATTTTATTTGGCAAGCCGACTACACCAATAGCCTCTATTTCAGTGACGAAGATAATTGGTATTATACTTCTGAAATGATCAAGCTCCTCGATGACGACAAGCTACCAGAGCGAGAAAATCCAGAGTTTGTGTGCGGCACGATGAGCAACCCAGAGGATACCTTGATGAAATACTCTCAGCAGCTCTCTCGGATCATGAGCCGATCCGCGGTAGAGGTAAGCGGTGATGCCTGGGATAAGAGTGGCCTAGTGATCAATATTATACCGGACAAAGACGGCGGGGCGAGTCTCCGCAGCTATGGCATAATTGCCCAGAACAACAAGCCGGTCAGCTACTGGATGACCCAGGATACCAAGGATGAAATCCAGTCACTGATCGCTGCTTGGCAGATGGAGATGGCGGCAGCTGGCGATACACCATGGCGCGCCCTCTTCATGGGGGTCGATAGTCGTGGCCGCACGATGTTCCGCCTGCAACATAACGAATTAGGTATCTGGCAGCTGCATGACGACCAAGACCTCAACTGGGATGTCATCGTGCAGGGCTTTGACTTGATGAAGTAGCGTGCCTCCCGATAATGCCGTTCTTGCCTTCCTTTAGAGTATTTGCTATAATTAGCCAGAAGGAAGGTCTGGATTTATACAGGCCATTATTTTATGAGAGACGCCACAACTATTCGCAACATTGCTATTATTGCCCACGTCGACCACGGTAAGACAACCATGGTCGATGGACTACTAAAACAGTCGCAGACATTTCGCGACAACCAAGCTGAGATGAGCCAAGAGCTGATCATGGACTCGGGCGATCAGGAGCATGAACGAGGTATCACCATCACCGCCAAGCAGACATCGATTTACTACGGTGATTATAAGATTAATATCATCGACACACCGGGGCATGCTGATTTTTCGGGCGAGGTGGAGCGGACGCTCAATATGGCAGATGGCGTATTGCTGATCGTTGATGCACAAGAAGGGCCAATGCCGCAGACTAAATTTGTCCTTGCCAAGGCGCTCGAGCTGGGGCTTAAACCAGTGGTTGTGATGAACAAAATTGATAAGCCGGCCCGGCGAATCGCTGAGGTTGAAGACGAGCTGAGTGATCTGTTTTTGGAGTTGGCGACTGATGATTCACAGCTACAATATCCCGTATATTATGCCATTGGCCGCGACGGGAAAGCCTGGCGAGACATGCCAAATGACCCAAACGAGCCAGCTGATTTGACACCAATTTTTGAGGCGATCATTCACGATATCCCAGCGCCGCACGTTGCCCAGGATGGCGATTTTCAGATGTTAGTGACCAGCCTGCAGTATGACAACTTCCAAGGAAAGTACGCGATCGGCCGAATCACTCGTGGGACAGCGCGGCGAGGGCTTAGCGTGTGTGTCATGAAAGATGGCCAGGTAGCTGGCTCGGCGAGAATCGACGCAGTATTTGGCTATCGTGGGCTTGGCCGCGAAGAACTTGCCGAGGCATCTGCCGGCGATATCGTGGCGCTGGTTGGTGTGGCTGAGGCACATATCGGCGACACTATCGCTGATAAGGATCACCCAGAAGCCCTCCCAACCATCGCAATTGAAGCACCTACTTTGCGCATGTATCTTGGCCCGAATACCAGCCCGATGAAAGGTCGTGAAGGCGAGTTTACCACCTCGCGGCAGATCGGCGATCGGCTACGGCGCGAGCTCGAAACCAATGTGGCGCTGCGAGTCGAAGAGCACGGAATCGGCTTCACGGTATCAGGCCGAGGCGAGCTGCACCTAAGTGTGCTGATCGAGACGATGCGGCGAGAAGGGTTTGAATTTGAAGTTGGCCGGCCACAGGTGGTGACGATAGTTGAAGATGGTGTCAAGAAAGAGCCGATCGAAGAAGTCTTTATTGAAGTTGAGCCCGAATTCATCGGTGCTGTCAGCCAAGAATTGGGCGCGCGCCGAGCCGAGATCCGCCTACAAGAAACCACCGTCAGTGGCACGATGCGTTTGATCTATATACTACCGACGCGGGCGCTGATCGGCCTACGCAGCACACTGCTGACCGCCACCAAGGGAACAGTCATTATGAATTCGTTGCCTTATGGGTATCAGCCACTAACTGGCACACTACCCCGGATCCGCAATGGAGTATTGATCGCCTTTGAGGCGGGCACGACCACCCCATACGCGTTGCAGGCAGCCGAGGCGCGCGGTGAATTGCTGGTCGGGCCTGGTACTGAAGTGTATGCTGGGATGATCGTCGGTATGTATAATCGGCAAGAAGATATCGAGATCAATGTCTGCAAAGCCAAACACCTGACCAATATGCGCTCCAAGTCGTCTGACGGTACAGTCCAGCTGACACCGTTCACGCGTTTCAGCCTGGAGCAGTGCATCGACTTCATCGAGGATGATGAGCTGCTTGAAGTGACACCGAAACACCTACGCCTGCGCAAGCGCTACCTCGACGCTAATCAGCGCAAGCGCGCCGCCAAAACCTAGCCCAGAGTCAGCCTGATCTATCAGATTAGTGATAAACATGAGAAAAGTGACAAATTACCGATAGGCTTCACTACTCTCACAAGGTACGACGATAAAAAAGCGAATCCAGGCTCTCGCAGCGAAGAGGACGAGTGTGCGATACCCCCCGAAAGGACGCCATGCGCGCACGATTACTCATTGAGGAAGATACGAACGCGTTCACAACACCACCCTCTCTCAAAATAGTCGTAGACAGGCGCCCACTACCACAACTCGCTCCGTTGCTTTCGCCGTGTCATAAAAAATCGCCCCTATGGTGGGGCGGGAAGTGCTGCTAGGCGATCGATCGGCGCGCGGGTATGAAATCTAAGTGGAGCCACGATCGGGGCTTGAACCCGAGACCTCATCCTTACCATGGATGCGCTCTACCAACTGAGCTATCGCGGCATGATTCGCTATGAATTATAGCAGAGTAGCCGGCTTTCGTAAACCGGGCGGGCCATAGAAATTATCGCGAGACTCTCTACCTCAGCGTACCCAGCAAGTAGAGAAGGAGAGTAGGGAGGCGCCCGCGCTATTTTACCAAAGTTAGCATATACGGTATAATTAAAGTTATGACACGATCATCCATCTCTCCCACAGCCATCTCTGAGGCATTGCTGTATCGGCAGGCCTGCAAGGCCTTTGATCCAGACAAAAAAATTGCCGACAAGGACATCCAACTTATCCTCGAAGCTATTCGCCTTAGCCCGAGCTCGTATGGTATCGAGCCCTTCAACGTAATTGTCGCCCAGGACGCGCAGCTACGCCATGACCTCAAGAAACATGCTGCGATGAATGGGCCACGATTCACCGCGAGCCACTTTCTGATTTTTACCGCCAAAACAAGCCGCGCAATGGACGACTATGTCACCTATATGCTACGCGATTCCAAACAAATGAATACGGTCAAAGCCACCGCTTACAAGGCATTTTGGAAACATTGGGCGAAGAAAGATTTCCATTTGTTTGACACGCCCGAGGCACTTCATCAGTGGGCGGCACGACAGGCCTACATCGCCCTGGGTATCGCTATGATGGTCGCTGCTGAGCGGCAGATCGACTCCTGCCCAATCGAGGGGTTCGCGCTAGATGAGACAGCCGAGACGCTCGCCCGATACCAACTGATTGACCCCCATGCCGATAGGCCAGTGGTCATGCTTGCACTGGGCTACCGCACCGCTCACACCAAGAACCCAGCCCAGAAGCAGCGTCGACCACTCGATGAAGTTGTTCGCTGGTACTAGTATTTTTTTGCTGCCCATGCTATAATCAGCAAAGACGTGTTATAAACCCTAACAAGCAAAGAGATGGCATAAGGAGATGGCAAAGAAGAATACAAAGCGAAAGTTGATCGGCTTGGTGAGCGACAAAAGCAACCACCGGACATACTACACGACCGTCAATACCCAAAACCGCACCACCAAGGGGCAGGGTAAGTTGACGCTACGCAAATACGACCCAATTGCGCGCGAGCATGCGACCTACACCGAAACCAAAAAGAACCTCGGCCGCAACGAGGTCAAGGCTCGCAAGAGTTAGTCGCGATACATCAATATACCAGTACACTCCCCGGGGTATCCGGGGAGTGTTATCGTTTCCTGCTGCCCTAGCGCGTCCAGGGAAGGCGATAGGTCATTTGCCAGGCCGCATCAACCGCCAGTGTATGTCGCGCAGCATATTCATGTACGACAAGAAGGCATGCGGCGGCGAAGTACTATCGTCGCTCCTCATCGTATCGAGAGCCCCACGTGGCGAGGTAGCTGACATAGCGGCAATGTAGTCAGCCGCCTGCAGTTGACGCCACGCCTCAAGCAGGGTGCTATCCCCAGATTGAGCAACCAAGGGCGCTAGTTGACGCAGATACCGCAGGGCCTCTCGCTGAAGCTCATTCACCCCTTGCATCGCTCCTGCCTCTTCCGACTGACTGGTAGGCGCATCAGCTGCTGGCGAGGAGGCGAGCTGACCAACTGGCGCCTGTGCGGCCAGCGCCTGACTAACTGTATAGAACGTTGTGTCGCTGCGGCGAGCCCAGCGCTGAACAAACTGTGAAAAGAATTCAAAAATACCATCAGCCGCGCGGTGACGCCCACCAAAGGTATCGTAATTCATGCACAAATTGACCAGCGGGCCATCGGCCGCGGTGTCATACACCCACCTCTCAAATGTTGCAGCAGTCAACGGCCACTCTGACCATTGCCGGTCACTGAACCGCTGCGCAATATCATTGCTCAAACGGTGGTTGCTCAGCAGTAGCCGAGTATACGAGGTTGCGGGTGGCTGGTAGACATAGCCCGGACTACGCCATTCCAATAGTGCATCGTCTGCTTCAGCGAGCACACCGATGAAGCCGGCCGACTCGGCCCACTGGCCAAGCTGGTCACTATAAGCGAGCCCTGTGTGCGCTACCACATGCATCTTCACGCGAAATAGCTGCTCGATCGTGTGCTGGTGCCGCCGAATCTGTGCAGTAAACTCTGACTGATTATAAAAGAAACTCGCACCATAATAATAGGGTGAGGCGACAAGCTCGACACGGCCAGTTGCCACTAATTGCTGCAGCATAGCGATCAGCGGCGGACAGAACTGCTGGGCCTGCTCCAAGAATGGCCCACTCAGGTGCAGCGACAGAGCAAACTCGGCCTGGTGCTGACACAGCTGCAGGAGCAGCTCCGTCATCGGCAAATAGGAGCACGTAGCCTGCTGATGAAAAAGTTGCTGACTCCGTGCGGCATCGATATAGTCATGGCGAACCGCCATATCAACCACACGATACGGCCGCAAACACCACGGCTGATGGAGATTGAAATATAATGTGACCGCTCGCTTCATGAAGCCTCCTTTTCACCACGGCAACAAGCCTGATACACTCGCATACAGCGAGCAGCTGCATCATACCAGGATAAGCGCCGAGACTCCCGCTTCACCTGTTGCTGCAGGGAATCTCGCAGGTCGGTAGAGCGGGCAATCCGTACTATATCACTCGCTAATGTTTGCACATCCCAATAATCAAACGTCATGATATTGTGCAGTATTTCGCCAACACCAGACTGTTTGCTGATCAGCAGAGCAGTGTCATAGTGAGCGGCCTCCAGTGCGGTCAACCCGAATGGCTCACTGACAGAGCTCATCACAAAGATATCCAGTACGCGGTAGGCGTCACGCCACTGCACGCCGCGGACAAACCCGGCAAATAACACCCGCTGACTGATACCCAGCTGGGCAGATAATTGGATAAGCTCATCGCGCTGTTCACCATCACCAAACAGTACAAAGATCAGTCGATCGTGCTGCTTCAGCGCCAAGGCGGCTGCCTCCAAAAAATAACGCAGGCCTTTTTGAGCGGTCAGCCGAGTCAGCGTACCGACAATAGTGTAGCCGTTCTGCCTGAGGTCATCGAGGTAGCGATACGTCTGATTTCGGCGATCGGCTGATGGCAAGCTCAGATTATTCATCGCATTGTAAATCACCACGACCTTCTCTGGCGGGATGTGATATTTCTCAACAATGATATCCTTGGTAGCGTGGCTGACGGCAATAATTTGGTCTGCCATGAGCAGCCCTTGCTGCTCAATCTCATGCACGAGTTGACTGCCTCGGTATTCACCAGAGCGATCAAATTCGGTCGCATGCACATGAATAATCAGCGGTACACCTGTGAGCTGTTTGGCCACAATACCCGCTTCGATCGTCAGCCAATCATGCGCGTGGATCACATCTGGCCGATGCTGGGCGACGAATTGCCGCACAAAAGCACTATACTGATGCTGCAGCTGTCGTATATGGCGCAGACTATCGCAGTCACCAGCGACTGACTGGCCGTGATCATAGGCGCCGACATACTGCCGCCCCGGCGGCGCTGAGACAGCTGCACACACATTCATATGCGATATCTGCGGCTCAGCCGCATACGGTACGATGAAGTCAATCGTCGCCCCCTGAGCCGCCAGCGCCTTAGACATATGGTAGCAAGCCACTCCGAGTCCACCGCTATTATGCGGCGGTAGTTCCCACCCTAACATTAAAATCCTCATCTCTTTTCCAGTATACGGCTCTGGTTATGCTTTTTCAAGAGATAATAGGCTGCATTTTGTGCGCGCAGACTATTTTTTGGATCAATGAAGACATATTTTGTTCAGCAAAAAACTAATTTTACTGGCAGCCCTTTGTTGTGACCTCTATTCATGCTAGAATGGAGGCATAGGAGTGTAGCTCAGGCGGCTAGAGCATCGGTCTCCAAAACCGAGTGTCGGGGGTTCGAGTCCCTCCACTCCTGCCATGTGTAGTAGTCAACAATAAGGGGTATAAGCCATGACACCATTACAGCTTTCGTCTCCGCATATTATCGCGATGGTCGGTATTCCTGGTGCTGGCAAGTCACAGTTCGCCCGTGAATTCGCCAAAATGTTTGGTGCGCCGGTCTTTGATGTCGACCTCTTACGGCAATTATCCTCTCAGGAATCGCTGCTTAGTCCGATCGCGAGTCAGATTTTACAAGAAATGATGAAAACAAAGCAGACGCTGATTTATGAAGGCCTGACCGAGCGGCGATCTTGGCGAGCCGAGCTGAGCCGGCTGGCCCGGATGAGTGGCTACCGAGTGCTCTTTGTATGGGTGCAGACTGATGTCCCAACTGCCCGCAGCCGCTGGCTCAAGCAGCACCGTGACAGTGGTGCAGAGCAGGCAGAAAATTTATTTGAGCAAAAACTCAAGCAGTTCTCACCACCGCATGCTGTCGAGCCATCTGTGGTCATCAGCGGCCGCCACACCTACACGACCCAAGCCCGCACACTACTCCGCCGCTTAAGTGGGGCACACGCTACGTCGCGTGCAACCGCCACACCGCCACACCGTCTACCGCTACGCCAGCCGACCGACCGACTGAATAGTCGCCCACGGCCGGAGTAGCCAGGATGCCGCGACTTACCGACCGGGAGTTTGGCGATATCGTCGTCAGAAAGCACGCCGCCACCCGCCGGATCACCGCTCGCATCGGGCCAAATGGACAACTGCGGATCACTATACCGACCAGTAGTCCGCTCGCGGCGGTACGATTATTCCTCAAGACCTCACGGCGGCAGCTACGCCAACTGCTCAGCGACCACCAGCATTCACACGCCTACACCAAAGACCAGCCAATCGGCAAAAGCCATCATCTACTGATTCGGCCAGGAAACACTCCAGTGCGCGTCAGCTTGTCGAAGCAGCAGATTATTGCCCACGTGCCAGACGAGGCAGCCATTACCACCCCACCGGTGCAGCAGCTAATTCGCAGTAAAGTACTCGCCGCACTGCGCCGGGAGGCGAAGCATTACCTGCCGCGCCGCGTCCGCTATCTCGCGCAGCAGCATGGGTTTCAATATCAGACAGTAGCGGTCAACCACGCGTCAAGTCGGTGGGGGAGCTGCTCCTCGCGCGGCACGATTAGCCTCAATATCGCGCTGATGACCCTGCCATTTGAGCTGATCGACTACGTCGTCGTCCACGAGCTGGCTCATACCCGCCACATGGACCACTCTCGTCAGTTCTGGCAGGTCGTTGGCCGTATCGACCCTCAGTATCGGGCGCACCGTGACGCATTAGCCGAGCACACCCCTTATATATAATGCTTATGCTATACTACAACTATGATACGAAGAGGCAGGCGATCGCGGCAGGATAACTCGGTCAGCAGGGCAGAGCACGACCGGATCATCACACTGGTCAACAGCCTGACCGATGCCGTCCTCAGCACTGACAAAGACGGTATCGTGACCATCTATAACGCCGCAGCGATGAGCCTGCTTGATGTCAATGCCGGTATCCACGGCAGACACATCAATGATCTCTTACAGCTGACCACACTACAGCACCAGCCACTCGATGTGTTTCGTCAATTGAGTCGATCACCCGCTATTCGCGTCCGCGATGATATTTTGATGCTGCTCAAGCACGGCGATAAGATACGGCTGGAAGCAACATTTGCCCCAATCCTTGGTGGTCACTCTGCAGTGGCCGATGGGTATGTGCTGATTCTTCGTGATATCACAAAGGCCAAGAGCCTCGAGCAAGAGCGTGATGAGTTTATCAGCGTGGTAAGCCATGAACTGCGGACTCCGGTCGCGGTGGCCGAGGGGGCACTGGACAACGCCCGGCTGCTTGCCCAACGTGGCTACACCCGCAAGGTGTACGAGGCGCTCCAAGAAGCGCACCGCCAAGTAGTTTTTTTGGCGCGGATGATCAATGATCTTGGTACTCTATCGCGCACTGAGCGAGGGCTGGCAGACGCGCCAGAAGTCATCGACCTGATACCGTTAGTCAAGCAGCTTCACGAAACCTACGCGCCCCAAGCAGCCGCCAAATCACTGGCTTTTAATCTAGATATCGATCCACAGGCTGGGTCTGTCTACGTGTCACGGCTGTACCTAGAAGAGCTTCTGCAAAACTTTATCACTAATGCGATAAAATACACTCCCCGGGGTGCGATCACCCTGATCGTTCGTCGCCAGCAGACGCACGTGACCATCAGCGTCAAGGACACCGGTATCGGTATCGGCAAAAGCGACCTCAATAAGATATTTGACCGGTTTTACCGAGCCGAAGACTACCGCACCCGCCAAACCAGTGGGACCGGCCTCGGTTTGTATATTGCCCACAAGCTCGCGCAGAAACTGGAGACAACTATTCACGTCACCAGTCGGCTCAACCATGGCTCGATCTTCTCCTTCACTCTCCCGATCTATCACTAGACTGCTTGCATGTTGACCTACCACACGCTATACTAGTACTTGACAGTCTGCTTAAGCAGACTTTTTAATTGGGAGACACTATGGCACAAAAAGGCACCACGGGCGAGAATACAACCGTCCACCGCATCAAGGCGCAGGACGGCAGCACAAAAAAGACGACCTCTCGCACACCCGCAAAGACAAAGACCAGTACAAAAAAACCAACTAGCACACGACCCCGCAAGGTCGGCTATTTCCGTGGAGCCTGGCGCGAATTGAAACTTGTCCGGTGGCCGACCCGCTCAGCTACCTGGAGCATGACGCTTGCAGTGCTCCTGTTTACGTTGCTATTTGCGGTCCTCGTATTCATGCTTGACGCTGGATTTAATTGGCTATTTGAGCAAATTCTAAAGAAATAAATGAAAAGGGGAGATAGAACGCATGAGTAGTTCACGACGATACGATGAAAGCCGCCAGTGGTACGCCATCCATACCTACAGCGGCTACGAAGAGAAAGTAGCTGAATCAATTCGCCAGCGCATCAATGGTGTCGACATGGCAGACAAAATCTTTGATGTGATGGTGCCAAAAGAAAAGCAAATCCAGATCAAAAACGGCAAGCGCAAGATTGTTGAGGCAAAGATTTTTCAGGGCTATGTCTTAGTCGAGATGAAACTGACCGATGAAACATGGTACATCGTCCGCAACACCCCAGGCGTCACCGGTTTTGTCGGCGCTGACACCACACCGACGCCAGTCTCCGATAAGGAGATTGCCAAGATCAAGAAGCGAATGGGTGTCGAAGAGCCAAAGCATCAAATCGATTTCTCCGAGGGCGAGGTTGTGTCAATTGTCGATGGGCCATTCAAAGGGTTTGATGGCTCAATTTCAGAGATTGATGCTGTCAAAGGCAAGATCAAGGTGATGGTCAGTATGTTTGGCCGCGATACGCCAGTCGAGCTCGATGCGCTACAGGTGAAGAAGATCTAGCTCACCAGGGCAGCTGCTGCTGGCCTACCAGACATCGTACGCATTCACTACCTCGCTACTTTTGGCGAGGTAGTGCTGTGTCGTGAACAGGAGCAATGTCATCCCAACCAATACCATTTGGCTGATTGCCAGTGCCAAATTGGTCGTATCGTACATGACGACAATCGCAATCGGCACCGCGCCGATGCCACAGGCTATCAACTTGGCCAATAGCAGCGTGCCTAGAGTGACCGTCTGATTACACCAATGGATCGCTCGCTTGATACCTTGCGAACTAATATAGCCAAGCCAGTAGGGAAGCGTAATCGCAATAAAGATAGTGACGATCGCCATAAAGGCAGTGATACCAGTGACCACCAGGCCAGCTATCGGTGAGCTATCAGTCGCCTGAGTCGGGGGTAAATCGGCAGCGCGAGGCGCCTGACTGAGCATCTCCGGCGGCATACCGACACTCGCGAGCCAGCCGTTTTTGACCAGAAACACCCACACACCACAAATCGCTACCACGTACGAAAAGATCAATACGGTGTAGCCAACTGCGCCGAAGATATTGACGACGCGCCGCATTGGAATTCGACCCCGTATATTCATGGCTCCAGTATAGCATTAGTATTGTAAAATCAACAGCCCCATGGTAAAATGAGGGTGTTACGCACTAGAAAAGTAAAGGGAACTATGGCAAAGAAAGTTATTGGCAATTTAAAACTGCGGATTCCTGCCGGCCGAGCAACTGCAGGGCCTCCTGTTGGCTCAACACTGGGTCAGTGGGGGCTAAATATGATGGATTTCATTAATCCATTTAACGAAGCAACCAAAGACCTGATGGGCAAGGACGTCATTGTCCACCTGCAGGTGTTTGAAGACCGGACATTCACCTGGAAGTCGCTTGGTCAGCCGGTCGACGATATGATCCGTGAGAAGGCTGGTATCCAAAAGGGTTCTGGCAAACCACACGCCGAAAAAGTTGGTACAATCACCCGTGCCCAGCTGGCTGAAATCGCTGAGGTCAAAAAAGACCAGCTCAACGCGATTGACGACGAGGGTCGTATCAAGATTATCGCTGGTTCAGCCCGCTCAATGGGCGTCGATGTAGTCGACTAGTCGCCAGATCTGCGATTTACCACACCTCACAACACCCGTGCTATTCAGCAGGGGTGTTTTTTTAGTTTCTTTATCATCAGCCCTGGGCGGCCGCTTTTTTTGGGGGGGGTAGAGGTCGTGATGCTTCACGGTAAGGCACGCCACATTGCACGACTCACGAGGTATAGCCTATACTATAAAATATGGCAATAATTACCCATTCGTGTGACGACCCACGAATCGTGGCCGCCCTCAAAGCTGGCCAGCTCGTCGTCGCACCGACTGATACGATCTACGGCATCCTAGCCAGTGCGGCTGACCCGCTGGCGGTCGATAGATTATACTGCGCCCGTCAGCGCAACCGTACAAAATCATGCATCATCTTGCTCGACGAGGTGGCTGCTATCCCTCATCTGAGCAGCCAGCAGCGCCGGCAGTACCGGCAACTCATGCGCCAGCGACCGACCACTATCGCTGTGCCTGTTGATACGCAGCTCCTCCCACATCTTGTCAGAACTCCCGAAAAGACCATGTCAACCCTCGCCTTTCGAGTAGTGCCGCCAAGTTCACCGCTCGCAGCGATCATTCGGCGGGTTGGGCCACTGCTCGCACCGAGCGCCAACAGAGAAGGCCAGCCGCCAGCCACCACGATCGACGAGGCGATCAGTTATTTTGGTGATCGTGTCGCAGTCTATATCGATGGTGGACGTATCGCTCAGGCCCAACCATCACGCATTATTAGCTACACAGACAATGGAGAGTTGCGCCTGATACGCCAATAGCGAACCAGCCGGCTGACGACTTCGGTAGCGCCAACCGGCTAATTGATGAGCTAAGCGGTGTCTATACAGCTCTACCTACAGCTGGCGAAAAGGCCGCGCTAATTCAAGCTCAGGGCGGAGCTCAGCGATTCGCATCAGCTCATTGTATTTGGCAATTCGCTCTGAGCGCGACATCGAGCCAGTCTTGATTTGGCCAGTCCCCAGGCCAACTGCCAGATGTGCGATCGTCACATCTTCTGTCTCACCAGAGCGGTGGCTCATCACCGTGTGCCAGCCAGCAGCTTTGGCCATCTTGACTGCTTTGATTGTCTCGGTCAAACTGCCGATCTGATTTGGCTTGATCAGGATCGCGTTGCCTGCCTTTTCGGCGATTGCTCGGTCTAGCCGTGCCACGTTTGTCACCAATAAATCATCACCGACCAGCTGAGTTGTCGCACCGAGGAGGGCGGTCATTTTCTGCCAATCGTGCCATGATTCTTCGTTCAAGCCGTCTTCGATCGAAATAACTGGATACTGCGCCTGGAGGTCTTTATAGAGCTTCACCATGCCATCTGCACTCAGCTGGCGACCCTCGGTCGTCAAGTTGTATTGATTGTTCTTATAGAACTCACTCGAAGCGACGTCGAGCGCAAAGGCAAAATCTCTCTCTAATTTATAGCCAGCCCGCTCAATTGCCTGTGCGAGCAGTCTCACCGGCTCCATATTGCCACCACGTACCTGCGGCGCATACCCACCCTCATCGCCAACCGTAGTCGGGTAGCCTTCTGCTTTCAGCACCTTGGCCAATACATGGAAGACTTCGGCGCTCATCCGCATAGCATCATCAAACGTCGATGCACCAACTGGAATGATCATATATTCTTGGATATCTGTCGCCCCCAGCGCGTGCTGACCACCATTCATCACATTGATCATCGGCATCGGTAGGCTCATTGGACCAGCCTGTGCCAAATGATTGACATACTCAAACAGCTCGAGATTGCGAGATTGCGCAGCTGCTTTGGCGACCGCCAAACTGACTGCCAAGATAGCATTTGCTCCCAAATGAGCCTTATTTTGGGTGCCGTCAAGCTGCTGCATGCGGGCATCGATCCGCTCCTGCGCAAATGGGTCCATCCCACGAAGCGCCCGGTCAATCTGCGCATTGACATGGTCGACCGCCTTGAGTACACCCTTGCCACCATAGGCCAACTCGCCATCGCGAAGCTCGACTGCTTCGTAGGTGCCGGTACTTGCGCCAGAAGGCACCGCTGCCCGACCCAGCGAGTTGTCGCTCAAGTGGACATCTGCTTCCACCGTAGGGTTACCGCGTGAGTCTAAAATTTGTCGTGCGTGAATATGAGTAATTGTAATACTGTTCATAGCTACCTATTGTACCAAAGGTCACAGAGCGCGAGCAACTACTTCGAAGTCTTGCTATATCATATATTTTAGGAGATACTATTACTAGTATGCATCGCGAACCATCAGAGACTACCTCGGTAGATCTATTACGCCAATGGCAGGAAGACCCGCAGTTTTGGAGCCGTGCGACACTTATCAACCAGCGGCTAGCTGCCTATACCAGCCAATCGGCCGAGACTGTTGCTGGGAAGTACAACCCTGCTGACTTGGTTCAGCAGTTGAACCAACTGCACTTTGATCCACGCTACTTAGAGGAGGAGGTAACCGCCACCATTGCTGATGCGAAGTATAGCGGGCTGACTCAGGTGCAGGGGCCACTCTTGCCTTTCTCGTACGACACATTTATCCAACCCGAACAGATCGGCGATCAGACCATACCTATAGCCCAGCGAGCACTGGCGTTAGTCATCGGCGATCAGACTATTCCTCTCTCAAAAGAGCGGCTTCTCCAGCTAGAAGTGGCCGCCGCCGCATACCAGCCCGATAGTACGCCATTTGACTATCTGGCTGAGCAGATTGAGACGATCAGCCAACTCACGGCACGGCCAGCCTATCAGCAGGCAGCACCAGAAGATCGCCAGGCACTCCTACAATATGCCCTGGACGATGTCAATAATTACCTTGATATTATCGCCAACGATGACAGCGTATCGATTATTCGACTCCATTCACAGTCAGCCGAGCACACACCGCGCACCATCCTTGCACAGTACATCGCCGTGACTATGGCCCACCATACAGCGACGCCATGTTTCGAAATCGTTGACCTTCACGAAACTGTCCACCAGGTCCCTTGCCGCCAGATAGACGATATTGAGCTGACACATATCGCAGTGAGCGAATATCTTATGACTGATGATGTGGTGGCCCTTCTAGATAACGAGCAGGCCAGAGCAGCTATCAAGCTTATCGAAAATGACATACGTTATAACAACATCGACTCGACCGCTGAACTGACAGAATTGCTTGGGCCAAACTTCTGCCAGGGCGGGCTATTCTCTGGCCACGGCACCATATACCAAGCTGATAACGATCAGCTCACCAGTACAGTCAGCTCATTTTACCGCCTCAAGGGTGAGCAGTTTGAACTCGTAATGATCGATGACACGTGGCGAGTTGCCCTGGCTCTCTCGGACCCTCGAGGTGAGAGCCGGCCGGCCGATATGCACAAGCTCTATGTCATTCCGGACAAGCAGCATATGAGCCACTGTGTTCGGCACGATATTGACGACGAAAACTAGCAAGACGGAGTGCATAGCATTGCCTTGTAGCCACTCTTTTTGCTATAATACAGTGCGTTATCATAAACCAAGTTGGGAGGCTGCCACGTTTTCAGGTGGCAAGCCGTTTGCACCACAGAAAGGATTATCTCATCATGACCGCACACGATGAAGCTGCCCGTGCCAACGGAGAAGCCGACGCAAAAGACAAAGACGTCGTCATCGAGCGAGAGGCGACCGTCGCCAAGGCTGGTAAGCGCAGCCAAAAGGCGCTGACCGAAGCCGCCGAAAAAGCCGAAAAAGAGGCTCGCAAAGAAGCTGGTGATACCACACCACAGTCCGACGAAGCAGAAGCGCATATCAAAAAGGGGCCAAAGCCAGTCACGCGCCCTCGCTTGCAGCGCCGCGGCAAAAAGTATCAGCAGGTTGCCAAGAAGATTGAGAAGCATACAATCTACTCACTCGACGACGCTGTCGCCCTGGCAACCGAGACCAGCCCGGCCAGCTTTGATGCCAGCGTCGAAATGCACGTCCGCCTAGGAGTTGACCCACGCCAAGCAGATCAAAACATTCGCGCCACAGTCGTGCTGCCGCATGGCACCGGCAAGGATATCCGCGTAGCCGTGTTTGCGCCAGAGACCGATCACGCAGCTGCTCAGCAGGCCGGCGCCGACATTGTCGCTGACGAAGACTTCCTCAGCCAACTCGACAGAGAAGAGCTCAACTTTGACATCCTGATCGCTCCCCCACAATATATGCCAAAACTCGGAAAGTATGCCCGCCTGCTTGGGCCACGTGGCCTGATGCCGAATCCGAAGAGTGGCACAGTGGCGGTCGATGTCGCCAAAGCAGTCACCGAAGCAAAAGCTGGGAAGGTTGAATACCGAGTCGACAAGCAAGCGATTGTCCACCTATCGATCGGTAAGGTATCATTTGGTACCGACAAGTTAGTCGAAAACAGCCGCGCCTTTCTAGCCAGCCTTAGTGCACAAAAGCCATCGAGCCTGAAGGGCGTCTACGTGAAGACGATCGCTATGAGCACCACTATGGGGCCTGGTATCAGGGTCGATACCACACTCTGATTTATTCGAGAGTATATACACCTCGCTTCCTTTGTTCATTCCTTTGTTCAGAGGGAGCGAGGTGTTTTTGTGATATTTTTCATTTTTTTGGGCCGCAACGCTTGCATCTTGTTGTCATTTGTGCTACACTGCAACTACATTACCAAAGACAGTAGCAATTTCGTATGAAATATAACACGCTACCGAGGGATGAAAATCTTTTGTGAGGCGTCTTTGGTAGTGCGAGAATCAAAGACGCTTTTATGTTGGATACAGTGTCTATTCATACCCTCTAAGCGCCGATTCTCCATTACCGCACATTAACAAATTGGCGAATCGAACTGACTATACGAACACGATCAAAGAAAGGATTTTTATGGCAATCTCACGCGATAAAAAACAAGCTTTGGTCGCTGAACTCACAGAGCTGCTACAGCAGGCAAAAGCGACTGCCTTCGCCCATTACAATGGACTGACCGTCGCTGATCTGCAAGAGCTACGCAAGACTGCTCGGCAGTCTCATGTCGTCATCAAGGTGGTCAAGAACCGCCTGGTACGTGTAGCGCTCAGCGGTATAGATACCTATGCCCAGACGGCAACAGACGGACTGACTGGTCAGCTGGTCTATGCGATCAGTGCTGAAGACGAAGTCATGCCGGCAAAGGTGCTCCATGATTTTGCAAAAAGTCACCCAGCACTCGAGCTGGCCGGTGGTATTTCGGCTGAAGGTCTCGCCTTAAGCGCCGACGAAGCCAAAGCTTTGGCAGGCTTGCCAAGCAAGGAGCAGTTGGTGGCCGAGGTGGTCGCACAGCTACTCTCACCGGTTCACGACACCGTGAGCGGACTCGGCGGCAATTTGCATGGGCTACTCGACGGTATCGAGGCGCACGCTGCTTAAGTTTAGCGATCAATACTATGCCAGTATGGCACACAAACAATAAAGGAGATGTATCATGGCTGATATTAAAAAATTAGCTGAAGAACTGGTCAAGCTGACCGTTCTGGAAGTAAACGAGTTAAAAAATCATCTGAAAGATGAGTACGGCATTGAGCCAGCTGCCGCAGCAGTTGCAGTCGCTGGCCCAGCTGCTGGTGACAGCGCTGCCGCTGAAGACGAAAAAACTGAATTCACCGTCACCCTCAAGGAAGTTGGCGCACAAAAAGTTGCAGTCATCAAGGCGGTCAAGGAAATTACTGGTCTTGGCCTCGGTGAATCAAAAGCTATCGTCGATGGCGCACCAGCACCAGTCAAAGAAAAAGTATCAAAAGACGAAGCTGAGGCAGCTAAGAAAACCCTCGAAGACGCTGGCGCAAGCGTCGAACTTAGCTAATATAGTCCCGTTCATTTTCTCGCCAGTTTGCTAATGTTTCTCACCGCCCAGGCCATCTCGCCGGGCGGTGTTTTTTATTGGGCAGACCCACCAGAGGCATACCACAGGCTATGATGAGATTGCAAGCGTAAAATTTGCAACGATATTCCTGCCACGTCTGTTATTGCTGTGGAAACAAAATCTCTCCACTGCCAACCCGGGAGGGGCGCGCACCCTAGGTGAATTGACAGCCGCTGCCTAGACGTGCTATATATGAAATATATATTTACAAAATAGACAAGGGAAATGCGAGAACCACTATGTCTGATTTACCAGAGAAACAAGTCAAGCGCCTGCGGACGCTGATTCAAGAAGCAGAGACAAATTTGGCAGCCGCAAAGGAGCTGCTCATTAGTATTATCGGCGATGACGGGCAGGTCGTGACACCAAAAACCTCCACCGAAGAAGTGACCGGCAAGGTAATCGAAGGAATTTTTGACGGCCAAATGATGCTGGGTCCAGATGGCAAAAACTACCCGATACCAGCGAACTACGCCTCAAAATCAAAGCTAGTCGAGGGGGATCGGCTGAAGCTGACCATCGCTGACGATGGCGGGTTTATCTATAAGCAAATCGGCCCGGTCCTGCGGCGGCAGATCATCGGGACGCTAGTCCAGCACGACGGCGCCTACTATGTCGAAGTGTCTGGGCGTGAATACCGTATCCTCCTTGCCAGCGTCACCTTCTTCCGACTGAACGTTGGCGACCAGGTCAGCGTCGTCATCCCTGACCCAGAGGAAAACCCTGACGCAACCTGGGCAGCGGTCGAAGCGCCACTATAGTTTTTTGTGCTCGGCAGCTCACTTTTGCCTTTCCTGCACGCTCATTCTGCACTGAAACGACTTCTACTCTGTGATAGAATAAAAGTATGAGGAGAACCGGGGAGTGAGTCAGGCGCTGTACCGCAAATACCGCAGCCGCCGATTATCTGAGGTGCTTGGTCAAGAGCAGGTGACTGCTATTTTGGCGCGAGCATTAGCGCAGGGCAAAATCGCCCATGCATATCTCCTGACAGGCCCCCGTGGTGTTGGTAAAACCTCAGTGGCACGAATTTTGGCGCACGAAATTAACCACTTGCCCTACGACGAGCAGCTCACACACCTTGATATTATTGAGATCGATGCCGCGAGTAATAATGGTGTCGACGATATCCGCCAACTACGCGAAAAAGCTTCTATTGCGCCGGTGTCAGCGCCAAAGAAGATTTACATTATCGACGAAGTACACATGCTGAGCAAGCCGGCCTTTAACGCCCTCCTCAAAACACTAGAGGAGCCACCAGCTCATGTGGTATTTATTTTGGCGACCACCGATGCAGACAAATTGCCGGCGACTATTCTGAGTAGAGTACAGCAATTTTACTTTCGGCCAATCGCCGCTGAGGTGATCGCCGGGCAGCTCCAGATGATTGCCCAGCATGAGGGATTCTCGGTCACCCCAGAGGCCGCTCAGTTGATCGCTGAGCAGTCACAGGGCGGCTTTCGCGATGCGATCAGCCTGCTCGACCAATTGTCACCCCTAGCAGATGCCGACCAGCCACTCAGCTATCAACAAGTGGCCGACCACCTGGGGTTGACCAGCCAGGCAACGCTACAGACGCTGCTGACTGCCTGGCGCCAGGCCGATACCACGACCATACTCACCATAACCAATCAGCAAGAACAACAAGGGGTTGACCCGCGCGTTCTGACGCAGCAGCTCCTGCAGCAGCTACGGGCTGACCTCCCCACTCAGCCGCAATATTTAGAGCTAATTCGCCAGCTGATCGAAGTCAGCCATCACCCGCATCCTGCCCTCAAACTACTGACCATTCTCTTGCGCCCACCGGCAATTGCGCCATCCACGGCGGCGCCTCTGCCAGCTCTCCAATCGGCAGCCGTCGTCAGCGAACCGGCGGCCCACTACCAGGCCACCGCCACAGCTCCACCAGCCACTACCGCGAGACCTGCCACCCAGCCCACCACGCCACCACCTCAGGCTGCTACGTCAACTGCGACGGCGTCACACGAATCTGATACACCCACGAGAGACGACACTTCTTTTGCATGGTCTGATGTATGCGCCAAAGCCAAAGCACACTCAACTGCACTAGCGAGCCTGCTCAAAAAATGCACCTACACCCTCCAAGATAGCCAACTAGTTATCTACGCAGGCAATAAGTTCATCGCTCACAAACTTGACGGCACAAAATTCCGGTCAATTCTTAGCCAAATTATCAGCCCCATGCTTGGCGACGTGACGATCATCTTGAAGGGCGAGCTAAAGCCGCCAACAGATCAGAACCTTGCCAAAATCGCCGAGCTCATGGGCGGCGGAGAAGAAATAACTCTAGAGGAAGTAGCATGACGACAACCACCACACCTCCTGCAGGTAAAATTCCACCACAAAACATCGACGCCGAAAAAAGTCTTCTAGGAGCAATCCTGATCGATGAAGAAGTGATCGCCGACGCCAGCGAGCATGTCGCGCCAGCCGATTTTTATGACAAAAACCATGGGGTAATTTTTGCAGCAATGATGCGGCTATTTGAGAAGCATAAACCAGTTGATCTACTGACCCTGACTGATGAGTTGAAGCGCAAAGACGAGCTCGAGCTAATCGGCGGTTCGACCTACCTGACTGAACTCACCAACTACGTGCCGACGGCAGCGCACGCAGCTACCTATGCTGAGATGGTTGCTCAAAAAGCAGTCCGGCGGCGCCTGATCAAGGCCAGCGGCGACATCAGTGAGCTCGGCTACGATGAATCAACTACCACTCAAGAATTGCTCGAAAAAGCCGAAGCAGAGTTATTCAGCGTGTCTGATCAATCGCTCAAGCAAGATCTTGTCAGTCTGGAGAGTATCCTCGCCGAAAGCTTCGACCGCATCGAGGAGCTCCACCGCAACAAAGGAAAACTACGTGGCATCCGCACCGGCTACCGCGACCTTGACACCATGACAGCTGGCCTGCAAAAGTCAGATTTGATTATCTTAGCAGCTCGACCAGCTATGGGGAAGACGACACTGGTGACCAATCTCGCATATAACGTCGCGACGATCGAGAAAAAACCCGTCCTCTTTTTCTCGCTCGAGATGAGCAAAGAGCAACTCACCGACCGTATGTTGGCTGACGCCAGCGGTGTCGATAGCTGGAATATCCGTACCGGCAACCTCAGTGCTGACGACTGGGCCAAGCTCTCCGAGGCAATGGGCGAAATGGCAGAAGCACCTATTCACATCGATGACACACCGGGGTTAAGCATTCTAGAGATGCGCACCAAAGCCAGGCGGCTGGCGCACGAGGGCGAAATCGGCCTAATTGTTGTCGACTATCTCCAGCTGATGCAGGCAACCAACAACCACAACGGCAACCGTGTCCAAGAGGTCAGTGAGATCAGCCGCGGCCTCAAGCTCATCGCCCGAGAGCTGAATGTCCCATTGATTGCCCTTAGTCAGCTGAGCCGCTCTGTCGAATCTCGGACACCGCCGATACCACAATTGGCAGATTTGCGCGAATCCGGTTCGATCGAGCAAGATGCTGATATTGTGGCATTCATCTACCGGCCAGGCTATTACGAGCCAGACAATCCAGAGGTACAAAACATCACCGACCTGATCATTGCCAAGCACCGCAATGGGCCTGTCGGTAAAATCCAGCTCTACTTCCACCCAGAGCGACTACGCTTTATGAGCCTGGATCGCAAGCACGAGTAACCTAGCCTAAAGGGTCGCAAGAGAGGCAGCGCGCAGGTGAGCCCCTGATGAAAATCGCTGACCTGTGCTATAATCAAGACTGTGAAAAAACGACGCATGACAGACATGCTGCTATATCGTCTCCGTTACTTTCTCGGTTACAGCAGCCTTATTATCCTCTTCACTGTTGCAATCACTGCCGCCAGTCTGTATGTCCCGGGCGGGTTATCGCAGCCCGAAATCAACACTCTGCATATCACCAACTCGCTGCATCTATCTGATATTGGCTCGCTAGCGGTGCCTAATTTGCCGCTACACGCACTGCAAAAATTTATTTTCAGCTACTTCGGCGTCAGTGTATATACCGCCAAGCTGCCTGCGTTAATCTTTGCCTTTATCACTGCTGTAGCGATTTTTCTTTTGCTACGGCGCTGGTTCAAGCCAAATGTCACTATCATTTCACTGATTATCATGGTGATGACTGGCCAGATCATCTATATTGCGCAGAGTGCATCACCGCAAATTTTGTACCTGATGTACACTTCGCTGATCCTGCTTTTCGCTACCTTGATTGTTCAGCGAGTCAAGGCACCAAGTCTCTGGCGTATTTGCCTGGCGATAAGTATTGCCCTGAGCCTCTACACACCGTACTTTTGGTACATCAATCTCGGCCTCGGCTTCGTCGCGTTCATCCATCCGCACATCCGCTATTTTATCTTTGGCCGGCGCTACCGGCTCAAATGGTCGCTGATCGCGGTCGTATTCGCTATTCTTATTACACCGCTGATCTATTTCTGCCTCATCAATCCGCATTTGTTGACTAGTCTGCTCGGATTCACTAGCCTACAATGGACAATCACGAGTAATCTCAAGGCGCTGGCCTATACTTATTTCTGGTTTGCGCCAACGATTATCAACGGGCAAGTTATGCCGATCATGGATGTCGCGGCTCTCATCTTGGTGCTCTATGGTATTTTTGAGACGATCAAAAACCACCACACCGCGCGCTCCTATATGCTGGCAGTCTGGCTAATTTTGGCGCTACCATTACTGGTACTCCGGCCGACACTGTTTGGCATTATGCTGATCCCGTTGTTTATTTTGCTAGCAGTCGGCGTCGAGGCATTGATGCGCTCGTGGTACTCACTCTTCCCGAAAAACCCCTACGCCAGAGCGGCTGGACTCATCCTGGTTGTAGCGCTTGTCAGTATCATGACACTCAGTGGAGCTGACCGCTATATCAACAGCTACCGCTATATTCCCGCGGCGGTCAATGAATTCAACACTGATCTACCACTCCTGCGCCAGCAGCTGCAAAAGACTGATCTGACGGTCATCGTCAGTTCGGCAGAAGCGCCAATCTACCAGGCAGCAGCAGCTCACCCTATGGCAGCCGACAAACAGCTCACGGTACTAACTCGGCAGCCCGAGCAAAGCAAGCCAGACACTATCTACGCAGTCAGTGCCGCTGCACGGTCCAAAGGACTGGCACAACCACACAATGCCACACTATTGTCAATCCTGACAAACGATCGCCAGGACAGCGCTGATCGCTTTTACCTCTATAAATCTCCTGCGAAATAGGCTATAATGAGAAGATAAGTAATAAGGAGGAATTTCATGGCATTTAACCAAGTGAAGATGCTACAGCAGTTACGTAAGGCCCAAAAACAGCTCGGCAAAGAGATCATCGAAGTCGAAGCGGGTGACGGGGCAGTCGTCGTTCAGATCACCGGTGAATTGAAGGTTAAATCAGTCAAGATTAATCCTACAATGGTTGACCTTGACAACATCGAGCAGCTCGAGCACTGGGTGCAAATCGCAGTGCGAGATGGTCTGGCAAAAGCACAAGAGGTCGCCGCAGAGGCGATGAAGCCATTTATGGGCGGTCTAAGCAATCTGCCGTTCTAGCCTATGAGTGCTCAGAGCAAAATTCTGCCGGCAGCGCTGACAAGGTTGATTGATCAGTTTGGTACGCTGCCGGGCGTTGGGCAGCGTACTGCCGAGCGTTATGCCTATGCAGTGCTGCGCCACAGCCCACAGCGGGCCCAGCAGCTCGCCCAGGCGCTTGACCAGCTCCATCATCAGGTAAAAACCTGTCCGGTTACTTTTGCGCTCATCGACCAACAAAGTGACCTATCGCCACTTTATACTGATCCGTCTCGCGACAAACAGCTAGTCTGTGTGGTCGAAGAACCTCTTGATATCGTCGCTATCGAGCGAACCGGTCACTATAGCGGCACCTACCATGTCCTAGGTGGTGCTATTTCACCAATTGATGGCGTCGGCCCAGAGCAGCTGCATATCCCAGAACTCATCAGCCGACTGCAAAAGGATCACGTCAAAGAGTTGATCATCGCCACCAACGCCAGCGTTGAAGGGGAGTCAACCGCCTTGTTCTTGCAGCGATATATTCAAGAGGCCGGTCTTAGCCTCACTATATCGCGGCTAGCCCGCGGCATCCCTGTCGGTGTCGACCTAGAATACGCTGATCAAATCACCCTTGGCCACGCTCTCGAGGGTAGGCGAACCTTATAAATAAGAGACCGCCCAGGCTATAGCGAAACATATCTTGAAGAATAAGCTTCTGTAGCCAATCATTATCACATTATTAAAGAGAGCCACGAAGTATCGGCTCTTTTTTATTGGACCATACAGCCATATAAAAATCACCCGCTCTCGTGGAAGCGGGTGATTTCCTCGTGTATTAGGGAGGGGTTAAGCTTGTTTAGGCGCGGCGGCGGCTAATGATATAGGCGACACCAGCTGCAGTCAGGCTACCAAGACCGAGTGCTGACAGGATAACGTCAGATGCACCGGTGCGTGGCAACTCTGATGGGGCTGCCGGAGGAGTTGCGTCCTGACACTTTGACATATCAGTGGTGTAGTCGCTGTTGTTTGCCTGCTCACGGTAGATCCGGACCTTTGACTTGTCAGAGATGCGGCATACTTCAACCTTACAATCTTCTTCGTTCTCAGAGTACTTACTCTTCTCTTGAGTGTATTTGCTCTTTGAGATGGTGACGATCTTACCGCTCGAAACCTCACAGACGCGGATGTTCTTGCAGTCTTCGAGTTTGCGTGAATACTTCTTCTCATCAAACTCATTCTTCTTGATGGTGACGATCGCACCAGTCTTAAGGTCACATACTTGGTCAGTTGGCTCAGGCTCTACAGTTACCGTGACTTTACAGCTTTCGCTAGTCTTTTGTACTGCTGCACCTTCTACGCCGTTGACAGCAACAGTCACTGTGTAAGTACCTGGCTTGGTGTAGGTGTGGTCAACAGTTGCACCGACACCGTTGGCGCTTGTACCATCGCCAAAGTTGTAGTTGTAGCTCTTGATTGTTGCACCATTCTGCGCAGTTGCTTTGGTGGTGAACTTGAATGAGTTACGTGATACAGTTGCGGCTTGCAATAGATCACAGCTGAGAGAAGGTTTTGCTGGAGGAGGCGTTGGAGTTGCCCATACTGGGTTACCACAGGCCTTGATGATCGCAGCGACAAACTTACCGCTTGCGTCAGTCCAAACAAATGCCTTGAATCGTTTTTGCTGTGGATCAATGAAACTCTTGCCAGTACTAAATGTGTAGTACGAGCGGCCAGCGATAGCAACCTTACCCTCGGCTGCGCCTGGGCGGTGTGTATTGCGCTGGATAGTCTTTGAGTTTGTAGCAACAACACGACCGTTGACCGTCACGGTGTCGTTATTACCGTCAACGATACCTTCTTGCATGTTGGCACCGTTGACCATACTAGCAGTAATACCATAGTGGCTATAAACTGCCTGGATTTCGCTACTGCTCTTATATGTGTTGATCAACTCTGCGTGAGTCTTTGTGCCGCAGGCAACGATGTTGACGCGCTGGTCACAGTGCTGCGCTTTGGATGGGTTGACGAGCCAAAAGGTACCGATCAGTGCGGCGCCGATGACAACTCCCATCGCGATCTTCTTTACGTTTGTCATTTATTCTCCTCTCTTTTCACCCCTAATACCGAGGCTTATGGTTCCATGCTATCATAAACTTTTTCTTTTGTCAATAATAATCTGTAACTTTTTCATTCTTATGCTTATGCCCATATTAACAGGGGTAGGGGGCTGCTTATAATGGTTACGTTTATTGCAAAATAGCCATAAGCTTTTATAAAGAGGGTCTTTTCTATGGTCTTATAATCTACCATAAGCATTATGAATATTTTATACCTATATTATAGGTATCGCCGTCGGCCACAAGTAGTCCACCCAGCGTACATAGTATAATAGGGGTATGTACGAGAATGCACAGCAAATAATTCAGTCAGCCAAGAGGATCGTCGTCATCCAGGCTGAAAATCCAGACGGCGATAGTCTTGGCTCAAGCATCGCCCTTGAAGAAGTGCTGAGCGAGCTAGGAAAAGAGGTCATACTGTATTGCCCAGTTCATATCCCTCGCTACTTGCACTATATTCGCGGCTGGGATCGAGTCCAGCACGACACCCCGGCCCAGGCTGACGCAGCCATCATTGTCGACACCAACGCCGAGGTGCTGCTTGGTAAGGCACTGGAGGCGGCCGGTATGCGCCATTTTTTGGCAACGCATCCGGTAGTGGTTATCGATCATCACACCGCTGAGCCAACACTTCAGTTTGACCATACCATGGTAGCGGAGCCGGCCGTAGCAACCGGTACGCTACTGTACACATTATTTACTCGAGCCGGCTGGGTAATTAACCCGCAAGCCGCCGAGAGTTTATTGATCGCACTCATGAGTGACAGCCTGGGGCTGACGACGCCAAACACGACCGCCCGAGACTTTCATATCGCTGGTGAGTTGACCAGTTTGGGGGCGTCAAATGCTGCCATCGAACAGCGACGGCGCGATTTCATGAAAAAGTCACCAGAAATTTTGGCATATAAGGGAGAGCTGATCGAGCGAATCGAGTACCTGCTCGACGGACAATTGGCGCTCGTGCATGTGCCGTGGGAGGAGATCCAGCGCTACAGTGACGCCTACAACCCAGGAGCACTGATCGGTGACGAGCTGCGGCTAGTCGAGGGTGTGGCGCTCAGCTGTGTCATCAAAACGTACCCTGACGGTAAATTAACGGCCCGCCTACGCGGCAACCTGCCGATCGCCGATACTGTGGCTGGTTTCTTTGGTGGGGGTGGCCACCCGTATGCAGCTGGTTTCCGCGTGTATGAAGAGTATGAGCAAATTGTGCGGGAGCTAGTGGAGGCAACTGACAGAGCACTGCGAGATGCAGAGTAAATCCTCCATCTATTTGTGTATTAGATCTAAGCCCTCTTGTTCTAGACGACTTATCAAATCATCATGCACATCAAACGCACCTTCGGAAGTTATAGGACCGTTTAGTTCCTCTCGTACCCTTTCTACTTGGCTTGAAATACTAGGATAGTTCAGCTCAAGCCTTTCTTTAAATAGTAGATGTCTCTCTAAGCACCGGCTTACAGCGTAAGCTCGCAGCTCCCTACTGAGTATTTCTCGCTCGTCTTTAGGAGACGTACCTACAACTGGATTCATCACATAATCGTACGCGTGGGTTACCTCATGAGATAAGGCAGCAATGTTCATACATGTGAGCCTCCAATTAGCCAAAGCAACAACAGGACGGCAGATCACATAAAAATCTCTATCACCTACATCATCTACACAAAAAAACCCGACATGACAAAAACCTCCATTCTCCACGCCTTCTACTTGTATAGGCGATGAGAATTTTACGCTGTCATATATATCACTATACACTCCGGTGTATTCGTTATTATCAAGAAACTCCCCTATCTTGGCTTTCTGTGTTGGCATATGAGATAGCTGCTTGCCAGAGACGGTAAACCTATCATGCCCAATAAACGGTATCATATCTTTATGTATCCAGTCAGGATCGTCGTGACTATCTCCTAACTCTTCACCATCCAGCTCCGGCGGCCCCATAGGCTCCAACATCTGAGCTACATTAGATAGCCCTAGAGCCATATCTCCTAGCCTATCAATTATCTCGGGTCTTTCTAAAGTACCTAGCAATCTATCCTTCATGTACTCTAAAGAGTCACGCGGAATAGGATTATCATAGCTAGGGGTGGGCGAATCTATTCTATACCATTTTTTACTCATATACTGCGGTCATTATATACTAATTTTACATTTTGTCCAAATAAGACATGCTGTGTTCGTTAACTAATTTTCACTGATTTTCTGCAGGCTTTGAAAAGTGCACTGTCTGCCGTACAATAGAGCTACATGATCAGGCTTTATAATACCCTCACTCGCCACAAAGATGAACTCCAGCCACTCGACGGGCAGACGGTTCGCATGTATACCTGCGGGCTGACGGTGTATTCGCAGCCGCACATCGGCAACTGGGTTGGCTATATCTACTGGGATGTGCTGGTGCGGCTGTTGCGCTGGCAGGACGTTTCGGTTATTCGCACGCAGAATATCACCGACGTCGGGCATTTGACCAGCGATGATGATAACGGTGAGGACAAGATGGAGAAGGGCGCCCGCCGCGAGGGCAAGACCGCCTGGGATGTCGCCAATCAGTATATCGCCATCGCCGAGCACGAAGCCTACGAGGTATTGAAGCTGGTGCGGCCCGACCATTTAGTCCGAGCAACGGATTATATTCAACAGCAAATCGACTTTGCCAAGGGGCTAGACGAGAAGGGATTTTTATACAAGATTGACGGCGACGGCATGTATTTTGATACGTCGCGGCTGCCGGATTACGGCAAATTGGCGCGGCTGGATGTGGCGGGCCTAGAAGCCGGCGCCCGAGTCAGCGTGGCAGGCAAGCGCAACATCACCGACTTCGCTGTCTGGAAATTTTCACCGACGAGCACTAAGCGCGACATGGAATGGGATAGCCCGTGGGGCGTCGGTTTTCCAGGCTGGCACTTGGAATGTTCGACAATCGCTCGGGAGACGCTGGGTGATGCAATCGACATTCACACCGGCGGCATCGACCATATTCCGGTACATCACGTGAACGAAATCGCTCAGAGCGAGAGCCTAACTGGGCAGCAATTTGCTCGAATTTGGCTGCACAATAACCACATCAAGGTCGACGGCCGCAAAATGAGTAAATCCTTGGGCAACATCATTACCCTCAGCGACATCACCGCCCGCGGCTTCAGCCCGATGGCTTTTAAGCTAGCGATTCTCAGCAAGCATTACCAAACTGAGGGTAATTTCACCTGGGAAATTTTGGAAGCAGCCCAGGCGCGGCTAGACCATTGGCGCGGCTATGCGGCGCTGCGGCATCAAACACACGACACGCTGGATGATGACGACGAGAAGGATGAGCAGGAGGGCACAGTGTCGCTACTGGCGGCGCGGCAGGCGGTGATCGAAAAGTTGAATGACAACCTGGACACGCCAGGAGCACTGGCGCTAATTGACGCGAGTTTTGATCGATTAGACCGAACGCCGCTCGAACGGATTCACCGCGGTGGATTGCTGCAACTACTCGAAGTGATTGACGAAGTACTGGGCCTGGCGCTGCAAGATGCGACACCAGACATCGATGACGAAGCCAAGCGGCTGATCCTCGAGCGCCAGCAGGCACGCCGCGCCAAAGACTGGCAGGCCGCCGATGATATTCGCACCCAACTCAGCCAAAAGGGCATCGCCCTGCGCGATACCCCATCTGGCCAAATCTGGTCGTACCGCTCGGCCTAGGAAACCTCCAGCTCGCAGCCAGCCACCGATAATTCGCCTCGTACTAGCAGCAAGCATAAATATGGATAGGAGCGGCGGTGTAGGTGAGCACCATCTCAGACAGTCTCGCTGACGAAGAGGTGGTTGCTCAGATTAATCAGCGTTTTGTTGTATTTTTTTCATCAGCTTTTTGAGTGGCTTGTCGTTCTCAATTCGCTCCTGGCGGGCGCGCACCAGGTAGTCATCGAGGAAGACCTTGATAGTACCGGCAATTGGAATAGCGATCACTCCACCGACCAATCCACCAACATACAAACCGACTGTCACCGCTACCAAGATCATGAGTGCCGATAATTCGACCTTTTTTCCTTGGATGACCGGTGATATGAAGTTGTTTTCAATCTGCTGATAAATGATAAAGTAAATCACGTAGATCACCGCTGCCGACACGCTATTAAGCATCAGCATTAGACCAACTACCAGCCCAGCGATTGTCGCCCCAAACATCGGGATCAGACTCAGCAAAAATACCAGCAAAACGGTGGGCATGGCTAGATTGGCATTCACGTCATGGAAGAAAAAGCTCAAGCCGAAGACAAAGATACCAGAGAAGATCGCGCCAATACCCGACACGGTCAGCTGACCGGTGACATAGCCAGTGACGACATTGTAGGTTTTGTCGACCAGCGTCTTATGATGGTTCATCCGATCGCTATCGTTATACAACCCCCAAATCCGCTGCATCCAAGTCGGGCCTTCTAGCAACATCAAGAAGGTCAGGGCTAGGACCAAAAATACCGAGGCCAAAAATGACGCCAGTGAGCCGACGCTACTCAGTAAATTCTGGCTCAGATGAGTTGCCCACGTCGTCGCCTGCTGCTTGATACTCTCTTCGATCGCCGCCACTTGTGGCCGGAGGTTATTCTTATCGATCAACTCATTAAACCCATGCCATTGCTGGCCTGCCTGATCGATCAATGACGGTACACTCTCGGCAAACTTGGCCGACTGCTGCACCAGCGGCGGTACCACAAACCAGATGACCGCACCGATAATTGCCAGCAGCGAAAGAAATGCCAGGGCAGTACCCGCCAAGCGGCTCTTGCCCGGCATCCATGAGGCAATTTTTTTGACCGGTGAATTCAACGCCAAGGCAAGAAAAAGCGACGAACCAAGGATCATCAAAGCGTCGCGCGCCGAATAAATCAGCCAACCCGCCAGGCCAAAACCGATAACCACCAGCCAAAAGCGAACCAGTGTCTTGGTGTCAATTTCTATCTTGACTCTCATGCTTTCACTGTACCAGCTTTTCGTTTGGCACGCAACGCGCTGAGCGACAGCTTACTATCATACGACATAGCACCGTAGCGGAAGATTTTCACCGCGAGCCAGGTCACGATCACTGCCGTGACGGTCAAGATGACAATACCAACCAACGCCTGGTGGACGGGCAGGTTTCCGACCGCATTGCGCAGCAAGAGGGGAATCGGCGCCGTAAATGGGAAGTAGGTCAAAAACTGGACAAACGGCGACTCTGGGTAAGAAACAAACATTGTCACACCGTATAGCGGCCCAAATATCAGCAAAATCACCAAGCCGAACCACGAACCAGCCTCTTTGGCAGTCGGCATCATCGCCCCCAAGGCGACCAGCAGACCAGTAAACAGCATGAAGCTCGCCAAGAAAATACACAGCGCCAAGCCAATTCGCACCGGGTCAAACACAATAGTCGAGAGGTCGAAGTTTGGCAGCTGCAATTGATGGCGCATTGTCAAATATGCCACAACCACCGGGAGCACAATCACCATCACCTGAATAAGCGCCAGTATGACAAGCGAAACAATTTTGCCAGTAATCAGCGTCGTCGCCTTGACGGTCGTCAACAACATCTCCACTGTCCGGTTTTCTTTTTCTTCAGTGGTACTGGTGAGCATTTGGTTACCAAAGAAGCTGACAAGCATATAGAACAATACCAAGAAGAAGGCCGGCGCAATCAGCTCTTTTATGTTGTCGTGCTCTTTGCCGTCGCGATAGGTAGTCGTACTCTTTTTGACATGATTCTGCAGTATGGCTTTTTGCGTAGAGGTCACTCCAGCAGCAGCTGACTCCTGCAGAAGCGTATCAGCCACCCCGCCATACTTACCATTCTCGAACAGGCCGACGTCTTTGGCGTATAGCTCAACTTTCTGGCGAGAAAGATCAGCTGGGAAGTAGAAGTAGGCATCGATCTTACCATCGCGCACCGCTGCTACACCAGCATCTTTGCTGGCAGGCTGTTGTGCCTTGATTGCGTTCAGCATCTCTGGTTTGATCGTTTTCGACACATCCGTCACCATAATACTGAACTTCTGCTCTTGCAGCTTCTTAGAGGCTTCGATTGTCGCCTGGTTTGACCAGAAGGCGATACAGTAGAGCAGTGCGATCATGATCGGGAAGCCAAGCGCCATCGCCCAAAAACTGACTTTTTTGAGGGTCCGGATAGTCTCAAACTTCACCACCGTACCAAGATTGTGCATTTTACTCATCATGAGCCTCCTGTTCCTCACCGCCATAGACGCGGACAAAAATATCATCCATTGATGCGCCGCCAAACTGCTGCTTCACCTCTTCGAGCGTCCCGTAGGCAGCCGCTCGGCCGTCTTTGAGTAAGATCAGCCGGTCACACAGTCGCTCGACCTCTTCCATCTGATGGGTCACATATATGATTGTCGCACCAGCCTTTCGCCGCTCCTCGATGATATTCATCAGTAAGCGTCGGTTCACTGGGTCGAATCCTTTGGTTGGCTCATCCATGATCAGTAGCTCTGGATCGCCCATGATAGTCACGCCAAGCTGGACTTTTTGCTGCTGGCCGCCAGAGAGCTTATCAAGCCGCGTCGCTGCCTTGTCAGCCAGGCCAACCCGCTCCAAAAAGGCCAGCGAGAACTGGCGAGCTGCCGCCTTGGTGAGCCCCTTGAGCTGGCCAAAGTACAGCATGACATCCAAGACATTTTCTTTTTTGTAGAGGCCACGCTCTTCTGGCAGGTAGCCCAGTTTTGCACCATCGGTCACTGTGTAGGGTTTGCCTTCGATCAGCAGCTCACCGCCAGTCGGCTCATATAGGCCGAGGAGTGCTCGCAGGGTAGTTGTCTTACCAGAGCCGTTGCTCCCCAAAAAGCCAAATACCTCACCCTTATACACCTGAAAGCTCAGGTCTTTGATCACCGTTTTGTCACCAAATTTCATTTGAAAATGACGAATATCGACAATTGATGCCGTCGGTTGTGTTATTCGTGTTGCCATCACCATATCCCTTTCTTGCAGTTCATTATACACGATTTACCGCCTATGGTAAGGGGCAGGGAAGATTCGCCAAGTCTCGCCAGTTGATTTATAATGAAAGTATGCGGTTATTAGTGATTGAAGATGAGGCCAAAATCGCCCGAATTATTGCCACCGCGCTGCGGCGTGAGCATTATGCGGTTGATATCGTGGCCGATGGTGCCGAAGGTCTGCGCCAGGCACAAGGCGAGCCGTACGACCTGCTCATTATCGACCGGATGTTGCCACATAAAAGCGGGACTGACATCATTACCGAACTCCGTGCCCACCATAATGTGACACCAATGCTTCTGCTCACCGCACTTGGTACGACCGCTGATAAAACATTTGGGCTCGACAGCGGGGCAGACGACTACCTCGTCAAGCCATTTGCGCTCGATGAGCTGCTCGCCCGTGTCAGGGCACTACTGCGCCGGCCACCGCTGCAGCAGACCGACACGCTACGTGTCGCCGACCTAGAGCTTGACCGTAGCCAGCAAACAGTCCGCCGCCAGGGGGTGAGCATTGATCTGACCGGTAAAGAATTCGCCCTTTTAGAGTATTTGATGCAACATACCGGCCAAACCCTGAGCAAAGATACCCTGATCGACCATGTGTGGGATTTTGATGCGGATATTCTGCCAAATAACGTCGAGGCTTATATCAAGCAACTGCGCAAAAAGGTCGACAAACCATTTCGTGAGCCGCTCATTCACACCGTGCGCGGGTTCGGCTATAAACTGGAAAGGAAGCCATGAAATTGTTCTTCTCGACCACCCTGAAGCTGGCCGGGTGGTATTTGATGATATTGATGACCGTGAGCCTCCTATTTAGCAGCATCATTTTTTTGGTAGCCAGCACCGAGCTCAACAGTCAACTCCACGGCTTTTTGTCACAGTCAAGCCAGCAGCAGTCTCCGCCAGCCACAGCAGAGCAGGCACGGCAACCGAAGATCTCGCACACCAGCTTAATCAGCAGCCTCGGTTACCTCAACCTTCTCTTATTGTGTGGGGGCGGTGTGGTGTCGTATGTGTTAGCCCGGCGAACACTGGAGCCGATCGAGGCCACCCACGAAGCACAGTCGCGATTCACCGCCAACGCCAGCCACCAGCTGCGTACCCCCTTGGCAATCATGAGGGCAGAAACCGAGCTTGCCCTGGCCGACCCTAAGGCAACCAAAGCCGATCTGCGACGCGCGCTACGCAGTAATTTAGAAGAGGTCAACCGCTTGACCCAGTTGACTGAGCTGCTCCTCAAATTATCTCACGCCAATCGCAGCCTTGAGACCGACAGCGAAACGTTTGATCTCGCCCAGCTGATACAGTCACTGATCCACGACCGCCGAGCGGGTGACCGAGTCGCCCTCCATACCCCAGCAGATACCACGCTGACTACACACAAGTTAGTGGTGCGAGAAATGCTGGCAATTTTGCTCGACAATGCGCTCAAGCATAGCCCCGCTCAATCTACTGTCAGCATCGATGTCACCCACAGTCGCCAGACGCTCCAAGTGGCCATCAGCAATGACGGGGCGATTTCTCCCTGGGATCTACCCTATATTTTTGAGCGGTTTTTCTCTGGGCAGCCACACGCTGATGGCTACGGGCTGGGGCTGAGCCTTGCCAAGCAGCTAGCTGGGACACTGGGCAGTCAGCTGACCGCGCAAAGCCGCAAAAATCAGACTATTTTTACCATTTCTTTGCCAAAATCGTAATTTTCTGCAAAACATAGCGGTTTTTCAGCTTATTTTCAGAAAGACGTGCTGTAATGAGGAGCATGACAGCTCCACCACGCTGTCACCACAGAAAGGGGTAGCAATAGGAATGCACACGACATTTTTGAGCAAGAAGGGTTTCAAAGAATTACAGAAGGAAATAACCCAGCTCGAGACTGAAGTAAACAATTTGACCACAGAGCTACGCGAGATCGGCCGTGCCAAGTCGCGCGACGACAAGCTGCGCCGTAGTGAGGTAGTGATGAATCTCGAGAATGTCCAGACGAGGCTCGAGGCAAAACAGCAGACACTGCGAACCGCCCAGCCGCTGCCACGAACCCGCGATCGCTTACGAATCGCCATCGGTTCGGTGGTTGACCTGGTTGATCAGCAGGGTCGACTCTTTCGCTATACGCTCGTCGACAGCCTTGAGGCTAATCCGTCTGACGGCCGTATCTCGGTCGACAGCCCACTTGGTCAGAGTCTGCTTGACCGCAAAGCCCAGGAGGTTGTCTCTTGGCAGGCCAGTTTTGGCATGAGGAAATTGCAAGTTGTTAGCGTCCAGTAGCTCACGACCCCCGAGCTACCAGGCGTTCGCCGATTATGTTGTACTGAAAAACCGCTCGTTTACGCCGAGCGGTTTTTCGCTTATACTATGGTTATGCTTTTCTATCAATCATCTATCAGCGAGGTATTGCGCCAGCTCAATACCAGTGAACATGGCCTTAGTAGCTCTGAGGGCCAGCGCCGCCTTCGGCACTATGGCCCTAATCTTATTAAAGTGCAATCTGAACCACTGTGGAAGATTATTCTTGAGCCGTTTCTTGATGTATTTATGCTGATTTTACTAGTGGCGGCTATTATTAGCCTCTGGCACGGTGAGGCGATTGACGCCATTATTATCTTTGTGATCGCCATTGTCTCGGCAATTATTTTCTACGTGCAGCGCTTTTCGACCGACCGTGTGCTGCGCAGCTTGTCGCGCCACGATGCCCAAAAAGTTGATGTCCACCGAGTCAATCGGACTGTACGAATTGACGCACACCAGCTCGTGCCGGGCGATGTCGTCTCCCTGGCTGAAGGGGAGAAGGTGCCGGCCGATATGCGGGTGATTCGTTGCACCAACCTGCGAGTCGATGAGGCGCAGTTGACCGGAGAGTCGCTACCGATCGCCAAACAAACCAGCGTGCTTGATGGCAAAAAGGAGATGTACGAGCAAACCAATATGCTGTTTCAGGGGTCATTTGTCATCAGCGGCACCGGCACCGGCGTCGTAATCGCCACCGGTAATCAGACTGAGTTTGGTAATTTGGCGATGCTCTCCAAGCGCCAATCAACCCAAAGCCCAGTCCAGCGAAAAATTGACAAGCTGATCAGCAAGATTATTGCGGTTGTCTCGGCCGTGGCGCTCGTGGCGTTGGGGTTAAGCTTGCTGCGTGGGATGGATTTGCTAGAGAGTATTCGTTTCGTCATGGCCCTCGCGGTCAGTGCGATCCCCGAGAGTTTACCGATTGCGATTTCCGTGGTGCTGGTCTTAGGAATGCGGCGGATGGCCGCCAAAAAGGCGCTAGTGCATCAGATGCGCGCCATCGAGACTATCGGCGTCATCACCACTATCGCCACCGATAAGACAGGCACGCTGACCAAAAATAAGCTGACTGTCCAACAAACCTGGGCCGCCAGTGACACGACAAAGATTGCCCAGATCATTGGCCTTGTGGTCAATCACGGCCGCAGCAAAAGCCATGACCCCCTCGATATCGCCCTGGCTGACTATGCGCGGAGCCAACGAGCGATGCCGCGCCACCGGCCCCTCGCCGAGCTGCCATTTAGCCAGGCACAGGCGATGTCGGCAACTATCTGGCAAACCCAAAATAGCTACCAGCTGTACATCAAGGGTGCACCCGAGGCCATTCTCGCGGCCTGCCGTACCTCAGTTCGCAGTCGTACATGTGCACTGCAGGTGCTCAGCCAGCTGACCGCACAAGGCTACCGGGTGATTGGCCTGGCGTCATACCAGACAACTCAACAGCCAGACGACCTCGCGCAGCTCCAGGGTGAACCGCTGACCTTTGAGGGGTTTGTAGCCGTAGCTGACGTGCTGCGACCAGAGGCACCGCGGGCTATCCGGGCTGCCCTGAAAGCGGGTGTATCGGTGCGGATGATCACCGGCGATCATTTCGAGACGGCCTATCAGATTGGCCGGGAACTTGGTATGGTCGAGGATCGCGACGAGGTGTTCGATTGCCGTGACATGGCTAAGCTGTCTGATGATCAGCTAGACGCCATTGTCACCAAAACCAAAGTCTTCTCCCGCGTCATCCCCGAGCAAAAATACCGCCTACTGACTATCCTCAAAAAGCACCACATCACCGCCATGACCGGCGACGGCGTCAACGACGTGCCGGCGCTGACCAACGCCCATGTCGGCGTGGCCATGGGTTCAGGCTCGCACATCGCCAAAGACGCTGGCGATATTATCCTGCTCAACGATAATTTCAAGACCATCATCGACGCCATGCGCGAAGGCCGCACCATCATCGCCAACATTCGCCGGATGCTGTTTTATCTGCTATCGACTAATACTGGCGAGCTGATCACTATGCTCGGCGCGCTGCTGATCGGCATCAAAACCCCGCTGGAGCCAGTGCAGATCCTCTGGGTGAATCTGGTGACCGACACCTCGATGGTCATCCCGCTCGGCCTGGAGCCGGGCGAAAAGCAGGCCATGAACCGCCCGCCAGAACGCCCCGACACACCAATTCTCAGCCGTCAAATGATCTGGCGGATGGTCATCGTCGCCGCCACCATGTCAGTCATGGCGCTGGCGGTCTATATCTTCTTCGAGAAGCATTACGGGCACGACTACGCGCAGACCCTGGCCTTTATCTCGCTGGTGGTCAGCCAGTGGGCCAATGCCTTCAACGCCCGCTCCGACAGTGAGTCGATCTTCAGCCGCCTCAAGGTCATGAACGCCAGTTTTTATGCCGGCATCGGCTTGTCGGTCATGCTGCAGCTACTCGTCTTCTTCGGGCCACTTGGTACGATTCTCCACATCACGCCAGTTCAGGCGTGGCACGGCCTGGTGATCAGTGTCGCGTCATTTATCATCCCGATCATCACCTGCGAAGCCCACAAACGGTGGCAAAACCGCTCATCCTCCTGGTGACCAGTCTCTAGTCACTGCAAAAAGACTTTATCTATGGCCGTGGGTCAGGTGTCGGCACCAGCCGGACAGAGGTGATCTGCTCGATATGAATCATCTGATAGGTAGTACGAGATTGAGACTGGTGTACTGGCGGCAGGGATTGATTCGTCAGCTGCTGCTGATATGTCCGGAATCGGCCAGTCACCTCGACACTCTGGCGACGCGCGGTGCTCGCCACATCGCGCCCAGCGGTGGCGCGGCGCAGCGCCTCGGTAGGATTGTCGACACAATAGACCTTGGTCTGGCGATTTATGACACCAGAGTGTGTACAGGCAGTCGGCACACCAGATAGCCCCTCTGCATTAAATAGGAGGGTATCGCCCGGTTGCGCCTGACAGGCAGCCGTACGGCAGGGTGCTGGGCGATGCTGAGGCGACAAAACATACCACAGCCCTAACCCGATAATCGAGCCACTTACCACGACACCACACAGGATAATCACGCACAGTCGCTTAGTGGATCGTACTGCTATGCCTTGTCCGCCCATGAGGATCTCCTCAAAATAACATAATCTATAACAAAAATCTGGCTGGGCCGGAGGGATTCGAACCCCCGAATGCCAGGACCAAAACCTGGTGCCTTACCACTTGGCGACGGCCCATCGTAGCTGCCACTGTTCTCACGACAGCGAACACGGCTTAGTATACCACGCCTTCCAGACCCGGTAAACCCCTTGCAGCGAGCCCCGATAGGTCGTATAATGAGCGTTATGAATAAGCATGAGGGTTTTACAATTGTCGAAGTGATGATTGTCATTGTAGTCATTGGGATTTTATCGACCATCGGCACTGTCGCCTGGCTACAAGCTCGCGAAAACGCCGCAGAATCAGCGCTCAAGAGTGATGTATCTCGGCTCAAAACTGCCATCGAAAAATACTTCAGCGAGCAGGGTGAATACCCGTTTCCAGCGAGCCCATCATCACCATGCGCAGTCGCTTCACCAACGAGTCGGCAGTGCTATCAGGGTGAATTAGCGGCTGTGCTGACGCCGAAATACATCAATAGTATCCCCAAAAACCGCGACGGCTCTGACATCGTCTACGCCGCCAGCCGAACCGATGGCGGCACCACCGACGATGGGTATTCACTGCAGGTCAAGCTCAACACGAGCGGCTCTGCCACCTGCAAAACCGGCAAGGATCCTCAACATCGCTTTTTCGTCACTGACCCGACCTGCGACCTCTAACATTGACGCAGCTCTCAGACACCCTGTCGGCACATTTGCTACAATAGGGTCATGAAACAGCCAATCTTCCTGACAATCACCCTCGAAAAAATCGTCGGCGGTGGCCAGGCTCTCGGGCAACTCGCCGATGGCCGCAAGGCCTTTGTCTGGGGTGGTTTGCCGCAGGAGACTGTGGTAGTTCGGCTGACCAAGCAAAAATCACGCTTCGTCGAGGGAGTCGTCACCGAGGTGATCACGCCATCGCCGGCGCGCACCGCTGCGCAAGACCCCGATAGCTATTTATCGACCAGCCCCTGGCAAATCATGACACCACAGGCCGAGCAGCATTACAAAGCAGCCCTGATCGCTGAGGCCTATTCACTCCATGGCATCACGTTACCAGGCCCCATTGAGCTCTATCAAGACGACACGCTCTACGGCTACCGCAACAAGATTGAGTTCAGTTGGTATAGTGATGCTGTCGTACCTCAGGCAGTACCTCAAAAAGAATCTGAGGCCTCCTTGGGGCCGGCATCATCTTCTGACGGTATCCACGCAGTCGAGATGGGCGAGGCGAACCGCCAAGAGTTGCCTCATGATACGCTTGACCTGGCTTTCTATACGCGTGGGAGTAAGGGTAAAATTCCCGTCGACGGCACGCACTTGGCACGGCCAGAAATCAATCGACTCGCCCACGCGATCCGTGACACACTCGCTGCGAGCCACATCTCAGCTCGCCAGCTCAAGACATTGCTCATCCGCTGCGATCAGTCGGGAAGTTGCGTGTGGCAGCTGTATATCAGGGATCGCTTGCCCGAGATCATTACCGCTGATGAAGCCGCTAAGCTACCGGCACAAGGCGGCGAAATTATTTACTCCGACCCTCGCTCGCCAGCCAGCCGAATCACCGAACGCCTGGCACAGTTTGGCAATACCACCCTGACGGACACCATTCTTGGCGTGCCATTCCGCTACGCCTGCGAAGGCTTTTTCCAAGTCAACATCCCGGTTTACGAGCAGGCGCTGCGCGATATGCGGGAGTGGGCAGGGCGCGATTATAGTGATCAACAACGAGTAATATCTCAGAAAAAATCTGAGCAACTTCACGTGGGTCCCGGATTATTTTCTGATGATATTCGAGCTGTCAAATTATCAACTCTCGATTTTTACGCCGGCGTCGGCACTATCGGCCTAACCATTGGTAGGGGCAACGTCACGTTAGTGGAAATCAACGCCGACGCTGTCCGCGAAATGCAGCGCAACATCACCGAACTTGACCGCACCGATGCTCACGCTGTCCTCGCCCCCAGCGAACAAGCCCTCGACTACATTACAGGCAAGGAAATCGTCATCGTCGACCCGCCGCGCGCTGGCCTACACCCCAAGGTTATTGCGACATTGTTACAACATCTGCCGCCGCGCATCCTCTATCTCAGCTGCAACCCAGTCACCCAAGCCCGCGACGTTGCCTTGCTCCAACAGCGCTACCACATCGCTTGGCACCGCGGCTACAACTTCTTTCCACGGACGCCACACAGCGAATACTTAGTAGTCTTGGACCGAGCAAACTGAGGCCTCGCCTGAGAATTTGACTTTCTGGCGCTCACCGATGCCATTCATTGTGCCTCATATACACGCCCCACTCAAACACCCAGCCTCCTGCACTACATGAGGTTGACAGGAAAGCTGCCGAAATATACATGTTTTGGCGGTGGTTTGAGGGAGTAGTTGGACTTCCAGTCTAGTAATTAGTGCTGCTGATGTGCTGCGGGGTTATTTCTCTGCAAGGAAGCGCCGGCCGACCCGGCGAGCCCACCACCACTGGATCAAGGCAGTCGGCAGGATGACTGCTATTCCTGGCCAGGCCACTTCGAGCGTCGGCATAGCGAAGCTAAAGAACTGCCGCAGTGGCGTCAAAGCGAAGCTGGCCAGCATCACCACCGCGACCGCCCCCAGATATAGTGTCCGTGCGAGATGCGCCCGCGCATTCAACACGACACCGAGCATCGGCCCAACCAGAAAGACCAGATACACACCAAAGAACATGGCACTCAGCACTGTCAAAGTAGCCGCCTGATCATGGTGGCCCGGGTGTAGGGTAGCGCTCGCCCAATAGATCGCCAGCACGCTCAGCCCGGTCAGCAGGGCGATCGGCAGCACAGCCCGCAAGGTGTCTCGCCAAAAGTGCGCTGGGTTGACCCGGTGGCGCGGCAGCGGCGGGAATAGCGTCCACATAATAGTCGGCATAGTCACCAAAAAGATATTCAAGAAGGTGACATGGCGCGGCACATACGGGTAGGTCATCCCGAGGAGCATAGTGCCAAGCAGTAGAGTCACGCTATAGATAATTTTATGGAAGAACAGCGTCGCCACCACTTCGATCGCTTGCATAATCCGGTTACCCAACTTCATACCGACCGGCAGCGAGGTGAATGAATTATTCAGCAAAATGATGTCTGCCACCCGCCGCGATGCTGGTGCCCCAGCATACATCGCCACACCGAGGTCAGACTTTTTCAGCGCCAGCGCATCGTTGACACCGTCGCCGACCATGCCGGTGAATTTACCTGACTGCTTGAAATGGGCAATCAGCCGCTCCTTTTGCTCTGGTAGCACCCGGGCAAAGATCGTATGCTCATCAGCCGCCTTGGCAAACTCTTTGGCGCTCAAGCCAGCAAGCGCCGAGCCGAGGATCGCCTTATCCGGATTATCGATACCCGCCTGGCGTGCGATGTGCTGCACAGTACGTGGATTGTCACCAGAGATCACCCGGATAGTCACGCCTTGCTGTTGCAAGAATTTCACCGTATCAACCACACCCTCACGCAGCGAATTACGCAAAATCACCGCACCAATCGGCCGCCCAGTACCCTCGGCCAGGTCTTTCAGGCTGGTCGTTTCATCATCAAACTCCGCCAGCAGCAGCACCCGCAGGCCGCTATCTGCCCACTCATTCAGCTGCCGCTGCGTCATCGCATCAACTGGGGCTCGCTTAGCCACAAATTCCGGCGCACCCATCATCAGCGTACGCGTCTGCCCCGCGATCTCTCCCCGTAGACCAGCCATTTTGCGCGCTGACGAAAAGGCCATCACCTCTGAAACGGTCGCAGCCTGCGGCGGCGTCAGCTGCTGAAGAATTGCCTGACCAGTGATATTGCCACCGCTAGTCTCGCGGGCGACCAGTGCCACCAGCTGACTAATCTCGTCATCACGACCCTCCACCAGTGGCGCCACTTGCTCCAGTACCACTTCGTCGCTGGTCAGTGTGCCAGTTTTATCCACCGCCAGCAAGTTCAGGAGTGCCATCGCTTCAATAGCTGCTAACTTCTGCGGTAGTACCTTGGCCTGAGCCAGCCGGAGCGAGCCAAACGCCAGTAGCAGCGAACTGGCCAGTAGCAGCCCCTCGGGCACCACTGTCACCGCCGAGGAAGTAATCGCCTTGAGAATATCGATCACATTATAACCAAAGACATAATAGACGATCGAGATCAACACCGCCAAGATAATCGCTGCATACGTCAGAAAGGCGATCGCTCGCCAGATAGCCTGTTGCAGCGGTGTCAGCTCTGGCTTGTAACGCTTCAGCACTTGGCTGATCGCCCCAGCCTTTGTCTGATCGCCAACCGCCGTGACCCGAGCAGTCCCTTCGCCCGCGAGCACCGTAGTCGCCGCCAATACCGTATCGCCGACCGCCTTCTCAATCGCTGCCGACTCACCAGTCAGCATACTTTCATTGAGCTCCAAGCCCTTCGACACCGTCACTGTCGCGTCCGCCGGCAGCTCATCGCCAGCCTGGAGAACAATTTCATCACCGACCACGAGGGAGTCATAGGGTAGCTCGATCACTTGACCAGCCCGCCGGACTCGTGCTTTTGGCGCACTCATCAACTCGAGCCGGTGCAGCACTCGCTTCGCCCGAATTTCTTGAACAATACCGATCAGCGAGTTCACTACAATGACCACCGAGATAAACCACGCGTCATTATATTCACGCACATAAATCAGTGCACCAGCCAGCAAAAAGATCGCCAGGACAATCGGTGATAGTATATTGCGTTTGATGATATCCAAGTAGTCGTGCATTAGTTTGTCAACACCCTCCTATAGTGAAACTTCGTCCCAACTCGCCATTGGCCACGCGCATCTGGGTCAAACTGATAGATAAACCCATCTTTGACCTCGAGTATCAACACCAGGGCCGGATTATATGGTGCCAGTGTCCGATAATAGGTTAGGTCATTATCTGAGGTAATTTTGAGGCCAGGGAACACCTTGTGATATTTTTCACGGCCAATGTCATCAAAGTAGCGTGGCTGACCACGCGGTGGAATGAACAAATCGGCCTTCAGGCCCATACGCGAGATGATCTTCTTGACATCAGCCAGAAGCATAGTGGTTGATGATTCAATATAGACAAGCAGCTCTTTCTCGGTGGTCAAAAAAACCGTCGCCAGCCCGGTGCGACTGACATTCACGCAGGGCAGGATGACCGTCTGGATATCAGCATCAAGCCCAAATCCTTGACGGACAGCACTCTTCAATGTCAGCTCATCATAGCCAGCGGTGTTCATACGCGTTTATTTTACCATTTTTCGTTTGTCTCGTATACTAAGCGTATGGACTTTCAGACACGGTACGATCAGCTCAATCCAGCACAGCGGCAGGCTGTCGATCATATCTATAGCCCGCTCTTCGTGCTGGCCGGGCCAGGCACGGGCAAGACCGAGCTACTGAGCATGCGCACCGCCCAGATTTTGCGCCAGACCGATACGCTGCCGGACAGTATTTTGTGCCTGACGTTTACCGAGAGCGGCGCTGCCACCATGCGCCAGCGCCTGCGCCAGATCATCGGCGAGGACGCCTACAAAATCGCCATTCACACCTTTCATAGCTTCGGCACGGAAATTATCAATCAACACCGGCAATATTTTTTCCGCGGCGCTGATAGTCAGCCGGCGGATGAACTGACGCAGCACCAAATCGTCACGGGGATTCTGGAGGGGCTTGATTGGCGTAACCCGCTGAGCGTTAAAAACAACGACGAATTCGTCTACACCAGCGAGCTGATCCGAGTCATTTCTGAGTTCAAGCAGAGCGGCCTCACGCCGGCGGAACTGCGGCTGGTGATGGCGGATAATCAGCGGGTGATCACCGACATTACCGCTGACATCCAGCGAGTGTTTGCGACCAAAATTTCTAAAAAAACTATTGAATTATTTGCGCCGCTGGCGGAGAAGATTGCCGAGAGAATCGGCGAGGAAAATGCTGCGAAAACTAGCAAGGGAGGCGCTACGGAGCTTTCTGAAAATACGGCTAGCTCAGCACCGCACCACGCCGAACCGTCCGCCAATCTGCCGTCCTCCATCACCCCGTACGCCCAAGTTCTGGCGCTCAGCATCGCTCACGCGGCCCAAGAGGCCATCGATGCCAATTCCACCAAACCGCTGACCGCCTGGAAAAACAAATGGTGTGAAAAGAACGCCGCCGGCGAATTCGTCCTGAAAGATTTCGCTGCTAGCGAGAAATTATCCGCCACCATTGACGTCTACGACGCATATGGCAACGTGCTGGCCGAGCGCTCGCTGTTTGATTACGACGACATGATTTTGTCCGTCATTCAAGCCTGCGAAGCCCACCCGGAACTGCGCGCCAACCTCCAGGAGCAATATCAATTCATCATGGTCGACGAATTTCAAGACACCAATCTGGCGCAGCTGCGGCTGCTGTTCGACCTGACTGGCGATGAGGACAATCCCAACATCATGGCAGTCGGCGACGACGACCAGGCGATTTTCAGTTTTCAGGGCGCGGATGTTGGCAATATTCAGCGCTTCCGCC
>ERZ773076.113-NODE-113-length-44953-cov-9.070805_pt1 | contig 44953 bp, 58 predicted proteins | sample MGYA00580613_ERZ773076 | MGnify/ENA primary metagenome ERZ773076 (study PRJEB29015, sample SAMEA2738005) | human oral metagenome | biome: human oral; feature: human-associated habitat; material: dental | place: China | collected 2057 ...
CTGTACTGTCTGCGGCTTCGTCGCCTTGTCCTGATTTAAAGTTAATCCACTATAATATCAATGGGCTTGAAAGTGCCGCTCTGAGGAGGTTTGGACGTATCGTGTTTTTTCAATTTCAAAACAAGCAACAGCGGATTTTTTCTTTATTGAGCGCGGCTGTTGTGATTGTCATCGTTATGACCTTATGGTCTTATGCTTGGGCGCAATATTTTGATTTAGGGGCGAATGAACCGAAGGAGGCGCTTGAGATGGCCGGGTTTGGTCTGTTGGTGCAATTTTTCCTATGCCTGCCTTATCTTTATTTCAAGCGATATATGCCTGCCTCTCTTTGGGCGACATCGATTCTTAATGGCGCCTATCTGTTTTTGTATTGGAGCAATTCGACGCCGCTTTGTTGTGGTGATATGGGGCAAGGCTTGATGTCTATGCTGTTTATGTTTGTTTCGGGTGTATATTTCGTTGTCTCCTGTTTGGTGATTATTGCGTGTTTGCATGCTAAAAAGGTCAGGAAAATCGGACAGCCCTCATAATCCGGCATAGATATAGTGGATTAACTTTAAACCAGTACGGCGTTGTCTTGCCTTGGCGTACTATCTGTACTGTCTGCGGCTTCGTCGCCTTGTCCTGATTTAAATTTAATCCACTATAAAGATAGGGAAAAAGGTCGTCTGAAACCCAAATTTGAGGTTTCAGACGACCTTTTTTGCTGCATTGTGTTGACTTTAAGCGCTGTCAACCGATTCAAACCAAACCCAGCTTTTCCAGCAACGCGACGCTGCCTGCATCCACAAGCCTGAAGGTTTCGTCAAAGTCGCCGGTGTACCACGGGTCGGGGACGTGGCGGTAGCCGCTTTCGGGGATGAGGTCGGTGAGTTTGAAGATTTTGTCGGGGTGTTTGCCGAACATTTTTTCCAGTTCGGCAAGGTTGTTGTCGTCCATGGCGATGATGAAGTCGAATTCATCGAAATCTTCGGAACGCACTTTGCTGCTGGTAAAACCTTGGTGGTCGATGCCGTGGGCGGCGAGGATTTTGCGCGTGCCTTGGTGCATGTTTTCGCCATCGTGCCAGCCGGATGTGCCAGCGCTGTCGGTGCGGACGCGGTGGGCTACGCCTGCTTCGCGGGCGCGGTGGCGCAGGACGTATTCCGCCATGGGGGAGCGGCAGATGTTGCCGAGGCAGACGAAGAGTACGGAATGGTTTTTCATAGGCGGTTTAGGCGTGTTCGGAGAAGAATGGGTTGTGTCCGTCCAGGGACAGGGACTGCGCGTAGGTCGGCAGGTCGGCATTTTCCGGCAAAACGTCGTGCAGGATGCGGATATGCTCGACGCGGCATTCCGCCATCAGGTCGAGGAAGTTGTGTTGGATGACGGCGATGTTGTCGGAAGACGAAAGGTTCCACACGAACACTTGCGGGACGACTTCAAACGCGCTGTCGGTCGCGTTGAAGCCAAACAAAATCTGTCCGCCCGCCCTTGCGGCGATGACGACGCCGACGCGCGGACTCTGCATGCGGATGGCGCGGATGGCGTTGGTGGCGACCCGTGCTAGGTAGGCACAGGTGTGGTAGCCTTGACTCACATCGAATGCAAACCATTCATCGAACTCATCGAAAGGATCGAAAGGATTGTCCTCAGTGGTCAGTGCTAGGCGTAGCATGGCCTATACACCTCCATTAGAGGTCTGTTGGCGGTGTTCTGAGAGCTTTCTCCTAGCCATGCAAGTACTCCTTGACTCTAGCTACTGAGATGCCCAGTGAGTCAGCGATCTCTGCTGTAGTAGCGCCGTTAGAGCGCAACGAATCGATGCGAGAGCGCTGATGAGGAGCAAGAGCAAGCTTCTGCTTCGGCAGAGCAAGGCTCTTGATAGTGTCCAGATCGGAGTTGGCCATGATCTGCTCCATCATCGAGTTCGAAATAGCACCCTTCTGGATGGCCTCCCACTCACGAGGTGTGGGGACGATCCGTGTTCCAGCTCGATTATAACCAAGCCTCTCACGGGCTGTCTTGATGGCCATGGCCTCCAGTTTGGCGCGCTCTTTCTTGCTCAGATTCGGATTTGAATCAAGTTTCTTCTGCACAACTCCTTGTGCCACAAGCTGTGCCTGCCGCTCGAGGGGCTTCTCCTTGAGGGCCCTGTTCAATTTGGCCCGGAGGGATGAAACCTCGGGGGCGTATGCTTTGGCGGCACGGGGGTTTCTCTTGATGGAGGGGGTGGCCAAGGCACGCTTACGGCAATCGTTGGCCATGGCCTTCAGCTCATTGGCGTGCTGTGCGTAAATACCCTCCATCAGGGTACCAGAAGATAACCGCCTGGCATCAGATGTCTCGGCCATCCGGGTGGACTTGGTCTGCTTCTTGACCAGCTTGCCCTGCTTGTTAATATAGGACTCGCCGGTCTCCTCGTAGACCTTCTTCCCAGTCTTGGGATCATATGCCCCGCCCTTCGCTGCACTACGGGGCTTGCGATGGGGGACGTACTTGACACCCTTGGACCTGGAAATAAGAGTGGCCGCGCCTTTATCGGCGCCTCCCTGGTACTTCCGCTTGAGAGCGGCGATGCCGTTATCAATCTCGGACTGCTTGTAGTTGAGATTATGCTTCTCGGCATCGATGACCACCATGGAATGGCGGACGGCCCGAGCCAGTTCATCAGCACTGGCGCCCTTCAGGGTCATGTCCGTAATAAGATTGGACACCTTGCCCATCTGGGTCTGAGTATCCGACATCCGCTTCATTCCCTTGTACCCGGGATATGTCCTCTTGGGCTCGAAGCCCTTGAGTCCCTTGAGTGGGGCGGTTGATCGGATCTTGGTCTTCCCCTTGTTGGGGATTACCAGGACGGAGTCGCCGTCAAAATCAGCACCGCTAAGGCGCTCAGCGACATGAGGATGGATCCCAATAGCATCCCGAGCATTGCCAAGAATATGTCTCGACTTCTTGCCTCGGTTGTTAACAGTGAGCGTAGGGATCTCGAAAGTCCCGCCATGAGGATAACGCACGAGACTAACAACGCTACCGTCAGGGTAATTAGGAGCATACACCTCGCCCTTCTTGAGATGGGGCATCGGCAATATGACCTGAGAAGCCTGGCCGGGTAGAGCCTTCGCCTTCAGATGAACCGCAGCCGAGTCGCAGTCATCGGCCAATGACATGAGCATGCGCTTGCGAATAACGGGATTCGTGAGCGACATGATCTCCTGCAACTCCTTGCGCTTACCATCCCTGGTGAGCTGAAGCTGCTGCTTGGCCAATTTGGGTGACTGCTTGGATAAGAACTGTGAGGCCAGGGACTGGGACCAGGAATCCCACTTGCCCTCCTCGTTCACAATATTGAGAGCGCTCAGTTCCTTCTTGCCGGTCTTGGGGTTCTTGAACATCCTCTGCTTGACAACAGCACCGAACGGATTATCGGGGTCATCCTTCATGGGCTTGAGAACCGTGTGGTCCTTGCCGCCCATCATGGGTGTGCCCTTCTTCTTGTTGGTGTTGAAGACGATGTCCTTGCCCTTCGGAATATCATCCGAGTACATGGCCATGCCCTTGAGGTAGTGCGTTCCGTCGACGGAAATGCGCACCTGGGCGTAGTTGGAGCCGCCGAGACTGAGCTCCTTGACTCCACGGCGCATCAGAATAACGCCGTCCATATCGGTTCCGCCGTCCTCGGCGTACTTGACGCTGACTCTCTTCGAGGATATGGCTCGAGGAGTCTTGAGACCAGTGGACAATATGCCCTTCTCATCGACGACGACACCAGGAGTGCGGATCTTCTCCCTGTGGGCATGAATATCCGCGGCTTTGGTCCCGGGTGGGGCAAGAACCTTGAGAATGGTGTAGTTATCGCTGTTGGCCTGCTTGACCTTGACGTCGTGGGTGGTATATCCCTGAGCCTTGAGGGCCTCAACGGCGGTCTTCAAGGATGTCGACGAGCACTGAAGGTTCTGCTCGACTCCCAGACCGTACTCGATGAACTTCTTCTGCTTCACCTCGTCGGCCAATATGTCCTTGACCCTGGTGATCTCGTCCTTGCGAAATGACGCGTTGGGCTTGAGAAGCTCACGGACACTGGACTCGTTGAGTCCCATGCGTCGACCGATCTCCGTGTTGGGCAGACCGGCGTCTTTCATTCTGGACGCTCGAGAAATATCGCCCGCCTTCTTCTCGGCACGGGCGATGCTGTTCAGAGCACGGTACTCGGTGGTGCTCATGCCCCAGGCCTTGGCAATATCGACCTCGGACATACCCTGGGCCTTGAGCTTGTCCCTCTCAGCGAGGAAGCCCTGAGCCGACTGATATGGATCCTTACCGGATCCCCACGGGTAGCGACCCGAGTGGCGCTTGGTCCCGTAGTGGATGAGAATATCGGAGTCCATCAGTTCTCCTCGGACTTAATCTCCTCGATGAGCTTGTCGAACCATGTGATCTTGTCCATGACATGGGCGATGTCATCTGGCTGCGGCTTGTCGACCAGAATATCGTCGTTCTGGTAGATTCGGGTCTCGAAGTCGATCTCGCCGGGCAGCTTCTCGTACTCCAGGCAGAACAGGGCTGCGTAGATATGGAGCTGGACCATGTTGACTCGGGTCACACCGGTCTTTAGGTCATGGATGCGCAGAAGGCGCTTCTTCTCGTCGAAACCGATGGCGTCGGCGGTCCCGAATGCGTTCTCGCTGTGATATAGCACGACCTCGGGGTCAAGACCGTAGCCAATGGCGTCGTTCACGTAGGCGTTGAAGGTGGCCTTGTTCCTCGGCATCCGCAGCTTCAGGCGAATATGCTCGGCGGCCAGGGTGTGGAGCCTGGTCCCCATCGCAGCCGCCTGAGCCGTCCGAAATGCCTCGTCCAGCTTGGCGTCGTCGTAGTTCACCCAGCTGTGCTTGCTGGCGCTCAGAAATGCGTGGAGGCCCTCCAGCCTCGAGTGCTTGTTCCAGAGCATCAAGCGTTCCTTTCTCGTTCTCCGGGTATATGAATGAAGCGAAGGACCACTGGCCGAGCTTGTCGACGAAATGGTCCTGGTTGGGGCGATGCGGAGCGTCCTTGCTCCGCTTGACCTCGAGCGCGGCCCACTTGGATCCGAATATTATGATCAGGTCGGGTATGCCCTGATTGTGGTTCGGGTCATTCTTGAGGATGAGGCATCCGGGCAGGCGATCCTCGATCCTGGATATAAGGCCACGCTGGTAGTCTCGTTCGAGCATGGGGTCTATCCTCGAGTCAAGAATTATACCCACGGCTGATCATGGCGCAGGGTCGGTGCTCGTCAACTATGTAGTGATTGAGTGAACTTGCTGGTAGCGTAGTTGTGATCAGCCGTGGGGGCTATGGTGAAAAAGAGGGTCCAAAATATGGAGGTCCCATCTCCTTCATTATGATCGATGTTCGCGACGCGGTCTATTGTACATGCACTGATCCTGGACCCTGTAGGCTTGAGATATGAGTCCCGCTGCCAGAAGCCTCGACAGAACCTCTACCCTGGCCGCAAGTAGACTAGATCCACAAGTACAAGACCTGTTTGACAACTTGCCACCTGGTCCCTTATACTCGCTATATATATAGTAAATTCACTCAATCCCTGGCAATCAGAACAAAACTGGCAAATTGGCAAAATGAGGGGTAAAACGTTGCAATTCCAACGAAAAGTGGTTGCCAGATCGTTTGCCACCCCCGTTTCAAAACTGGCAAATCGCTCCAAAACTGGCAAAATTTGGCACACAAGTACAAGACCAATTTTGCCCCTTGCCAGTTTTGCCAGAAAACTGGCAAAAAAACTGGCAAACGCATGCGTCACTCCAGTCACACAAATAACAGAATCGTTGTCCACCCGTCATACCAAGTGGTACAACGGGTGGTACAACAATCAGCTCAAAGAGTCGTAGAAACCCCTCTCATTGAAGATCTCCTTGACCCGAATCGCCCTCGAGATGGCTTGATCAATGGGCGACTGGCTCTTCAGGTAGTAGTAGTTCAGGACTGAATAAGGAGTGTTCAGTCTGTCGATTCGCCCCTCGCACTGCTCCATGACCTTCCACGAGTAGTTCTGGGAGAAGAATATCATGGTGTCGCAGGTGGTGCAGTTCCAAGCCTCGGCCCCCGCGGTGTACTGCACCAGATACACCCAACGAGGACCCTCCGGCAAGGGATCGTGCTTGTGGCCGTTGTACTCGGCGACGGGAACGCCCAGAATATCCCTCAACGACCGCAGCATGAAGAGCTCGTAGTCGAAATTGTAGAAGACTATGACCCGAGGATGGACCTTGCACAGTCCTCTCACCGCCTCAAGTCTCACAGGATCCTCATTCGTCACTCTTCTCAAGACATGACAGAGGCCTCCGGCGTTCTTGATGGGCTCCTCCTTGTACGGATCGAAGCGGTACTTCTGGATCGTACGATATGGCTTCTCCTCGTACGATACCGGCACGTCCGTACGCTTCTTGATCGTCTTCTTGACGAATGGCATGTCCACGAGAATCTTGTTCCGCAACCGCAACAGCTTCCCCTGCCCAAGATATCGCTCGAGACGAGGATAGCCCGCCCTGTAGTTGAACTGGCAGTGCTCCCTCTCGAACTCGGTGCGGTTCTTGAAGAAGCCATTGGCCACGAATACCGGGCAGTAGTCCAGCCAATTATCCCCGGGAGTGCCCGACAGCATGATCCACTCGTTGTTCCTGGCCATCTTGATGAATGTCTTCGCCCACTTGCCGTTCCCGATGGCTCTCTGCTCATCGAATATGATGAAGGAGTCACGGATGTTGCGGTAGTTGCTGATGTTATTCCAGGAATCGACCGTTGTGTAGTGCGTCAGCCCGTACAAGGCCACATCGCCCTGCCAGTCGAGGTCGTCCCTCTTCCGAGCGGTGGTGATTATGACCAGACGGGGGCCCTCTGCGAGCCTACGGCCCAAGTCGGCCGGATGCCGCACCCCCAGCACTCTCTCGACGTAGTACTGGAGGGCGACAACCGACTTCCCCGAGCCAGGCTTCCCAGTCAATATACAGCCATTTCCCAGGTTCTTCACAGCTTCGACCTGGTGAGGCCACAGATCAACCGGACCCAAGGCTCCTACTTTCCGAATCGAATATGCAGCGGCGACTTGGCCCGCTCGACTTCGATCGCATTCAGCTTCTGCACAAGATCTTGCAGATACGGCAGCAGGTCGTCGATTTGCTCTTCGGGCTCCTGTTTCTCCGCCATCAGGCCTCCTGGATCTTGATGCGGACGGATGATCCCCACATGCTGACGTACTCGATCGGAAGTCCGTCGTATATGGTCTTGTTGGCAACGAGGTCATTCACGAACGCCACTGCGCCAACATCAGTCGAGAAGACCTGCAAATCGTAGAGACTCTCACCCTCGAAGTCCTTGATAGGGCCTCGATAAATGGACAGTTTGATCGGTTCTGGGGGTGTCAAGGGTTCTCCTTCCGCTTCGGCGTGAAATAAATGGTTGTCAGATGATTGACGTCGTCCTTCTGCTCCCACTCAAGAGCTCGGAATGTCATGACCCGTCCGTCATCGAGACGGAAATACCACACGGTCCAACCGGTATCCGGTTCGTACTCGGCCCAGCGCTCAACGAACTCCGCCTGCTGGACCTCGCTCCCGTACTCCCAGATCAGGATGTACGGATCATGCCCGTCGTTGTGCGGGCTCCTGTACTCGCTCACCACAGAACTCCTTGGTAAATATGCTCCCACTGGCGCCTCTTGGCGCCCCATGCCCTCTTCATCGAGTCGCTGTGGGACTCCAGGAAGAGATTTGAGAGCCTGTTGTCGGTCCGGTCGCCATTCATATGGGCAACCCTCTGCAAGGGCTCCAGAGGGCCGTTGAAGGCCTCCCAGACCATCTTCTGGACGTACTTAGTCCGTCTGATCCCACGGTCCCAGATCGTGATCTGAACGTACCCGTTCGGCCGACGATATGTGGCCAGGATCTGACCCGTCGAGATACGCCGAACCCTCCCGAGGTCGCTCACCTCGATGTCATCGACGACTGAGTCCCGGAATGTCTCACAGGACGACTCGGCAGTGCTGCGGAATGCCACTCTCGACCTCCCCCTTCACTCCATCCTTCATGTTGATGTAGTAGTCGATGGGCATGAACCCGTTCTCGTCCGGCTCCCATCGAGTCCGCCTGGGCTTGTACGGCCTACCCCCCTCGAGGAGCACGAGATTATCGAGGCGGCAGTTCGTCTTATCCCCATCCTTGTAGCCGAGGTGGTGGTTCTTGGGAATATCCCCCCGGAACGCCTGCCATACCAGCCTCGGCAGCAGGAGGGTGCGAGTCTGCCCATCAGCTCGGAATGAGACGACCCTGCGATCCCGGTCCTCCCGGAATCTGGTGGCGATCCGGTTGCCGGTCGTGAAATTGATGATCTCCGCGTCCTTGTTGACTCCGAAATCGGGCCATTCCATGATCGGCACGAACTCCTCCTTCAGGTCGACCAGCTCAAGATTGTCCAGGGCGCAGTTCCAGGCGTCCCCATCGATATGGCGCAGCTCGTGCTGGTCGGGGATCTCGGTGTTGTTGAAGTGCTCCCAGATGAGCTCGTCCAGAAGACGCATATAGATCCGTCGGTCGACGAAGAAATGGATGCAGGGCTTCCCGTAGCGGGACTCGTCGACGGGCACGTCCTTCTTCTTCCTCTTGGACCAGATTCGCCCGTCGCGGAAGTACTCGTAGGACTTGAGGGATGGTGCCGGCTTGCTCACTTCAGATCCTCCAGAATATCGACGAGCTCTCCGAAGCTGCTCGCCACTCCGATGATGTCATGGTCCTTGCGGATGATCCAGCTCGACACGAGCTTCTCGACTGTGAATGCTTTCATGCCCGGTCGACCCGCACAACGATCTCGTCGTCCGTCCACTCCTCGCAGACGAACATGAACAGTGGCAGATATGTAAGGTTGTCGTCCAGCTCCGTGACGACCATCGCCGTATTGGGGTCCTGGTCGGCAATATCGCCCTCGTAGCCGAAATCCTTGATATTCCTCTTGACCTCGCGGCCGTCCTCGAGGATGAGTGTGAATGTCATCGTTCGTTCCTTCTCACAAGTGCAATACCGAAAAACAGGACCTCAGTCCTTCTGACGAACCGTGATGGTCCGATTCTTCTCGTCGACGTCGAAGTTGCACATGCGGGCCGGCAGATATGACTGGGATCCGTACCCGTTGTCCACGAGGAGATCCCCGTTGTCCTGCCAGTCGACCGAGCCCTTGAGCTCCCAGTGCCCGTTGCTGGGCCAGGCGTGGACGAGGACGTTCCACTCCTTCGGCTGGATCCTCTTGGCGACTAGGGTCTCGTTCTCGATGACGTCGAATATGCAGTCCGTTGACTTCATGACGACCTCGCAGACACCGAGGTCATTGGGCTCGACGCGGACCAGCCAGGTCTCCTCGTCACCCTTCTCCGTGTGGACGGTCTCGTTGATGTCGAATATGTAGGTGCGCTCCCCGGACAGGCGGAGGTAGAGTCTCTTGAGCATCGTTCGTTCCTTTCGTAGGATATAGGAGGGCCCCAGGTCTCCCCAGGGCCCTCCGTGGATATGGTTGTTAGAGGATAGCCTCGTACTGGGCGAAGAAATCGTCCCTGCGAAGAACCTCGATGGTGGTGGAGCTCTTCCTGATGACCCAGTCACCCAGGCCGAACAGAGGATATGCGTTCCCGCAGTCCCTGCTGACCCACTGCTTGACCGCCTCCTTGTTCTCCTCGGTGATGAGGACCGCCTCGAATATGCCCGGACGCGGTCTGACCATCCGGACCTTGAACTCTGATGCCTGCATCAGAATGGAACCTCCTCGTCATCCTCTTCCTCGGCGTACATGGCCTCGAGCTCGTCCTCCACGATGGTGAAGAAGCCCTTGTCCAGATATGCCGAGCAGAACTCCACGCCGGCTCGAGTCCGACCGTGGTAGGGGCGGATGGCGATATCAGCTCGCTCGAGGTCGGCGAAATCGAGAGCACCGACCGTCTGCTCGTTCAGCAGGGTGCGGGTCTTGCCCAGGATGGACACGAGCTTGGGAGGACGGCCTCCGAAGTTGACCTTGACCTTGATGAAGGGCAGGGGCTCCTCAGTCTCGTCACGGGGCTTCAGGGTCTTGATGTTGAAACCCTCCCGCTGGAAGTCCTCGACGGCGTCGTCCGGGATGATGACGCAGAAGGTGCGGGCGGAATTGCCGAATCGGTCCTGAACTCCCGCGAAATTGCGGAAGAGGAGCTTGGCGTTCTTGATGGTGTAGGTGTTCGAGGGCATTGTTCGTTCCTCTCTATGGGAGTGTAGACTTGGATTAGAACCTGGTCGACGATATGAGGCGGTGAGTAGAGTGCGTACCTCCTATCGCATGTGCTGCCATTCATGCTTCGTGTAGTGGTTCTTGGCCCTGTCCTTCAGGACCCCGGCCTTCTCGAGGAGGTACTCGAGGTAGTCCAGGTGCTGGGATATCTGGTTGGCCATGTCGTCGATCTCGTAGAACTGATCGAGAATTGCTCGACTCTGCTCTTCCGGGATGGGCTTGGGTCGCAGCATCAGGCGCCCCTATCGATCTTGACGATATTGTATTCCTCGAGCTTCTTCAGCAGCCAGCGGGCGTCTAGCTCGGATGCGACGATGTCGTACAGTCTGTCGAACCACTCGACCTGCTCAGGGGTGAGGGAGTCGTCGAAGTCCTCACGGAACATGTCGAGCTCGTACTGGAGAGTCTTCAATTTCTTCTCGTCGAAGCTCTCAAGGACCTCCTCCAGGCCGTTGAGGACCTCCTCGACTCCGGCCCTCCCCCGATAAGTGACCTTGAGAAATTTCTGCACGAGAGTCTTCTTCTCGCTGATGACGATCTTGCTGTCCTTGAGCTCGTACTCGTACTTCGACTTCTCGTAGATCGCATAGGGCTCCTTCACAGGATATGCGACCATTCGAGAACCCATGGCGTAGTTGACGTGATGGATGTCCTCGACGAAGTAGAGCCAGTACTCGTCATCCGCGCCGAGGAGATACCACCCGTTCGGCTCGTAAGTCTTCCGCTCAGCCTCCTCACCATTCGGGAGGATGACTCGGGAGGCAATGGCGGCCACCCAGAAGGCCTTACCGCCCTCGACGTCCTTCTTGCAGATCATCTCAGTCCTCCTTCGGGACGTCGTTCTCGGAAATGACGTCGACGTTGGTGATCCCGACGATGAGACCCGCCTCCACAAGGCAGTGCACGAGATCCCTCTCGTCGAGCTCGGTTCGGCAGATATCGATGAGTCCCTTGATTTCCTCATGCCTCCTGGGGCCGTGGCTGTTGTCGGCGCACTTCTTGAGCTTCTTGATCAGGTCCTCGATCTCCTCGTTCGTGAGGTTGACCATCTCGGCCCTCAGGTAGCTGCGGTAGCCGTAGAGAATATCAGCAGCGGTCTGGGCGCCGTCGTAGACTGACTCGGTCATTGTTCATTCCTTTCGAGAAACCTAGAACCCGGGTTGGGTTCTAGGGGGTGAGTTGTTCAGATGGTCTGGTACGAGTCGCAGATGTCCTCGGCCATTGCGAGCATGTCCTCGTTCGTGGCGTCGGGGCGGTACTGGCGGCAGAAGTCGAGTACGGAGTAGTATGCGTACGAGGCGACTGCGAGGGTAACACCTTTGTCGGCGAAGAGGGAGAAGATGCTCTGCTGGGCGAGAGAGGGGCAGGACATGGTCAGTTCCTTTCTGTAAGGGGTCTCATTATAAGCCCTGCCCCTCTCGCGACTCATGCGGCTAGGAAGGCGTCGACGTCCGTCCACTTCCTGATCTGGTCCATGGCAGCATCAACGAGCTGCCTGCCGTATCGATCGTCGTACACGTCACGCCAGTCGCCTTGGACGTCCTCGTAGTCCAGCCAGCGATAGCCCTTGCAACCGCTGACATCGCCGTAGGAAATGAGCTCATTGCCCTCCTTGTCAGTTCTGTGATTCTCTCGTACCAGTCGACCCGCTCCGGGAGTTCCCGGATAAACCGGAAGGAAGCTCCCGACACGGCCGACGAACTTCCGGTCATCCTCCCCGAACTCGAGGAACATGCGAGTAGTAACCGATCGTGTCTGGGCGACATCCTCGAGATCAAGAGGATCTCCGGAGAATATGGTCTTGAACACGAGCGGCTCCTGGAACTGCTTGCCTGTTGCGTGCCATCCGTCCTTGTCATGGGCGATGTACACAGCATCATTGGCGAGTAGCATCCGATCATAAGTGGCCTCGTGCTCGAATACGTAGCCGTAGCGACGGCCGAACTCGAAGACCTCCGATATGATGCGATCGTCGGCGTTTGGGATCTTGATCGAGTCCGTCTTGATGTGGGCAACCGTGTATCCTTTCTCCTGCACGAAATGCTTCAGGTCGACCATGAACAATGCGCCGCGCTTGGCGACGATGTTGTCCATGTTCCGGGGGTCTCGGAGCGGGTTGTCGAACTTGGCGGCCGTGAGTCCGTACGTCGAATTCAGAGCGATCTTCAGCGCATAGGCCAGCGCATCCAGATTCGACTCATCATCAAGATACGGAGCCAGCGCACCGTTCAGGATCTTGCGGGCCTCATCAAGCTCCTTGTGCTTGATGAGAATACGAGCCCTCTTGAGCTCGCTGTACCGCTTGGTGTACGGTCCGAACAGCTGGAGATTCTCGATCGATGTGGGGTGCATCGACGCGATATCCAGCAAGGCGACGTTCTCGTGGTAACCGGGCTCGGCGTAGACGTATCCGCCCTCGCCGACCTCCTCACCACGATATGTCGACTTGCCGTACTCGTACCTGTAGCCGGGGAATATCTCCGACAGGTCCGTATACCTCAGGTACTGCTGAGTGTTCCTCTGGCCCTGGAATATGATCCTGGTGGTCAGGTTGTTGGTGCTCGAGTTGACTGGGAGGCCCGCGATCGATGCGAGGATCTGACGGGCCTCCCAGTCGGCCTCCAGGTGATCCCAGACCTTCTCAGTGGCGATCACGTCGTTGTCGCAATATGCCGCGACCTCCTCCCACTGGTCCTCCGGCACCGGTTGGTCCCAGGGGAGGCCGAGCTCCTTGTGATGGATGCCCAGCTCGATCTCCCACTTCTTCAGGGACTGCTTCTTGGCGGCGAAGTCGTAGATATCGGTGTAGGACAGGTTGTAGGCCTCCTTGAAGCCCTCCTTGATGAGATTGTTGATGATCTTGCGTGAGAGGTGGTAGAGCTGCTCGTTCGAGTACCCCAGCATCCGACCGTAGAGGATATGGTTGTCGTACCGGCGGTTGTTGAATCCGACGAGCCTCTTCTCGGCAAGATCGGAGATCTCGTTCGGGGTCGGGTTGATCATCCTCTGGATCTCGTTCGAGCCCCGAACCTTCCAGTTCACGAGGAATAGGTTCGGGAACACCTCGACATCGAATACGATCGGAGTATCGTCGTCCGTCGGTTCCTCGAACTCCTCTTCGTGATCATGCTCGGAGGAGAAATGCATCTCCTGAACGAGCTTGATGCAGTAGTCGGCCTGATGAGTCGACTTCATGGCGAACGTGAGAACCTTCTGACGAATATCGCTCACGTCGTACGGCATACCCGATTCGTAGGCGTCGTCCAGGATCTTCTTGATGAAGTCGATGCTGGGCTTTGTCCCGGGATGGATCTCCTTTCGGAGGTTGCGAGATATGAGCTTGCGTATCGACTTCTCGCTCTGCATGACCTCCTGCTTGATCACTGACTGTTCCTTGACGGGCAGATATCCGACCTCAACCTCGGTAAGGCCCTGGTGGTCGGTGCACTCGGTGAGACGCCGACGCAGGGCCGACTTGCCCGAGTACACCTTGCACTCGACTCCCGGGGCAACCATCCTGGATAGCTCGGACGGATCCCCCGGGTATCGATAGTGGATGTGGACTCCACCCCCCGATCGACTGAGTTCAGCATAGGAGGGTATCCACTTCCGAGCCTCTTCAAGGCATCGAGTGCGGTCTTTGTCGAGGTCGATGTCAATAACAATGTCTCTCTCGGGTACAAGGACATAATGCTCCTTCCTGGTGTCCAGATCCTTGAGAGTGGTTGAGACGTCGTCCCAGCGATATGATGGGAGACCGTTCTCGTTGGCGTACTGAGCAGGACGGTCCTTGTAGAGCTCGTCGAGATACGAGTCCCTCTCGCTCATGTCGGTCCAGTCCGGAATCGGGCTCTCTGATTTCTCCCCCTGGGAAAATTTGGATTTCAATAGGCCCTTGTACACCTTGCGCCTGCTGACCCCATGAATCATGATGCGATCGTGGAACTCCTCGAAGTAGTCCCGGATCTCGTCCTTGAACCTGAACATGGGGTATACGTATCCGTCCGAATACGACCGGGAGTACTCCTTATACATCTCGTAGATGCGCTTCAGGGATATACCGTCCTCTTCATCCAACTCGTCGCTGTAGAAGTCGAGGAAGTTGAAGATGGGATTGGTTTTACTCATCATGCCGATTGGCTTGTAGTCGTCGTAGTACGACGACCCCTTGGACATGTACAGGTCCATGCAGTGCTTGACTATGGAGCCCCGCTCGCCCTCGATTCGGTCCATGATGTCATTGTACCGATGAATATCGAGCTTGCGACCCGAGGGCTCCACGTCGATGAGACGCCTCGTCAGTCCGCTCTTCGAGTCGGTGATACGGACCGGAAGGTTTGTGCCCACGAACAACATGGCCTCGGATGTGAACGAATAGAGAGACTTCCCCTTCTCGTTCATGACCATCGTCTCGTGGGATACGAGACTGTTCAGGCGACTGTTGTCCGCGATCCGGGCAAGATTGCCATCGTGCTGAATGGCGACCCGAGGATTCGACTTGAACGGCTCGAGGGCGAACTGGTCACCCGGACGCCCAAGAGCTGCCGCATCGAACTGACCGATATGATCGTCCAGCAGCCTCGAGATAAGATTGAGGACGGTCGACTTGCCGGAGCCGGCCGAGCCGTACAGCACGAAGAACTTCTGGATCCACTTGGAGTCCCCCGTGAACACGGCTCCGATGCCCCACTCGAGCTTCTCCCTCTCGTCCGGATCGTAGAGAGCGCTCATGAGTTCTTCGTAGGCGGGACATGGATCGTCACTCAGCGAATATGTGAGAGTCCTGGTGGCGTAGTCCTCCCTTCTGGGCGTCTGGTCGGCGAACAGGATCCCGCCGTCAAGAGGGTGGTAGACGTCCGGGAGCTTGGACATCCACGCTTTGTAGTCAGAATATGTCTTGGAGTCGTAGTCCCCCAGATACCGCGCCCAGACGGACCCGTCGACTCGTTCTGAGGCCTCTTGGAATCGACGGGCGACGTCGGCGTCCACGATCCGCATCAAGTCGTACTCCTCAGTACTCCAGAAATGCGTCTCGGGATTGTACACGGCGTAGAAGGACTTCCCACGAATCATGAGGTCCTTGAATCGGAGAACACGCCAGGCCGGCCGTACCTCGGTCGTCCCCGATTTGAGGGCTCGCTCCTTAATCTCGTAGAAATCCATTAGACTCCTTATATGTCGTAGTTCTCCGCCAGATAGAGTTGCATCTGGTACCAGAGCTCAAGACGGTTCTGGTTCTGGAACTCATCCGACTCGTAGAACTCCGGGACGGACTCGAGGGGGAATATGCCTCCGCGTCCGTGGGAATCGTACTGACGGCTCATCCACCTCTGGACGGTCTTGTCGACCTTCCTGTCCAGGGCGTTGCCGCTGTTGTCGAACTGGTAGTCCGTGTAGTTGATTCCGAGGTTCTCGATCATCTCCCAGAAATACGGGTCGAGTCCCTCTTCGTCATCGAGTTCGAAGGCCATGCGATCGGCGAGCCCGAGCAGAACCTCGAGCACGCTGGCAGGGCTCTTGCGAAATGCCGGTGAGAGCTTGACGCCATAGCGGTTCCGCCACTCACGACCATCCATGTCCCGATTGCGGTCCATCATGGCGGAGTAGCGGAACTCGATATGGTGGAGCTTCCACAGGAGGTGATGGCTGTCGAATATGCTCGGCTGTTCCCCATCACTCTCGTCTAGGAACGAGAGCAGGAAGTCGAAGTACTCCTGTTCCATCAGCGGGATCCGGAGTACGCGTCCTCAATGATCTCGAGGCGAATATCGTAGGAGAGATCGAAGTTGCGGATCCACTTGACGACGATCTCGTCCGACTGCGTCTCGAGGTCGACATTACCGAGCCACTCGCTCACGTTGTCGATCGTGACCATGTCACCGTCGCAGAGGATGCGGTCCTCCGTGAAATACATCAGTCCGACCCGATCGAAATTGAAAGCGCCGTCATCGTACTCGTCCTCCGTGATCTCACGGATAGACTCGCCCTCGGCGACGGGCTCCTCCTCGATCTCCTCAGAAATGTCCTCCTCCATGGCGAACCGGAGATACTCGTTGTTGAGGACCTCCTCGTACTTCTCCTTCATCTCGTTGTTCTCCTCAACTTCCTCATCCGAGATCGGTTGGAAGACCTCGACGGAATATGCGAACCCCCGCTCGGGCTCCTTCTCCGTGGTCCACTTCTCGTCCTTGCAGTCCTGCACGGCGAGGAATCCCGCCGTGAGACCGACGACGAGCGCCGGCAGCAAATGCATTATCGTTCCCTTCTCGCGATCAGTCGTCCGATGAAATAACCCAGCAGGATGAAGAACACCGCCTTCATCGAATGGCCAGCCTGTCGATCTGGTCCCAGATCACGCCGTCGACGTTGAAGTCGAGCACGAACTTGGTCACCTCTCGTCCGATGACTGGATCGTAGTCCCGATAGTTCAGGACCTCGAAGTTGCCGAACTCGACGATGCCGTCGCCGTCCTCGTTGTCGTAGACCCAGCCGACCACTGCACCGGCGCTAGTCTGAGGAAGCCCGAGACCCTTGTAGACCTCGTTCAGGAGCAGGTACCCTCGAGTCCTCAGAATATCGTTGGCGTAGTTCTCCTGTGCGTGGAGGATCATGAGGCTGTAGTCCTCGTTGCCCTCCCAGGCTCCCGCGTTCTGATCGAAGATGACAGCATATGGCGAGACCCCGAGCTCCCTCATGAACTCCTCGGGCTTGAGCTGGAACTCGCGCCCCGTCTCGTCGTAGTACTGCTTCTTGGCCTCGTCGAGGGCCTTCTCGTTGGAGTGGTCGATGATCTTCTCGACCGTCTCCTCGCCGAGGCTCTCCTTCATCTTGTCCTGGTACTTGCGGAAGGACTCCTCAAGACCGGCGTAGGCCATGGACAGACCCGCAATCCTCTTGGCTGAAATGCGGTGGGCGAGGATCAGGGAAATGGCGGAGGCCGTCCCGATGCTCAGCGGCAGCGCATAGTGCTTGACAAGACTGCCGGCGAGCTTGGCCCAGGCACGGGCCTTGGCGATCTGGATATCCTTCTTCTCGAACTTCTCCTCGTCCTCGGCCGCCTTGACTGTCGACAGCTCGTTCAGGTCCTCCCATGTGGCCTCGCCGACACTCAGCGTCTGCTTTGCCGCCAGAACCGTGGTGGCTGTGAACCCGGCGATGCCCAGACCCGTCAATATGGCCGGGGCGTGCTTCGAGGCCACGAGAGCGCCCTTGCCGATGAGGCGCGTAACAATGGTGAGACTCATGATGCGAAATACTTCCTCTCGTTCAGCTTGTTGTACACGGCGATGACCTGTCCATCGCTCATCTGATTGACCTTGGTAACCCATGCAGGGGCGCCGCCGTAAGCTGTGCGCAGCTTAGCACGCATCTGCGCTACTGTCACTCGTCGTCATCCTTCCACAAGTCGTAAATGAATCCTACGGCGACCCAGAGAGCCACCGTCATGAGACTGAGAGCCGCGAGCCAGATCTCCTGGGCGATCAGCCCGGCTGTGACCGCGAGCACCACCAATATGGCTCCGACCCCGTACGCCGTGGTTCGGTCCTCACTCTTCATCGAACGTCCTCCGGCTTTGGCAGATCAAGAATATACCCGTTGCGGGCTCGGACAACCCTGGCTCCTCGCAAGTCCCTCCAGCCCCAGTTCTCGTCCGTGTACGTCTGGGAGATCCCGGCCATGCCGTACAGATCACCGACAGTCGCCACGTCGTACTGATCGCAGATGCTGATCAGGTGGTTCAGGACGTCCTCCGCCTCGTTGCGAGTGGCGAAAATGATGGACTCGAGATTGTGCTCACGGCGGTCTCTCTGGGTGTAGACCCGCTCGGTCGGAGTCTCGTGCCTGCCATAAGTCCTGTTGGAATATGAGGTGTAGGTCCTGTTGGACTTGGAGCGCTGAGGACCGCCATCACCGCCGAAGAGCAGACGGTCGATGCCTGAGGTAAAGATATCGCTGACGGCGTTCTTGATGCTCGGTAGGGCGATGTCCCACAACAGGTAGTTCCCCACCTCCTTGATGTCCTCGGCGAAGAAGGCGCTCAGAGCCTGGCGTCCGAGCGATCCCTTGTCGATCCTGGCGGGCGTGGATACGATGCGCTCGGGCCTGGGCTTGGACTTGCGGGCGTTGGCCGGCAGGTCTCCTCGGATCGGGATGTTGTCCGTCATGTTCGTCCTTTCTGGGGAAATGGGAGGCCCCGAGTCTCCCCGGGGCCTCCTCAGGATATGGATGTCAGGCCTCGATCGTCTTGAAGACGTCAGGGCGCTCCTTCTTCGCCTGCTCGATCAGGCTCTTGGGCATGACGCCGTTGAAGAACTTGATGCTCTTATCCTCGTCCTCCAGCAGACTCAGGACGAATTCGTCGTAGAAAATGCTGTCCTTGAAGTTGGCGAGGATCTCGGGGGACTTCCGGAATCGCTTGCCGTCCGACGACCTCTCGCCGTAGGCCTTGTCGACCATGGTGCGGAAGAAATCGAACAGCTTGAACTTGTCCGACATGGTCCAGTCCTCGGGCTTGCGGGACATGAACGCCTGAAGCGTGTCCGTGAAACCACCCGGCTCCGACTGCTGGAGCTCGATGAGATCCACCTTGTTCATGTGGAACCAGAGGGTCTCGGTGACCATGTCCCCGTCGAAGGTCTCGGCGCTGACGTTCATCTTGATCATGAATATGCCTCCTCAGGCGATCGAGTTGAGAGTGATGCCGGCGAGCGACTTCGTCATCTTGACGATATGGTCCCACGAGGTCTGCTCGTCGAACTGCTCGCTCTTCTTGATCGTGCGCTTGACTGTCTTGCCGTTCTCGGTGAGGGTGACCACCACGGCTGTCTGAAGCTCCATGCTCGTTCCTTTCGAAAATGAGAAACCCAGGACCCGTGTTAGGGGTCCTGGGGTCGAGGTTGTATCAGTCGTCGGAGTCGTCGACGAGCTCAGCGTCAACCACGTCGTCCGAAGACGTCGAGTCGGTCTCCTCGGTGTCGTCGTCGCTGGAGGCAAGGGCCTTCACCAGGCAGAGAGCTGCGAAGCCGGCTGCGGCGGGCAGGGCGTAGCGAGCACTCTTCTTGGCGATACGGCCGAGCTTGCTCCAGTTGACGGTGACGACGGGGGAGTCGTCCTCAACGGGCTCGGTGGACGGAGTCGTGGTGGTAACGGTGGTCTCAGTCATTGGAGTATCCTTTCGAGTTGATGGGGTCTCATTATAGAACGTGTGAAAATCGCGAAACTCATACCCTCTGTTCGAGGGTATGGCTGGTCTAGTTGTTCTTGAGGTCCTTGATGGAAGTGGGTGCTGCGTCGATGTAATCAGCGATCTTGTTGGCCCAAATACGGCCTGCGGGCTCGCCTACGGCGCCTCCGAGAATCGAGCTGCCGAGCGTGTATACGAGGCTCAGTGCCACCCCGGCTGGGGGGCAGAGAGCGCCGATAACGGCTGAGGCGGTGATGCTTGCGGAGGTCTCGGCGGCGAGCGAGAGGGCTTTGTGGCCGGTGGAGTTCTTGAACATGACGGTTCCTTTCTTGAGGGGTCTCATCATAGCCTATGCTGGTCTCACGAGAGCTTGTACCACCGTTCGGTCGGCTCGATCACGAAATCGAGGACGATGCAGGCTCGACCCTCGTCAGTGACCCGGGAGCCGTAGTGCACCTCGATCTGCCTCTGCTCATTCCACCCGAGCTGATCGCCCAGGGAAATGCCCTCAAGACCGATGCCTGCGTAGAACTCGTTGAGGCTGACGCACATCTCTCGAAGCAAGGTGTAGTTCAGCTCGTTGACGACTCGATCGATCTTGTTGACAGTGGACTTGAAATAACGCCCGCTGTAGGCGTCGTAGAACAGGCAGTCGCCCTCGCCGTAGACGATCGTTTCACGAGGAACCGGCTGAGTCTTGGAGGCCGCCTTCTCGGCGATCTGCTTCTCCTCCGGACCGAGTCGCTCCTGGACCGTCATACGATAACGATCGTACATCTGTCGAGTTCCCTCGTAGGCGAGGAGCATCGACGACTCCCGCTTGACCGAGATGCTGTGCGCTCCGAGGACGCAGGCCCCGGTGGCCAATATGGCGATCGCCGGAGGGGCGTAGATCTTGGCGTAGATCTTGATCCGCTGCTCCTTGGTGAGTCGCTTGAACTCGTCAATATCCCACTCGTGCATCTGACGATCCGCACGGACGCTCAGGGCTACTGATGCCCCGATGCCCATCAGTGCCAATCCGGTGAGGATATGGTGCGAGTTGCGCAGAATGAATGTCTGGGCGATCTTGAGGATTGAGAGGTTCACCGGCAGTCCTCCTGAATGTTCTTGACGGCCTCTAGGAATATTGCCTTGGCGGTATCGGGGTCCGTGCCCTTCGGCACCTTGAGGGTCACTCGGATCGTGTTGGTCTTCGGGTCAATGTCGCGATAGATAACCTGGACATCAGCGTCGTTCATGTGCGTTCCTTTCTCGAGAAACCTAGAACCCGTGAGGGTTCTAGGAGTGAGTATCAGTCAGTTGGCGGGAGTGTTCTGCTCCGCGACCTTCTTGTCGATGGCCTTCTTGACCTCCGCCTCAAGCATCTTGTTGATGAAGAGCTTGGCGGCGAAGACGATGCGGGTCATTGTAGTTCCTTTCGTAGGAGTCTGGGGTCTCATTATAGGCCTTGCAAAACCCGTGAAAACCTATGCTCCCTGTTAGGGAGCACGGGTTGTCAGAGACTGGTGTCGATGTGGATGGGCTTTGTGAAGTCCTGCTTCGAGTTCTTGTTGCGGTTGATGCACCACTTGACGATGGCGTAGATGCCAACGCAGTAGATGATCGACTTGATCAGGTTCTCGACGAGGCGGGAGATCAGCATGATATGATCCTTTCGTATGGGTCTCATTATAGGACCTGTGGATCCTGCGAAAAAACCTAGAACCCGTGAGGGTTCTAGGAGTGAGGTATCAGTTCCGGGTGATGTCGTGGTCGAAGATCCTCTTGATCTCGTTCCAACTCTCTTCGAAGCGCTGCTGAACGCTGGCTGCGTCCTGAGGAAGCGGGGTCGACAGGCTCTCGATGGTCTTCCGCTGGGCACGGACGACCTTCTTGAGCTGCTCGATCTGCTTGTTCTGGGCGTAGATAGCGTAGGCGAACATGCCGAAGGAGAGGATTCCGAAGATGGTGAAGATGATGGACATGACGGTTCCTTTCTTGAGGGGTCTCATTATAGGACCTGTGGAAATCGCGTTTCCGAATTCTCACCCCGGGATTTTTTCAGAATCGAAAAACCTAGGACCCTTGTGGGGTCCTAGGTCTTGATTCTCAGATGCGGATCTTGGCGACGAAACCGAGAGCCTTCGAGGCGACCGGGAATATCTGCTCGGCCTTCAGGATGGCGAGGATTCCGGCGAATGAGCCCACAGCGCCCACCACAGCATCGGGACTGGGGCAGAAGCGACGCCGTTTGGCGTCCTGGATCTGCTCCAGGTCCTTGATGTTGCGGAGAGCGTGCGTGTAGGCCTCACTGTCGGGATCCATGCCGTCGATGAAGGAGTAAGCGTCATCCAGGGCGGTCTGCGCATTCGGCTTGTTGTCGGACATGGTGTTCCTTTCAAATGGGGGTATCATTATGGTCCATGTCTGATCCGCGTCTCAGGCGACCTCTGACACCTTGAGAGTGGCGGTGTCCTTCTTGGTCATGTCCTCAGCGGGAGTCTCGAGGGCGGCGTAGACCTCCTGGTTCTTGTGGTCCACATGGAGGACGCCGTCGACCTTGGGCTCGTAGTTCTTCGATGCCAGACCCAGCAGAGCGCCCAGGAAGGTGTCGAGGGCGGTGATGGTGCCGACGACGGCCTCAGTGTGAGGGAACCCCCACAGGCCCGCCAGCGCCAGATAAAGGGTGGCGAGGGCAGGCAGCAGGATCTGGGCAATCCACTTCAGGGTGTTGTAGGTCTGATTCGACAGAGACAAAACGCTTGTCCTTCCTTCTGGTGTCCGGGAAATGGATGGGAAGCCTGTTCACGGCGTCCATGACCTTCTCGGCGGTCCCGTTGCCGCCGAAGGTATGATAGGGCTGGTACAGATACTTCTGCAAGTCCTCGAACTCGTCGATCGTGATATAGCCCCGAGACAGATATGCCGTCCCCATGGCCACGATCTGATTGTGGGCCAGACCGAGCATCAGCTGGGTCTTGGCGTCATGTCGCTCAGATCTCTTCTGAAGATATGCCCAGATCCCACTACTCGTGAGGACCGAGCCGAAAATGGTGATCACGAGCTCCACCATGGGTTGCATTCAGCCTCCGATAGACATGAGCGGGCGAACGCCGTACTTGCTGGTCCAGTCCGCCCACGAGACGTGTCGCTGGTCACCGTAATAAAGAGCGAAGCGGTTCTTGGTGACCTGATCCCTGAGCCAGAACGACTCGCCGGAGAAGGGGATCGGATTGCCCAGACGGAAATAGCTGAGCTGACGAGCTATCGGCGCCACGTTGTTCTCGGCGCCGTTGACTCTGGCGTGGACGAAGTTGGAGCCGAACATCTCGAACTCCGACGGAATGGTGACCTTGGGGTACTCCCAGCTCCAGCTCTTCTCAGTCAGCTCCCAGGAATTATCCGTGTTCTCGAACTCGTGCGGCTCGAACACCGGGAAGGTCTTGAAGTCCGAGATATCGAACGCCTGAAGGGCGGAGGCGAAGCGCACCATGCCCTCGGCATAGTCGTGGCGCATCTTGGAGCCGCTCCAGCCCTTGTTGCACCAACCTGCCTCGCCGATGTTGTCGATACCCAGATTCCGATCGCTCATGATCGTGATCCGGTGCTGGTTCGTCCCGTTCGGGTGATCCAGATATCGATCGATGTCGACGATGATCCAACGGCAGGTGTTGTCGTTGAACTGCCAGTAGTCGCCCAACCACATCCCGTCGAACGTTCCGTTCCGGATGGCCATCTTCTGGGCAGCCGTGATGGTCTTGCCGAGATTGTTGCCCCGAGTGATGACCTTCTTCAGATTCGGGTCGTTGTTGAAGGCGTTCAGGAAATCGAACTTGTTATTCAGGGCGATCTGCTTGGGCTGCATGACGCTCTGAGCCCACTGGGCGTTCTCGGTCCCGGACTTGCCGCGGCAGTCAATGATCTCGAAGGCCGTCGCGTCCTGGGCGCCCCTGGGGACGCGGACGGCGGCGATGAGGACCTCGTAGTTGTCGGGGGTCTGCGTCGGCTGAGGAATGCCCTGATTCGGGTTACCCTGAACGGCCCGGATGTTGGCGACTCGAACGGCCCTGGTGTTGTCGACTCGGATGAATACGGCGTCGTAGCGATCACCATCGGTACTGCCAGGATTCAGGGTGTAGTACCGTTCCGCGTCGTTCTCGAGCCAGTGACCCTTGAGCCAGGCGCGTCCCGACTGGATGATGATCTGGCGACCGTTGCCCTTGACGACCTGATAGGCGCGCCCCCAGTTCTGGAAGATTCCGTCGGAAATGACTCCGTCGAACATTCGGCCGAAGTCGTCCGCGGAGTACTTCCGGTCCCCATTGATGGAGACGAAGAATCCTGATCTCTCTGTCATGTGATGTTCAACCCCGGTTTCGACTTCTGAATATCGGACAAGGACTGGAACGTCGGATAGAAGACGTCGCCCTCCGAGTCTGAGGATGTTCGGATGTACTCGGTCACCCGAGCGACGTCCTGCTGCCCGAATTCGTTCTGGATCTGCACGAAATCGCCTAGGAAGAAGTCCTCATTGTAAACGTACATGGACTGTTGAGCGGCCTCGCCCGAGAACATCTCGATCGGCATGTGCTTCCACAGCTCGGTATTGCACTGTTCGGCGATCTGCCGATAAATCGATTCGGGATCGATAGACGCCACGCCTTTGGTACCGCTCTCAGTCGAGGTCATATACCCATTGGTGTGCTCGATCGAAGGGCTCTGTAAATAGCCTTCCCGCAGCCCGAGACCCTTAGTTCCGACGGTAACTGAGTTGTTCTGCATAGCGGAATCCCCGTTGTTGTCGAGATACTCACCAGAGAAGGTTAGCTTCGTCGGTACAGTGAATTTAACGGCGCCTGAGAATATCTTGGTCCGTGAGGACACCTTGGACTTGAAGTAGGTGGCCTTGGACAGGTTGTCGTACTTCGGAGAGAACACCACGGCGGGGCGCTCCCCCTGACCGAATGTTCGGTTCACACCATTATATGTGTACCCGTACCAGTAGTACGGATCCTCCCCGTTGTACTCGATGGCCCATCCCGACATGGTCAAGTCCGTGAGTTCCTGGACGAGCTTGTACCAGGATCCCTCCATGATGTATGGATCAACATCGTCGTAGGAGGAATGCGTGAATCCGGCGTTCTGCGTCATGTTGCGAACACTACCATTGGCATTCACCTTGATGTTCCCGATATCCATCGAGGAAACGGGTCGACCTTTGCGAATACCGTCAGGAAGCTCATCTACCGAATACCATCCAAACCCTAGGACATGGCGCTCGTGATTCGCATCCAGAGAATCCCGCTGCTTGAATAGCAGGTTGGTGTAGTGCTTGATGACGTCCTTAACCGGTCCTTTGGTCCTCTCGTGCATGCATAGCTTGGTGCCCTCCCAGATGGGATAAGGATGCATCACCCGTCGGTCCAATATGGACTCGAGGCTCCGTCCACTGATAGTCAGCAGGGACTCCTTGCCGTACTCCGTATTGAGCTCGACCTGCTCGATGATCATGAGCTTGTTCGTACCCTTGGTGTACAGGTAGTAGTCCAGCTGATAAATCCTCAGATTCTCCAGGGTTCCGGGGACAACGAGCTTGAAGTCCCCGAATCCGTGGAATCGCTCTGTCCAGACGACGGACTTGTAGTCCTCGCAGATATGCTGGATGATCATGGACTCATCCAATACAGCAAGATACACGTCACACCCCCTGGTAGAGAACGTCGGTTGAGAAGTAGACGTCGGTCAACGTCGGATCGTTCATGGCGATCTGGAACTCGTTCACACCAGGCCTCAGCTTGAGCCAGTCCGAGTTCCGATCCAGTGCCGCCAGGAACTTGTCCTTGCGGTCCCCTCTGGTCCGAATGATGTACTTGGAGCCCACCCGAGAATTGACGGTGACAACGTCGCCGCCGACGATCGGGTCGACCTTGTAGTACGTCTTGTCGAGAAATGCTCCGGTGAGCTTGAAGGTGTCCCTGGAGAAAGTCTCGGTGACCGTGATCGGAAGCTTGGCCCCTGGGCGGAACCGGAATATCATGGTGAACCCGGTCTCCACCTCGCCCTTATAGTCGATTACCGCGGACAGGACTCCACGATCCTTGGAGAACTCGAGCGAGGGGGAGGGCTCGTCCATGAAGTCGAACTCGAAAGTCCCAATGTCTCGCTTCCACTCGAGGTTCTGGTTGACCATCGTGTCAGCGTCGTGCCAGTATGCGTCCGGACACAATATGCTGACGTTAATCTCCTCGTCCTTGGAGAAGATATCGGCCTCGACCGACTCGACGTAGCCCTCGGTCCTGACCCTGCGCTTGTCCGTGTTGATGTATACGGACAAGGGCTGCTTGATCTGGAACCAGGAGTATATGTGCTGACGAGTCGTCTCGATGTCCGGATATGGCAACGGCGCGAGTTTGATCTTGAGGTTCCTCATTCCCGCCCTCGCGCCGTTGAAGATCGCCACGTCCGTCAGAGCCAGTTCCGTGGTGTTGATCGAGGCCTTCGTTGCCGACAGACCGTCGACGGATTTGACTGCGACACCCTCGATCCACGGGTTCGTGAGTGAGAGCACGATCCTGTGCTGACGATATGTCAGGAACTCTATGGACTCGATCATAAGTCGTACATGGCTCCTCTGAACTGTTCAATCTGATTATGCGTCTGCCTGTAGATCTCCGTCTCAGACAGAGCCTTGGGAGACGTGTTGTACTGGTTGAACACGACGTTGCTGCCGTTGTTCACAGTCTCGTTCACAGTCTCGCCGACGCGGGACTGAGCGCCCTGGACGGCCCTGCCCGCGAGCTGGGTCGTCATGTTGGCCGACAGGTTCTCCTGAATATCATCCTGCGGCAGAAGCTCCTGGATCTTGCTGGCCTGCTCCTCCACTTGCGAGAGGTCCAGAACCGGCTTGATCGTCGGGTTCATGTCGCCGCCGAACGCGTCGTTCCAAATATCCTTCGTGTTGCTGAAGCCCTTGGCGAGCGCGTCGACGGTGTCGTGAGCCATCATGGAGGCCGCGTCGATCCCCTGCTCGGTGTTCTCCGAGATACCGTTGGTAAGACCCTGCATCAGGAACTCACCGATCTCGAACATGACGCGAGAAGGAGAATGAATGCCGAATACCTGCTTGGTTGTGTTGACAACGCTGGTACCGAAGTTGCGAATCGTCTGCTTGACCTCTTCGATCTTGCCCTTGATCGCATTCTTCAGGCCCTCGACGAGTTGTCTACCGGCATTCTTCATCCCGGAGACGCCCGTGGTCACGAGTACCTTGATCCCGTTGATAACACCGTTCTTGATGGCAGTGACGAGTCGCATACCCGCCTGAGCCAGGGCTTCGGAGTTGTTCTCAATCGCATCAGCGAGTCCGTTGATGAACTTGATGATGGTCTCGAACGCCGCCTGGGTTATGCGGGGCATGTTGTCCCCGAGACTCTGAAGAAATGCCACGATACAGTTGGTAGCCGCCGTCCCGATCTCAGGTATCTTCTGACTCATCCCATTCAGGAAGGACGTGAGCATGTCCGCGCCCCTGTCGACCAGCGCCGGCATGTTCTGAATAAGAGCATCTGACAGAGTGATGATCAGGAATATGGCACAGTCGATGATGTCCTGGGCCGAGTCGTAGACCACCTGGATGATCGCCTTGATGATGGTGAGCATCAGCTCGACGAACGTCGGAATCGACTGGATCATGGCCTCTGCGGCAGCCGTCAGGATGACCACCAGATATGAGACGATGGTGTCCTTGTTGTCGACGAAGACCTGCATCCAGTTGATCAGAGCCTGCCCGAGTGCGGTGCCCATCTCGGGCATGCGCTCGATGAACCCATCGACGGCCTCGAGAAATGTCTTGACCCCCTCGGAGCCTGTGGTCGACAGGTTGGCGATGGCGTTCACCAGTTCGGCTATGCCGCCTGTCGCCAGGCCGACTCCGTAGCCGATCATCAATATGGCGCCACCCAGAGCGAGCAGACCTATGGCCGCGCCCTCTGCGATATAACCGACGAGAACAAGAGCTCCGAGTCCCGCGGCCATGATGGCGATGCCCTTGCCGGCGGTCCCCCAGTCCATCTCGCCCAGAGTGCGCATGACCGGGACCAGCATGGCCAGAGCCAGAACGGTCACCATCAGCGACGCGGCGCCGCCGAGTCCTCCGCCTCCCAGGCTGGAAATACCGACCAGGATGCCCAGGGCGACGCTCATCATGGTGAGACCCTTGGCGTAGGTGCCCCAGTCCAGAGTGGCGAACTCAGCGATCTCCTTGGCAACGATCTTGAGCGTGGCAGCGAGAATAAGCGCGGACAGGGCTCCGACGAGGTGCTTACCGCCGAGACCCTCCTCACCCTCGCCGAGGCGGGATACGGCAACAGCCAGAGACGTGAGGCAGAGATCCATGGCGATAATGCCCTTGATGGTGTCTCCCCAGGACAGATCCCCGATCGTTGTGAGAACCTTCGCGATCTGCCGCATGGTGAGGGCCAGGGCGAGAAATGCGAAGGCGGAGGCCTTCTTGATCTTGACCGTGCCCATCTCCGACATCATGGTCATCATCTTCATGATGAATCCGAGAGCGATAACGCCCTGCGCCAGATCAGCCAGACTCATCTCGCCGAGGGGCTTGATGGCTTGGGCTAGTAGCCAGACACCGATGCCCAGTGGAACTGCCACGATCGAGAAGGCGAGGAGATCCCGGTTCCTCTTCGTGGTGGTGTCGGCCATGGATATCAACATCTGTATTACCGCGTACAGACCGATGCAGCCCTTGAGGACATCGTCCCAGTCCATAGAACCAATGGACTTCAGAGCCTTGCCGAGAATGAGCGCCACCCCGGCCAATAAGACCAGAGCGAACATTCGTTTAGCCATACCCTTGAAGTCTTTGTCGTCCTTGGCGTCGGACAGCTCGTCCTCCGCCTTCTTGATCATGTTGAACATGAAATACAGGGCGGACCCGGCCATGACGATCCGGTTCGCCGGGATCTGAGCAACGACCCACAGGGCGCCCGCCAGGACGAGAACAGCAGCGGCGAGCAGGAGAATCGTGGAGGCCTTGACTTTGTTGGTCGTGGCCTCCATCGAGTCCTTGAATCCGTCGATAACGTCCTTGACGCTTCCGAGAATACCGGCGAAGTTGGAGCCGGCCTGCCCCCACTCCTTGAGCGTGGATATGACCTTGCGAGCCATAGCGATGAACGTGGCCAGGGCTCCGGCCTTCAGAATACTGTCGAATATGCCAGTGTAGTCCCCGTTGTCCGCCATGTTCTTGAGCTCGGCGAACGCGCCCTTGAATGGTTCGATGAGGGCCTTGGCGGCGACGACAGCGACCTTGCCAATGGCTCCGAGAACCTTTCCGATTCCCTGAACGAGTTTGACGAAGTTCTTCCAACCCGCGGTCGCCTTGTCCTTGAGCTCAAGATTGGCGATGAAGTCCTTGGTGGTGCTCCATCCGTACTTGACGGACTCGGCGTACTCCCCCATGAGCGTCTTGAGGTCGCTGAAGGCCTTCTTGAACGGCTCTACGTCGAAATCGAAGTTCAGGGTCGCCAGATTCTTGAGGACGCCCCAGACGCCCGATCCAACGGACTTAAGGATACCGCCGATGGAAGACAACCACGCAATATCCGGGCCGTTCTTCATCTGCTCGGCCCACTCGCTGAACTTGGTTGAAATCTCGTCGTAGAGCTCAGCAAGAGTCCGCATCTTCGGAGTCAACCAGTCCTCGACGACGACCGCCTGCTTGTTGATGCACTCGGTCAGCCAGTTGATGAAGCTGGTGAGCTTCTCGATGGCGGGAATAAGATGGTCAGCCAGGTGCTGCCCCCAGAAATAGGACTTCTTGAAGGCGGACTCGAACAGGTCGACGATCTTGTTCTTGAGCTTGGTGAACTTGGATTCGTTCTCCTCGGCGGAGTCGCCCGCATCATCCGTGGACTCACCGACGATACCGAGCGCCTGACCAACCTCCTGGGCGCCCTGCTTGAGCTCCCGGAACGGTCCGACGACGGCTTCCTTGATGCCGGATCCCGCGGACTTCAGCGCCTCCCACAGGGCGTCCCAGGCCTCCCTGAGGCGCCTGAGGCTAGGCGTGATCTCGTCGTGGAATCCCTCCGAGAAGTTCTCCCAGATGCGCTTGAGACCCTTGCCCGTCCAGATGATGGCCTTGATGACGTTCTCGGCAACGTTGAGGTTATCGTACCACTCTTGAATGGCCACGACGTGATCCCTCAGTTGCCAGGACCAGTCCGCAGTGTGACCACGTAGGCTGGAAATGAGAGCTCCAAGGCCTTTGAGTGCTCCGCCGGCGATCCATGCCACGATCTTGCCGAAGTCCGACAGGACCATAACACCTATTTTGATGACTCGGAAGAACGCCTCGAAGTACATGCCGAGGGACTCGATAGTCGACTCGCTGGGGACCAGCTTGGCCATGAAGTTGGCGAAAGCCTCGGAGATACTGTACAAACCCTCGGCGGATGGACCGCTGAAGACCTGAGAGAACGCCTGTCCTATGCGCTGGAGCGGCTCCCACATGGCGTGGAACAGTGAGGCCAGTCCTTCGAGAACCCGCTCCCTACCGCCGAGGTCCGCCCATCCCTGGAGGAGGGCGTTCCTGGCGTTGCCCATCTGGGTGATGATACCGCTCGGGCCGGTGAGGAATGCACCTACCTGAGTCCACAGGGCTTTGGCCTGCTCGAAGTCACCGAAGATGATTCGGAAAGACTGGCCCCAGGATGAACCGAGCTCCTCACCGATGACGCCCATCAACTGGGAGAACGTCTTGATGTCCTGAGCCGCGGACATACCGGTCTTGGCCAGTTCTTGGATCTGAGCGATCTGCTCCTCGGTGTAGCCCATGGACGCGAGCTGCTCGTCGGAGTACTCCCCAGCCATCTGTTTGAGGGTCTCCATCATGATCTCCTGGGTCAGCCATCCTTCCTGAAGGGAGAGCCTGAACGACCCGTCCTTGGCGATCATCTCGTCGACGCTCTTGCCGTGGATCTTGGCAGTCTGGATAAGCTGGTCCTGGAACTGCTTGGTGGCGATACCGGCGTTCTCCAGGGACATCCAGTCCTGAAGCTTCACTGTTCCAGCGGCCATGGCCTGCGAAAGCTGATACATAGCCCTCGAGGTGGCCTCGGAGTTGGCTCCGGCCACGGCGGCCCAGTTAGCCAGACCCTTAATCGATGCGACCGAGTCGTCCAGGCCGATACCGGCAGCTGTGAACTTACCGATATTGGACGTCATCTCACCGAAGTTGTAGATGGTCTGGTCCGCGTAGGTGTTCAGCTGGTCCAGAGCCGCGTTGACGGTCTGAATCGTCTCGCCCTTCTGAGCGGTGTTGGCGAGAATGGTCTGAACGGAGTTGAGCTGGAGCTCGTACTCCTTCATGCCATCGATAAGGGGCTGAACAGTGAAGCTCGAGAGCATCGAGGAGCCGATCTCGGTGATCTTGCCGCCGATGCTGGCGAGTGCGCCGAACGCGATCGACTGGAGAGCCGAGAATCTGCTCGTGGTCTCGGCGATACCCGCCTGGGCCTCCGAGAAATTGAGGTTCTTGGCGGCTGCGGAGACCTGATTGATCCCCTCGACGCCTCCACGAAATGCAAGCCCCTCCTCGAGCTTCTTGACTCCGTTGAGGGAGTCCTGAACCCCGTTCATGAACTGGCCGTTGTTGAACTTGAGCGAGACCACCCGCTCCTCGATGGACGCCACTAGCCTCTCACCGCACTTTCAAGCTGCTTGACGATGCTGTCGAATATAGGCCTGAGCGCCGGATTTATATAATCCACGCCCTGGACATAGCCACCGGTTCTGGTGCCATGCCCGTACTGCAATATGACCGCGATCGGGACACCCTGCTCCACGTGGGAGTTGTTCCAGACCAATGAGACTCTGTTGGCGCTCCGCTTGATCTCGTAGGACCAGCAGGATGCGGTGTAGCCGGACCTGACCGGAGTCGCAGCGGATAACGCAGCAACCCCGGCCTGCCCGCAATCGTCGAGGAAATCGAAGAAGCGGCCCTCCTTGAGTCTCTCGAGCCACTTCCCCGTGTCCATCCTAGAATCGATCTCCAGCGTGAACGCTGGACTCATGCGGCCCTCTCACAGGATGCCGCGATACCGGCCACAATGGCGCCCATGGCCCCTCGGGACCATCCAACCTTGAGGTTGTCGACGGTGGCGGGAATATGCGCAACGGTGGGAAGCCCCGAGGCCTTCAAAGGATCCCATGTGGTCTGGGGCGCATCGAACTCCATGGATAGAATATCGCAGACGTTGCCCTTGAGGAAGTCCGCGTAGACCGTCTTGGTGATATCCGAGTTGTAGGCGTAGCCCCAGGTCTTGAAACCGCGAGCTCGAACCATGTCGAACATCCACTTGGAGTCGAAGTACGCCTTGATGATGACCTTCTGGTCCATGCCCTTGAACATGTCGCAGACCTCTCGCCACTGAGCCATCTTGTACTTCGGATCGAAGACGATGACGTGAGTGGAGCTGTACTTCTCGATCAACCAGTCCAGCTTGGCCGGCATGTACTGCGTCTTGGACGCCTCCGCCTTGATCTCGGACCAGGTGTACTCGTCGGCATTCTTGACCAGAGCCGGAACGAGACGTTTCATGCTCTGATCGTGGCACCCGAACCAGACGCCGTCCTTGCTCCGGGCTGCCGAGAACTCCAGCGCGTGAGCGTGATAGTCGACGGCCTGGGTGTAGGCGATCTCGGTGTGCTCAGGCCAGGACAGGGATCCGCCCCTGTGAGCCACGATGAAATGCGGAGTCCTGAGGAGCTCGGTGATCGTCTTGGCTCCCCCAGGAATCGCTCGCATTGTGAGCGTCCCGATCTCCTTGACCCCGTCCCAGACAACAACCCCGATCTTGGAGCCGTCGGCCAAAGTCGGATCTAGCGAGTCGTTCTGCTCCTGAAGCCGGACGTCGACGCCGAACCGGACCCTGATACCGGTGTCCGTTGGCGGTGTATACGCGGACTGAGCGTAACCGACGACCAGGGACGACCAGGACTTGTCCGTGAGCTTGCCCCAGGCGCCATTGGTTAACGACTCAACGTTGGTCGGGAATTTGCCGACCGATGCGGTGTTCACGTCGTGCTGGACGAACCCGGTGATCTGCGGGAATGGGCCGTTCTGCCAGCCTGCGGATTCTTTCTCCGGCATCCTCGGTACAAGTTGCTTGACCTTAGCGCCGTCGAGAACAATAAGAACCGCGCAGCACCTGGCAGCGTAGGTTGCGTTCTTGGACTTCCACGCCACGTTCTGGGTGTCGGCAGGATCAGCAACCATTTTGACGGCCACGGTGCATGACCGGATGTCCTCGCCTCCGGCATACTTCCCGGTCCACCCAGCTGGCGTGCAGTCTTGCATATGGTTGAGTTGACCGCCCACTACGAGCAGCGCCCAGTCCCCAGCAACCGACGGAACACTGAGTTTCTCGTCCGGGTTCTTGGAAACCGCGATACCCTTCATGGGAGACGCCATGATCAGACCTTTCGAACGATAACCGTGTTAGGCGGGGTTCCTGCGGGGACCTGCTCCTCGCGACCGAGGATCATGACATTACCGTTGCCCCCGCCTCCACCGCCAGCGGGGCGGTTGCTCTTGATGGTGACGTCGACGATGTCGTCCTCGGAGAGCTTGACCGTCTTCGTGGCGGGCCAGCCCTGGTCATCCAGGAAGAGACGGGCGTTGGTGTTGCGGAAGAACCACACCATGCCTTCGATCTTACCATTCTCGCCGGCCGTGTCGACGTAGGTCGGACCATCATCGGGATCGACGGTGAGAGTGGCGAACGGCGGAATGCTGCCCTTCACATGACAGTAAGGCATAACAACCTCACTTGCTATCGCCGAGCTTGTCTTTGATCTCGTCGAGAGACTTCTGGAGCTTGTCCTGCTTGTAGGAGATATCCTTCAGCCAGCCGACGAGCGGACCGTCGAAACGACGACCAGCGATGCCGGCACCGGTCTGATCGGAGATCTCGACGAGACGATCCTTCATCTCAGCGAGAAGATCGGTGGCGTATGACACTTCGAGTTCCTCTCCGCCGTCGCTCGAACCTTGAGACGGACGGCCTTTGTTGTACCAGTACCGGCATGCATCGGAGAACGGCACACCGTACGCTTCGTAGGACCCGTACATGGTCCCGGAATTGTAGCGAGACCCCACACGGCGGAGGTCCTCGTAGGAATCACCCTCGGCATCGATAAGACCCTTGAGGATGGAGCAGCCGACCTCGGCTGACTTCTGCGGATCCCACCAGGCTCGGTCGGGATCGTTGATGAAATACCCGTTGTAGGTGATCTGAAGCGGACCGACTCCGTTCGAGGTACCCCACTCGGATACGATGGGCCAGAAGTAGTTCTTGAAGTTGTGCTCTGTGACCTCGCCCCAGCCCGAGCAGGCGCCTCCGGCGTCGTGGCCGTAGATGTTGGCGCCCTCCTCGCCGGTCTCCACCTTGAGGCAGCCGAGAGCAGCCCACCAAGGACACCCGACAGCATCAGCGGCGCGAAGTACGGCCTGCTGAATGGAGGTCCCGGAGGATGACTCGGCGTGTGAGGGGGCCGAGCCGCCGTGGTTGTCCCGCCGGCGAAGGCAGTGGGTCCAAGATGCGGACAGAGTATAGGGATGTTCGTCGTACTCCTTGGACCGGACCTCTTGCTCCGTCTGGTCCCCCATCCAACCATCGTCACTTCCGTCCTCAGCGATCCATGCCTCAGACAGGATTGTCGGATTGAGACCAGTCACAATGGCGACGTGCCCTTTACCGCCCGAAGCCGCCTCGGAAAGGACGATATCACCGATCTCGAATCCGCCTTCGGGCTCGTTGCCCGTCCAGGAATCCGAGATGTCGGCAAAGTTGCGCTGAGCACACTCCTCCCGAAGCGATCCTGTCCAGGTTGACCTGGGGAAATAGCCGGCGGTGAAGGGCTCGCCCCACTCGTGGTGAGCCGCGAGGTTGTAGCAGCCAGCAACTAGAGCCGAGCAGTCCGCATTGGCCGGCGGATTGATGAGCCAACCGTCCCAGTCGGACCGATCGTAGAAGGTCCAGCGATCCGGCTGCGAGTAGCCGACATCCGCGACGTCGGCGTAGTACCTGGCGCAGGACGCTGCGTATTGAGATACAGTCATTTTGACCTTTTCAACCGTTGGAGTTCTCGATCGGAGCGAAGACCACGGGAACCGTTCGGACGCCCACCGCCTTGATGTTGAAAGTCACGGTGTTATTGGGCCAGATCTCGATCACCGATCCGTCGATCGTCCCATCCCCCTTGGGGAGGGGGAACGACACTCGGCTCTTGACCTGAGCACCGGCCGGGATGTCGACCAGTCGGCGGTTCTCGTTGATGTTGCCGTTGAACATGGTCTGCTGCCAACCATCGCCCTTGATCCGGATGAACACGAATCCAGCCATTACGCGATACTGGTACGAGCCCGCTCCGTTTCCAGAGGTGATCTCTTTCCAACTGGTGTCGAACGTCCCGTAACCAGACCCGGCTCGAGAGTTGAACCACACAACCTTCTCAGGCATGGACTCTTTGAGGTCGATGAGCTTCTGGTCCGAGGTTCCGTCAAGACGAACAACCTTGAGTAGGGCTTGGGACCCCGCGTAGAAGGCGACGTCCAGCTCGAAGTTCGGGTTGGACCCGAGAGTGACAGAGGCGTCGGTGACCCCATTGGTCGGGGAGATGTAGACTGTGCTGAACGGACTGGACTCTCCCCGCACAGTGGTGTGAAGTAGAGGAGTTACACCAGGCATACTAACCTCGTGAGTGGTACTTGGCCCGTCTCGCCGCGTTCAGAGCCTGATTCTGTCGAAGCGTGGCGGCGGTCGACATCTTCTTATCGGGTTGATTCTTCGCGTTGCACACTCGGATGAGTGTGAGTAGTCTATTGATGTGCCAGTACTGGCACTCGAACGGGATCTGTAGAGCCACCATCCAATAGTAGACGAGCTCCGAAGTGACGACCCCTCGATCGGGGCTGGACCCCTCGACCTCGACGAATGTCGTGGCCGTCATCTTGTTCTCGATGTATTCCTTGATGGCCTGGATGTTCTCGAGAGTCAGGTGCGAATAGGCGACGGGGTCTATCTCATTCAGGGTCATGCACTTGACGTAGTCCAGGACCTGGTCAGGGGTGAGCTTCTCATTGCCGAGGTATGGGACATGCCACTTGGCCTCCCATTTTGACAGGGCGACGAGACTGTGCTCCAGCTCGAGGTCGCCCTCGAACCCGTTGATGAACTCATTGCGATCCTCGTCGTAGAGCTCATCCCCGACGACGTGAATCGTCAACATTCGTTCCTCCCTGGAAGTCACCACGGACCCCGGAGCGGATCACGGGGTCCGTGGGAGTCATCAGACCGCGACCTTGACGGCGTCGATGACCTCGTCGGGAGTCGGGAGCTTGGAACCGTTAACACCGTCGCCCCAGATCAGCTTCTCGATGGCGGCCATGCCCTTGTTGCCGACAACCGTGGAGTCGAGGGTGACGACACAGGTGGGCTTGTGGCCGGTCACGTTGACCGGAGTGCCCTTGAAGGACCAGGAGAAGGTGATCGCCTCGGGGGAGTCGTTCACCGTGCCGTAGGAGCGCTCGGAAGGAGAGGCGTTCAGGCCGTAGAGCAGGTGAATCTTGTAGCCGTAGTTGTTCTTTTTCTGGTCGTTACCCTTGATGGTGCGGTATGCCAGGCCGAAGGCCGAACGGTCCTGCTGACCGATGACAACCTTGTCGACAACGGCGGAGCCGTCGCACTGGAGCCACTCGTCCGGGTAGGTGTAGGCCTCGATCTTGCCCTCGAACGTCTCAGCCGAGGTCAGGGAGAGGTACTTGATGTTGTCGGCGTACAGGTCAGTCTGCTCCGCGCCGCTCGGAGTCTCGGTGACGTTGGTGAGACCGGACCAGGCAACGCCATTGGCGTAAGCACCGGTGGCCAGGTCGACGGGGAAGAGGACACCGCGGTCCACACCAGTCTCGTAGAACTTCTTGCCCGTCTCGTCCCAGGTCAGGACAGCCATCTATACTCCTTGGTAGATGTTGAACACGTCGTGATGAAGATTGTGCGCCACGAAGTGCCTCTCGAAGGTAGACATCGGCATGGCCGCAAGGGCATCGAGCACCGGCTCGTCGGGATTCCTGCTGATGAGGGTTACCGAGTAACGCGGTGTGTACATCCAATTGGCGTTGTCGCCGAACTTCGAGTCGGCTCGACTCCGTTCGTACACGATGCACGGGTAGGTGAGCTGGACGGACTCCGGGGGCTGGAAGTAGACGTTCCTCGAGCCCAGCGCTGTGATGAGTTTGTTGTGGAACTCAAGGCGTTGGGCCATTGTACACCTCTCCGAGGTTGAGGATGAGGCGGGGGCGGCGGACCTCCACGTTCGTGACGACCCAGCGCGCCCCCATCCACCTCACGTACTTGATGGCGAAGAAGTTCTCCTCGGCGTAGGAATCGGCCACGATGGAGATCTCATTGTTGAGGCGGAGATTCTGGATGACCTTCGCCTCCCCGTCGTACTGCTTCTGGGAGCGGTTGACGTCCCCGTAGTACTCCCTCTCCGTGATCTTGTCCTCGAACACACCAGGAGATGTCTCGACGGCGTGCCCGTAGCCTATGCTTCCGAAGAATCTTGCCATTTTGACCGAATCAGGCCGTGGCCTTCTCGATGACGATCGCGGACTTGTACTTGGTCAGCGCGCCCGAGCAACGAGCCTCCAGCAGGTACTTCTGCTGGTTGAAGTCGATGTCGAACTGCTCGAAGAATGAGGTCTCGCCGCCCTTGTCGGAGCCCATGGTGTAGTCCTGCATGTTGACGATGATGCCGAGCAGGTTCTGGGTCTTGCCGCCGACCTCGCGCTTGGCGCCCTCCATGACCTCGACCTCGATGACGTCCGAGACGTTCAGAGCGTTGGCAACGGCCTGCTTGGTCTCGTAGACGTAGCGCTGGTTGAGGTCCTTGATCTCGAGCATGTCGCACACGAAGCCGTTCGTGGTGAACAGGACCGGTGAACCGGAGCCCTTGTAGAACTTACGGCTCCGACGGACCGCGTCGATGATGTCGGGGGTCTTGGCGTCCTTGTCGATGAGAACCTTGTGCGAGAAGAGCTCGTCATCCGTCCAGATGGGGCGGATGTTGGCCTCCTTGATCTTGTTCTCGTCGGACACCTGACGACCGTCACCGATCAGAACGGCGCGAGCCAGCTCCTCCTCGAGGGAGTAGCGCAGGTTCTGCTGCATCCAGGCGACCACGTTGAACGTGGTGATGTCGAGGACATCGTCACGGTCGATCTTGGTCTTGTTGTAGACGGTCGTCGGCTCGGTCTTACGGTTGGCGATCTCGTAGACGACGTCCTTCTTCCGGCTGGCCTTGACGTAGCCCTTGGCCCGCAGCTCGTCAGCGGTCAGGTTGGACCACTGAGTCTTGACGCGGGAGAACGGCGTGTGCTTGGAGCCCTGGAGAACCCTGGAGACCCAGGAGTTCTCGCGCATGACGCGCTGCGGCTCCGGGTCAAGGTTGGTGGCGTCAGGGAACAGCAGCTCGGGGTTCTTGATACCATAGTCCGCGGCGTGAGCCAGGACGGCACTGCGGAGAGTCATGCCGGGCATACGGGCCTCGGCGAAGATCTGCTCCTCCTCCGCGTGAGAGAGCTGAGGACCAACGCTGTGCAGCGCGTCGCCCTCGAAAATGTTGGAATGCATCAGAGTATCACCCCCGAAGTCGCCGTGCTCGGCGTCCTCCTCATAGTCCTCATCGTAGTCCTCGTCGTCGACGTCGTACTCGTCGTCATCGTAGTCCTCGTCGTCATCAACGTCTCCGCTGATCTCCTCAATGAGAGCCGCGACAGCCAGCCGCTGATCGTCGTCGAGGGTCTCGAGAACATCGGCAACAGTCATGTCGTCGTCCTCGTCGTAGACCTCGTCATCGTCCATGGAATATGTATCCTCCGTGATGTCTCCGGAATCGTGCGAGAGCGTGAGGCCGGAGTAGATAATGGCCTCATCCTCGGACTCGGTCCATGAACCATCCGAGTGCTCCAGAGCAACGTTGTCAATGAGTGCCCCAGGATTGGCCCCGGACAGGACCATGGAGACCTCGACGATGTTGCCGTGAATAACGTCAGCCCCTCGCTGGTCGAGGCGGTTGGCGTAGATGGACAGCGCCTTGACGTCACCGTGCTTGACGAGCTCCTTGGCGTTGTCCGCCGCAGGAGTGTCGTTCAGCGCACAATATGCGTAGACGCCCTCGTCCCTGTTCTCGAGCAGTGCGTGTCCGAGAACGTTGTCGACGGTCTGATGCCCATGCTGCCACACGAGCGGCACACGCTGGCCGTCATTCTCCTTGAACGCATTATGCTTGATAGTGCGCCCGTCGGAGCAGGTCAGATCGTTCTTAGTGGCCCAGCCACTGAAATCGAACTTCATCCTTCTCCTTTGAGTTGGCTCATCGGCGTGCTGAGCACCGACTGTACATCAGGACCGGAGTCCTCAGTATCCCCCTCGCCGTCCAGGGAGGTGTCGCCCATCTGCGGGTTGATGTTGGGGTTCTGGAGTCGATCCGCGTTCTCGTCGGGAGACGGCGGCAATCCGATCCTCGTCCGAGCCTCGTTGGGCGTGATCACCTGGTCCCTCAGCATGGTATCGAGGGACGTGACGATCTGGCTCGGAGGCACGTTCTTGAACGGGTCTCGGATGTACTGGACGGCCTGACCCTGGGTTCGAGCGGTCTTCGTCAGGAAGGCCTTACTCATACCATCGGCCAGAGCCGACAATACAGGCTCCACGGCCCGGTTCCAGTAGTGAGTCAAGACGATCTCCGTGGCGGTTCCCTTGAAGACGTCCTCGGATATGCCGAGGCGACTCATGAGCTCCGCGGTGAGGAACTTGATCTGGTCCAGAAGGTTGTTGTCCGCCGGCCTGTTGAGCTGGGTGATCTTCTCCGAGCCGTCCGTGTAGGCGATCCCGTGACCGCCCTTGCCCAGCTGATCCTCGATGGACTGGATCCGCTGCTCGGCGCGCTGGCGCATAGCCTCGGTCTTCACGACATAGGGGAGCTGGATGATGATGTCCAGCTTGCCGGTGTACGTCTTCTCGTCGGCCAGGTCCAGCATGGAGAGCTTACGGCTCAGTCGCTTGAGGGTCGAGTTCGGCTTATTCATCACCTCGTAGAGAGGGTTCTCGATGATGGCCACCGTGCGCTTCGGCAGGATCACCCGCTCCTTGTTCGAGGTGGCCTGGTTGTAAACCTCCACCTCAACATTCTCGGGGAACCACTGCGTAATGCGCCCAACGCGTAGTTGCTTGATGTCGAAGCTGTTGTTCGTCCTCGGATCCAGATCGGACTCGACCGGGACGATGGCGATAACCCCCTCGTCGAACAGAGACAGCACGGCGTCCTGAATGAAGGAGCGACCGTTCTGGTCGATGTTCGGCTCGAGCATCAGGCATTCGTTGAGAGCCGAGCGCCGAATTCCGATGAAGGTTCCATTTTGAGCCGTGTCGACATGTCGGATCGGTGTGGCGGACACGTCGATCGCGATCATGTTGAACAGGGACGAGATGATCGACTTGTCGGCCGTCCAACCGAGCGCGAGCCTGTCGGCCCGTACCGTGTAGGAAGGACCGAGGGTCGACCGGCTGATGTCCTTGCCAGTGAAGGCGTTGTAGGCGTGCTGTAGTCTGTCTCGCAGTCCTATGACCTCCACCTCCTAGTCGAACATGTCCTTGTTGAGTTTGTATGCGACCCAGGCGTCCATAAGAGCGGCGACCGAGTCGATCTTGTTCTCCCGTCGGGCCTTCAGGAGCTTGCGGTTCCCGTTGGTGTCCTCCAGGGTGATGGCGTTCCCCATGGTGAAGGTCATCATGGACTGGTCGAACAGGAGCTTGCGATCCTCCGCCATGTCCTTGATCTCGCCTAGTGGAACGGACTCCGTTCTGGAACCTTGAATCACCTTCTCGATCCCGAACGGGCCGTTCTCATTCTCCCAGCGGGTCACGAACTCCTTGGCGTTGTAGGGGTCGAACCCCAGGCAACGCACGTCGTACTCGCAGGAGGCGACGAACGCCTCAAGGTCCTCGTAGACATTCATCATGTCAAGAACCGTACCCTCGAGCACCATGAGCGAGCCCTCCTGGAGAAACTCCTCGTACTTTTGACGAGTAGCACCCGGAAGGCGAAGCATCGTGCGCTCAGAGATGTAGCAGCGCGTCTTGACGCCAAACCTGCCCCGGCTGAGGGGGAACAAGAATGTGAAGGCGGTGAAATCATCGCCCTGTGAAAGGTCGACGCCGATGGAGCACGGCATGCCCCAGAAGTCCTGACGATTGTGAGGTAGTGTCTCCTCGTAGGTGAAGAAGTACGTGTACCCCTCCATGGGGATGCCGAACCTCTTGGCCAGAATATCGTTCCTGGCTGCGGGCACGTGCTCCGCCCTCTCGACGTCTCGCTGGTATGTCTCGTAGGAGACGGTAGCACCGAGATTCGGTTGAGCTTTCAACCACGTCGACGGATCCGCAACCTCCTTGAGGTCGTCGAGTCGGTAGTAGAAGATGGACGTGTGCGGATCCGAGTACTCACCCCTCAGGATGTTGAGGAGCTCCATCTTCATGTTGTCGCCAGCCGAGTTCCTGACGGTGCCCTCCGAGGACACGGCCAGAATGAGCCAGTCGTCGACCTTGGAAGCCCCCTGCTCGATGGCGCCGACGACATCCTCTCGAATATCGCCTGAAAGCCACTCGTCCACCGTGTTCATCTTGGTCCTGAGACCCTGAAGCTTGTCGATGGACATGGGGCGAACCTCGAGCAGACTGTTCGTCATGAAGTTCTCGATCCCCTTCTTGGTAGGGACGAGTTTCTGGCGAAGCGCTCGATTGCCAGTCGTGTTCTGAAGGGATCCCTGTGTCATGAAATCGAACAGGGGGCCCTTGGCTCTGGTGATGGCGGTGCGGAAGGGCTGCATGACCTCCTCGGCCTGCTTCATCGTCGGCGCGGTCGTCACCTGGTGGGTGGTCGACGTGTCGATCGTCAGGAAATAGGCTTGCAGAAGTGTCTCGTACAGAGACTTCGCCCCGCCTCGGGCGACGATGATGTATTGCTTGTTGATGAGGCGTTGCTTCACCCGGCGCTTCTCGAAATGGCCGCCGGCCGTCGTCTTGTTGGGGACGTAGACCGATCGCTCAGTGAAGAACCACCATCCGAAGATCTCTTCGGCCCAGAGTTTGAAGCTGGGGAGCAGTCGAAGATCGGATCCGTCGGTGAGAGTCATCTCCGCTTCCGCGAAGCGGATGAATCCCTCCACAGCGTCGCGATCGTAATAAAAACCGGGATTGCGAATCCGATCATCAATCCTGTTCATCTCCATCTCGATCTCCTTGCAGACCGGAATACGACCAGCAAGGACATCGTCTCGGAACTCTGCGTAATATCGCGGGGTAGCGGTATTCGACAGCATGATCAGCGGCGACGACGGCGGCGCTTCTTTCCTCCGCCATTGATCGCCTTGTTGGCTGCGTAGCGCATCCCGACGTTAGCCGCGGTACCGACACCGGCGCCAGCGACTGCGGCCTGGACCGCCTTGTTCTTGGCGTACTTACGAGTCGTCTGCACCGCCTTCTTGCCGGCGAAGTATGACCGGTCGGCGCCCTTGAGAGCCGCGGCTCCTGCACGAGAAGCGGCACCCTTGGCTCCGCCCACGGCTACCTTACCGTAACCCCTGGCGTAGGCCTTAGCGGTACCACCGGCGCCCTTGGCCCCACCCGCGGCTACCTTACCGTAACCCCTGGCGTAGGCGTTGGCTGTCGAAGCCTTCCCCCTTACTGAAAGACCGAGGCGCTTGGCCTGAGCCCTCTTCACCCGAGCCTGGGCTCCGAGGTTTCGCCCCTTGCCCTGAGCATAGCTCTTGGCGGAGGAGCCGCCCTTCTTGGCCAGAGCGGCGATCTTCTTGCCGTTACCGGACTTGTGGAGGTAGTAACCCGCGCCGACAGCGGCCGCGGTGCCCAGGACACCGGCGATGGCCGCCTTCTGCTTACGGGAGAGTCCCTTTCGCTTCTTACGCGAACCGGCGCCGCCAGAGGGTCGCTGCTTGCGAACCCCCCACTTCATGCCTTTGACACCGTGGTGCGCGAGGACCTCGTCCTCGTCGATGAAGAAAAGATTGTCGGACATTCCTGCCTCCGAGTGCTTGAATCGCTTGGCGCCTCTAACCGCGGCGGTTCCGCCACGAGCAGCAACCTGCTTGAAACCCTTTTGGAGAAATCCTTGCAGGGTGTTGAAGGCGGCCTCCTCGGCAGCCTTCCCCGCCTTGTTGCGGTACCTCTCGAACTTAGTCTGGGTCAGTTGACGGTACTCCTTCTCCAGTCGAAGTCTATTGTTCACCTTCTTCAACTGATCATCGGACATACCATCTATTTTGGCCTGCTTACCCGAACTCCAGCGTTTGGCTTTCTTGATGCGGGACTTGCGGACACCCCATTTCATCCCTTTAACGCCGAAGTGCATAAGCTCTGAGTGACTCATACGCTTGTTGTGCCCCTTCTTGTAGAACTTGCGGGCAGCCTCGGCGAGTGTGGCGTCCGTGGAGTACGTCTTGCCCAGCTTCCCGCGGTCCAACTCGCCGTAGTACTTCTCTCGACGCTCCGTAGCGGTCAGCTGACGGTTGCGCTGGTTGGCGAGACGCCAGTTCTTGACCTTCTCGGCGTGCTCTTTGCGCTTCTTGAGATAGTTCTCGATCTTACCGACGTCATCGATGCCGTACTTCGCCTTGAGTTTGGCCTCGTACTTGGCGCGACGCTCGGCGTTCCGCTCCTCACGGCTCTTACGGGTGCCCCTGCGCATCCCCTTGACCCCGTAGTGCACGAGTGTGTCACTCATGGGGTCTCCTTCTGGATGTTGATGCGCCAAGCGTACTCCTGAAGCTGCTTCTCGATCGCCGTTACGACGAACGAGTTGGCTGGCGGATCGAAGACGAGCCTGACTTGCAGGTACAGGTACGTCTTGACGGCCTCTAGATTCTTCGTGATGCCCGTCAGGTAGTTATCCCAGGTCTCCGTCTTGCCGGTGATCTTGAACGAGGGCAGGCCTAGCTGCTCCGCGAACATGATCGCCGTGTTGGTATGGAGGATTATCTCTTGATCGAAGGCCGTGTAGTCCTCGGTGATGCCGAGGGCTTTCTTGATGTCGTTGAGTATCGAGTCAGCCACGGTCACCTCCAGGGTATCGTGTCATTCGGCGTTCTCTCGACAGGAGGCTTGGGTAACAGGCTCGCATCGCCGAAGTGAATCGCGTTGTGTGTGTCGTGTCGCACGCAGATCAGGTACTCGGGGTCGAGGATGTCAGGATCGAACTCTCCCTCAAGGTCCTCAGGCCGAATCGGGTTCATGTGATGAACGAGAATCTTCTCGTAGATGTCGTGACCTGGGACCCCGAGGTCGCATGCGTCGTCTCGAAGGATCACCTTCTGCCTTGCCTGGCGCCACTCGGTGGAGTGGTAGAAGGTCTGATTCAGATACCGTTCGAAACCGAAGGTCTGATCCCCTGGATCCTGATTGAGACGCAGGTATTCGTACCGATCCTCGAAGGATTCGATGCGAGAGAGTTCGCTATAGGTCCGAATCCGACTCAAGCCCAACACCTCCTCCGGCGTAGGACTTGAACGCCTCGAGAACCTCCTTGTAGGCCTCCTCGCCTCGGGCTGAGGCTGCCAGAGCATCGGCCTTGGCCTTGAGCATGTCGTTCTCGGCCCTGATCCGCTCCTGCTCCAGCCTCTCACGGCTCGTGGCGAGCTTGAGGTAGTGCGTGATGATGGAAGGAGGAGCCGTGCCGTCCAGTAGCATCTCCTCGGCTCGCTGGACTGCGAGCGACATGAGTCGATTCTCCTGCTGCTCCGGAGTGGCGGCCCGTCCTCTGGCTGACTTCTTGGCCCTTGCCACGGAGTTCTCTCCTGTTCCGGGTTCCTTTACTGGATATGAACCGGGGTTTCAGGTAGGACAGGACGACTTGCGTACCCCTCGTTGGGTAGAAAGGAACGAACGCAAGAAGACCCCAACGACACATGTCGCCCTGCCTTATCCGAAACCCCGGTTCATATTGCCCAAAAGCACCTCCGGGGAAAACGCCAGGTGCGGGCCGATGACGGGGGGTGGGCCTTTTTGCGGACCCTCTCCCCCCTCTTTCGAAGTTTAGAATGGACGAAATGGACGAAAGATCACGAAACTTCGCGTTCGACAACTTGATAGTTTCCAGTCAAGTTGTACTTCATGATCTCTTGAATCGCTTCATTCGTTGCTTCGAGTTGATCCGCTTCGGAGAGCGCGGTGCTGATGGTGGCCACCCGGGCAAAGCGGACGTTGGCGGCGGGAGCCAGCCGAGAACAAATGCCGATTCCGCACAGGTCCCTGAGAGGCATGGCAGCGGGCCGGATGGGCCGGCCAAACCGACTACCCCCGGCGATGTAGAACCCCGCCGGGCGGCGCCCGAAGCTCAAGGTGCCGACCA
>ERZ773076.114-NODE-114-length-44829-cov-67.535713_pt1 | contig 44829 bp, 37 predicted proteins | sample MGYA00580613_ERZ773076 | MGnify/ENA primary metagenome ERZ773076 (study PRJEB29015, sample SAMEA2738005) | human oral metagenome | biome: human oral; feature: human-associated habitat; material: dental | place: China | collected 2057 ...
CCGTGTTGCCGCCGTGAAAGGGCGGAGTCCTAGGCCGCTAGACGATGGGGACCGGACCTGAGAAGAATAGTGGCGATCCACCAGCCAGGCAACTCCTGCGGCCCCGCAATCGGGGTGGGCGCTCGGGAGAAGCCGGCGCAGAAAGCAAGAAACCGTGGGCCCGGTGTCGCCCGGGCCCACGGTCAGTGGTCATGCCTGCTGAAGGCGTCAGCGCCGTATCAGCGGCCGGTCTTCGGCAGGGCTGGCCTCACCGGTTTCCTGCTGGGCGCCGGGTCAGCAGGATCCGATGCCGGCGGGGTGGCCGCTGACGGAGTCGGAATGGCTGACGGACTCGGGGCGGCCACCGAGGGCGTCGGCGAAGGGGCCGGCGTTGGCGAAGGGGTCGGCGTGGTCTGCGGGTCACTGGCCTTGGCATAGGTGTTTACGAATGCGACCTCTGTCGCCTGGCCTGCGACGATGGTCACGTCTTTCGAGGCCTCACCGGACCATACGTAGCCCTCACGCTGCTGGCCGGACTCAGCGACGGTGCAGGTGGTGCCCTCACGGAACTGCTTGTCCACAATGACCGCGCCGCCCTTGGCGGAGGCCTCCACAGCCCCGGACTGCCCATCGGTGCATGTGTAGTCGAAGGTGTAGGTCTTGTCCGCCACCAGATCGGCGTCATCACCCGCCACCGACTTGCTCACCTTGAAGCCGCCGAATCCGTCGCGGTACTGGACGGTGCCGCTGAACGACTCCATGAATTTCCGGGATCCGCTGACCGTCTTGTCCAGCCCGACGAAGGTGGCGGAGTTCTCGTAAGTCGTGGCCTTGTCGATGGTCTTGCCACCGGCAAAGGTGGTCTGCAGGCGGAAGTGGTACTCGCAGCCCGCCCGCCATTTCCCGGTGCCCGTGATGGTGACGTTGTGGTCCCGCTCGACCTTCAGGTCATAGGCGAAACCGTCCACGCTCTTGCCTGAGGAGTCGGCGACGGTGCGCGTCGCGTATCCCCGCGGATCGCTTGGATCCGGGCAGTACTCCAGCAGGCTGGAGGCACTCTTCTTGGGGCTGACGAACAGGACTCCGGAGGTGAGGTTGTCGGCGATCTCGATTGGCTTGCCGGCCGCGTAGTTCGCATTCGCCCAGTCGCCTGGGACGTTGATGATCCAGTTGATCGCCGTCGAGGTCGAGGAGACACCCTCGGAGTATTTCGCGGGCTCTTTGCGGGCCTGCCAAGGGCTGGCGGGACGTTTGATGATCGGCTTCCCATAGGGCAGCGGGACGGGGGTCACCTTGCCGTTGAAATCAATGCCGATGGAGTTCTCGGTGGTGGTGTCAGCGATGTACAGGTTTGCCTTGAGAGTGCCTTTGACATCAACCTTGCCCTTGATGGCGTCATTGAACACACAAGTGATCCGGGGACCCTCTGCGGGATTCGCCAGTGCGCATTCGCCGGCCGAGGTTCCCTCGCCATCGAGCAGCGGCTTCTTGACGTCCACATCGCGCAGTTTCAGGGCTTTCGGCAGGGTTACCGCGAAGGAGTCTCCGGGCTGGGGATTGGCTTTGGCGGCATCATAGTTGACGCTGAATTCCAGATAGTCATGGACCCACACACACATTGTCGCGCTTCAACGGCCGCCCGTCGGAGTAGGTGTGTTTCAGCGTGGCATCGGCAAAGGCAATACCGCCATTCACATCAGCCGCGGCCGGAGCACCTCCGTCCACAACAAAACCAGCGACAGCCATCAGCAGCGCCGTCGCCACCGCGCTCACACGCCGTGCGGACACATTCGAGAATAGTCTCATCAGCCCCTCCCGAGGTCTTTCAACGGGCCTGAGCCGCAGCCCAGGCCACCGATGCGTTTGCACGGCGCAAGATAGCCTCAGACAGTAACTTACGGCCGCTTGGCTACCGCTTTTAGTTAACTGCGGAGTATGGCTTCCCGAAAAGTCACCGGCCATCATCATCCCGGCTGGAACATGGCTCTGGGCCCAAGGAGGCGGTCCTCCTCAGGCCCAGAGCGAGGGCTACCGGCAGTCAGCAGCCGTGACGACCGAACCATCCGGGGAGCGGTATTCCAGCGGCTTGACGGCGTTGCGTTGGGCGTTACTGAGTCGCGGTTGTCGAAGGTGTCCGGCAGCTCGTTGGTGAATGAGTCCCCTGCTTTGGGCTGGCCTTGGTGGCGTCATACTCCACGTCCAGGTAGAAGTAGTCGCCTACGGTCAGCTGCCACCCAGGCGCCGGAACCTCCTCACCCGTTTCCGTCACGTGGGCGAGTGTGGTGGAGGTGAATTTGATGTTCTTGCTCTCCTTAGCATGGGCCGGTGAGCCCGACGCGGCAAACAGCGCCGAGGCGGCCAGCATCACCATGGCGAGGCCTGCCGCGGCACGCTTGAGCACTGATGACTTATAGATCATGAATAGCTTTTCCTGGCACCATCGCCAGGATGCGAAACAACCTTCTGGTGGCAGCATTACCGGCCGCTTGGCCGATAGGCCATCTCACCTCAGGGGAAGACAACGGAGAGGCTATAGCTCACATTTAACAAAATCTAAATGTTTCTCTGTTTTTCAGGCCCATGCGGCGGGGGTTTGGCTTATTCAGGACAGCAGGTTTTGTTTTAAGGGGGCTATAATATCGCTTTCTAGCCATTATTTAATTAGGAGCGTCTATAGTTAATGCCGCACTCTTCGATAAGCGGTCTGAAATGCAGTTCAGTACCCACACTCCGGGCTAGGAAAGCAGTCAATCCCGGTGATTGAGATTATCACAGGAAACTCTCAATCACGAGAAAAGCGCGAAGTCCTTGGGACGAGTCAGAGAACTCGTCCCAAGGACTTCGTGGCAGCCCGTGCCTGGTCAGGAACCAGCCTGTGTCATCCTCCGGTCTTCGGCAGGCCAGGCTTGAGGAACCTGGGGGAACCGCCTGCCTGGCTGGGCGATGCCGTCGGATCACTCGTGGGCACCAGCGTCGGAGCAGACTGCGACGGCAGGGACGTCGCAGACGGCACTGGAGCGGGTGTCGGCACCGGCAGTGTGGGAGACGGCGTCTGCGTCAGTGACGGTGTGGGCACAGACGTAGGCGTGAGGGTAGGTGATGGGGTCAGCGTCGGCGGCGGCGTGGGAATCGGCGTCAGCGTGGGAGACGGGGACGGCGTCGATGTGGGATCAGGCGTAGGAGCCGGAGACAACGTCGGCGTCGGATCAGGGAGTTTGGTGTAGGTGTTGGTCACCGTGATGATCTGAGTGGCGCCTTCCTGGATGCTGACTGTCTCGCCAAGGCTGACGTCAAGCTGGTAGCCAGTACGATCGGCGGGATCCTCACCGGTCACCTTGCACGTGGTGCCGGGTGCGAAGCGGCCGATCTCGGTTGGCGCGGTCGCTGTGACCTGCACCTTGCCCTCCCGGGGGACCGCATCACCAGCAGAGCTCCACCCGTCTGAGTCGCACGAATATGTGACGCCAAAGACATCAGCATCAGCACCGGTGGAGCCGTTGCCGGCAACAACCTTGGCGATGGTCAGCTGGCCCGTCTTGCGGGTGAATTCGTTGATGAACTCTGCCTCCGCGGTGACACCGGCGGCGATGGTCACCTTCTGAACCGCGGGAATCTCAAGGTTGTGCTGGGTATGCTGCGCCGGCTGCTCCTGGATTGTGCAGCGCACCCCGTCACGCAACGAGACGCCGGAGGGAACCAGTCCGTCTGCCTCGGATGCCTGGAGGCTTCCCTTTGTGCCGTCAGTGCATTCATAGGTGAAGTCGAATCTGGTGTCACGGAAGGCGGCGGCGTCATCACCGGTGACCACCTTCCTGACGGCAAAGCTACCGCCCTCAACTGCCGTGTTGTTCAGGAAGACCGGCATCGCAGCCTGGTCGACGATCGTGAAACTGGCCTGCTGGCCGTCCGCGCTGATCGCTACCCGCTTGTCCTTGGAGGAGAAGACCGGCTGACCCCAGGCGATGCCTGGGGAAGATGGGCTGACGGAGGCGACATTCTCAGTGAGCGTGACGAGGGTGCCGGCTGGGAATGTGGGGAAGAAAGGCGTCGTCGACCCGGCGGTCACCGTCAGTTTCGTGGGATTCTCCGCAGGTGCGTCCCATCCTGGGTAGTCGGCTGCAGTCTTGCCGTCAGGCAGCGTGTAGGCGACGGCGACATCGAACTTCTGGTTTCGCACCGGCAGGACATCACCGGACATGGTCTTGCTCACCTCGAAACCGCCGAAACCCTCTCGATAATTGACGATGGCTTTGAAGGACTCAAAATAGCTGCGAGACCCATTCGCCTTCTGGCCGGGGACCTCCACATAGGTAGCGGAATTGCGATATTCATACCCCGGGATGATCGTCGTGTCGCCGGTAAACGGGGTGGTGAATTCAACCCGGTAGTTCCTCTCGAACGAGAATGGGCCGGTCAACGCGAAGGTGACCTCTTTGCCATCGCGGGAGGGAACGACCTTGAATCCGTCCACCTCACCTGTGCCATCTCCCTTGGCGACGACGCGGTCAAGCGGCTTTCCGGTGACGGGGTCGCCGTAGGTCTCAACCACTTGGATGGTTTTGTCCGCAGGGATTTCCATTCCGGCCTGAATCAGATCTTTGATGGTGATCGGCCCGCCATTCGGATAGTACTTCCGCAACCAGGCGCCGCCGAAGTTGATTCGCCAGTTGATGGCCTTGGAGTTCACACCCACGCCAGTGGAGCCCTTGGTTGTCTGATTGCTGGGGGTGAAGGGCCTGGCCGGAGCCGTGATGATGTCCTCACCCCACGGATGGGCGACGACATAATCCTTCCCGTTGATGACCACGGTGCTGCTGGTGCCGGTAGCGGCGTTCCGGGCGACGAGCTGAGCCCTGAGGCTGCCCTTGAGATCCGTCCTGCCACGGATCTCCTCATTGAAGGTGCAGGTGATTGCGCGTTCTTCGATCTTGCAGTCCCCCACCTGGACTCCGCCAACCGTCAAGGGCTTGATCACAGTCCGCTGCCAGTTGCCGCCGTCACGGTTGATGAAGGCAGCCGGAAGCTGGATCGTGAATGTCTGGCCGGGCTGGGGATCGGCGGCGGTGGCGTCGAAGGAGATATCCAGATAGAAGTAGTCGCCGGTGATGAGCTGCCGTCCCGGCGAGGGAACCGGCGTACCGTCCTCTAGCACATGGGTGAGCGTAATGGGGTTGAAGACGATGTTGGTGTTTTCCTCGGCCCGGGCCTCAGCATTTCCGTAGAACAACCAAGACGACAGGGCGACGACAACAGCGACGCACCACCGAGACGCTAGACGTACAACAGGCATAGAACCCCCCAGCTTTCGTTTTCGCGACTCAAGATAGATGACCGGCGGCAAAGATTCCATTCTCGGCGGGAAAGGGCGAAGGAATGAACTTTGGTTCATTCACCTACATGAATGAACCAAAGACATATCGCAGACATAAAGGAGAGCCGACCAGCCCAGACAGACCGGCTCCAGGCACGGCGTACCCCATGGGACCGCTATTCCCAGGCATTGGGACGCCTGCCGCGGATCTACCCGCCCAGGATGCGGGAATACCCAGTCCCCCAACCGCGTTAGTTGAACCATGAAGAAGATTGGTTTCCTGTCCTTCGGGCACTACCGCGATGTGCCGGGCGCCCGGGTCCGCACCGCAGGCGACTCGCTGCGCCAGAGCATCGAGCTGGCCGTGGCCGCCGAACAGGCCGGGATGGATGGTGCCTGGTTCCGCGTCCACCACTTCGACCAGTCCCTCGGAGCACCGACGGCGCTGCTCGCCGCCGCCGGGGCCCGCACGTCGACGATCGACCTCGGCACCGGCGTCGTCGACATGCGCTACGAGAACCCCCTCGTCATGGCGGAGAACATCGCCTCAGCCGACCTCATCAGCGAGGGCCGCGTGCAGCTGGGCGTGAGCCGGGGATCGCCAGAGCCGGCAGTCGATGGCCAGGCCGCCTTCGGCCTGGACAAGCAGCCCGGTGAGCGCTGGGACGAGGTCGCCCGCGGGCGGGCCGAACGGTTCCGGCAAGCTGTCTCGGGGGTCCCGATGGCGCATTCGCAGCGCGCCGCGGCGCTCGGCGGGCCGGCTGACCTCGTGGTCGAGCCCCAGTCACCGGGGCTTGACGGGCGCATCTGGTGGGGCGCAGGCACCATCGCGACGGGTGAGTGGGCCGCGGAGGAGGGCTACCACCTGCTCAGCTCGACGTTGCTCCTGGGCGATGACGGACGGCCCTTCCACGTCCAGCAGGCCGAACAGATCAGGCGCTACCAGGACCGCTATGCTGCCTCCGGTCGCACGACCGGGGGGCTGGCTGCGGTGACCCGGCCGGTGTTCCCCATCACCAATGACGACGACCGCCGCTATTTCGCCGCCCAGGACGAGCGAGGCGATGGCCGCGGCATCCTGGACAATGCGAAGGCCGTCTCCGGACCGACGATCGCAGGATCACTGGACCACGTCGCCGACCGCCTGTCCGCAGACGAAGCGGCATCAGAGGCCGACTACGTGCTGTTCGCGCTGCCCAGCCAGCTTGGTGTCGAGTACAACACGCACCTGTTCGAGAACCTCGTCGCCCTGGCCCGCGCCCTGGGCTGGAAGTGAGACCGGGCATCCAAAGCTGGGGCCTGCTGACTGAGCAGGCCCCAGCTCTGTGCGGCTGATCGCAGCCTGGCGAATACGGTCAGCCGTAGGCGTCCAGCCAGCGGCGGACCTCGTCGAGGAAGCGTTCGCGCGGCTCTTCCTCCGACAGCACCAAATCGTGCTTGCCGCCCTCGATGCGGATCAGGGTGACGTGGCGGCCGAGCTGCGAGGCGCGTGCCGCGAGGGCATCGACGTCGAGGACGAGGTCTGCGCGGTGCATGTCGTCGTTCCAGGTACGGGAGAAGTCGCTGCGGGTGCTGATGAGCATCAGAACCGGCACGTCGATGCCGAGGCCCGCTGCCACCGCGGCATGGCCGCGCATCACCGCCGACAGCCACCCGACCCGCGGCAGGAACGCGGGATCTCCCTTGAGGTTGGGGTTGTAGTCCCACTGGCCGTCCTCGTCGGCAGAGATGGAACGAAGGTAAAAGCCTGGGTCGGGCAGGACCACGGCGCGGGTGGGAGACAACGTCCCGACCGCGCTGAAGGCCGCCGCCAGCGCTGGACGCCAGGCCTGGAGGCTCTGCAGCTCCAGCCACGGCGAGTTCAGCACGACGACGTCCGCCACCCCTGGACGGGCGTGGACGTACAGCGACACTGCCAGTCCGCCGGTCGAATGGCCCATGAGGACCAGGCTCTCATATCCCTCGGCACGGATTACCTCGACGGCGGCGTCCAGTTCCTGGTAATACTCGGTGAAGTCCGCGGTGTAACCAGCCAGCTGCCCTTGCCGCAGCGACCTGCCGTAGCGGCGTAGATCGAGTGCGTAGAAGTCATACCCCCACCCCGCGAAGGCATCGGCCAGATGGGTTTGGAAGAAGTAGTCGCTCCAGCCGTGGACATACAGCACCGCGCTCCGTGATGTCGGTTCGGAGCGACGGACCAGCGTCGCGACGACCTCATGCTCCGGTTCGCCTGGGTACATCCCGGCCTCGGGCAGCGGGATGTCCAGCTGCTGGTAGCCCGGCAGCTGGACATCCGAAACCCAGGTCACAGCCAGCCGATTTCAGCGACGTGGGTAATCGCCCTCATCGTTGTAGTCGTCATCGGTGTTGTACTGCTCCGCGAGGTCTGCGTACGCGTCAGGGATGTCGGTGGTCTCCTGGGACTCATACTTCTCGCCTCGGAGCTCTCGCTCCAAGGACGCGAAATTGGTGTCCACCGAGCGATACTTCAACTCGCGGGCCACCTTCGTCTGCTTCGCCTTTGCCCGGCCGCGCCCCATATGGGTCGACCCCCTCGTTCAATCATCGCGGACTTGCCGCGGAATCTGTCAGTAACTTCGTGCCTCCGAGACTACCGGAGTAAGTCAACATGCTCAAAGCTACCGCCCGGGTAGGCTGGCTGAACCATGGCCACGAGCTCTGAGGAGACCTGATGGGAAAGATCATCTACACCCTCACGGACGAGGCACCTCGGCTTGCCACCTACTCCCTGCTTCCCGTGCTCCAGGCCTACGGGCGCCTGGCCGGCGTCGAGGTCGAGACCCGCGACATCTCCCTGGCAGCCCGGATCCTGGCCCGCTTCTCCGACCAACTACCCGGGAATAAGCGGTTTTCAGACGCGCTTGAGGAGCTCGGCGAGCTGACCCAAGACCCTGAGGCCAACATCATCAAGCTGCCGAACATCTCCGCCTCGGTGCCGCAGCTAAAAGCCGCCATCGCAGAGCTCCAGGCCAAGGGATTCGGCATTCCCGGCTACCCGGAAGAACCCGCCAGTCCCGCGGAGCAGAGGACACGCCACCGGTACGACCAGGTCACAGGCTCTGCCGTAAACCCCGTACTACGCCAGGGCAACTCCGACCGCCGCGCGCCTGCATCCGTCAAAGGCTACGCGAGAAGCAACCCGCACCGGATGGGAGCCTGGTCGCCGGACTCAAGGACCCGGGTCGCAACCATGACCTCAGACGACTTCCACCACAACGAACGGTCGGTCGTTCTGGCGGCCGAGGACACTCTCACTATCCGGCACGTCGCACCGGATGACACTATGACGGTCCTGAGGGACCGCGTGAGGGTGCTGCCTGGGGAGGTCGTGGATGCCACCGTCATGCGCGCCGCGGCCCTGGACGCTTTCCTGGCTGAGCAGGTCGCGGCAGCGAGGCGGGAAGGCCTGCTATTCTCCGTCCACCTAAAGGCGACGATGATGAAGGTCTCGGACCCGGTCATCTTCGGGCATGTCGTCAAGACCTTCATCGCGCCCGTCCTCGAACGCCATGGCGGCGTCCTGGCCGCGGCAGGGCTCTCCCCCGACGACGGCCTGGCCACGATCTTCACCGGCTTGGAGCAGCTCAGCGACGGTGCCGCCATTCGCGCTGAGATCGAAGCCGCCCTGGCCGGCGGGCCGGCGCTGGCCATGGTCGACTCCAGCCGGGGCATCACCAACCTGCATGTTCCCTCCGACGTCATCGTCGATGCCTCCATGCCCGCCATGATCCGCAATTCCGGCCACATGTGGGGACCTGACGGAGCCGAGGCCGACACCCTCGCTGTGCTGCCCGACTCCTCCTACGCCGGGGTCTACCAGGTGATCATCGACGACTGCCGGGCGAACGGCGCCTACGATCCCCGCACCATGGGCACCGTCCCCAACGTCGGGCTGATGGCGCAGCAGGCCGAGGAGTACGGCTCCCACGACAAGACCTTCCTGATCGAGGCCGACGGCCGTGTCGAGGTCCTGAACTCCGCGGGCGACGTGCTGCTGAGCCATGACGTAGCCGCAGGCGACATCTGGCGCGCCTGCCAGACCAAGGACGCCGCCATCCGCGACTGGGTGAAACTCGCTGTGAACCGGGCGCGGGCGACAGGCTGGCCGGCGGTCTTCTGGCTGGAGGAGACCCGCGCCCACGACCAGAACCTGCGCCTGAAGGTGCAGGCCTACCTGGCCGAGCAGGACACAGACGGTCTGGACATTCGGATCCTCTCCCCCGGTGAGGCGGCCCGCTTCACCGTCGAGCGCGTCCGGCGGGGCGAGAACACCATCTCGGTCACTGGCAATGTCCTGCGCGACTACCTGACCGACCTGTTCCCCATCCTGGAGCTGGGGACGTCGGCGAAGATGCTGTCGGTGGTGCCGCTGATGGCGGGCGGGAGCCTGTTCGAGACCGGCGCGGGCGGCTCCGCGCCCAAGCACGTGCAGCAGCTCGTGGCAGAGAACTACCTGCGCTGGGATTCGCTCGGTGAGTTCCTGGCACTGGCCGCCTCGCTGGAGCACCTGGCGGGAAGGGGCAATCCGAAGGCCGCCGTGCTGGCCACGACCCTGGAGCGCGCGAACGGGCGCTTCCTGGCCGAGGACAAGTCACCGACCCGGCAGCTCGGCGGCACCGACAACCGCGGGTCGCACTACTGGCTGGCCCGGTTCTGGGCAGAGGAGCTGGCAGCGCAGCACGACGACCCAGATCTGGCCGGGGCCTTCGCCCCCATCGCAAGGGCCCTGGCCGACGCGGAGGAGACCATCACCTCGGAGCTGATCGCGGTGCAGGGATCCCCCGTCGACCTGGGCGGCTACTACCTGCCGGACGACGCCCTGGCGACGGCAGTGATGCGTCCGTCCACAACCTTCAACGCGGTGATCGACGGGATCTAGAAAGCCAGCGGCGGGAAGCCCCGGCCGTGGCCCCGGGATGATCACGGCGAGATGATCTTGACGGTCCTCGCCCAGTGAGATTCGCGCTTGCTGAAGCAGCGAGACCCGGCTCCGCCCAAAGGCCACCGCAGCTCACTGCCGAAGCCGTCTGCGGTCTGCCTACCGGCTGGGCTGGGGTGTGAAACCCGCGATGAAGGCGTCGATGGCCAGGGCGAAGCGACGGGCATCGTCACCGGCCCCGGCACCAATGCCCTGGTCGACCACGGCTGCGAGGACGGGGTGACGCTGCGGGTCGATGGCCTCCGGCGCGGTGGGGGCCAGGGCATGCTCGTTGAGAGTGTGGGCCATGACGAAGGCGGTGATGCTGTTCACCACGTCCACAGCCACCGGCAGTGGCAGGCCCTTGCTGGTGAGGGAGGCGAGGATGCTGTTCACGACGTCGAGGGACGCGGTTGTGCGCGCTGAGCGGCCCAGCATGATGGGCAGCGCATTGGGATGCCGCAGGAGCACGACGCGTAGCTCGCCGGCGAGGCCGCGGATGTAGTCCTGCCAGGTGACCGCCGGATCATCGGTGGGCAGGGCGGCCTCGCTCAGCACCTCGTCCCACACCCCGTCCAGGAGCGCGTCCTTGTTGGGGAAGTAGTGATAGATGGACATCGGCTCCACACCCACCCACCGCGCGAGTTTACGCAGGGTCAGGGCCGGCAGGCCCTCCTGATCGACGATGGCGAGAGCCTGCGCTGCGAGCTGCCCCGCGCTGAGTCCCGCCGCGTGGCCCGGTTGACGTCCCATGTTGCCCCTCCCAGTCATACGTTGTATGTTTTAGATCATTCCATAACTTACAAAGTATGTTTGAGGAGTTCCGCATGTCACTCTCCGCACAGGGCCCCGGCTGGGACCCCGAGACCGGACATCCACGGCGCTGGTTGATCCTGGCCGCCCTGGGGCTGGCCACGTTCATCGTGCAGGTCGACCTGTCCGGGCTGTATCTGGCGCTGCCGCACCTCCAGGCGGAGCTGGAGGCATCGCCCCAGCAGCTGCAGTGGGTCGTGGACGCCTACTCACTGGCCCTGGCCGGTGTGGTCCTGACCGCGGGGGCGCTCTCGGACCGGCTGGGCCGGCGGCGGGTGTTCCTGGCGGGACTGGTTGTGTTCGCGACCGCGTCCGCCGTGGGGGCGATGGGCCAGCACATGGATCTCGTGATCGCGGCCCGGGCGGCGATGGGGCTGGGAGGGGCGATGTTCATGCCCGGCACCCTGTCCATCCTCACCCAGGTGTTCCCCCCGTCGTCCAGAGCGCAGGCCATCGGCATCTGGGGCGGAACCTCCTCGCTGGGTGTCATCGTGGGTCCCCTTGTGGGAGGCGCTGCCCTCCAAGTCTTCGACTGGCGAGCGATCTTCTGGCTGAACGTGGCTGTGGCCCTGGCGGCATTCCTCGCCTCCATGATCCTGGTGCCCGAGTCGCGTGATCCCCACCCGCGGCGCGTGGATCTTCCCGCCGCGCTCCTGTCCTCAGCCGGGCTGCTGGGCATCACCTATGGCATCATCTCCTCCTCCGAAAACGGACTGTGGACGGTCCCCACGCTGGGCTCGATCATCGCCGGAGGCATCGTGCTCGTGTGGTTCTGGCTGCACAGCATCCGCCACCCAGACGGCATGTTCGACGTCGCGGTCGCCCGTACCCGCAGCTTCCAGGGGGCTTCGATCGCGGCAGCCGGGGTGATGTTCACCATGGCAGGACTGCAATTCGTGATCACCCAGAAGCTACAGCTCTCCCTGGGGTACGGCACTTTCCTGGCCGGGTTGGCCATCCTGCCGATGGCAGCGGCGGCGATGGTGTCCTCCGCCCTGGCCCCAGCACTGGCGGCGCGCATCACGTCCCGGGCAACGATGACCGGAGGCATGGTCCTGGTGGCTGCGGCAGGCGCTGCCTACGGGCTGATGCAAAACCTCGACGGCTACCTGCCGGTCCTGGCCTGCCTGATCCTGATCGGACTGGGCATGGGTTTTGTCATGGTCCCAGCGCAGGACGTGCTGATGAGCAGTGGTCCCCGCACCCGCTCTGGTCTCATCTCGTCCATGAACGACACCGTCCAGGAGGTGGGCACCGCCTTGGGGATCGCCGTCGTCGGGGCGGTCCTCAATCTCTCATACACACACGCTCTCCTCACGGTTGCGCCCGGTGCGCCCGGTGGCTCACTCTCCGAGACCCTCGGCGAGACGGCCGACCCCGCGCTCCAGCACGACGCCCTGGAGGCCTTCGCCACCGCCTCACGGCAAACTGGACTAGTCGCTGCGGGCGTCGCGCTCTTCGTGGCGGTCCTGATCGCCTCGCGCCTAGGCCGGGTCGGCCCGGGGCAGCCGGAAGACGAGACCGGAGAACCGGAAGACGAGACCGGGGAGTCGGAGAGCGAGAAGAACGAACCGGCAGCCGACCGCACCCCATGAACCACGGACTCAGGCCAGCAGGGCTGAGCCGGGGCCGTCGGCGGTAACGATCTCCCCCAGGACCCAACCCGTGACGCCGCGGCCGGCCAGCACCCGCAAGGCGGCGTCAGCCTGCTCCTGGGGCAGCACCACCACCATGCCGACGCCCATGTTGAGCGTGGCCTCAAGGTCGGCGCCGGAGATGCCCCCGGTCTCCTGCACCAACGTGAAGATCGCCGGGGGCGTCCACGAGGAGCGGCTCAGACGGGCCTGCATGCCGCCCGGGATCACCCGGGCCAGGTTGTTGGCCAGTCCGCCGCCGGTGATGTGGCTGAGGGCATGGCACTGGACCTCACGGATCAGCGCCAGGACGTCGAGGGCATAGACCTTGGTGGGTTCCAGGAGCTCCTCGCCGAGGGTGCGGCCCAGCTCATCGATGTGACGTTCCAGGGACCACCCGGCCTGTTCCAGGAGCACGTGGCGCACCAGCGAATAGCCGTTGGAGTGCAGACCCGACGATGCCATGGCCACGACGGCATCGCCCACCTCGACCCGGTGAGCCCCCAGGATCTCGTCCCTTTCGACGACGCCGGTGGTGGCTCCCGCGACGTCGTATTCGTCGGGGCCGAGCAGGCCCGGGTGCTCGGCGGTCTCCCCGCCGACGAGGGAGCAGCCAGCGGCAACGCAGGCGTCCGCGATACCGGAGACGATAGCCGCGATCCGCTCGGGAACCACCTTGCCGCAGGCGATGTAGTCGGTGACGAACAACGGCTCCGCGCCCGTGACCACGAGGTCGTCGACGAGCATGCCGACCAGGTCGGAGCCGATGGTGTCGTGGCGGTCGAGGGCCTGTGCGATGGCGACCTTGGTGCCCACACCGTCGGTGGAGGTGGCCAGCACCGGGTGGGCATAGCCTTTCAGGGCTGAGGCGTCGAAGAACCCGGCGAATCCCCCCAGGCCGCCCAGCACCTCGGGCCGGTGGGTGCGGGCGACGGAGGCTTTCATGAGTTCGACGGCTCGGTCGCCGGCCTCGATGTCGACTCCGGCGGCGGCATACGCAGACTTGTTCATTTCTCCTCCAGATTGACAGATCCCGCCGGCAGGGACCGGCCGGCTCGCGACGCCCGGTCACGTGCCTGGCCGGATTGACCGCCGCTGGGACACCCTCCGGGGCGCTCTCCCCTACCGTCTCGGCACGATGGTGCTTGGGCATCACTCGCCTGGTCATCGTCGAAGCCGGCAGAGTCTCCCAGAAGCTCGGCCCGGCCCTCAGGGACCTTGATCGGGTAGCGGCCGTCGAAGCAGGCACGGCACAGGCTGGCGGCAGGACGTCCGGTGGCCTCGGTCAGGGCGTCGAGGGAGATGTAGCCCAGGGAGTCAGCTCCCAGCGACCGGCAGATCTCGCCGACGGCCAGGCCGGGTGCGATCAGCTCCGCGCGGGTGGCGAAGTCGATGCCGTAGAAACACGGCCACTCGACCGGTGGGGAGGAGATGCGCACGTGAACCTCCCTCGCTCCGGCCTCGCGGAGCATACGCACCAGGGCGCGCTGGGTGTTGCCGCGGACGATGGAGTCGTCGACCACCACGAGCCGCTTGCCCGCTATGACCTCCTTGAGCGGGTTCAGCTTCAGGCGGATGCCGAGCTGGCGGATGGTCTGGCTGGGCTGGATGAAGGTGCGGCCCACGTAGGCGTTCTTGACCAGGCCGAGGCCGAATGGGATGCCGGAGGCCTCCGCGTAGCCGACGGCGGATGGAGTCCCGGAGTCGGGGGTGGGGATGACCAGGTCCGCGTCGACGGGGTGTTCGCGAGCCAGGATCCGGCCGATCTCCACGCGGGTGGCGTGGACGCTGCGGCCTGCGATGGTGGTGTCGGGCCGGGCCAGGTAGACATATTCGAAGAGGCAGCCCTTGGGCTTGGCGTCGGCGAATCGCTGGCTGCGCAGCCCGGCGCCGTCGATGGCGATGAACTCGCCGGGCTCGATCTCACGCACGAAACTGGCGCCGACGATGTCAAGGGCGGCGGTCTCCGAAGCGACCACCCAGCCACTGGCGAGCCGCCCTAGGACGAGCGGCCTGACGCCCTGCGGGTCGCGGGCTGCGAACAGCGTCGTCTCGTTCATGAAGGTCAGGCAGAAGGCTCCTTGAAGCCGGGGCAGCACTTTCATGGCGACCTGCTCGATGGGCTCATCGCCGAAAGCTGACATCAGGGCGGTCACCAGGGAGGTGTCGTTGGTGGAGTCCATGGTCTTCTTCTCGGGCACCCGCAGGCCGGGGTCGAGTTCGCCAAGCCACCGCTCAAGTTCGTGGGTGTTGGTGAGGTTGCCGTTGTGGGCCAGCGCTAGTCCTCCGCTGTGCGTGGCCCGGAATGTCGGCTGGGCGTTGTGCCACACGGACGCTCCGGTGGTGGAGTAGCGGGTGTGGCCGATGCCGAGGCGGCCGCGCAAGGAGGTGAGGGTCGCCTCGTCGAACACCTGGGAGACCAGCCCCATGTCCTTGAAGACGGTGATCCTCTCCCCGGTGGAAACGGCGATGCCGGCGGACTCCTGCCCGCGATGCTGCAGCGCGAAGAGTCCATAGAAGGTCAGCTGGGCCACGTCCTCGGATGGAGCGAACACCCCGAAGACGCCGCAGGCATCCTTCGGTCCGTGGTCGATGGGGTCGAGATCGAGCGAGAGTCGGCCATCAGGTCGGAGCACGGCCTCAGCCTATCGCCTACCTGCAGATCACCACCGTTGAACACCACGACGACAAGATCTCCGGGCACGGGATCAAGGGCCCACCCAGCGCAGACCACCGTGCCAATCACTCACCTCTGGAAGAAAAGCTGATCCTCTTGCAGCGCCCCGGGGGGCTTCCCTCTAGGGTGAACACCTGTCGGCGGTTCCGGCCCTATCCCCGGCGGCCCTACAAGAGGGTCAACTCATCTTTCAGAATACATCTGTGCCCTACCTTGCACGATCCATCGCCCGTTCCGGCTTGCACCTTCAAGTGCCCAACGACCTCCGCCTGCCTGTTCGTCAGCGGATACCTGGATTGGAACGGCGGGTCTGGAGGTCGGACGCCAATGTCGCGTCTGGAGCGGTCTGTCGAGTGTCAGGCCAGGTTGTGCAGGAATAGCGTCTCCGCCAGGGCTGCTTTGGCCAGGTCGCCCAGGTCCAGGGACTCGTCGATGCCGTGCATCCGGGAGTTCGGGTCGGTGACAGCAGTCACGAGCACCATCGCATCCGGATTGCGGTCTGCGAACTCGGCGACGATCGGGATGGAGCCGCCACAGCCCATCTCCACCGGATCGACGCCGAAAGCCTCGCGGAACGCCGCCTTCGCCGCCTCGGCGCGGTCCCCAAGAGAGATGGCGCTGGGCGCGCCCATCTGGCCCCGCGACACCTCCACCCGCGCTCCCCAGGGGGCGTGCTTCAGCAGGTGAGACTCCAGCGCATCGGACGCCGCGACCGGGTCCTGCCCGGGCGCGAGCCGGACGCTGACCTTCGCCCGGGCTGAGGGGATCAGGGTGTTCGAGGCCTGCGCTACGGGAGTGGCGTCAATGGCAAGCACAGAGCAAGCGGGCTTGAACCACATGCGCTGGACGACCGGGCCGTCGCCGATCTGCGAGACGCCATCCAGCAGTCCCGTCTCTTCCTTGAGCCGGTCCAGGGGATAGTCCAGGTCGGGTGCCGTTCCCTGGTGAAGCCCCTCGATGGCGACGTTCCCCGCCTCGTCGTGGAGAGTGGCCAGCAGGCGGCAGAGCGCGGTCAGCGCATCCGGCACCACTCCCCCAAACTGGCCGGAGTGCAAGCCCTGTTCTAGGGTGGATACGGTGACCTTGCAGTCGGCGACCCCCCTGAGCGACGTGGTGAACGACGGTTTCCCGACCTCCCAGTTGACGGAGTCGGTGACGACATAGACGTCGGCGGACAGCTCGTCGCGATAGCGGTCGAGCAGCGTCGGCATGGTCGGCGAACCGACCTCCTCCTCACCCTCGATGAACACCTTCACCCCGACGGGCGGTTTGCCGTCGAAGACGCGCAACGCCGCCAGGTGGACGGCGATGCCGCCCTTGTCATCAGCCGAGCCCCGGGCATACAGCCGGCCGTCACGTTCCGTCGGCTCGAAAGCCGGGGAGGTCCAGGCAGCGGCATCGCCGATGGGCTGGACGTCGTAGTGGGCGTACAGCAGCACCGTCGGCGTCCCCTCCGGTCCGGGGAAATGCGCCCATACGGCCGGCTTGCCGCCGCCGTCGAGGAACTTGACCTCCGCCGCACCGAGGTCCCGGAACAGGCCTGCCACAGTGTCCCGGCAGGCCGTAACGTCGCCGTCGTGTTCCGGCATCGACGAGATGGACGGGATGGAGATGAGCTTGTGCAGATCAGCGATGGCAGAGGGCAGCACCCTCTCGATGTTCCAGGCGAGATTGGTCATGGAGCTCACTCTATTGGGTACTCATCCCTTGACGGCACCCGCAGTCAGTCCGGCGACGATGTACCTCTGCAGGTACATGAACAGCAGGATGATCGGGATAGCCGCCACCACCGCCCCCGCCGCGAACAGCGACCACGGTGCGTTGCGTTCATCGGAAGCCCACACATACATGCCGACAGCCAGGGTGTAGTCCTCGGGCCGCTGCAGCACGATCCTGGCCAGGATGAACTCGCCATAGCTGCTAACGAACGACAGCAGGCCCACGACCACGAGGATCGGGGTGACTAGCCGCATGATGACCCCCCAGAAGATCTGGGCGTGGGTGGCGCCGTCAATCCGGGCCGCCTCGTCCAGCTCTCTCGGGATGGTGTTGAAGAACCCGTAGATCAGGAACGTGTTGCCACCCAGCGCCCCGCCCAGGTAGACGGCGATCAGCCCGAGAGCCGAGTTGAGTCCCAGCACCGGGTAGACGTCGCGCAGCATCAGCAGCAGCAGGAAGATCGCGACGAAGGCCAGCATCTGCGGGAACATCTGGATGAGCATCAGGGTCGTGAGGCCGCCTCGGCGTCCCGTGAACCGGTAGCGGCTGAACGCGTAGGCCGCCGACGCGGCCATCAGTACCGTCCCGATCGCGGTCGCGGTGCTGACCACGAACGACTGCAACATCCAGCGCGGGAAGTTGGTGCCGAACAGTGTGGCGTAGTTCTCCAGTGAGACGTTGCGGAACAGTTCGCTGGAACCGCTGATCGTGCCCCCGGGGTTGAGCGAGGCCGACAGCACGTAGAGCAGTGGGAAGATGCAGTAGAGCATCAGGATCACCGCGAGGATGTGTTTCCAGCCCACTTCCTTCCACCAGCGGGCGCCCTTGAGGGTGACGTTGTCGTTCATCACATGATCTCCTCGAGCTTGCGGGTCTGCCGGAACCCGAGCCAGGCGATGATCCCCACCACTATGAAGATGAGGATGGACAGCGCCGAGGCCAGGCCGTACTGCTTGCCTCCCGACTCGAAGGCGATGGAGTAGACCATCGAGATCAGGATGTCGGTCTCACCGATCAGCACCGGGGCACCGGAATAGTTCGGGCCGCCGCCGGTGAGCATGTAGATCAACGAGAAGTTGTTGAAGTTGAACGCGAAACTGGCTATCAGCAGCGGCGCGAGGGAGACCATGAGAATCGGCAGCGTGACGCTGCGGAACCTCCGCCACGCTCCCGCCCCGTCCATGATGGCCGCTTCGGTCAGCTCACCCGGGATGGCCTGCAGGGCACCGGTGCTGACCAGGAACATGTACGGGAATCCGAGCCACAGGTTGACCCCCAGGATTGCGAGTTTCGCCAGGTTCCCGTCGGACAGCCACGCGATGTCGGCCCCACCCAGGAGCTGGTTGATGATCCCGAACTCCCGGTTGAGCATGCCCTTCCAGGTCAGCGCCGCCAGGAACGCGGGGAAGGCGTAGGGCAGCAGGAAGATCGCGCGGTAGAAGGTGCGTCCCCTGACTCGTTTGTCGTTGTAGATCACGGCGAGGGCAAGCCCGAGCGCGAATGTGGTGAGCACGGACAGGATCGCGAAGGCGAAGGTCCAGGCCATGATGCTGAGGAATGGTCCTGTCAGCCGCGAGTCGTTGAAGACCTCGGTGAAGTTCTTGGTCCCGACGAACACCCGCCAGCCCGGGGTAAGCTGCGACCCGTCGCTGGCGACGAAGGCTCCCACGGACTCGTCGGCGTGGTAGACCTTCCCTTCGGGATCGGTGAAGGTATCGGCCGCGGCGTCGTAGGTCAACGCCGACTTCGCGACATAGGCGAAGGACGCGTTGTCGGTGCGCAACCAGCCCTGGGTGGGGTCGTCACTGAGGTTGACGCGCAACTCCAGCACATCCTTCTGCCGTGCCTGCACGTCGGCCGGCGACAGCACATTCCACCCGGGCACCTCCGTCACCCTGGTGCCGGCGACAACCGCTCCCTGCACCTCAGCGAGAGGAGTGTTCTGGGTTCCGGCCTCGGCGTGGCCGTCGCGCACCACCGCGAATCCCAGTTCGCCGTCCTTCTCGACGACGGTCACGGGATAGGTTGAGGTGCCCTCGACCCTGCGGTCAGAGGCCTTGAGGATCTGGGTGATGGCAGCTTGCTTGGAGTCGTTGTGGCCGTCGCCGTAGTTGGTGAACGCCACCCAGGCGGTGGAACCCATCACGTAAACCTGGTAGACGAGCAGGAAAACCAGGCCGGGCAGCAGGTACTTCGCGGGGATCGCCCGCTTGGAGAAGTAGACGTAGTCGGCGACGAGAAGCGTCACAGCGAGGAACCCCAGCACGAGCCATTGCTGCCGGGGAACCGAAACCATGATGCCGTACAGCCCGAAGGCGTTGATCAGGGCCATCAGAACCAGCTTCGCGTAGAAGCCGGGGCGTGTGTAGTCGCGGGCGTGGGACAACCGCGGTTCTGCAGAGTCGGTTTTCTCTGTCATGTCTCTTTTCCGAACCGGGAACCGTGCGGGGGCCCGGGCAGCCCCCCGCACGGAACACCGATCAGCCCTTGGCGAGCGCGTCCTCGACGTTGGCGATCATCTGCTGCCAGGTGGTCACGGGATCCTCCCCGCGGAGGATGCTGAGTTCAGCGGAACCCCAGTGGCTCCAGACCGCGTCCATGCCGGTGATGGCGGGCAGGGACTGGCCGCTCTCACCGGCGGCCTCGAAGCCCTTGAGGACCGGGTCGGTGACGGCCGCCGCGGCGGACTTCAGCGCGGGCAGGCGCCCACCCTTTTCCTGCAGGATCTTCTGCGCCTCGTCACCGGCCATGTAGTCGAGGAACTGGTTGGCCAGCAGCGCGTTCTTGGAGTACGACGACAGGTAGACGCCCTGCACCCCGACGAACGGGGCGGACGGCTGACCGCCCGCGGAGGGCACGGGCAGCACCGAGATGTCGAGCCCGGCCTTGGTGAACTCGCCGGTCCACCAGGGCCCGGTGATGATGTAGGGGGACTTGCCGTCGAGGAAGGCCTGCTTGGCCTGATCCCCACCGATGGACTCGGACAGCACGCCCTCGTTGGTGAGCTTCTTGATGTAGGCGGCGAACTTCTCGCCCGCCTCGCCCTTCATGCCGATCTCAGTGGTGTCGGGCTTGAACAGCGGGGCACCGAAGGAGCTCTGCACCGGGTACAGGTGGTAGGCGTCGCCCTTGTCGCCCTGCTGGATCAGCACGGGGTGATCCGGGGTGAGCTGCTTGCCCTGGACGATGAGCTCGTCGAAGGTGGCCGGGGTCTCCTTGGCGAGGGCATTGTTGCGCACCAGGGCAATGTTCTCGACCGCGTAGGGAACGCCGTAGAGGGTCCCTTCGCTGGTGAAGGCCTTCCTGGCCGCATCGGAGAAACCGTCCGCCTTGTCGCCGAGCTCAACGGGCGCAACAACGCCGTTCTTGACGAGGCTGCCGACCCAGTCATTCGCACCGACAATCAGATCGGGGCCGGCCCCGGAGGGAGCCTGGGCGATGAAATCCGTCCGGACGTCTTCGGTCGGTTTCTGCACCACCTCCAGTTTGACCCCAGTGGCCTTCTGGAAGGACTCGCCAATGGCGTTGAAGCCCTCGATGCGGGTCTCGTCAGCCCAGAGGGTGAGGGTCCCGGAGGCCTTCGCTGAGTCGGAGGAGCCGGCGGAGGTGTTGTTGCCACTGCTCGGCGAACCGCAAGCCGTCAGGGCGAAAGCCAGTCCAGTGGCTGCGAGAGCAAGCAGGCTCTTACGCATGTGGTTCTCCTGTTCCAGGCCGGCTTCGGTGCCGGCCCTGTCTGCTGCCGAAACGCTAACAAAAATGCTGCATGTTTTCAGCAAATTTTAGAAATTTTCTGGGCACAATTTGATAACGTTCTTTCAAGGTTCTGCCGGCAGGGGACACCGGTCAGGGAAGCGAAGCCCAAGCACCACACTGGCAAGGCCTCGGCAGGAAGACACTCTGGGCTGTGTTTCAACGAGGATCCCACGTCAGCGTGACACATGGACGTCGCGGGCCCAGGGAATGTCAAGGCTTAGCCAATGGAGGTATGGATGAGCACACGTCCGCGTATGTCAGACCTGGCCGAAAGCGCCGGAGTCTCCATCTCAACGGTCTCCCGGGTGCTCAACGGCAAACCCGGGATCCGGGAGGACACCCGCCAGGCTGTGCTGCAGGCGATGACCGATCTCGGCTACAGTCGTGAAAAATTGCAGCAACGCAGCGGAGTGATCGGGTTAGTCGTCCCAGAGCTGTCAAATCCCTCCTTCCCTGCCTTCGCAGAGCGCCTGGATGCGATTTTCCAGACCGGTCACCGCACGGTGATCACGGCCGCCGGGCCGTCAGGCACCAATGAGGCCACCTGCATCATTACCCTCCTGGACCTGGGGGTGGACGGAGTGATCTCCATCTCCGGCGCCGCAGCCGACACCGAGGCCGACCTCGCACCGTATCTGCGGCTGGCAGAGGCGGGTGTGCCGACGGTGTTCATCAACGGTCACACCACCCAGCTGGACTCCGTATTCGTGAACTGCTCCGACGCGGAGGCCGTCACCGCGTCCGTCACGCACCTGAGGTCGCTGGGGCATGAACGCATCGGACTGGCAGTCGGCCCGGCCCGTTTCCTGCCCACCCAGCGCAAGTCGTCGGCCTTCCTGGGCCTGGGATTCAGCCAGGACAGCATCGAGCGGACGATCTTCACCGCGGAGGGCGGACGGGTGGCGGCGGGTAAACTCCTGGATGCTGGACACACCGCCATCATCTGCGGCTCCGACCTGATGGCACTCGGCGTCATCCGCGAGGCCCACTCCCGCGGCATGAGGGTCCCCGGCGACCTGTCGGTCATCGGCTTCGACGACTCCCCGCTGATGGCGTTCACCGATCCCCCGCTGACCACCGTGCGCCAGCCCGTCCAGGCCATGTGCGAGGCGGCCGTCTCGGGGCTGGTGCGGGCAATGGACGGCAACACCCCCGACGGTACGGAACTGGTTTTCCGGCCCGACCTGATCATCCGTCAATCGACAGGACCCAGAACATGACAGACAACCACGAGTGGTGGCGCTCCGCCGTCATCTACCAGATATATCCCCGCTCCTTCGCCGACAGCGACGGAGACGGCTACGGGGATCTACCGGGCGTGATCTCGAAACTGCCCTACCTCAAGGAACTGGGCGTGGACGCGGTGTGGCTGAGCCCGTTCTACCGCTCCCCCATGGCTGACGCCGGCTACGACGTGGCCGACTACTTCCAGGTCGATCCGCTGTTCGGGGCCACCACCGACGCCCACCGGCTGATCGATGAGGCCCACGCGCTGGGCCTGAGGGTGGTCATCGACCTGGTGCCTAACCACACCTCGGACGCCCACGAGTGGTTCCAGGCGGCGATCGCCGCCGAGCCGGGTTCCCCGGAGCGGCAGCGCTACCTGATCCGCGACGGCAGTGGCAAGGACGGCGAGCTGCCGCCGAACAACTGGCGGTCGCTGTTCGGTGGCGAGGGATGGTCGCGGCTGCAGCGTCCGGACGGAACTCCTGAGCAGTGGTACCTGCACCTGTTCGACACCCACCAGCCTGACCTCGACTGGAACACCGAGGCCGTCCGGGAGGGCTTCGACGACATCCTGCGGCACTGGCTCAACCTGGGGGTGGACGGCTTCCGGGTGGACGTCGCGCACTCTCTGGTCAAGGCCGACGGCCTGCCTGATGAGGACGCGACGATCGACAGGAGCTACTTCAACCTGGGACCGATGTGGGACCAGGATGGCGTGCACGACATCTACCGCCGCTGGCGCAAGGTGCTGGAGGAGTACGACGGCGACCGGGTCCTGGTGGCCGAGGCCTGGGTCCCGGATCCGGAACGCCTGGCCCGTTACGTCCGGTCTGATGAGATGCACCAGGCGTTCAACTTCGACTTCCTGACCTCGAGATGGGACGCAGCCAGCTACCGCAAGGTGATCACGGAGACGATGGCCGCCAACGCCGCCGTCGGCGCACCGACCACCTGGGTGCTGAGCAACCACGACGTGGTGCGCCACGCCACCCGCCTGGCCCGCGAGGACCCCTCCGACACCGGGGGCATCGCCGCCACCGACCCGCAGCCCGATACTGCCCTGGGGTTGCGGCGCGCCCGCGCCGCGACGCTCATGATGCTGGCGCTGCCCGGGTCGGCATACCTGTATCAGGGCGAGGAGCTGGGACTGCCGGAGCACACTGCCGTCCCGGACCACCTGCGCCAGGACCCGATCTGGTTCCGCTCGGGGCATCAGGAGGTGGGACGGGACGGCTGCCGCATCCCCATGCCGTGGGTAGCGGATGCGCCTGGAGCGGGGTTCTCCCCGAGCGGGCAGACCTGGCTGCCGCAGCCAGACTCCTACGCGTCCCTGGCCACCGACCAGCAGGTCGGGGTGCCGGGGTCGACCTGGACGATGTACCACGACGCCTTGCGGCTGCGCCGCGAATCCGGACTGGGCGCAGGCGAACTGGCCTGGGTTGATGCGGGCAAGGACGTCGTCGCCTTCGACAACGGACCGGTGCGGGTGCTGGTCAACGTGGCAGGAGTCCCGGTCCCGCTTCCGGATGGCGAAGTGCTGCTGGCGAGCACTGACGTCACCGATGTGCTCCCGGCTGATGCCGCGGTCTGGCTCCGTCGCTGAGACGTGGGACGCGAAAGGCCCGGCTCAGGTGAAAACCTGAGCCGGGCCTGTTGTCATCAGCGGTATGGCAGCGCCAGACGGGGCTTCACCCGGAACCGCCCGTAGTGAACCGCACCTGAAGGTTCAGCCGTGAAGATGCGGGCGGCCTCCTGGGTCTCGCCGAGACGCTGCAGGGCATCCGACAGGCGCTCCACCTGGCCGCTCAGCGAGTCGATCTGCTCCTCCAGGGCCAGGATGCGCCGGATCCCCTCCAGGTTGATGCCCTCACCCTGGCTGAGATGCTGGATGTGACGGAGTTTCGCGACATCCTTCAGGGAGTAGCGCCGCCCTCTCCCACGCGACCGTTTCGGGACGACGAGCCCCAGCCGGTCATAGCCGCGCAGGGTCTGCGGGTGCATGTCGGCCAGCTGCGCCGCCACCGAGACCGGGAAGACCGGCGCCTCGGGGTCGAACGCCTGGGGCAGGTTCTGAGCCATGTCAGCCTCCAAACAGCGCAGCCCGCGGGTCTTCCTGGCCTGCCTTCTCGGCGTACTCCTGCAGCGCGTTCTTGGCTGCATCACTGAGGTGCTCCGGAACCTTCACCTGGATGGTGACGAGCAGGTCACCGACGGTGCCGTCCTTCCTCCTGACGCCTTTCCCACGCACCCGGAGAGTGCGTCCGTTGGGTGTGTTCGGCGGCACGCGTAGCTTCACCTTGGGGCCCTGGAGCGTCGGGATCTGGATGTCAGCTCCCAGCGACGCCTCCGCGAAGGTCACAGGTACGGTGATGGTCAGGTTGTTGCCCTGCTGGCCGAACAGCTTGTGGGGTGCGACGTGCACGGTGACGTAGAGATCACCGGCAGCTCCACCGTTCTGGCCGGCCACGCCCTTGCCCTTGATGCGGATCCGCTGCCCGTCGGTGACCCCGGCGGGAATACGGACGTTCACGGTGTTCGTGGACTTGCCGCGACCGGTCCCATCACATGCCGGGCAGGGTTCGTCAACCAGCAGCCCGCGGCCACGGCAGTCGGTGCAGGGCTCACTCATCGAGAACACCCCGCCTGCGGTGGAGCTGCGCATCCCAGAGCCGTCACACCCGGGACACACCTTCGGCAGCGTCCCAGGCTTGGCCCCAGTCCCACGGCAGGCGGAGCAGGCCTCGTCGGAGACGGTACGCATCCCGACGGTGCTGCCCTCGACAGCCTGCTCGAAGGTGAGATTCGCCTCCCCCTCAATGTCGGCGCCACGTCTCGGCCCACGCTGGGAGGAACGCCGTGACCCTCCTGAGGAGCCCCCGCCGAAGAGGTTGCCAAACAGGTCTCCGAAGCCGCCCTGGGCCCCTCCCGCGTTGCGGAACAGGTCCTCGAAACCAGCTGTGCCCTCGCCTGTGCTGCTGCGTCCGAAACGCGTCCCGGCACCACCGAACAGACTGCGTGCCTCGTCGTATTCCTTGCGTTTCTCCGGGTTGGAGAGCACGTTGTTGGCCTCGGAGGCCTCCTTGAAGCGTGCCTCAGCGGCCTTGTCCCCCGGGTTGGCGTCCGGATGGTTGTCCCGGGCGATCTTCCGGAAAGCCTTCTTGATCTCCTCGGCGCTGGCTTTCTTGTCCACGCCGAGAACCTTGTAGTAGTCCTTCTCTATCCAGTCCTTGGTGCTCACTCATCGCCTCTCAATGTGCAGGGGGCCGGCGCCACTGCCCCGGCCCCATCCGTGGGCTCAGCCCTGCTTCGGATTGGCGACAGCGACGCGCGCCGGCCGGATCACACGGTCACGCAGCTGGTATCCCGGCTGAATGACCTGCGAGACCGTCGTGACGGTGACCTCCTCTTCCAGGGGCACCTCCATCAGGGCCTCGTGACGGGTTGGGTCGAAACGGTCGCCGACGTCACCGAAGGCGACCAGACCATGCCTGGCTGCCACCTTCTCCAGCTCGTCGGCCACCATTTTGAAGCCGCCGTCCAGGTCCCCATGGGACTTGGCCAGCTGAATCGCGTCGAGCACCGGCATCAGGTCGGCCACGACGGCCTCGATTCCCAGCTGCCGGGCCAGCGCCCGGTCGCGGTCCACACGCTTCTTGTAGTTGACGTATTCAGCCTGGAGACGCTGCAGATCGGCGGTCCGCTCAGCTGCGACGATCTTCCAGTCGGGTGTCTCTTCACTCACCTCTTTGCTTTCCTTGGCCTCGGCCGCGGCAGGCTCACCGTCGGCGAGGGCCGAGGCAGCTGACTCGACAACCGCCTCGGCCTCCTCCACGACCTCATCGGGGGTGGGGTCCTCGCTCACTTGGAGTCCTCGTCATCCACGATCTCGGCATCGACGACATCATCCTGAGCCTCACCGCTGGCTGCCTCCGACTCACCGCCGGACTGCTGCTCGGACTGGGCCTTGGCCTGGGCTGCGGCGTACATGGCCTGGCCCATCGCGGCGGCCTTGGTGTTGAGGTCCTCGATGGCGGACTTCACCGCATCGTTGTCCTCACCCTTCAGGGCCTCCTTCAGCTTGTCGACGGCCTCGACAACCGGGGCCTTGACGTCGTCGCCGATGCTCTCGGCGTTCTCGCTGAGCAGCTTCTCGGTGCGGAACACCAGGGCGTCGCCCTCGTTGCGCATCTCGACGGTCTCACGGCGCTTGCGGTCCTCCTCGGCGTGGCTCTCGGCCTCGCGGACCATGCGGTCGATGTCCTCCTTGGCCAGCGCGGAGCCACCGGTGACGGTCATCGACTGCTCCTTGCTCGTGGCCAGGTCCTTCGCGTGGACGTGGACGATGCCGTTAGCGTCGATGTCGAAGGTGACCTCGATCTGCGGAACCGAACGCGGGGCCGGCAGCAGGCCCGTCAGCTCGAAGTTGCCCAGCGACTTGTTGTCGCGGGCGAACTCGCGCTCACCCTGATAGACCTGGATCATCACCGCGGGCTGGTTGTCCTCGGCGGTGGTGAACACCTCGGAGCGCTTGGTCGGGATGGTGGTGTTGCGCTCGATGATCTTGGTCATCACACCGCCCTTGGTCTCGATGCCGAGGCTCAGGGGGGTGACGTCAAGCAGCAGCACATCCTTGACCTCGCCCTTCAGCACACCGGCCTGCAGGGAAGCGCCCAGCGCCACGACCTCGTCGGGGTTGACGCCCTTGTTGGGCTCTTTGCCACCGGTCAGCTCACGGACGAGATCGGCGACAGCGGGCATGCGGGTGGAGCCGCCGACAAGCAGCACCTGGTCGATCTTGTCGACGCTGGTGTTGGCGTCCTTGATGACGGTGTTGAACGGCTTCCGGCAACGGTCCAGGAGGTCCTGGGTCATCCGCTGGAACTCAGCGCGGGTCAGCTTCTCGTCAAGGTGCAGCGGGCCGGCCGCGGAGGCGGTGATGTACGGCAGGTTGATGGTGGTCTCAGAAGCCGACGACAGCTCGATCTTGGCGCGCTCGGCAGCCTCCTGGAGACGCTGGCGGGCCATCTTGTCCTGCGAGAGATCGACGCCGTGCTTGTTCTTGAACTGCGTCACCAGCCACTCGACGATCTTAGCGTCCCAGTCATCGCCACCAAGGCGGTTGTCACCGTTGGTGGCCTTGACCTCGAAGACGCCGTCGGCGATGTCGAGGAGGGAGACGTCGAAAGTGCCGCCACCGAGGTCGAAGACCAGGACGGTCTGCTCTTTGTCGCCCTTGTCCAGGCCATAGGCGAGGGCCGCGGCGGTGGGCTCGTTGATGATGCGGTCGACGGCCAGGCCCGCGATCTCACCGGCCTCCTTGGTGGCCTGGCGCTCGGCGTCGGAGAAGTAGGCGGGGACGGTGATGACGGCGTTGGTGACCGCCTCACCCAGGTATGCCTCGGCGTCGCGCTTCAGCTTCTGCAGCACGAAGGCTGAGATCTGCTGTGGACGGTAGTCCTTGCCGTCGATGTCCACCTTCCAGTCGGTTCCCATGTGCCGCTTGACGGAGCGGATGGTGCGGTCGGGGTTGGTGACGGCCTGACGCTTCGCCACCTCGCCGACGAGGACCTCGCCGGAGGGAGTGAAAGCCACCACGGAAGGCGTGGTACGAGCACCCTCCGCATTGGGGATGACGGTGGGCTCGCCACCTTCCAGGACGGCGACGACTGAGTTGGTGGTGCCGAGGTCGATGCCTACTGCACGTGCCATAGGGGTATCTCCTGATTCATTGTGCGGTTACCGCGTGCTTGTCAATCCTGATCCCCTTGAGCGGGGCAGGCTCAACTATGCCACAGGGCGAGCAGGTCGGCAAGTCGGGTTGAGCCGCGCCGACTCAACCCGGGTTACTTCAGGGATAACCCCGAGTCGCAAACCCTTGTGTCCTTCCTGAGAGTCCCCTTAAGGTCGAATTGTCCCGGGGGAGGGTAAACCAAAGCCTAGAGCTGGCATTAGTTAAGGAGCTCACGTTGAAACGTTCAAAGCTACGCACAGGAGTGGGAGCGGTCTCAGCCCTATTGGTGGCATTTACGGCCTTCCCAGCCCACGCGGATGATGCAAGCACCCCTCCGCAGGACGCCACCCCCCAGGCCGAGGCCACTCAGCCTGCAGCGGGCGCGTCCAACAAGGCCACAGCCGAAGAGCTGCAGACCATGCTCGACGACATGACGAAGAAGAACGACATAGATCTGAGTTATGGAGCCAAGAACCCGGCCGGCCGCCTCACAGGGCCCGGACGAGTTTTGATGGGTAATGATGCGCGGGGCAGCAGCGCCCCCAGTTACTGGTCCGACAACCTGAAGCGCCCAGACCTGGCCGGTGACAAGTACTGGGAGGCCATTAACCCGTGGATGTACATCACCCCCAGCAAGGACAATGCCGCCACCAACACCCGCGTCGAGCTCAGCCAGATCAAGCTGAACGTCCTGCGCCGCTCCACCAACCAGTGGGAGACGATCAAGGTCAGCAAGGTTGAGGGCGACCTCTACAAGCCAAGCCTGGCGGGGAACTCTGTCAAGAAGCCCGACGTGCGCGACGGCGAGAACGGCAGCATCCAGGTGATGCAGGATCCCCAGTTGCTGTTCCATGGCTGGGGTGGAGAAATGAAGTTTGACACCAAGGACATCCTGGCCGTGCAGACCCAGGTTCAGGCACGCCTGGTGGTCAATGACCAGGCAAAGCCCGACGACCGGAGCAAGGCGCAGCTGCTGGTGCAGGTCGGCACCGACTACTACCCCCAGGTCGGCACACGCGTGACAGATCCGCTGCTGCAGACAAAGGATGGCAGCGGCGCCTACTTCCCCGGCGTTGGCCTCTCCAGGGCGAAGCTGGTCACCAATGACTGGCAAACGTTCAGCTTCACCACCGTCGATGCCCCTGGCGTCGTGCATGAAGGTAAGCATGGCAACGCTGTCTCCATCACGGCTGACCAGCTGCGCAACAACCCGCCGCCGTCCTGGCTGCCGGGTCAGCCCGCCAAGAAGTGAGGGCAGGGTGACGACGAAGGGCAACCCGTCGCTAGACGGCATCCTCCGCTGAGCACCTCACCTTTGGAAGGGGAGCAACCACCGGGTTGCTCCCCTTCGTCGTCTCCTGACACCAATGTCTGTCCACCACGGGGCACCCCGGTCGGCCATCTTCAGGGCGCCACCCCACAATGATCGCTGACGTCCTCAGCGCAGCCTCTTGACGCGGCCTCCAGGGACTCCTAGAGTCAGGCCCGCCACTGGGGGTAGAGCACCAGAGTCAGAGCCGACTAGCAGCTAAGGAGCCGGAATGAAGCTTTCGACATTACGCACAGGACTGGGAGCGCTCTCAGCATTGCTCCTGGCCTTCACTGCTTTCCCCGTACACGCTGATGAGCCTCCCGCTCCCCCGGGTATCGTCACCGCCCCGAAGTTCGCCGAGGACGGGAAGACGATCCGCGTGGGCCGCTCCGTCGAGCGGGTCGCCGGTGATTACGGGAATGCCCAGACCATCGAGGTCTTCCGGCTCCGGGACGGACAGCCGATCCCCGACAGCGGGTCGGCGTTCTACACGCCCGTACCGGAGGATTTCGGCCACCAGCTGGTCTATGCCGAGCGCGCCCGCGACCCACAGACCGGCGCCGAGGTCACCGCCTACAGCGATCCCGTCACCGTGTTGTCGGTGCAAGGAGACCTGACTCCCCCGACGCCCGATGCACCGGTGACGACGTCGCCCGACAAGGCCACGGCCGACGAGGTGCAGACCATGATCGACGACATGGAGAAGATGAACGACGTCGACTTGCGGCGCAACGAAGACGACCAGGGAGGCCGCTACACAGGTCCCGGCCACGTCGTCATGGGAAACGAGGCGCGCGGAACCAACGCCCCCGGCTACTGGCAAGACCAGCTCGTCCATCGCGACCTGATCAGCGACAAGTACTGGCAGGCTGTCAACCCGTGGATGTACATCACGCCCGGCAGAGCCAACGCCGCCACGAACACCCGCGTCGAGCTCAGCCAGATCAAACTGAACGTCCTGCACCGCTCCACCAACCGGTGGGAGACGATAGAGCTCCGCAAGATCGAGGGGATGCTCTACCCGTGGAGCCTGCGCGGCAAAGACGTGAAGGAAGCCAACCTGCGCGACGGCCAGAACGGCAGCATCCAGATGCTGCAGGATCCCGACATGTTGTTCCACGGCTGGGGCGGAGAGATGACCTATGACACCAAGGACATCCTGGCCGTGCACGCCCAGGTTCAGGCGCGCCTGGTGGTCGACGACCAGGCGAAGGCCGACGATCGCGACAAGGCACAGCTGCTGCTGCAGGTCGGCGTCGACTACTACCCCGTCATCGGGATGCGCGTCGATGATCCGCTGCTGGAGATGAAGGACGGCGGCGGCTACTTCCCCGGCGCTGGGCTGTCCAGGGCCAAGCTGATCAGCAACGACTGGCAGACATTCAACTTCATCAATGTAGACGTCGCCAAGCAGGAGCCGGGCGGCTCAATCACCGTCGCCCAGCTGCATGACAACCCGCCACCATCATGGCCGACGCCGAGTCAGCCCGCCACCCCAGCGCAGCCCACGCCAGCACCCACCACTGCGACTACGCCGGCACCCGCCGCTGCGACCGAGCCGAGGTCCATCACGTCGAAACCCGGTCTACCGAAGACCGGCAGCTGACGGCACAGTACCCGGCAACTCTGAGGGGCCCAGCGATCCGGCTGGGCCCCTCGGCTGTCTTCTCAAGCATCACGGATTCCGCTGCAAAAACCTGGGTGGGCTCACCATCATCCACCACGGCGACGAGCGAAGATGTGATGGTACCGCCGTCTATTGGCTATTTTGCGGTTTTTGCAACTTCACAGTGGTGCCGCCCCAGAAGTTGAAGCCCCTGATGATCACGGTGCCGTTCGACCCATCCCCATGGGCCTTCCTACTGATGGCGACCCCAGCCATGATACTGGTGCTCTGGTCGATGACCCTGACGCCAGGCGGCACATAAACCACGTGCCCTCCCATGATCGAGCTCAAAGTCAGCTCGACCTCCGCCCCGGGGCCCATGGCGTTTTCAACGTAGATTTCGTTACCGCCCCAGAATGCCTTGCTGACGAGCGTGGGCCTACCGCGGTCCAGATGAATCACCTTGCCACTCATGAAGGCGAACTCGGTAATCTCCTCGTCGCTGCGAGCAAACACCGGAGCCGCTGGAGCGCTCACAGGAGCTATGGAGTTGGGGCCCGCCCCTGCGCCGATAGGCAGGTCTTCGACGAGACCAGACAAATCGTCGCTGTATCGCGCCTTGAGGCATATCTGCTGCCGGTCGTTGAACTCCTCATTGTCGAGCTGGCCTGCCGCGTAGGCATCCCGGAGGACTTCAAGCACACTGTCACGTTCGGCGTCACCGATGCGCATCCGCACCTGGGCTGGCTGTTCGGGAAGGCTATCTGACATGGGATAAATTCTACGACGCACAGCCGCTGCGCCACCATGGCAGCAGGGCTTTGAGAATGTGTTTCTCAGCGATTCTGTCCTGGTGTCGAGGTCGACAGTTCACCGGCAGGGGCAGGCTTGCGTGAGGCGGGCTTCAGCCCAGGCGCCACTCCAAGAAGGAAGCGCCCGGGCAGACCTACGACACGCGGCACCGGGTCTTGGCCGCCGGCAGGGCAGACCCAGCAGCGGCATTTGCCACAGCGGGCAGGATGGGGGCAGGCCCTCGCATTGGGGACACTGGATCAAAGATCGCCGGTAGGTGGCTGGTCAGGTGCCGTCATGGTAAAGCTCCAGCCAGGAGGCGCTCTGGTGGTGCGCCGACGCGCTCCCGGCCAGGGACGGTGCATGGTGTGCTGCGTCCGGCCGATCCTTTACAACAGGATTGCTAAGGACGAATACGACTTCACGAACGGGAGGCAATCATGTGCATGCAATCGCTTCTTGATGACTCACTTGCGGAAATCCAGCGGTACCGCACCTACGGTGGATGGAGTGTGCAACGCCCTGAGCATGGCACGCTCGGCCGCTTCGACCCGGCGATGACCCGGCTGCTGCCTGACGGCAGGACCTTCGCCCTCACTCTGCGGCTCGACCGCGCCGCTTACCAGCTCTACCGGGAGGCCGGGGTGCCACACGACCAGGCCCTCCACAACTCGCTGCTGTGCGGGTCGTGGGCTGGGCTGCACAACGCCCCCGGCCTCGGGACGTGGGAGATGGAGTTGCGCGCCCCAGCGTCCGACCGGGTGGAGCTCGTCGCCATGCTCTGGCCCGAGAACGACCAGGAGTGGCCACTCGGCGAGATCAACTTCGTCGAGGGGCGGGTGGGCACCGGATCAACCATGACCAATCTGCACTGGCCCGACCCAGCCACCGGCCAGCCCGCCCACGACCCAGAGGACATCGCCATAGACGTGACAAAGTGGCACCGCTACCGCATCGAGATCACCACTACCGGGGTGCGGTGGCTGGTGGATGGAAGGCTGCGCCGAGAGCTCGTCACCGGCCACGCCCCGCACGACGTACCCATGCACTTCGTCGTCCAGTGCGGAGTCAACCCCACGATCCGTGACGACTGGCATGACAACCTCGAATGGGAGCAGGCCATCCTCTTCCGGCCACTCACCGCTCCCGGAGCACCCCTCTGAGGCGAAGGCTAAATCACGGCCTCAATCCCATGGCATCGAAATTGCGACCCATTCACCCACTAGGAAATTCCCAATACATTCGTATGAGAATTCGTCCTGGGCATCCTAAAGTCAGCTTCCCCGGCACCCAGCGTCCCAACGAGTAGGGGTGCACATTCAGGGTAATCACCGCCGAAGCGTGGCTGCGTAGACCAGCCGCTACCCTTGAAGTTCCCCCAACACCACCTAGGGATTCAGCATGCCCAGATAATGACCCAATACCATGAAAAACGCCCCCGACGGAAAAGGTCGGGGGCTTTTGTTGCTTTGACTAGGAGGTTTGCGGAAGAACTACATCAACATAGCCTTTTTCAGTGAACCCGTAGCTCCACTGCAGGGTGAAAGTCTGGCCAGGCTTGATACCGAAGCAGACCTTCCAGTCAAGCGTCTTTCCCGGCGCAATGTCGGCGGTCGGAAAGTCACAGGAGCCGCCACTGTCGATTACTTTCTGCGCCTCGCTGTTCCCGGAGGTCCCTTGGAAGCGGATCAAGAACGGATTGACTGGCTCACTCCCGCCGTTGGTGAACGAGACCGGGAAGAGGACGAAGGCGTCCGCCCCTTCGGTTCCCGCCGCAGTCGAGGTTGGCTTGTATGGCTCCGGTGTGCCCACCGTGAGACTTCCGCCATCCTTGAGTTTGTACGGCTGGCCGATCGCGAACTTGCCTGAGTCAGCGTTCTGAGTATTGGTCGACGGCTCACCCTCCACGGGACCGCTGTCCAGGGGATCAGGCTCTGCTGATGCCGTGACCGTGACCGTGGACTGCGACGAAGCTGTCGACGAGTTCCCACGCGATGCGGAGCCAAGCCCGAAGCCAATCAGCAAAGCGACCACGCCGATGAACACCGAGGACTTCCACCACGGCTTCTTGCCAGGCTTTGCAGTCGGCGGCATCGGACCGCCCATTCCTGCCGGCTGCTGAATATTTGGGTGCGATTCTTGGGACACCCTTCTTCCCTCCCTCGCGCGGACTCTGCCACGCTCCCAAGAGGCTCTACCGTGAGCCTCGACGAGGAAAAGATAGTAGGCCATTTGTACGACACGCAAGTCGGGAATCAGGGTGGTCGATAGTTAACTATCGATTGCTATTTCAATCTCCTTCGGAGGTCGGTTCTGCCAAAGACAGATTGATCTCTATCGAGCCCAAGCCAAGGCTTGGCACTCCATCCGGAAACCCGAAAATCACATCAAGCAACACGGCATTGGCGGTGGCCGCGTCGCCCGCGGCATCCTTCAGTTTGCTGGACATGTCACTGATTGAGCAATTGCCTACCGTCATGTCACACTCCTTTACTTGCAGCCGATGCAACTCCCAGGTGGTACGCGCTGCACATTCTCGTTAGTCGCTTCGGTTTGCTCTTGATGCGCGTCCTTTTGCGTGTAGAGCTTGGTGGCCAAGGGCAACCCAGCGCCAGGGCATCCAGGAGACTCTCAAAGTCGCAGTTGCAGTAAGGCAGCCGCCCCAGTCGGTTTGGCATCGTCCAGCAGGTGCTAACGCCGAGCGTGCTGATCCCTCCCAAGCTTCCAGAGAAGGTTTCTATGGCCCCACGCTCCGCCCGGCACGGGTTTCGGTACGACCCACCCCAGCCCAGACAGCGCTTTGCCTAATTGTTGGGGTAGGCGCTCTGGGCACCCTCCGCCTGACCGCACAGCGCTTCAGAGGCTCCACCTGGCATCCCGGACAAGCACTGACCCTTGGAGCCGCCCACGGGAATCAAACCCGTGACCTACGCTTTATCAGGGCCGTAAAGCCCCTAGCCAGAGCATCGCCGGTACGGTAACGGTACGACTACAGGCCGCCCAGCAAACGCCCCATACGCTCCCCCACTGCGTCCAGCGACCCATCAAACAGGTGCGCATACACATTCAACGTCATCGCCGCCGACGCGTGCCCCAAGGCGGCCTGTACATCCTTCACGGTAGCCCTCGAAGCCACCATCAGCGACGCCGCCGTGTGCCGCAAATCATGGATATGCAAATCGGGTCTCCCGATCGCCATCTTCGCTGGCTGGAAAACCCGGTGCCGCCAGTTGCCGACATCAAACCGTCCCCCGCCAGGTGCGCGGAATAGCGGCCCCGGCGTGGATAGGTCGAGCATGGACAACACCGCAGAGGTAACGGGGACTTCCCTGCCCCTGCCGCTCTTGGCCTTCCGGACGACAACTCTGGCTCGGCTCACATCCACGTCGCCAACGTCGAGACGCCGACACTCCCCCAGGCGCACCCCGCACACCATCGGGCGGAGTCGCCGCATGCCTCCGCGAGAGCCCGGAGTTCCGGCGCGGTCAGGAAGACGGGCAGGCGTCGCTCCCCGCAGCCCAAAGCCACCCTGTCGGCCGGATTGACAGCAATTGCCCCCTTGTCCCGGGCAACCTCCAGTGCACCACGCAAGACCTGGAGGACCCGGGAGCAGAAACGCTGAGCCATCGGACGCAGCCGCCTGCCGTCACCCTGCGCCTGCAACCCGGCGATCCATGCCTGAATATCTGAGGTCGTCACGCGACCGGCTTGAATGCCGCCCCAGCGGGTGTAGACGTGTTGAGCTGCACCCTTCAGCGCGGACACGTAGCCTGGGGACAGGTGACGTCGCCCCGCCAGGTAGATGTCGACGCATTCCCCCACCACGGCCCTGCCGCTCACAGCCGAGGCATCCTGCCACAGCCGGCGTTCCCACTCGACGGCGTCGGCTTTCGTTGCGAATGCCCGGCTTGGCTGGCCGGGCACGACGACCCGCCACCGCTTCCCTCTGCTGTGCCGCTCCGACGGCTTCCCGTCCGCCCGCTTCCACAGATCCTGCACCGCCACGTCCCCGTTCCCTTCCCTCGGGACAAGTGTGGCCGGAGGGGGTGACAAAACCCGGGCTAGGTCTGACGGCAGGGCACCAGTAGGGGCCCAAAGACGAAGCTAGGCCGAAGCCCGTTCTCCGAGCCCCGGCCTAGCGAGTTTGAATGCGCACGAGGTTGTGCGCTTTGTCGGTACCGCAGTCATCACCACGGCCGAGCCGACGGGTGCCGGGGAGTAACCCCGAGGCCGCCCGGCAAGGCCAGTATCGCATACCGCCCCGACGACTCAGTCGAGAGCGATGCCGCTCTCCTGCATCACCGAACGCAGGTACTGCTCCGCGCTTTCAATCCCGGTGCGGAAGTATGAAGCGTGCGTCACCTTCACCGTCTCGATGGAATCCGAGCCGACAAGGACAATGTCATAAGTCGGGTCGTCCCGATGCTCCCTCTCTAGCCGCTGATACTCCGCGATGGCAGTGTCGACATCCGCCCCGAAATCATCCTGCCGAACCAACCGCCCCTGCTTGCGATCAAACACAAGCAGGTAGTTCTTGATATCGCTCCTTTTAGCCGCCACCGTAATCACCATCCTTCATCATCGCAGCCCATGCAGCCTGGAACTCGTCATCCGACACGCCCGTCAGCTCACCACGCTCGACAGCCTCCAGTCTACGCGAGTATAGGAGCCCCAAGCGATGGAACGGAGTGTAGCCATCCTGCTTGTGGTTAACACCGTACCGGGCTGAAAACTCCTCAACCACTACTGCCCAATGGTGCATCATCTTGGTTCGGAGCTGCACCTCCACCGGGCGAACCAGGCCTTTGCCCTTCCAGTTGCAGATGAGATGCACTGCACGGTAGCCACTTTGGCGCGGCTCGCTCACATAGTCGATCACTTTGACGCCGTCTCGCCGCCGCTTCGCCACGACGGTCTTCTGGAATAGTCGCAGAATCTCTAGGTTCTCGACGACCACCCTGACCCCGCCGATGTCACGCATCCGTGCGAGGTTCATCTGCGACTCGCGCGCAGCCAACTTCTCGATGATCGTTTGCATCCGTTTAAGGCGCTGCGTAACCTGCGCATCGACCCCTAGCTCCTGGGCGTAGCGCCGCATGCCAATGTTGGCGTTCAGCATCGGGCGCGCATGCGTCTGTCGATGCCGTTCTATGATCTCCAGGCACCGGCCCCACTCGTCCCCGGGAAGGTCACCCCTGAGGATCTTACGAAGTCTGCTGCCCGCTTTCTCCACCTGGCTACTTGACGGGGGCTTGGAGGCGTCCGGGACCCGCCTCTCATTCATGCCGTGCCCCGGACGTCCCGCCTAAGGCACTGCCTTGCGCTCCGTCGCCCCTCATTCATGCAGCCAACGGTAGCCGCAATCCTCGCCGCCGACGCGCAAAAACCGAATATTGCTCCCTGCGGCCTACGGTAGACGGGCTACGCGATATCGAGACCCTCCAGGCGCCGCTTCAGCGCTTGGACCTCGATCGGCGATAGGTGACGCAGCCGAGTCAACAATGTCGCTTCATCCACCCAGAGCTCTTGGCCTCAGCTGGGCAGCGAGACCAGGCAAGCGCATCCTCTAGCTGGCTTAGGCGGATGAGTTGTCGCGACGCGACAAGGTCGACGGCAGCCTCCTCGCGTGCTGCAAGGATGGGGGGCGGGCGCAGGTCCTCGCTTCACGTGGAGGAAGATCAGTTTCCGTTGATGGTCGGTGGCGCCGAGGAGCCCGTCAGGGAGTCGCACCCATCGCACGGCCCAGTCCGGATGCTCGTCTCTGAGCCGTCGCCAAGGATGATCCACCGCCCCATGGCCGAAAGGATGACAGAGCCGGGCGACAAAAAGAGACGCCCTGCCGCGCGCGCACGGCAGGGCAGGTGCAACGGGGTTCCCGAGGCCACTTCGAAGGGCAGCCACACTAAGCGTGGCGGGCGCGAGACCATCGCCTCGCAAAGCCAAGTGCATCACTATTCCACTGCTGTAGCTGATGCAATAGCCAGGAAGGGGCTGATTGGCACCCCTCAGAAACGCTGCCAGCCTTACTATTGCGCGTAGCGCCTTACAGCATCTCGGATCTGGTCGGCATGCATGTAGATGTCAGAGACGCGCTCAATTGGCACGCGCGTCTCGTTTTTCATCTCGTCCAGAAGCCCGAGGAATTTCTTTTTCCTGTTGAAGTGCAGGCGACAGATCGGCTTGCGGTTGTTGTTGTCTAGGAGAACCCCGAAGTAGGACTTCGTATCCCGCGCGGTGATTCTCTCTACGGGGATCTCGCTCACGGCGATAGCGCGAACTATGTTGTAGCCTTCCATTTCTTCGAGTGTCGTCTCGATCTCGTTACCGCGCGCGTCGTTCTCATCCTGCGCCGCCTCTTCGGGCTCCACCTCTCCAGGCGGGGTTGTAGGTGACAGTGCGACATTCTGCCCCTGCAGTGCAGTCTTCAGCCTGGAATTCACCTGGTCGGTGATCCATTGCTTGCAGGCCTTCTCGACGATTCCGACGAAGTATTCCCTCATCTTCGCTGTTAGCGCACGATCGTAGACGCTCGTCGCGAGAAGCCGGACGAAATCCTCGCTCGGGCTCGTAAACAGCTCATTGATGGCCGTCTTGACTCCAGACACGTACTTGAGCTCCTCAGCGGCCGAGAGCACGGAGTCCAGATCAAAAGCTGACTTGGTCAGCTTTTGCAACTCGGGCAGCGCGTAAGGGTCAATATCGAGCAGGTCAAGCCGCAGGAAGGGGCGCTCATCCATCTTGTTGGGGCGGTCGAGGTCGGTGAAGAAGTGCCAACGCTGTCCGTTGGTCAGGATGGCGATGCGAGCATTGGTCGCATGGAAGTAGCGGAACAGCTGCGAAGCATGGTTGATATCCAACGGGACACCGATCTGCTTGCATTCGATCAGCATCTGCACCTCGCCGCCGCGCAGGATCGCGAAATCCACTTTCTCGCCCTTCTTGGTGCCAACGTCTGCGATGAACTCGGGAAGGACTTCCGTGGGATCGAATACGTCATAGCCAAGCACGCGAGAGATGAAGGGCAATATGATACTCGTCTTTGTGGCTTCTTCTGTGCTCAGCGTGACCCCGTACTCTTGAACCTTTGCGGCGATCTCCCTGATTGCCTCTTCTAGCGCCATTGATAAGTCCTCCCCTTGGGATCGTCGGCCGCCGCCTTGGTAACCGTTTCAGGCTTATTATGCACCCTGGGCTACTGTGCCGCGAGAGGGGGCTCATTTATCTTTCAGCCCGAGCGCAGAGCTCATCACCACCGAAGATGCTCCCTGAATCAGATTCAGTCCGATTCGCGGCTCCGCCTACATATCAGTCCATCTAGAAGGATTCGGCACGGAACCGACAGTCTTCCGCTGAACTGGCGCATCAGCATGCAGCGAAGATCACCCGCCAAAGAAAGGGGTTCATCAAGTTGCATGATCATGCTGTGGGCCGTTCCCGCGGCTATAGACCAAGATGCATCAGCTCGCCAAGGGCCATGGCCTGCCGCTGGCAATGATCTGCACGACCGGACAGGACGGCGACTCGCCGATACTCATCCCATTGGTGGACCAGCTGCGGGCCGAGCATCTCGGGCCGACCCGAGGCGCTGATAGGTGACAAGTTAGCGTCGTCCAGCAGGTGCTAACGCCGAGCGTGCTGATCCCTCCCAAGCTTCCAAAGAAGGATTCTATGGCCCCGCGCTCCGCCCGGTACGGTTTCGGTACGACCCACCCTGGCCCAGACAGCGCTTTGCCTAGTCAAAGCGGTAGGCGAGACACTCTGGGCGTCTTCTCCGTTTGACCGCACAGTGTCCCAGAGATTCCACCTGGCATCCTGGACAAGCACTGACCCTTGGAGCCGCCCACGGGAATCGAACCCGTGACCTACGCTTTACGAGAGCGTCGCTCTGCCTACTGAGCTAGGGCGGCAGCGCCAACAAACTATAGCCGCCCCAGCCGACTGCTACGAAATCTGCCGTCCGCGATGGGGCGCTTGGCTCTCCGTCGCGCGACTTCCCCTCAGGGTTCACCCTGAACCTCACCCCAGATCTTACCTAAATCTAAAAACCCCTTTAGATAATGGAAAGGTTTAGTTACCATTGCCGCATGACCAACCCTGATTTGAGTTCCATACTGGATGACCTAGCAGCCGGGCGCATCGACACGGCCGAGGCGAACCGGCGTATATCCGCCCTCAAGACAGACACCGGAAGCGAATCCGGCTCCGGTCCGAGACAAGAAGAAGCCCCCAAGGGCAAACCGGGCGGCCTGACCCGGGTGGCCATCACGGCCGTCGGGCGCCGCGTACGCATTGAGGGCGACCCATCGGTCTCTACCCTGTCGGTGGAAGGCCCGCATGTGCTGCGCCGCAACGGCGAGACGATGGAGGTCAGCTCCACCGGCGAGTTCGGCCCCAGCTTCAACGGTTTCTCCCTCATCCGCCCACCCCGGAGCCTCGAAGACCTTCGCGACATCGGCCTCGGCAAGGAACTGCTCATAAAGGTGAACCCGAAGCTAGTCGTCGACGTCGAAGCGACAACAGGCGGGGTGCGCAGCACCGGGGTCCCCCGGCTGGGCAGGATCAGAGTGACTGCCGGCGGCTGCCACCTGAGCGACGTCACCGAGGTCGCCGACCTACTGAGCCAGGCTGGCGGCGTCACCGTCGAGGGCCCAATCAGCCTGGGCCGCTCCAGGCTGAAGGTCGAGTCCGGCTCCCTGACCCTGATCCTCAAGCCCGGTTCCAGCGTCATGGTGCATGCCGACGCGAAGTTCGGGCATGTGCGCTGGCCGGAAGACAATGGGGGCGCCGACGAGGTGGTCTTCGGGAACGGTTCCGCCAGGTGCGACCTGACCGTCGTCATGGGACTCGCCACGGTCAAGAGCGAGGTGGTCGCATGACCTCCGCCCTGTACCACGCGCCCGCCGAGTGCCCCGTCTGTGGGGACGACCTGATCATCATCCGCAAAGGCTGCATGCACTGCGGGTCGGAGCTTGCGGGCGAGTTCGCATCCTCACCATACGATCGTCTTGATACTGCCGAGCATGAGCTGCTGCGCGTATTCCTGACCTCCCGCGGGAACCTGCGTGAGGTGGAGAAGCACCTCCAGGTGTCATACCCGACGGCCCGCGCCCGCTTCGACGCGCTGCTGGTCAAACTGGGAATGAACCCCGAGGCCCAGCCTGCTGAGCCCTCTCCTGAAAGCCCCACCGACCAGGACACCCCTCCGGGAGAGGATGCCCCCGCCGGGCAAGATAACCAAGACAACAACACGACAACCGCCACCCCGCAGGAGCAGATCCTGGCGCGAGTGGCGGCTGGTGAGATCAGTACCGAGGTTGCGGCTCAACTGATCGCAGGACTGGGCTGAGCCTCTTTTAGGAGGTGACCTTCTTGATGGTCACCGAGATGGTGCGGCCATTGGGTGCCGCGTAGCTGACCTCGTCGCCTACGCGGTGCCCGAGCACAGCAGCTCCCAGCGGGGACTGTGGGGAGACGGCCTGGTCGATTGAGGCGTCGGTGCCGAGGATCTCCCTCGACCCGAGCAGGAAGGTGTCGGTGTCGTCATCGTCGCCGAAGAAGGCGACGGTGACGATGCGGCCGGGGCTGACCTCGTCGGGATCGCCCTGGGCCTCGCCCACCTGGGCACGCCGCAGCAGATGCTCCAGCTGCCGGATGCGCCCCTCCATCTGTCCCTGCTCCTCACGAGCGGCGTGATAACCACCGTTCTCGGAGAGGTCACCTTCCTCGCGGGCGGCGGCGATCCTAGCTGTCACCTCAGGGCGGCCCACGGTCTTGAGCTGGGTGAGCTCGGCCTCCAGCTTGTCGTAAGCCTCCTGTGTGAGCCACACCGTTTCGGAATTGGTTTCGGACATCCCGACATGCTATCACCGGCTTTTTTCAATCCAACCTGAACCAGATTCGGCAGCTCCGGTAGCCACCCGCAAGAATGTCTTCCATGACCTCGTACCCCAAGGGCCCATTGCGCCTCTTGCACGTGCACGCCCATCCCGACGACGAGTCGAGCAAGGGCGCCGCCACCACCGCCAAGTATGTGGCTGAAGGCGTCGAGGTTATGGTCGCGACCTGTACCGGCGGCGAACGCGGCGACATCCTGAACCCGGCCCTGGCCGGCGACCCCGAGATCATGGCCGATCTTCCCAGGATACGGGCCGCCGAGATGGCCCGCGCCGGCGAGATCCTGGGTATCAAGCAGGTGTGGCTCGGATTCACCGATTCCGGCCTACCCGAAGGCGATCCCCTACCGCCGCTTCCCGAGGGCTGCTTCGCGCTGCAGGATGTCGCCGAAGCAGCCGGACGGCTGGTCAAGGTGATCCGCGACTTCCGCCCGCATGTCGTCACCACCTACGACGAACGCGGCGGATACCCGCACCCCGATCATGTCCAGTGCCACCGGATCACCGTCGAGGCCTTCAAGGCGGCGGCCGATCCATCGCTGTGGCCTAAGCACGGTCCGGCCTGGCAGGCCGCGAAGCTCTATTACCACATGAGCTTCCACCGGCGCCGGTTCGCGGCGTTGGAAGCGCTGATGCACGAACAGGGTCTCTCCCCCACGAAACCGGCCCCAACCAACGACGAGGACCCCTTCTCGGACGGCCGCCTGACCACCTTCGTCAACTGCGCCCAGTACTTCGGGGTGCGCGACGAGGCCCTGCGGGCGCACGCCACGCAGATCGACCCCAACGGTCCATGGTTCGCCGTGCCGCTGGCCATCCAGCAGGCAGGCTGGCCAACCGAGGACTACCAGCTGGTGATCTCGAAGGTGCCGACGATGATCCCAGAAGACGACCTGTTCACCGGTCTGAGGGATGTGCCCCTGGTACCGGAGTTCGTTATCTGACGCACCAGGGCATCACACGACTCGTCTGACCGCGGGATCCTTGCTGTGAAGGAATTTGGCTGCCAGCACGCCGCCGATGGCACCGCCCAGATGCCCTTGCCAGGACACCCCTGGGTCGGTGGGCAGGATACCCAGCAGGGTGGAGCCGTAGAAGAAGAACACCGCAACTGACAGCACAATCTCCCAGATGTTGTGCGTGAAGAAACCACGCACCAGCAGGTAGGCGAGATACCCGAACACCAGGCCCGAGGCACCCAGCGTGATGGTGTGGGGCGAGGCAATCAGCCACACGACCAGGCCCGAGGTCGCAATGCTGGTGAGCGTGACCGCAAGCCAGCGTCCCGGCCCTGCCAGCCACGTGAGCAGGCCAAGGATCAGGAACGGCACCGAGTTGCTGATCAGGTGTGGATAGCCGGAGTGGAGCCAAGGCGCGGTGAGGACGTGCGGTATCGATCCAAGCTGGCGGGCAACGATCCCGAACTGGTCGAGGGCGTGGAACGACGCGCTGTCGATGATCTCCAGCACCCACATGAGGGCGAGCAGCCCGCCGACGACCACGAGTCCAGGCTTGAAGCCTTCGAGGGAACGACGATCGGCAAAAGTCTGGGTGCTCATACCCCCAGTGTCCCAGCGAACACAAGAGCTCCCCGTAGGCCCCGCGCCTGGGTCCTTGAACGTTAGGTTCCGCGTTGATATTCGCCATAGGCTGTCAGCCCCCGCGCCCGGGGTCCCTGGCCCACGTCATCGACGCCCCGGATCTGCCAGCAGCCAGGTGCCCAAGGACAAGAGCATGGTCACGGAGCCTCTAAGCTTGGCCGTCATGGCTAACCGACTGGCTGACTCCCCCAGCGACTATCTCCTCCAGCATGCCCATCAGCCGGTGGACTGGTGGCCCTGGGGTTCCGAGGCCCTGGCGCATGCCGCCGAGCTGGACCGCCCAGTCCTGCTGAGCATCGGTTACGCGTCATGTCACTGGTGTCACGTGATGAGCCATGAGTCGTTCGAGGACCCGGAGACCGCGGAGTTCATCAACACGCACTTCGTCCCCGTCAAGGTGGACCGGGAGCAGCAGCCGGTGCTGGACCAGGTCTTCATGACGGCCACGCAGCTCATGAATGAAGGAGCGGGTGGCTGGCCACTGACGGCCTTCCTCACACCCGACGGCCGCCCATTCTTCACCGGCACCTATTTCCCGCCCGAGCCGCAACCGGGCCGGCCGTCGTTCCGTCAGGTGCTGCAGGCCCTGGCCGAGACGTGGGAGTCGGACCGGCAGACGCTGGTCGCGGGGGCTGACGTGGTCGCTGGCCACCTGGCTGCGCTGTCCGCCGCTCCCCTGGCCGGCACGGCACCTGAGGTGCATGCCGCCATCGACACGATCGGCGCCGACTTCGACCTGATCCACGCCGGCTTCGGCACCGCCCCGAAATTCCCGTCCGCGACGGTCCTCGACGCGCTGCTGGTGCGCGGCGACGCACAGAGCCTGGAGCTGGCGCAGCGCACTCTGGAGGCGATGGCGCGCGGTGGCATCCACGACCAGGTCGGCGGCGGCTTTCACCGCTACGCGACCGATCCGGGCTGGGTGATCCCCCACTTCGAGAAGATGCTGGACGACAACGCCCTGTTGCTGGGCACCTACATCCGGGGGTGGCGGCGCACAGCCGACCACGACGAGGGGCTGCGCGCCCTGCTGGAGCGCACGGCCTACGGCATCGCGGGTTTCCTGGAGCGCGAGCTGCGCGACGAGAACGGCGCTTTCATGGCAGGCCTGGACGCTGACTCCTGCGACATCCGGGGCGCCGTCTTCGAGGGCATCTACTACCTCTGGACCCCGGAGCTGCTGTTCGACGCCCTAGGCGATGAGGACGGCGACTGGGCCACCCAGGTCTTCCACGTCACCGCGGGCGGCACCTTCGGGGAGGGCCTGTCGACGCTGCAGCTGCGCGGCCGTCCTGATCTCGACCGCCTCGCCGAGGTCTCAGCGAGGCTGCTCACGGAGCAGGGACACCGGTTCCGGCCTGCCACGGACCGCCTCGTCGTGACGGCGTGGAATGCGCTGGCGATCTCGTCGTTGGTCACAGGCGCCCTCATCTGGAATGAACCGCACTGGCTGGACCTGGCGCTGGACGCTGCCCGCTACCTGGCAGAGGTCCACCTGACCGGCGGGGAGCTGCGGCACTCCTCACTGGCAGGAGAGGTCAATCCGCAGGCCGCCACGGCCGAGGACCACGGCACTCTCGCCGATGCCTTCACCGTCCTGGCCGGAGCCACGGGGGACGCTGCCTGGCTGCGTCGCGCCGAGACGCTATGCGACGGGGCGCTGGAGCTTTTCAGCGCCGAGGACGGTGGGTTCTTCGACGCGGAGGCGGGCGAGCTGTTCGTGCGTTCGCGATCCCTGACCGACAACGTCACCCCATCGGGGACGAGCGCACTCGTGCGGGCGCTACGCCGGGTGGGGCTGATGGCCGAACGCCCCGGCCTGCTGGCGCGCGCCGACGCCGC